>Ga0068859_100006429_pt1 | contig 11922 bp, 4 predicted proteins | sample KBSSwiS22_FD_66585 | JGI IMG/M metagenome (GOLD analysis project Ga0068859, IMG submission 66585) | Switchgrass rhizosphere microbial communities from Kellogg Biological Station, Michigan, USA - KBS Switchgrass S2-2 | ecosystem: Host-associated > Plants > Roots > Rhizosphere > Soil ... | reverse complement strand
ATGCTATCGCACATATCCAATAACTCCGGTGTGGGAGGATGATGCGAACAGCGGTAGGCATTGCTGCCGGCTTCTTTCAGCAATTTCAATTTGTACCAGTTTATCTTATCCGGAAGCGCTACGCCGATGCCGGCAAAATCCTGGTGATTGCAGGTTCCCTTAACCGGGTAAAGTTTTCCGTTGAGGAACACACCATTCTTGTTGATATCTACAGTTCTTACCCCAAACGTAGTTTCATAGCTGTCAACAATGTTTCCATCATCCATTACTTCTGTTTGCACCTTGTATAAGGTTGGCGTTTCGGGCGACCAGAGCATCGGCTTTTGAATAGCTCCTGCCTGCACTATCTCAATACTACTAAACGGCTCAATTGTTTGCAATGAAGTTTTTGTATCGAGTACAAGGCCTTTATGGTCCACGATTTTTGAAACAAGCGTAAGTTTTTTAACTGTTTTATATTCGTTTTTAAGTGTGGTTTTTATACTTACCGCTGCGGTTTCAGCAGAAACAGCAGGTGTTGTAATATAGGTTCCAAACCTGTCTACATGCAGCCTGTTGGTCTTAACAATCCACACATGCCGGTAAATACCCCCACCTTCGTACCACCAGCCTTCATACCCACTGGCATCCACCCTTACAAGTATCACATTTTTGCCTTCATGGCCATAACGTAAAACATCAGTCAGATCATAATTCGACGGCGTGTAACCGCTTTGATGGTCACCGAGCAAATGACCATTCACCCAAACGGTGCTGTTTCTGAAAATGCCATCAAATTCAATAGATATTTTTTTTCCTTTATCGCCTTCCGATATTTCAAATTCTTTCCTGTAAAAACCGATACCTGTGGGCAAATATCCGCTTACTGCCGGCTGGCTTCCCATAGAGTTATCTTTCACAAATGAATTTTCAACTACCCAGTCGTGGGGAACATTAACCTGCTGCCAGTCTTTAGGATGAAAGACTGTTGCGCTCTTAACATCGGTGTAATCAATTGTTGTGTCTTTGGCAGTTACTACTTTAACGTTGGCATCTGTCAGTCCACCCTGGCCGCCAGCTTTTACCGACGGCTTCATGGCAATGTTTCCTTTGTGAAACTGCCAGTTAAAATCAAAATTCTCTTTAGCTCTTTTTGATGGGGGCCTTTGTTGTAAATCATGTGCTTTCCCATCAGCAAGTATCAACGAAAAAAAAGAACACAAGAATGTTGTTAATGCCTGATAGTTCATGATTTATTTGTCCTGACTTTTTAGTTTTATCGAAATTCCATGTTCTTAATCCCGAACTCCAATGGGGTTAAGAAAAGGCTCATACCTGTTTAATACCGCTATTTCTATTGCAAAATCGAAACCAAGCGCAATTGAAAACATCGTTTGATCTGAATCGCACAGCACCTGCACTGGCCCTGAGGTATCCTGCGATAACTCCTATCGCTGCTTCCGGAATAATCACTCTTTTACAACCTTAAAGGATTGCGACCAGTTTGTACCATATACCTTTACCACATACATTCCCGATTTCAGGAAGGCTCCCATGGTCATCGAATTTGAAACAGCCGAATGTTCAATGGTTTCAACCCGCCTGCCTATTACGTCAAAAACGGCAATGCTTTTTACGTCGTCCGGGTTGGCAACTTTAACCTCAAAGTTTGATGTAAATGGATTCGGATTTAATTGTACCTGGAATTTCGGTTCATCAATTATTACTGTGCCCGTGATGATGCGTGAATTTGTTAAATCGGTTCCTGTCCACTCCTGGTTACTGCTAGTGCTTTTTTTCCATTGGCCTAAATCAGCACCATTGATTGTTTTTCCTAAACCATCAATGTACAAGCCTGTAGCCCTGTTCTTGAACTTTATGTAAATTCCAGACGCTACCTGTTGCCATTGCTGGTTAAAACTATTGCTGTTGATCTTTTGCGCCACCACTGCGCCATTGTTTGTGCTGCCCATGCCATCCAGGTATAAACCTGAAGCGCGGTTTTTTATTTTCACATAAGTTCCAGCCGTTTCTAAAATCCATTGCTGGGCATTGCTCCCACTGTTGTTCCACTGGCCTGCATTGGATCCATCGGTGAAATTATTCAACCCATCCATTAACAATCCGGTAGCCCGGTTTGCTAAAGAAACATAAGTAACAGGAGTGGCGGTGGTTTTAGGCAACAGAATCGCCGTGGTAGAAAGTGCCGGTACAGTTATGGTCAGTGAATTTGAATTTACCGCCACTATATTTTGTTTCAACGCATTTTGCGTGTGCGATACAAAGGTTTCTGTTGCCGGCAAAGATGACAACTGCAATGTTTGGTAATTTCCATTGGCAACAGAAAAATTGCTTAGATTGATGGTAACGGTACGGGAAGCAGTCATGTCACGATTTACCAATATCACCGTTAAAGAGTCGGCATTTTCGTTTACGGACGAGTAGGCAGATACCGTATTCTCATTTGAAGAAGTACTTGAGACACTATATTTCTTTGCATTCCTGCTAAAGAGGTGCAAGGTTTCCCACATGCCGATAGACCAGTTCCAGGGAGAGAACAGTTCCACGCCATTGTTTGCAAAAACACCCAAATTCGAAGCATATATAACGGATTCAAGGCTTGGATTGCTGCTTGACATGGTACCCCATTCGCTTACACCACAGGTGATGCCATGGTTGGCGCCAAATTCTTCATTCAGCCAACCGTTTATACGCTTGAAAATATATTGTTTTGTAAGTGAGTTATCCCAGCCGCCTGTACTTGTTCTAATACCGTTTGAACCCGGGTAATCATAGGTTGTATCATAATAAATCCGGTGGCCCTGCAATGCCGCAGCATCATCATTATTATACCAGGCGTAGTTGTGAATATCTACTACATCCACCAGTTTGATACCGGTTGCCTTATACTCATCGCCAAGGCGCTTTATGAAATACTCGATCCAGGGATAGTACCTGCCATTCACGTATATACTTTCGTTTGACCATTTATACCATTGCCATTCCGAGGTGGCCACAGGTCCGCAGAGCTTGATAGCAGGATACAAGGCTTTTGCTTTCTTCGCTAATTCTATGTAGCGATCCATAAAGGCAGCGGCCGATATCTGCGTTGGCATTGCATAATCATGCGTACCGCTCCATATATCTACCTCATTATCCATATTCCAGTATACAAACTGGTTTTTATTAAGTCCTATGCCATTGGTGCCGAACCAATGATTAAGAATTCCTACAGAAGAATCGGCAGGCCAGGGCTCTGTAAACAAATTAGTATTCCCTTCAACCAGCGCCTTGCTGCCGCCGTTTGGATCGGGCGTTCCTCCGCCGGCTAAGTTCTGGCCAACACCGGACCAGTACTGGGATTGGTTATATGCCCAGTCATTGAAATTGTTGTTTGTGTTGGAGGCAGCCCTGCCCATTAATTGAAAAGCAAACATACCCTGGATATCAGGAAAATTGGTAGCAATCTTTTGTGCGTATGCATCCCAATCGGTGCCATATACATTATTATACCAGTCTGGATGAACCGTAATTTTTTTTCGCCAGTTATAACATGTGGCGTTATTACCTCCGTTCATACGGGCGAAGCGCAATCCCGCATCTTTATAAAATTGTACAGGTTTGTCAAAGCCTTCATTTCGTCCATAGATGTAGGGCGAAATCAAGCGTTTGTTTTGAGTTGCATCAACAGAAACAGTTACGTTTTGTGCAAAGGCTGTATAAAGTGCAAGGTGGCACAATAACAGCAGGATGATTTTTTTACTCATTGGATTTATTTTTTCTATTTGCGGTAATCGGATTGTCTTAATAAATTCTTCTGAAAATCAGCAGCGCTTTATTTTTAATAAGGGTATTATTATAGTTTGATAATATTCAAAAAGAAAACATCGTTTTCACGGATATCCAGCTCTTTTAAAAACGGGGTTCCATTTTTTATAGTAATCATCTCCTTTAAAACCGGTGAGCCGTCGTTTTGCCTTTTTATCTGCTCTACCTCTTGTTTTGTAAGTTGAGCAGGTCTTCCCATTGATAAAAAAGTTGAATAAGCATCGTTACTACGGTAACCTACTTTGTAAACTTCAAGGGCATAATTGCCACCGGGCGCATTTGTGATATTTATCTTTAGTTTACCTTTTGGTTTGGAAGGCAGATCACGGACATAATACTGTTGGTTATTGGTGGAATCGGGAAGCGTGTAACTGTAATCCCAAGCCAATGCCTGCATGTTGCCGGACGAATCTTTACAAATCCATGAAGCAGGATCTTTATTTACCAGTTCAATATTTCCCAGGCGATTTAAAAACTGGTATGCGTAAAATACGGGTTTATTAATGCCTTCTATGTTCAACATGCCAAAGCCTCCGTGAAAAGGCGTGAACCTCGGCCCCGGCTCTTCAAAAATATCTGTGAATACCCAATACGACATAGAGTTGGCCGCATTGCCTACCTGTTTGAGTTTTTGCAGAACATAGGCTGCTTCATGATAGCTGTCATGAACGGGATCAGCGGGTGTGTACGATGCACTCCATTCAGTGTAGTGAAGTTCCAGGTTGGGCATGGGTGAAGCAGCAATCTCTTTTCTTGATTGAAGCACATCACCGCTCACCGCAAATTCTTCTTTAGCGAGCACGGTACCGGAATGTCCGTACTCGTCCAGGAATCCTTGTTTCACACCATAAGCGTGGGTGCTTATAAAATCGATGGGCAGTTTGTTTGTAAAACAATAATCAATCATTTCAGTTTCCCATGCAGCGCCTGCGGTTCCCGGTCCGCCAACACGATAATCTTTGTTTACACTTTTAACGGCCTGTGCAGCGTATTTATAAAGCTTGAAATAATCCTGCTGTGTTCCTGTCCAAAATCCGGGAGACAGATTGGGTTCATTCCACACTTCAAAAAACCAGGTTTTAACTTCGTCAGCACCGTACCGTTCTGTGAAATGCTGAGTAAAGTTTTTGACCAATGCCGCCCACTTTTCATAATCTTTTGGAGGGGTTACATTGCCTCTCCACCAGAAAATTGTTTGTGGTCCGCTTGCCAATGCGCCGGGCATAAATCCTAATTCAACAAAAGGTTTCATGCCGATGCTGTGCAAAAAATCAAACAAAACATCAACATACATATAGTTGTATTCAGGATTTCCTTTACTGTCTTCTTTGTAAACAGCCATATCATCTGTTAAAACCCCATGCATGCGGATGTATTTAAAGCCGCACTCCTTTCTTACATAAGCAAGTTGCTGCTGCCAATCGGCCCTAAGGCCTTCATTGGCCCTGCCCGCACCTACACATTCGTTGAACATGCTGTTCAATTTCCCGGCTGCCTTATCAAAATCAGCACTTATAATTCTTTCCTGAACGGATGGCTTATTTTGTTTTGAAGTTTGCGCAATTAGTTTTCCTGAGAGGGGAAAAACCAAGATCGCTGATAACAGAAAAGTATTTTTCACCTTATTTCTTTTTAATATCTGATTAAGACCAATGATATCCTGGTTGCAAGCGCATTTTTTACCAGTGCTTCTATTTAGTGCCTGCTATAATAGCATCCAATGAGCGCTGATCAACTACTGTATTACTACTCCTGTTTAAAATTCCACCGGTATCCCACCAGAAAGGTTTGATACCACGGGCCAGTGCCTGTTTGGTTAAATAGGTTATCCAATAATCCACTGCGTCGTTGTGCGTAGCCAAATCCTTGGGAACATTCCTGGAACCGGCACCGCGTCTGTAAGCGCCATACTCACCCATCAGCACCGGAATATTTTTGTCAATAAACATGGACTTCATCTTATCCAGCCATTTTGTTTGTTCACTTTCTTCTCCCCAGGTTGGATTACGGTCAGGCTCTATGGTTGAATGATGACCGGCGCCCCAGTAATAAAACATTTTGCCCCAGCTTGCATCTCCATCCAAAGCACAAAATTGAAAAGGTGTATAGTTATGTTCTTCATACATTAACCGGTTCGGCGAAGGGTCGGTTGGGAAGGCGCCCGCGCTTATCAAATCGCTTGATCCCTGGATAACGAGGCATCTGTGAGAATTTTTACCACCTGTAGAACGAACGGCATTTATAAAAGCCTGGTGGTAAGAAAGCAGCACATTCATGTCTTCAGCATTGCTGGTAGTCGGCTCGTTGCAACTGGCAAACATCAAATGCTCATCAACATCACGCATAGTGGTGGCTATTTGCTCCCAGAAAGCCTGCAGTTTTGCACTTACAGAATCCTTTTTGATCAGTTTGCAGTTTTCGTCCAGCCAGCCACCATCCCAATGTATGTTCAGCAGAACATACATATCATTGTTTACACAGTAACCCACCACCTCTTTCACTCTTTTGAGCCAATTAGGATCTATGTGTGCAGTGGCTTTGTTGTCAGTATGCCAGTCCCAGGCACAGGGTATGCGAATCGCATTAAAACCGGATTGTTTTACGAATTTTATGTACGATTCGGTTATTACAGGGCTGCCCCATCCCGTTTCACCACCCGGAGCTTCCATGGTATTACCAAGGTTCCAGCCCAACTTTATTTTTGCCGCCAGTTGAATGGCCGTGCTCATGCCTGTTGAATCAGGTGCTTTGGCGGATAAGTTGTAAGATGGATATATCCGGTTAGGTTGTGAAATGGTAACCCTTCTGGCCAGGCCATTGGAAGAATTTACTACCAGTACCGTGGAACGGGTTGCACCCGTGGTATTAAAGGCCGCAGTTAACGGAACCATAGCAGTTCCGCTATTTCCACTGGTTTGGTTTAATTGCAACCACGCAGCAGCAGCATTGTTGACGGTCCATTGTGCATTACCGGCAATGGTTAAATTTGCAGTTCCTCCTTCTGATGCAAAATTGATTTCGGATGGAGAAACACTAAGTTCAGGTGAAACCGATTCCCTCTTTTTACAACCCGTAAAAACCAGCGCCGCTATTAGAAATCCTATCATTGTATACTTGCCCATATTGTGTTTTTGTATTCGTGGGTAAAGATTAATTTTTGGTATAGACCCGGAGATGCGGCAATTTTTCACTGACCATCCGCAGGCCTTCTCTTCTTATATTAGAGACTTTTATTCTGTTCAAAAACGGCTCTTAGCCTGACTAAAATTTAATCATTAACTTTTTTCCCTCATAATATATTTCTTTGTCGCAGCCTGCATCAAAATCCAAATGCTTTGTTCTGGCTGCTGAGATTATGTTGATGCGAAAACTCCTTTTCTGCAACATTCCATTGAATGAACCCTTCCGGTTTTCAATCGTTATCGTTCCTGTTGCTTCTTTATAATTTATCGGAATGATGGAAAAAGCGCCTTTTTCATAATTATAATTTGTTCCTTCGTCTTCGTACAGGTTGAAAGAAGCATCCGCCCCGCCGTAGATATTCAGCATAATGGTATCGGCCGGCTTTTCGGAGCTGTATTGCAAATTGGGGCCAAAAGGGATAATGGAACCTGCTTTTACAAACACCGGCATTCTTTCATAGGGAGCGTCGGCAATTACTTTTTGCCCTCCTGCAAACCATTTACCTGAATAGAGATCATACCATCCTGCAGACTTTGGCAGGTACACTTCACGGGTTATTTGCTTGTATTCGCAAACAGGATTGATCAGCAGGGAAGGACCAAATAAATATTGATCGTTTATATTTAAAACAGCGGAGTCTTTTGCAAAGTCCATTGCCAACCCGCGCATGATGGTGTTATCATCATGATAAGCAGCCCCGGCTAAAGAATAGATGTAAGGCAGTAAGCGATAGCGCAGTTTATCGTAATAAAGAAAACTTTGGTATGCCGGATGATCATCAGGGGCAATGTTGAATATTTCCCGGTAGGGAAACTGTCCATGTGAGCGGAACAAGGGCACAAAAGCTCCAAACTGGCACCATCGGGTATTCAGTTCTCTCCATTCTTCCAAATTTCCGGCATCGGGTTTTTCAAACTTTTTGGGCACAACAAACCCCCCGATATCCATGGTCCAATAGGGAAGCCCCGACATAGAGAAATTAACACCGGCAGCGATCTGCGTTTTCATATCATGCCATGTAGTACCAATATCGCCACTCCATATCGTAGCTGCATAACGTTGAGAACCGGCGTAACCCGACCGTGTTAAAAGGAAAACTCGTTTGTCAGGGTTGGTTGAACGCTGTCCTTCATAAATTCCCTTGGCATTTTGCAGGGGATAGGCATTCAGGTATTCTGCTGCGCTGCCCAACGCAGTAGGCGTCATTTGTTGTTTTCTTTTTTCCGGGTTCACATTAGACAAAATATCCGGTTCACTTGCATCCATCCACCAGGCATCAAATCCCTTGCTGTAGATTTTTTTATTGATCAGGTCCCAAAAACCTTTTCTTGCATCTTTGTTGAATGCGTCGTAGAAGGTGGAAACATATCCTTTGCCTATCCAGTCTCTTTGCCTGTCGGCGATATTTCTTTTATACAACCATCCCCGCTGTTCAAACTCGTTGTAGGCTGAAATGCCTTCGTAAAACTTCGGCCACACAGAGATCATGATTTGCGTATTGTATTTTTTATGCAATACATCTATCATGCTGTCCGGAGAAGGGAAACGTGTTTCATCAAAGTCCTGGCTGCCCCATTCTGATTCTTTCCAGTAGCTCCAGTCAAGAACTATATTGTCTATTGGTATTTTTCTTTTCCGGAACTCGCTGACTGTAGAAAGAATTTCATTCTCTGTTTTGTATCGCTCCCGGCTTTGCCAGAAACCCAAAGCCCATTTGGGAACAATGGGTGCTTTGCCTGTAAGATTCCTGTATCCACTGATTACTTCATCCATGTTGCTGCCGTGGATAAAATAATAATCAACCTGCTGTCCGGCCTCAGAAGAAAAACTGAAATAATTTTGTTCTTCCTTTGTAAGCGGCTTCTGCCATTTTGCAGATAAATAGGAATCGCCTTCTGGTATCCATTCGATCCTGATAGCAACTCTTTCCCCGCTTTTTAATTCAACCGGAAGCAGCGCGGGTGCGGGATTCCATGCCTTGCGCCAACGGTCAAGAACCAGTTTGTTATTCAACCAGATCTTAAGGCTGCCACCATAAATAAACCGGATTTGATGCAGGCCGGAAAAATAACTTGCCAGGCTTCCTTCCCAGGTTACCGATCCCGCGGCAGGTTCAAATTCTTTAGGAAGCATTTGCCGGGATTCGTTGAGAAATTCCATATTGATAGCATCCTCGGCTCTTTCCAGGATGATATCGTTGGGTTTTGATTTGTCATTGCGGTAAGTGGCGGTAAGCCAGCCCTGCTCTCCGCTTTTGGAGAAAAGCTGAAGAGCAGAAAGAGGATGCAGGGGCCTAATATCGCCGGCCGTGGTGAGGGAATAATTATCCCACAGGATGCCATAATTTTTACTCGAAATCAAAAAGGGGATGGCCACTTCCGTATTATTCTGGAAGAAAGTGATCTGCTGGCCCCGGTAATTCATAACGCCATCCTGATGCTGGCCGAGCCCATACCACGCATCATCAGCAGTTGTTTGAAAACTTTGGGTAAGATGGTAATAACGTTTACCATCAAATACGGCAGCTTTAAAACTGCGGCCTGCGATTGGTTTTTCATCTAATATTTTTTTACCTTTTGAATCCCAAAACGAAATGGTACCGGTTTTGAGATAAACAACGGCTGATAGTTCTTTTGTCTTTAAAGTCAGTTTATCTTTTGAAGAAACAATAGTCCAGGCAGGATTGGATGTTTTATTAAAAACAGTTACCAGGCTTTGAACAGGGGCAATCTCTTTTCCGGGCGCTGCACTTACTCTTATAATATTATCTGAAACCACTTCAAGTTGAACGGCGTTTGAGGTTCCGGTGAAAACAGGGTCGGTAAAAACAATAACGCCATTTTTTGTTTGAATGTAAGACGGAGGACCCGCCAATATGACATTAAAAGCAGCACTAAACAGGATGATTAACAGCAGCAGTCTTATTTTCATATACAGCAATCTTTTTCCAGAATCGATGCCGTAAAGCTACTCCTGTACTGGTTGAACCAGGGTATCGATATGTTGCAGACTACGGGATGAAATGTTGCAAGTAAATGATTTTCATCATAGTTTAGTTAAGCAAGGGGTTATCAGGCGTTTTTATCCTGTTTATCAGCAATATATTGTGAAGGCGTTACGCTGAATTCCTCTTTAAAAGCTTTTGTGAAGATCTTCGGACTATTGAACCCTACTTCGTATGCAATTTCGGCAATCGACATTCCGCTTTTCTCCAGCAATTGGGCCGCCCTTTTCAAACGCATGCAACGGACAAACTCAATGGGTGTTTTACCGGTAATCGAAAGAATTTTTCTATACAAGGTTACACGGTTCATAAACATGTCCCGGCTGAAATCTTCAACCGAAAACTCAGCGTTGTCCATGTTTTTTTCAACAAGTTCCAAAGCTTGTTTGAGAAACTTTTCGTCAACCGGGGTTATAGTTACTTCTCCGGGATTTACCTCAATTTGTTTCTGAAATCTTTTCTGCAATAATTTTTGCTGTGCCAGCAGGTTCCTGATCCGGGATGCCAGAATTTCAAAAGTAAACGGCTTGGTAATATAATCATTCACGCCGGCCTTCAAACCCTCCAGTTGTTTTTCCTCGCTTCCCATGGCCGTAAGCAGGATGACGGGGATATGGGCAGTAAGCGTTTCGTTTTTGATTTTCCTGGCTAATTCAACACCATCCATTAAGGGCATCATAATATCGCTTACCACAAGGTCCGGGTTCACCTGTTTTATTTTCTCCCAACCCTGTTTACCATTTATGGCTTCTTCAACATGGTATTGCCCCTTCAGGTTATCTTTTAAATAAAACCGCAGGTCTTCATTGTCTTCTACTATGACTATCGTTTTCTTCTTCTCCTTGTTTCGGCTATCTTCCAACGGCAGCTGTTCCGTAATTTCCGCCGGCGCTGAGGCTATTGTGCCTCGCGACGAAGGTTCATATATTTTTTTAGCAGGCAGTAATACTGTAAAACAGGAACCTTTCTCCGGTTCGCTTTTTACCGTTATGATACCGTTGTGAAGTCTTACAAATTCTTTTGTGATGGCCAGGCCAATACCCGTTCCCTGGTTCACCATGCTTTCCGGGAGATCCGTTTGAAAGAACCGCTCGAAAATCTTTTCGTGCTGATCCCCAGGAATTCCAATGCCGGTATCTTTTACCTCTATAGCAAGCGTTCCATCGCCTTCATCATTTACAGGTTGGTTATACTGCAGGTTGATGCTTACCATTCCATTGTCATGGGTGTATTTAAAAGCGTTGGAGAGCAGGTTAAACAAGATCTTTTCAATCTTATCCTTGTCAAAATAAATTTCAAGGCTGTCAACATTGGAAGAGAACGCAAATTGAATCTTCTTTTTTTCAGCTACATCTGTAAATGACTGGCTGATATCCCTGGTGAAGCTGATAATATCGCCGATTGACGGATGTAATTTTACTTCCTGCACCTCCATCTTTCTGAAATCCAGTAGCTGGTTTACGAGGTTCAACAAGCGTTTCGCATTACGTTGTACAAGGTTTAACTGCCCTTTCAGGTCACCATCGCTAAGTTGTCTGATGATTCTATCTAACGGCGAAATAACCAGGGTTAGAGGCGTGCGGAATTCATGACTTACATTGGTGAAAAATTTTGTCTTTAACTGCTCAAGCATGTGCGCTCTTTCTGCTTCCCTGCGTTGATGTTGCACTTCAAAACGCATTCTCATGCGCTCAAGCGTAATGCGGCGAATAAGATAAAGCAAGCCTGTTATCAACAGTGCATATACAATATAGGCAACAGTACTTCGCCAAAAAGGAGGAGCAATACTTATATGAAGCGCTTTCTCTTCACTCCAAAGACCAGTATTATTTAACACTTTTACTTTTAACGTATAATGGCCGGGATCAAGATTTGTATAAGTGGCTCTTCTCAACTTATCATCTGTATATAGCCAATCAGTATTAAAT
>Ga0068859_100006425_pt1 | contig 11926 bp, 14 predicted proteins | sample KBSSwiS22_FD_66585 | JGI IMG/M metagenome (GOLD analysis project Ga0068859, IMG submission 66585) | Switchgrass rhizosphere microbial communities from Kellogg Biological Station, Michigan, USA - KBS Switchgrass S2-2 | ecosystem: Host-associated > Plants > Roots > Rhizosphere > Soil ... | reverse complement strand
GCAGTGGCGCGGGGAGCGAAAAAAATGGGCCGAAAGCGGCCCCACCCCAACACGACCGTGTGGCTCGCCCGCTCAGGCCGAGCCCAAAACTCTCAGATCGACCTATTCTTCGAGGTTCCCTGATGCTTTCCGAGACGCTTGGCGACCGTGACCTGGCTCAAACGGTTGCGCTCGCGCAAGGCCCGCAGCTCGGTGCGGAGCACGATCTGGCGCGGCGAGCGCAGGGTGTCGCGCATGGGGAGAGGCCAAGGTCGATAACGGCGGCCTCACCGCATAATCCCAATTCCGGATTATCCCATTTTGGGATAGTTCCTGATGGCCGGGCGAAACTGGCGTCCAAACTATTGGTTCATGGATGGAAAAGGAGGGCAGCCAATGAGCGAGAGTGTGGAGGTTTCACCGTTCTTCGAGCGGGGGAAGGCGGGTCACAGCGGCTTTCCCGCCGAGATATATGTCGCGGGGTTCCGGTGCGCGAGCGGGACCGGCGGGGTCGAGGTCACGCTGCCGGCGGAGATCGTGGAGCGGACGGTCCTTACCGCCGCGCTTCTTTCCGTTCATCTCTCGCCGGAGGGACAGGTGGTACTCGACGGCGAGGGCTTGAGCGATGAGGTGCTGGAGGCGGCGAGCGCCGCCGGCGGGCTCGGCGATCAGACGCTCGAATCGCTCGTCTCCGGGTGTCTCAACCTGGACCTCCTGGGCGGCGAGGACGATCCGGTCGGCGACCTGACGGCTCTGCGCGGGCAGATGGTGCGCGCCCTGGCACAGCTGGACGCGACGCTCGAAGAACTCAAGAAGCGGCAGGCGTGCTAGTCGGCGATGCTTGGCGCACCCAGATCGGCAGGGCAAACCCCACGACGTGGGCGCGGTCGATCGGGCCAATGTACCGACTGTCGAAGCTGTCGGGGTCAGCGGAGAGCACGAAGATGTCGTGGGGCCCCAGCCGGAAGCAGCCCGACCAGGCCGGCAATGGCCGTCCCCTCGCGTCGGAAAGGTTGGCACGGGCCACAGCCTGCCCATTGATGGTGACGAGCGAGCCGTGGCGGCAGACGGTATCGCCGGCGCCGGCGACGACGGGCTTGATCAGCAGCGCGCCCTTGCCCAGATAGCCGCGCGTCTCAGCGAGTATCCTCAACGGTTCAGGGAGGCGGACGATCGCCAGAGCGGCCGTCTGGGAAGGCCGGGTGCTGAGGCGGTAGAGGCCGACCGGGACGCTGGGGCTGGCGTTCCAGACGAGGAGTGGGGCGCCGGTCTTGGGGAACAGGAGCGCGAACAAGCCGATCCCGAGGGCCGCCATTGTGCACAGGCGTCGCTTCGTGGTCCTTGTCGCACTTCGGGTAGCGGGCACGGCGCTGCTCCGACCAGGCCAGGAGGTCGCTGAGGCGGTAGACGATGCGGCCGCCATGGCGCCGGTACGGTGGACCCTTTTTTCGGGAGCGATAGTTGTCGAGCGTGCGGCGGCTGACGCGCAGCACCTGGGCGGCCTCGTCGATCGTGAGAAACGGGTCGTCGATATCGTCCGTCATGGAGTCCTCCCTCATATGCTGATGAGGCAGTGTGCTGCATTTCATTCCTCCGCGTAACGCATGGAATCGGCACCCCCCTGAAACCGGGCCGTCTATCTCAGGAAGTCTCGGTAGCGGTCGGCCGCGAGCGCAGCGCCACGGCTGTAGTGACGCTGCATCCGCTGTCTCAATCCGGCATCCCAATCTGCGGCGACCTCCTCGGCGCCGTAGATGAGGAGGGCGATCTCCTTGTGGCCGGCGCCGGCACGGCGGCCGTCGAATGTGATGAGCGCATCGCGCAGGTTCCTGATGCGCGTGGTCCAGCGCGGCAGCACGGAGGACGGAGCACGGTTCGGTGAGAGAACCCGGTCGAGGAGGTCGAGCTGGTTGCGGGCTTCGACGATCCTGTCGAACCCGGGAACCAGAAGAGTGATGGCGGCCGGCCGGGTCGTCAGGTCGGCGCCTTCAATCGTGAGCTGGATGGAAGCCTGGTTGGCGCGCAGCACGACGTGCTGCCGGCCGGTGGCATCGATGAGGACATGCTCGAGGCTCGGCAGCGATGGAAGGAAGATGCGCTCATTCCTCTTGCTTGAAGCGTAGGCCGGCTCGGTCACGCCAATGAGGGTCGACACGCCGGCGTCGGGCAGCCAGACATGATGGGCCTGCAAGGCGGTCAGCGACGGGTCCGCGAAAGGTACAGAGCGCCCACGCATGTGCAGGAGAGGAGGCTTCCTGCATCCGCGTGACAAGCGCTCCACCCTCCAGGTGTTCGGTAACGTTGGCTGTTGCAGCGCGGGCTCGTGCTTCGGCCCGGTAGCTCTCGTTGCGCCGAAGGCCTTCCCAGGCCCAGTCGCGTGCGATAAGCGAGCTCAGATAGTCGTAGCTTTCAAGGGTGGGTGGCCAGGCTGGAGCGGCGGCATGGTGTGGGGGTTTCATCTGCATCTCCCTGGACAGACCTGCACGGCGAACGGGAGACGCGATGGTTGTGTTGCTTAGGAAACATGACGCTCCCCCGTCTTTGAGCGTGCGATCTGTATACGGAGGCGATCACGTTGCCGTTTTACGACAAGACGCGAGAAGCCCGAAACATGCTTAATTTTGGGTGAAGATCTGATCCGCTCTGGTACTTGCGTGTAGGAGAAAATCTGACGACGTGGCCGGAGGAACTGTCTCTGTGGGGCTCAGCGGGAGGACTCGTAGACCTTGGCCGCGCCATGGCGGTTGCATTCCGCGCAGCGCAGGTGGTGCGGCACGTCGGCGACCAGGGAAATTTTCCCCAAGGCGGCTCGCAAGCACGGGTGGATACAATAGACGCCGATGCTTGCACCGCTGGCAGATGGCGACGAGTGCACTCTTGCTGGCAATGAGATCACCCAGCGTGCGCCCCGCCTGGCCCTGCCGCGCGTAGCGGTTGCCCGGACGCATCTTGTGCGGCTGCTTCATGATGGCAGATCGCGTGGTCAGTTCCGTGCCACGGGACCTTGCCGTCGGGCAATGCGCATGGAGATCTCGATCCGCCTCTGGCCGACCACCATCGCCTGGGCCGGCATCCGCCTGAAGGCCTCGGCGTCGCCATGCTCGGCGCGGACGCGGGCGATCTCGTTGAGGGTGTCAAAGAATCTCGAGATAGCTGTCAAACGGCGTCGAACCCGTGACCAGGATCGGCGTCGAAGAGTTGACCACTCCCTAGATTGCGGGAACTGCAGCGCCAAGGCTGTAGGCGCGTAGCGCAGCGGAGCGCCGGAGGGCTTGGCGCTTTATCGTGCTGATGGTGGGTAGTTTTTCGAAGCCGATCGACACATGATGGTCAATCAGCAAGAATCCTCAGTCCGAGAAAAGAGCCCAGGGTCTTCGGCAGCGAGCCGGCGACAATAGAGCTGCAGCGGCGGAGTCGGCCGCGGAACAACGTAGGTTCCCGTCGGTTCCCTGGCCGCCCTGGCGCGGTGTCAATCCGCTCGGCAACTTTACCGGTCGGCGTGCAATCGGGCCCCTCTGGCCGCTGGGGCAGCGCGCGTCGAAGGCCGGAGCTGCGGAGGGCTTCGACGCGCGAGTCAGCATCGGCTCCGATGAGCGTGTCAGTCGTTGGCCGATTCACAGACACCGGCTTAACCTTCTCAGATGCACCAGGCCGGGAGGCGGAACCCCGATGGACATCAAGCAGGTCAGATACTTCCTGAATCTGGCTGAAACATTGAGCTTCACCGAAGCCGCTCGTCGAAGCGGTGTCTCGCAGCCAAGTCTGACGCGAGCGATCCAGCGTCTCGAGGAAGAATTGGGCAGTCCCCTGATCTATCGCGATGACAAGGACAGTCGCCTTACGGTGCTCGGTCGCGACGTCCAGGCAGAGTTCATGCGGATTGATCTCGCCCTCCGAAATGTGCGCGAGCATTCCGAGAGCACAGTGCTCGGCCGGCGCCGTATCCTCGACATCGCCGTTGCCACGACCATCGGCCCTGCCGCATTCACCGCATTCTTTGACGACGCGCTCAGCCAGCTTCCTTCCGTTGCGATCAACATGCATCCGCTGTTGGCCCGCGAAGGCGCGGACGAGGTGCTCTCCGGCAAGTACCACGCCTGCATCCTGCCGCGGGCGCCGCGGGCCAACCCCAAGCTCAACGTCGTGCCGCTGTTTCGCGAGCGATTCCTCCTGGCCTGCGCGGCGAGCCATCCGCTGGCCGGCAATGACGTCGTCAGCGTCGGCGCGATGGCCGCCTATCCATATGTCGACCGGCTGGCCTGCGAGTTCCACACCCAGATCACCGAGCACTTGATGGACCATGATGCGGTCATGCAACCGCGGTTCAGTGCCGAGCGCGAGGACTGGGTCCAGCAAATGGTAGCCGAAGGCCGCGCGATCTGCATCATGCCCGAGAGGTCCGTCGTGATACCGGGGATAGTGACCCGCACAGTTGAAGGAATATCACTGGAGCGCGAGCTAGTGTTTGTAACGGTCTCCGGCTCCGGCACACCGGTCGAGATCCGTAAGATCGCCCAGATGGCGGCCCGGCACGCCTGGGCGTGAGCGGGCTGATCTGCCCGAATCGCACGGCTATTGAATCTATGCTCGCCCCACATTGGGAATGCTCGCGGCCCTTCGCCATATTTGGGGAAGAAAGCCAAGAGCGGAGGCAGGGCAATGAACTACGAAAAGACTGACCAAGCGGTCAGGAAGCTTACGCCCGAGCAGTATAGGGTGACCCAGGAGAACGGCACCGAACGCCCCTTTACAGGGGAGTATCATGACAACAAGGAGCCGGGGATCTATGTCGACGTCGTTTCGGGAGAACCGCTGTTCGCCTCGAGCGACAAGTTCGATTCCGGTACCGGCTGGCCGAGCTTCACCAAGCCGATCGAAGCGGCAAATGTCAACGAGCTGCGGGACGACTCGCATGGCATGATCTGTACGGAGGTGCGCTCGGTGCATGGCGACAGTCACCTCGGCCATGTGTTTCCCGACGGACCGCGAGACCAGGGCGGACTTCGCTACTGCATCAACTCCGCGGCACTGCGCTTCATCCCGCGCGGCGAAATGGAGGTCGAGGGCTACGGCGCGTATCTCAACCAGGTGGAGGATATCTAAATGACCGAGAGAGCTGTACTGGCTGGTGGCTGCTTCTGGGGCATGCAGGACCTGATCCGCAAGCTGCCCGGCGTCATCCAGACCCGCGTGGGCTATACCGGCGGCGACGTGCGGAACGCGACCTACCGCAATCACGGCACCCATGCCGAGGGCATCGAGATCATCTTCGATCCCGAGATGATCAGTTATAGGCGAATTCTGGAGTATTTCTTCCAGATCCACGATCCCACCACGAGAAACCGACAGGGCAACGACTTCGGGAGCTCCTACCGATCGGCGATCTACTACGTCAACGATGAGCAGAAGCGGACTGCCGAGGACACCATCGCAGACATGAACGCCTCGGGCCTGTGGCCGGGCAAGGCCGTGACCGAGGTCGAGCCGGTGGGGGACTTCTGGCAGGCAGAGCCCGAGCACCAGGATTACCTGGAGCGCTACCCTGACGGCTACACCTGCCATTACCCGCGCGCCGACTGGGTGCTGCCCCGGCGGGAGGCGGCCGAGTAGCCGGGCAGGTAAACGACTGCCGCATTGCACTCAACCTTGGATCGCCCGGCGCGCCCGCGCCGGGCATAGGGAGCACGCCATGCAGTTTGGACGCCTCTACCAAGCCGCGCCGGAGCTTCGTGTCCGCACGTGGATCAACGGGAACGGGGAGCCGATGGATATTCCGTTACGCCTCGACGATCTGGGCTCTGGCTACAAAATCATCTTCGCCTTCCAGCACTGGTGTCCTGGGTGCCATTCGCATGGGTTTCCCACGCTGCAGCGCCTCTACCGCGCGCTGAAGGACGGCGGTGGTTTCGGCTTTTGCGCTATCCAGACAGTCTTCGAAGGCGAGGCGGTAAACACGCTCGACAAACTCCGGACCAATCAAGAGCGGTACGGCTTACCGATTCCGTTCGGGCATGATCTGCCTCTCGTTGGAGATCGGCCCCCGAGCTTCATGGAGGACTACCACAGCGCCGGGACGCCTTGGTTCACCGTGGTCGACCCGAGCGGTCAGGTCGTGTTCGCCGATTTCCGACTGGATGCGGACCGGTTTCTGGCCGCTCTGGACGATGGGCATCTCGATATCGACGCTGCGTGAAGGGCGCCCAGCCAAAAACCTTCGCTCAAGCGCCGCGTTTCATTCCAGTGCCAAAGGACATTATCCGAGTTTGTTGGAACGAACCAAGGAGAGGCAAGCGTTGAAAGCGATGATGACCACGACAGATCAGCTGTCGGCTTTCCTGGACAGCCTTGGAAGGCTTCCCATTGGCTTCGTACGGGCTCCTATGGCGGGTCGCCCTATGGCGTTACCGTCGACAGATCGGCCAGCTTGGGCTGCACGAAGCTGTTTGCCCGTGAGCTCGGGGGCAGCGACATCGTCAGCTTCAATCTCTATCGTACCCCGGCGGGTAGGGTGCATCTGCGACCATGCGAAATGTCCTCGGCCAAGGTGATCGACTTCGTCCGCGGCTTCTCCGCAGACACATCGGGTCGGTCCCCCGGCACAATCGGCAAAGGAGCTTAAAGATTGCGACCCGAGGTTTCGTGGGCAGGCGCCGGGACAATGCCGTTGCGGCCTCCCGTGCCGATCGAACGGGTGCGGACAGCCGAGTTGGCGGCGCAGCTTGCGAAGATGACTTCAACTCGGCCGATTTCATCGCCCCGTCGGTCACCCTCACCGATCGGGTCAAGCAGCTGCTTGCCGCCAACAAGGATATCGGCAAGCTTGCATCGACCCATCTGCTGGGCCTCGGCCAGCCGATCCACGTCGCCAACGTGGCCGTTTAATCTCGCCTCCGACGAGTCCGAGATCATCACAGGGCAAATCCTTTCGGTTGACCAGCGGCGTAACGATATACTCGTTCAAAGTGGTTGCGCCGATAAGATTGAGCTCGCCGCGAGCGAGCGCCGGCTTGAACACGTTGGCAACGTCGAGACCGCCTTCGCCGCCGCCCTGTCCGGCACCGACGATCGTCTGGACTCGTCGATGAATAGGATTTGCTGGTCCTGACGTTCGGTGACCTCCTTCAGCACCTGCTGGACACGCTCCTCGAACTCACCGCGATACTTGGAACCCGCCACGAGCGAGTTGATGCTGAGCTCGACCAGACATACCTATGCCTGTCAACGCCGGAGAGAAATTGCATCGGCGGGCCGGAGCAAAAATCCCTCACCCAAGCAAGCAAGAAGGCCCCCGATATCGGGGGCCTTCTTGCTTTTGGCGGCCTCAGTCCTGGGTGGCGGCGTCGGTCGCCGTGTCTGTTCGCGGCCGGCGTGATCGGCGCTTGGAGTGGGTGAGGCGGTAGCTGTCGCCGTTCATCTCGAGGATGTGGACGTGGTGGGTCAACCGGTCGAGCAATGCGCCGGTCAATCGCTCGGCGCCGAACACGCTGGTCCACTCGTCGAAGGGCAGGTTGCTGGTGACGATGGTGGAGCCCGTCTCGTAGCGCTGGGAGAACACCTCGAACAGCAGCTCGGCGCCGGTCTGCGACAGGGGCACGTAGCCGAGTTCGTCGACGATCAGCAGCTTGTAGCCGACCAGCTGGCGCTGCAGGCGCAGAAGCCGTTTCTCGTCGCGCGCTTCCATCAGCTCATGCACAATGGCGGCCGCGGCCGTGAAGCCGACCGACAGCCCCTTCTGACAGGCTGCGAGCCCCAGTCCCAGCGCAATGTGGCTCTTGCCGGTGCCGGAGTTGCCAAGGGCGATGACGTTCTCATGCCGCTCGATGTACGCGCAGCGGGCGAGTTCCATCACCAGCACCTTGTTCAGCGACGGGATGGCCGCGAAGTCGAAGGTGTCCAGGCTCTTCACCGTCGGGAACTTCGCCGCCTTGATGCGGCGCTCCACCATGCGCCGCTCGCGGTCGATCAGCTCCTGCTCGGCCAGGCGCAGCAGGAAGCGCGGATAGTCGACGCCCTCGGCGGCGCACTGGCGCGCCACCTTGTCGTACTCGCGCAGGAAGGTCGGCAGCTTCAGCGCCTTCAGGTGGTGGGCGAGCAGGACTTGGGGTGTGTCGCTCATGATCCCGCTCCCGCCAGCAGGTCCATGTAGGAGCGCGCCGAGGTCGTCGCCACCGTCGCCCTGGGCAGGTAGGGATAGATGCTCATGTCGAGCCGCGGCGGGCGCCGCTCGATGCGGCACAGCACCAGGTGCTTGATGGCGTCGAAGCCGATGGCGCCGCGGGCGATGGCGTCACCGACGGCTGCAGTGACGTCCTCGATCGCGAACGCCTCCATCAGCCGCAGCACCTGGGCACGAACTCGCGCTTGCCCGCCTTGCCCATGCGCGCTTCCAGAAGCCGGCGCAGGGTGGCGAACGCTTCCGGCAGCTGCCAGCCGGCCAACGGTGCCGCCTGGTCCAGAGCGTTGATCTTCCTCTCGATCAGCGCCAGGTAGTGCAACGGGTCGAACACGAAGTCTTCCCGCTCATAGGAACGCGGATGCCGCGCGATCACCTCCGTGCCGCAGGCGATCACCACCTCATGCACGTAGCCGCGCACCATGACCTGGCGGTGACCGAAGCACGTCGGCACCGAGTAGTCGTTGCGCCGGTAGCGCACCAGCGACAGCGAGGAGACGGTGGCAGGCACCTTCTCGCAGGCGTCATAGGGTGGAGGCAGCGGCCTGCGCAGCGCTTCCAGGTCCCGTTCGAGCCGCTCGCCGATGGTCTCGGCATGCCCGCGCAGCCGCTCGCTCATGCGCTTCCTGCAGCACTCAAGCAGATGGGCGTTGAGTGCCTCGAAGCTGTCAAACGCCGGCACCGGCACCATGAAGTTCCGGCGCGCGAATCCGACCAGTCCTTCCACCTTGCCCTTGTCGTTGCCCTTGCCAGGACGGCCGAACCGGTCCTCGAACAGGTAATGCGAATGCAGCTCACTGAACACCTGCGTGCGCTGCCGCACCCCGTCGCCCAGAATGCGGGCCACCGCGATCCTGGTGTTGTCGTAGAGGATCGACTTCGGCACGCCGCCGAAGAAGGTGAACGCCCTCACGTGCCCATCGCAGAAGGCCTCCTTGCTCTCGGCCGGATAGGCCATCACGAAGCAGGCGTCGGAGTGCGGCAGGTCGAACGCGAAGAAGTGGACCTTGCACTCCACCCCGCCGATAATGCCGATCGCCTCGCCGAAATCGACCTGCGCGTGACCCGGCGCATGCGCCAGCGGCACGAACATCTCCCGTGCCCGCTGCCGCCAGCCGGCAACGTAGTCCTTCACGATCGTGATGCCACCCGTGAAGCCGTGCTCGTCCCTGAGCCGCTCGAAGATGCGCTTGGCCGTGTGATGCTGCTTCTTCGGCCAGACTCTGTCTTCGCCCAGGATACCGTCGATGGTGGCGATGAACGCACCCAGCTTCGGCTTCACCGGCGGCTTCGTGCGCCGGTAGCCCGGCGGCACCGAGAACCGCATCATCTTGGCAACCGTTCTCGGATCGATCCCGAACCGGCGTGCTGCCGCTCGCTCGCTCAAACCCTCAATCTGAACCGCGTAGCGAACCCTCGCATAGAGTTCCACCTGCTTCATCCCCCGCCCTCTGCCGACGCCGGCACAGGGCTTCCAGCTGCCGGATTTTTACTCCGGCGCAACCGAACAAATCGGCCGCTTCACTGAGGGATTTTTGCTCCGGCGCTTACAGGTTCGCCGGCTTCTCCGTGCTGTATCTCAGGGAGCCCTTCACCTGGAGCTACGCGATCGGCTTTGTGCTGATCGCAGCGGGAGCATATTTCATCTTCAAGGGCCCGCTCGGTTGAGCGGGCCGCCGAGCGTCGAGGGTGGCCGAGCACCACACCATGCCGGGCATCGCCAGTCGTCGGGGCCTACTCTTTCACCCCTGCCTCGGCCACCACCTTGCCCCATTTCTCGCTCTCCGAGCGAATGTAGGCCCCGAACGCCTCGGAGGTGCTGGGCGCAGGCTCGGCGCCGACCGTAGCGATGCGGTCTGCCACCGCCGTATCCTTCAGAGCCGCCGTGAACCGTTGTTGAGCTTGGCGACGATGTCGGCTGGGGTCCCCGCCGGCGCGACCAGCCCGAACCAGCCAACCGACTCGTATCCTTGCAGGCCGCTCTCGACCATGGTGGGGACCTCGGGCAGCGTGGCCACGCGCGTCGTCGACGAGACGGCGAGGCCGAGGAGCTTGCGCTCGATGATGAGCTGCTGGGAGGTGGGAATGTCGAGCACGGCGAGAGGTACGTGGCCGCCGAGCACGTCATTGGCCGCCGGCGCCGTGCCGCGGTAGGCGACGAGCGGAACCTTGACCTGTGCCTTTTGTGTAAAGAGGGCGGCAGTCAAGTGCATGGCCGTACCGTTGCCGCCGTGGCCGATCGCCATCTTCTCCGGGCTCGACTTGGCGACTGCTATCACCTCGGCGACCGACCTAGCCGGCCCGTTAGGCCATGCCGCCAATACGAATGCGGTCTTGGCTACCAGCGTCACTGGCGTCAGGTCTTTGATGGGATCGAACGGGATGTTCTGTTTGAGATGAGGGTTCACCGCCAGCACGCCCGCGGCGGCGATACCCAGCGTGTAGCCATCCGGCGCCGCCCTTGCCACGGCGCCGATGCCGAGGTTGCCGCCGGCGCCGGGCCGGTTGTCGATGACGATGCCCTGGCCGAGGTCCGCCGAGACTTTGGGCTCCAGTGCGCGGGCGACGATGTCGGAGCTGCCGCCCGGCGGGAAGGTGACGATCAGCGTGATCGGCCGGCTTGGATAGCTCTGAGCTGATGCCGCAGCAGGCGTCCCCAGCAGAGCCGCCGCAATCATTGCCGCTTGCGTGATTGCGCGAGGCATCTATCGTCCTCCCGACCTCGGTTCTTGGCGGTAGCTTACGCGGGGGGCGGGCCATGGCAAGCCGGACAATTGCCACGCAGGTGCTCATAGTCGGCGGCGGCCCCGTTGGCCTGACGCTGGCGATGGAGCTGTTGGCGCGCGGCATCCAGGTGGCGGTGGCCGAGCGGCGCCCCGCCGGGGAGCCGCCAAGCGTCAAGTGCAACCACGTCTCGGCGCGCTCCATTGAGATCTATCGCCGCCTCGGGCTCGCGCGCAGCTTGCGCGACGCCGGCCTGCCGAGCGACTTCCCCAACGACATCGCCTATCGCATCTCCACCACCAGCGTGGTGCCGGAGCTGGCCCGCATCCCGATTCTATGCCGGCGCGACCGATACACGGCCACCGGCGGCCCGGATACGTGGTGGCCAACGCCCGACCCGCCGCATCGGATCAACCAGCTCTACCTGGAGCCGCTGCTGTTCGCGCACGCCGCGCAGCTGCCGCAGGTTACGATTATCAACTGCATCTCGGTGGAGGGCTTTACGCAAACCGATACGGGGGTCTCGGCGCTGGCGCGCGACCTCAAAAGCGGCGAGACATTCAACATCGAGGCCCGCTATCTCGTGGGCTGCGACGGGGCGTCCTCGTCGATGCGCAAGGCAATCGGCGCTAATCTGTTGGGCACGCCCGTCATCCAGAGCGTGCAATCGACCTATATTCGTTCGCCTGATCTCCTCGCTTTGATGGGTCGCCCCGCGTGGATGACACTGTCGCTCAGAAGTGGCTCCACAATTTCAGACGGTGCGATGAGTGGAATCTCTGCCTGACAGCGAGCACGGTTGTGGCTCGCGAATCAGGAGCGACGATGAGCAGAAGATCACGGCGGAACCACTCAGCGGCCTTCAAGGCGAAGGTGGCGTTGGCGGCTATCAAGGGCGATCGGACGATTGCGCAGTTAGCGGACCAGTTCGATGTTCACCGAACCAGATCACGACGTGGAAAGGACAGCTGGAAGGCGGGGCGGCGGATGTGTTCGGGCCTGGCGGCGGAGCAGCGCAGGCCACGCCGCCGGTCGACGTGAAGGCTCTGC
>Ga0068859_100006421_pt1 | contig 11930 bp, 11 predicted proteins | sample KBSSwiS22_FD_66585 | JGI IMG/M metagenome (GOLD analysis project Ga0068859, IMG submission 66585) | Switchgrass rhizosphere microbial communities from Kellogg Biological Station, Michigan, USA - KBS Switchgrass S2-2 | ecosystem: Host-associated > Plants > Roots > Rhizosphere > Soil ... | reverse complement strand
GGCCTCATCGATCCGCAGCGGGCGCGCCAGCTCACCGAGCAGCTCCTGCGCGGGATCCGCGCGAACCGCGCGAAGGTCGTCGTCATCGACATCACGGGCGTCGCGGCGATGGACACCAACGTCGCCAACCACCTCGTGCAGACCGTCGAGGCGTCGCGACTGCTCGGCGCGACGGTGATCGTCTCCGGCCTGTCCCCGGAGATCGCGCAGACACTCGTCAACATCGGCGTCGAGCTCTCGAAGATGACGACCGTCGGCGACTTGCAGGGCGGGATCGAGGAGGCGGAGCGCCTCCTCGGTTACCGGGTCGTTCCCAAGAGCTCCGACACGGCCGAATCGGAGACCGTGTAGGGAGGACGGGCGATGGAAGTCCCCATTCTCAAGCAGGGACCTTACCTGATCGCCACGATCCAGACCGCGCTCCACGACGCCGACCTCGTCCAGCTCCGGGACGCGATCGTGGAGAAGGTCGGGAAGCTCCGGGCGAAGGGAGTCATCGTGGACGTGACCGCGCTCGACGTGATCGACTCGTTCTCGACGCGGACGCTGTCCGACGTCGCGCACATGATCCGCCTGCGCGGCGCGAACACGGTCATCGTGGGGATCCAGCCCGAGGTCGCGTTCGCGATGGTGCAGCTCGGGCTCGTCCTCGAGGACGTCGCGACCGCGCTCGATCTCGAAGAGGGCCTCTCCTACCTCCATGCCAAGGACCGCCAAGGTGAGCGTGCCGTACCGCGACGACGTTGAAGCGGACGTGAACATCCGCACCGACGGCGACATCGTGACCGCACGGCGCCGCGGGCGGATCCTCGCCGAGCAGTCGGGGTTCTCCACGACCGAGCAGGTTCTCATCACGACCGCGATCTCCGAGCTCGCGCGCAACATCCTGCTCTACGCGCGCGGGGGCATGATCGCCCTCAAGCGTGTCGTGAACCACGAGCGCTCCGGGATCATGGTCGTCGCCAAGGACCAGGGCCCCGGCATCGCGGACGTCGAGAAGGCCATGGAGCCCGGATACTCGACGTCGTCCTCCCTCGGTCTCGGCCTCCCCGGCGTCAAGCGCCTCATGGACGAGATGCGCATCGAGACGCAGGCGGGGCAGGGGACGACCATCATCGCGACGAAATGGAGACGTTGAGCTTCGCGCGCGTCGCCTGGGCCGTGGGCGCGGCTCCCCATCCCGGAGAGCGCGTGATGGGGGACGCCTACGTGGCCGAGTCGTTCCCCGGCGGGTTCCTCCTCGCGGCGGTGGACGGGGTGGGGCACGGCGCGGAGGCCGCGTCGGTCGCGGAGACGTGCATCGCGGTCCTCGCTGCGAACGCGTGGGCCCCGGTCGGCGAGCTCATCCACCGCTGCCACGAGAAGCTCCGCGGCACGCGGGGGGCGACGCTCTCCCTCGCGTCGTTCGAGACGGCGCGCGGCGAGATGACGTGGGCGGGGGTCGGGAACGTCGCCGGCCTCGTCGTCCACGCCGACGCCGCGAAGCAGCCGCGCGAGGAGTCGCTCCTGCCGCGGGCCGGCCTTCTGGGCACGATCCTCCCCCCGCTCCAGGTGGTCACGGTCCTGCTGGCCGACGGCGACGTCGTCGTGCTCGCGACCGACGGCGTCGGCCCCGGGTTCCAGGCGTCGCTGTCGCTCGCGGACTCGCCACAGACCGCGGCCCACCGCATCCTCGAGACCCACGGGAAGCACTCGGACGACGCGCTCGTCGTCGTGGGCCGCTACGTGGAAGCGGGATGAGCGACGAGCGTGACCGGCTCGCGGAGCGCTACGCGTCGTGGCTCGCCGTCCACGTGCAGTCGGCCGGGGAACGGCCGCTCTCCCACGCCTACGAGATCGGGCGGCAGGCGCTCGCGTCGGGGTTCGGGATCCTCGACGTGGCGACGCTCCACGTCGAGGCGATGCGGCGGCTCGCGATCCGGGATCCGGAGGCGGCGCAGGCGTTCCTGGTGGAGGCGCTCTCGCCGTTCGAGATCGTCCACCGCGGCGTCCAGGAGTCGAACGCGGCCCTGCGGCGCATCAACGAGGCGCTGGAGAACGAGGCGCGGCGCATCGCCCACGCGCTGCACGACGACGTTGGGCCGCTCCTCGTCGCCGTGCACATGGCGCTCCACGGGATCGACCGGGAGACCCCGGAGGTGCTGAGCCGGCGCGTCGGCGAGGTCCGGGAGAAGCTCGACCATCTCGAGGACCAGCTCCGGCAGCTCTCGCACGAGCTGCGCCCGACCGTCCTCGAAGAGGTCGGACTCGAGGCCGCCTTGAACGCGCTCGCGAGCGGCGTGGCGATCCGGGCGGGGGTGCCGATCACGATCACGTGCCCTTCGGCGGACGGCCTCTCGGTGACGGCGCAGACCGCGCTGTACCGGATCGTCCAGCAGGCGCTGATCAACGTCGGCAAGCACGCGCGGGCGACGCGCGCCTCGGTGCGCGTGACGAAGGAGCCGCGGCGGATCCGGTGCTCGATCGCCGACGACGGCGTCGGCTTCGACGCTCACGGCGCCGGTGCGGTGCCGGCGGCGTCGGGAGGACTGGGGCTCGTGGGGATGCGGGAGCGAGCGACCGCGCTCGGAGGAACGTTCGAGGTGTCGTCCGCCCCGGGGGGCGGAACGGTGGTCCAAGTGACGATTCCAGTGGAGGCGTGACACTCATGGCGATACGGGTCGTGATCGCGGACGATCATCAGATCGTCCGGCAAGGTTTCCGGGCCCTTCTCGAGAAGGAGGGGTTCGACGTGGTCGGCGAGGCCGAGGACGGCAACGGGGCCGTGGCGCTGGTGAAGCGCTACAACCCCGACCTCGCCCTCCTCGACATCGCGATGCCCAACTTGAACGGCATCGATGCGGCGCGGGAGATCCTGCGCGTCTCACCGGAGACGCGGACGATCCTCCTGACGATGTTCTCCGAGGACCACCGGCTCCTCGAGGCGCTGCGCGCGGGGGTCTCCGGCTATCTCTTGAAGACACGGGCGGTGGAGGACCTCGTGCGCGCCATCAAGGACGTGGTGCGCGGCGGCGTCTATCTCTCGCGCGGCCTCTCGAGGGAGGTCGTGGACGCGTACCTCGCGCGGAAGCCCCTCGGGAAGATCGAGCTGTCGCCGCGCGAGCGGCAGGTCCTCCAGCTCGTCGCCGAAGGCAAGACGACGAAGGAGGTCGCGGGCCTGCTCGGGGTCTCCGTGAAGACCGCCGAGTCCCACCGCGGGCGGATCATGGCGAAGCTGGACATCCACGAAACCGCGGGATTGGTCCGTTACGCCATCCGCGAGGGGATCATCCAGGCCTGAGTCGGGTCTTCCCCGGTGGGGGAGAGGGGCGATCACCCCCTGCCGGGATTCCCCTGGTGAGGTGAAACTGGATGGGGAGCTTGGAGGAAAGCGTGTCGCATCGGATCCTGATGCTGGAGGATCGTCGTGAGACGGTGCCCGGACTGCGCGACCGTCTCGAGGACGAGGGGTTCGACGTCGTCGAAGCCAGCGACGACGACCAGGCGATCCGCCTGGCGGGCGACGCCACGCCCGACCTGATCCTCCTGGACCTCGAGCGCCCCGTGCTGGACGGGCTCGAGGTCTGCCGCCAGATCCGGCGCCGCCTTCACGCTCCGGACCTCCCCGTGCTCGTCCTGAGCCGCACCGCGGAGGACGCGGAGAAGGTCGCGGCGCTCGAGCACGGCGCGGACGACTTCGTCGGCCGGCCCTTCAACCCCCGCGAGCTCATCGCGCGCATGAAGGCGGTGCTGCGCCGCAGCGGCCGTCCGGCGGAGGGCGGCGTGCTGCGCGCGGGTCCGCTCGAGATGGACCTCGACCGCTACCGGGTCACGTCGGCCGGACGCAGGATGCGCCTCACCTCGAAGGAGTTCGAGCTCCTGCGCGAGCTGCTCGAGGCGAAGGGGCGCGTCGTGAGGCGCGAGGCGCTGTTCGCACGGGTGTGGGGCCATCGCACCGGCGTCGGCGTGACGTCGCGGACGCTCGACGTCCACATCCGGCGCCTGCGGAAGCTCCTCGAGGACGACGGGCCGCGCATCCTCACGGTGCGCGGCGTCGGCTATCGGATGGACCTCTCCGAGGATCGCGTCGAGTTCGAGGACGCCACGCGCGAGTGAGCCGCGGGCTCCCAGATCCCCTCCATCCTCCCGCGCGCGAACCGGAAGAACCCCGCCACCGTCGCCACCTGCAGCAGCACGAAGACGAACGCCGCCGAGAAGCCGGGGACGCGACGCCCCGAGCCGCGCAGCGTGGCGTCGAGCAGGGCCGCGGTCGCGACGAGCAGGTGGGCGGCGAGCGCGACCCCGTACAGCGGATGCGCCGAGAGCAGGGCGCTCGTCACGAACGTCCCCAGCAGGAGGACGGGACCCAGCAGGCGGAGCGCCTTGTGGGAGACCGTCTGGAACCACACCGGGTTCCTCCCGGGGACGAGCATCCACGGCTCGCGCACGAAGAGCTGGAAGTTCCCCGCGATCGTCCGCACCTTCCGCCGCAGCTCGTCCCGGGCGTCCTCGGAAGGACGGTCGAGAGCGACCGCAGCCGGCTCGAAGACGACACGGAAGCCCCGCCGCACGACGCGCATCGGCACGAGCACGTCGTCGAGGACCGTGTCTTTGGGGATGCGCTCGTAGAGGCCGCGGCGCACGGCGTAGATCGCGCCGGTGGCGCCGACGGTGGAATCGAACGCGCTCTCCGCGGCGCGGATCGCCTTCTCGTAGCGCCAGTAGGCGCCCATGCCGCCGCCCACGCCCTCGGTCTTCTCGAGATGGAGCTCGCCGGAGACTCCACCGACGGCGGGGTCGGCGAACGGCGCGACCAGCGCGCGAAGGGCCGTCGCATCGAACGCCTGGCGCGCGTCGGCGAAGACCAGGACGTCGCCGGTCGCGCGCGCGGCGAGATCGTTCAGGACCGCCGCCTTCCCCCGGTGCTGCGGGAAGTCGAAGACCTGCACGCGGTACTCGAACGGGCGGCTCGCGCGGACGGTGGCGTCGATCGATCCGTCCGAGCCGAGGAGGATCTCGACGCGGTCGGACGGGTAGTCCAGGCGGATGAGGTTCGCCAGGCGGCGCACGACGCGCTCCTGCTCGTCGCGAGCGACGAGGAGGATGCTGACCGAAGGCTCGATCGGCGCTTTCCGGATCCGGCGCGGGAACGCCCGGCCCAGCGCGGTCATGAGGAGTGGATACCCCGCGAAGACGTACGCGAGGAGACCCGCGCACGCCCAGAAGACCACGGCGGCGGCGCTCATCACGCCACCGCCCGCGTGAGCGGACCCGACAGGAGCGAGGTGATCTCCTCGACGCGGGCCTCCCACGACTCGGCCCGCATGGCGTCCACGCGCGCCTTCACCGCGGCCGGGGAGCGGCGGGCGAGCGCACGCTCGACGGCGGCGACGAACTCGTGGTCGCTCCGGCCGGTCTCCACGAGCGATCCGTAGCGTAAGACCTCGGGGAGCGGTGTCGAGGCCACGGGGAGACCCGCCGCGAGGTACTCGCGCAGCTTGAGCGGGTTCGCGCGCACGGTGAGGTCGGTCATGGTGAACGGGACGATGCCGGCGTCGAACCCGCGGCAGTACGCCGGGAGCGCCGCGTAGGGCTTGCGGCCGAGGAGGCGCACGTTGGGCTTCCCCTCGATCGCGGACAGGTCCGTCGCGGCGCGCCCGACGAGCACGATCGACCAATCGGGATGCCGGTCGGCCATCGCGCGGATGAGCGAGACGTCGATCCATTCGGCGATGAGCCCGAAGAAGCCGACGATCGGCCGCGGGAGGTGGCGCAGCTCCTCGGGGAGCGGCGTGCCGGGGTCGAGCGCGCGGCCGAAGTGCTCGACGTCCACACCGTGCGTGACGAAGTGGGTGCGAGGGTTGAGGCCGAGGCGCTCGTCGCGGAGCTTTTCGGACGAGGTGAGCACGACGTCCGCCCGGCGGACGAGGTCGGCCTCGAGCCGCCGGATCGACGTGCGCGACACGCCGGCGAACTCCGCGTAGTCGTCCACGCAGTGGTAGACGACCATCCGCTCGCCGAGGCGGCCGACGAGCCGCGAGACGTTCGGCATGAAGCTCCACAGGATCGGACGCGTCATCCCGAGGCGCTTCAACTGCCACTTGAGCCACGCGGACAGGACGCTCGCGTTGATCCGGTCGGCCGCGACGTTTCCCGGGAAGGGGAGCGCCAACGGGCTTCCGACGAACAGGCCCGGCTCGACGGGGCGGCAGCCGCGGAAGACCCGCCGGAGCTTCGTGCCGATGCGGCGCGCGTCGTAGGCGGTCGCGGCGGGCCGCCGCATGCCGATGGAGTCGACCCAGAGCACGCGGTTCCTCCGCGCGAGGATGCGCATGATGTGCGTCTTGCTGGTGGGATCGGCGCTCCAGTCGTTGGCGAAGCAGACGATCGATTGACCCTCAAGCATGCAGCACCTCCGACAGGGCGGCCGGCTCGTCCCGGTCGAGGAAGAGCCGCTGCCAGATCTCGAGATTCAGAAGAAGCCACAGCCGCTCGCCGTGGTCGGCGGCGCGGGCGCGATGTGCGTCGGCGAGCGCGCGGACGACCACGGGGTCGAGCAGGCCGCGCGAGAGCGCCCGCGGCGACAGCACCAGCTCGTCGATCGCCCCACGCCCGTCCTCGCGCAACCAGCGGCCCAGGGGGACCGGGAAACCCATCTTCCGGCGCCTCAGGATCGCCCTGGGCACGACGTCCTTGACCGCGTCGCGCAGGATCGCCTTCGTGCGGAACCCCGCGAGGCGCCGCTTCGCGGGGATCGAGATCGCGTACTCGACGAGCTCGTGGTCGAGGTACGGAACGCGGCTCTCGATCGACGCCGCCATGCTCATCTGGTCCTGCTTCATGAGGAGCTCGACGAGGTAGGTCTGCAGGTCGGAGCGGCTCATGCTCTCCGCGGCACCGCCCGGTGCGTCCTCCCACTCCTCGATCTCGGTCGCGAAGGCATCGCCGGCGGCGGGCGCGACGAGCAGGCGGCTCCTCAGGTCCTGCGGAAACACGGCGAAGTTCTCGAGGGCCAGCGCGCGCGGATCGTCGCCGAGCGCGACGAAGGTCCTCCGGGCGCGGCGTCCGAGCCCCCCCGGAAGACGCCGCGCCGCGCGCGCGACGCTCCGCCGGGTGCCGTCGGAGGTGACCGCACGCCAGGCGCGGCCCAGCCGCTCGTTCCACGCGGTGATCCGGTAGCGGTTGTAGCCGAGGAAGATCTCGTCGGCCCCCTCGCCGGTCAGCACGACCTTCACGTCCTCCGCCGCCGCCTTCGCGAGGTAGTACAGCGGCACGCTCGAGGTGAAGGCGATCGGCTCGTCCTCGTGCCAGACGAGCGTCGGGAGCGCGCGGAAGAACTCGGAGCGGGACACGACGACCTCGCGGTGCACGCTCCCCGCGGCGGCCGCGGCGAGGCGCGCCCAGGGGAGCTCGTTCGCCTCGGGCTCGTCGAAGCCGACCGAGAACGTGCGCAAGGGCCCGGAGACCATCGGCGCGACGAGGCCCGCGAGCGCCGCGGAATCGAGGCCGCCGGAGAGGAACACGCCGAGCGGCACGTCGCTCATGAGGTGCAGGCGCGCCGACTCGGCGAGCCGCTCGCGGAGGTCTCCCGCCGCGGCCGGAACGGGCCTCGACCCCGCGGCGGGCGGGCGCCAGTACCGGCGGATCTTGACGCCGCCGTCCCGCGACCAGGTGAGCACGCGCCCCGGGAGGAGCTTCTTGATGCCGCGGAAGAACGTCCCCTCGCCGGAGACGAAGCGGGTCGCCAAGTACTCGGGCAGGACGGAGGCGTCGAACTCCGCCGGGACCCCCGCGGCCAGGAGCGCCTTGATCTCCGACGCGAAGACGAGCTCGTCTCCCCGGAGCGCGTAGTAGAGGGGCTTGATCCCGAGCCGGTCGCGCGCGAGCAGGAGCCTCTCCTCGCGCTCGTCCCAGATCGCGAACGCGAACATCCCGCGGAGGCTCTCCACGCACGCTTCGCCGTGGTCCTCGTAGAGGTGGAGGATCGTCTCGGTGTCGGACCGGGTCTTGTAGACGTGCCCCTTCGCGCGAAGACGGGGCAGGAGCTCGGGGTGGTTGTAGATCTCGCCGTTGAAGACGATCCACGCCGTGCCCGAGGGGGAGGGCATCGGCTGCGCGCCCCCCGCGACGTCCACGATCGAGAGGCGCCGGTGCGCGAGCCCGACCGGGCCCCTGGTCCACAGCGCGGCGGCGTCGGGACCCCGGTGGGCGAGCGCATCGCGCATGCGCCCGAGGCGGCGTTCCTCCGCGCGCCCGCGCGGGTCGAGCTTGACGATACCGACGATGCCGCACATCCGGGTCAGCTCCCTTCGGGTGAGAGCTCGGGACCCAGGAGGGCGCCGAGGTCGGGTGGAGCGGCCGAGGGATCGGCCGACGGGACGAGCACGGTCACGATGCGGCAGGGAACCGCCGAGCGCCCCGAGACGACGAGCTGGGGTGCGGCGACCCGGCGCCCGTACGCGGGGGACACCCACCCGCCTCCCGCGGCGCCCGCATCGTCGCCGGAGCCGACGCGCAGCTCCGGGGCGACCGGAGCGACGACGCGCAGGAGCAGCGCGGTCCCGTTCTCGCCCCGCGCGCGCACCCAACCGTCGGGCTCGATCGCCACCGGCATGGGCGCGAACTGCCACCGGAGCTCCCAGGCGTGCTCGCCCTCGCCCTCCAGGTCGTCCACGACGACCCAGTGGGTGGGCTTCTCGAAGACGACCGTCCGGCGATGGGTCACGGGCGAAGCGAGCCTCCCGTACGCCCCGTGCTCCGCGCACGCGAAGTCGGAGTCCGGGGACGACGTCCAGCTCCGGATCCGCGCCGTGGGGCGGTCGCGCCAGCGGAAGGGGCCGTCCGTCTCGGCCTGGTCGGCGCCGTCCACGCGGAGCGTGTTGTGCGCCGCCGTGCCGCGGAAGCGATCGCGCCATCCCGCGTGCCGCGTGTAGACGAACGTGCCCGGATCGACGAGGTACGGGGTCCCGAACGCGCAGCACTGGATCGAGAGGAGATCCGCGTGTCCGTGCCCGGAGGTGGCCGGGCAGCCGAGCGGCCCGACGTCGAAGAGGAGCTGATGCGCGTCGGAGCGCCAGTCGCTCCGCATGACCGCGTAGCCGCCCGCCGCGAACAGGCGCGAGGGAGGGGCGGCCGGGGGCTCGGGCCGCAAGCGGTCGAACGCGGCGGCCGGACGCGCGCCCAGGAGCCACACGGTCTCCGGGGCCAGGTCGCCCGCGGCCCAGGCGTAGTCGGGCCGGTCGAAGAGGACGGCGGCGGTCGAGAACAACGGCGCGGGATCGTCGGCGTCGCGCTCCGACAGCGGAACGAGCGCCGTCCCGTCGGCGTCGCCAATCTGCGGCAGCCGGCCCGAAGGTGTCGCGACGTAGAGGAGGAAGTCGAGCATCTCCTGAACGCGGAGGCCGATCTCGGCGGGAAGGGCCATGCCGTTCGCGGCGGCGAGCACGAGGAAGTGCAGGTAGAACTCCACCGTGTACCGCTGGTAGCCGGTGGACTGCTCGAAGTAGACGCCGTCGTTCAAGACCTGCTGGTGGATCTCGCGCGACAGGATCCGCTCGCCCAAGGCCCGCCACCGCCACGCCGGCGGCAGCTCGGGGAAGAGGATCCCCGCGTGGAACAGCGCGAGCGCCTCGCCGGTCAGGTGCGTGTTGGGGGAGTGGTAGCTCGAGAGGTAGCGCGCGACGTGGCTGGCGTGCGCCGCGATCCAGTCGCGCAACAGCGCGCGGAACGGTGCCGCGGAGAAGGCGGGAGCGCGCCTGAGCAGGCACATCGCCCAGCACCACGAGATCATCCGGAGGCCGACCTCGAGGCTGCTCGCCCAGTTGATGCCGAGCCCCGGCGGGTTCTCCCGCATCCAAGCGCGCAGGCGGCTCGCCGCGACCTCGGCGTAGAGGTCGTGGCCGGTGAGCCGGTACGCCCGTCCGAGCGTGACGAGCCAGACGTGCCGGTTCAGCTCCCACACGAGGCGCGCGTCGCCGAGCGCCTCCGGATCGAGCGGATCGATGCGGCTCCAGTGCACCCGCGGCGCGCGGCGGCCGGAGATCGGGTCGAGGTGCCAGTCGATCGGATTGCCGAACGAGAGCGCCTCGTAGCCGAGGAGGTCGAAGCGCCCCGCGGCGATGGCGTCCGCGGCGACGGCGGTGCGCTCCACGATGCCGGGATCGAGCGCGCGGAGGAAGGAGGGCGTCTCGCCGTCCGTCGCACCGCGGAAGAAGCTCCTCTCGAGATCGACGCTCGCGGGGCCGCGGGGCGCACGCGGCCCGAGGCCCCCCTTCGGCCGCATGCGGCGCTCGATCCACTTCATCGCCTCCTGCCGGCCGCGCGTGGTGAGCTCTCCCATGCCCATCTGCAGGATTCGCGTGCTCATCGTGCCCCTCCCGTTCCGGCGACCGCGTCCCACAGCGGACGGACGCGGGGCCAGGCATGACGTTCGACCTCCTCGCGCGCGCGGCGGGCGAGCGAGCGTCCGCCGTCGGGGCGTGCCAGGAGGTCGTCGATCGCGGCCGCCATGGCCTCGGGGTGTCCCGCGGGGACCAGGCGGCCGTTCTCGCCGTCGCGCACCATCCGCGCGATCCCGCCCGAGGGCGTGGAGATCACGGGCGTGCCGGCGGCGAACGCTTCGAGCAACGAGACCGGTTGGTTGTCCACGATCGACGAGTTGACGAACAGGTCCGCCTCGTCGAACAGGTCCGGCATCGCCTCGGGCCTCACGGCGCCGAGGAATCGAATGCCGCCGACCCCCAGGGACGCCGCGAGCGCCTTCACGCGCGCAAGCTCGCTCCCGTCCCCGGCGACCGTGAGGACGGCCTCGGGGCGGCGGCGCTTGAGGAGCGCGAAGGCGCGCACCGTGTTGTCCACCGCGTAGCTCGCCTCGACGCTCCGCGCGGAGATCAGGCGCGGTCGCAACGGGACGCGCTCGCGATAGGCGAACGCGGACAGGTCCACCACGTTCGGGATGACGATCGCCTCGTGGCCGTGCCGCGCGAAGACCTCGCGGAGGAACTCCGACGGCACGACGATCCGGCGGGCGAGCGCGAGACACGGCCGCAGGAAGCGGCGCCACCGGGTGAGGTGGTCGTCCGCCTCGCCGCTGTGGTAGACGAGGACGCCCGAAGCGCCGCACAGGCGCGCCGCCGCGAGCGCCGGGAGCGGCGCCAGCACGAACGACCAGTACGACGCGGAGAAGATCAGCGCGGTGCGCGCGCGCGCGAGCCCGACGAGGCGCGGCAGGTAGAGCGCTTGGTTCGCGAGCGTGCGAACGCCGGGAATCCGGCGCGCCCACCGCGGCGCCGGGTCCGTGGCGATGAAGTCCACCTCGTGGCCGTCCGCGGCGAGCGCTTCGACGAGCGCCCGCGCCTGGATCGACTGGCCGCCGGCGACGGCGGGTCCCGGGGCGACGACCGCGATCCGCTCGCGCTTCATGCGAGCCTCAGCTTTCCGCTCGCGGGCTTGGTCCCGGCGACGAGGAGGAGGTAGGTCGCGGCGAAGACGATCCCGGCCGCGCCGAGTCCCACCACGGGCGGCCCCGGAACGAACGTCTTCGCCAGCCACGCGAGGACGCCGGCGCCGAGCGACGCCGCGGCGACGAGCGTCAGGCCGCGCCAGGGGAGGAGCTCCCGCAGCGAGCACGCGAGGGCGCGCCGCATCCGGAGCAGGGCGAAGACCTTCGCGGCCCCGGTCGAGACGAGGAGGGCCAACGCGGCCCCGGGAAGCCCCCACTCCGCCATGAAGAACCGGATCGTCCCGAGAACGACCGCGAGCTTGAAGAGCCCCAAAAGGAGGAGGAACCGCATCTCGGCGCGGGAGCGGAGCACCCCGTCGGTCTGTAGGACCGCGAGGAGCAGGACGAGCACGAAGACGCGGAACACCGGCACGCTCGCCGCGTAGGCGTCGGTGAAGAACAGCACGATGAGCTCGCGGGACACGACGAGGAGCCCCACGACGCAGGGGAC
>Ga0068859_100006420_pt1 | contig 11931 bp, 10 predicted proteins | sample KBSSwiS22_FD_66585 | JGI IMG/M metagenome (GOLD analysis project Ga0068859, IMG submission 66585) | Switchgrass rhizosphere microbial communities from Kellogg Biological Station, Michigan, USA - KBS Switchgrass S2-2 | ecosystem: Host-associated > Plants > Roots > Rhizosphere > Soil ... | reverse complement strand
GCAGCAAGCTGGTGGCGGCGACCAACGAGACGGTCGTAGCTACGCTCGAGACCGGTTTCGAGATCGTTAAGAAGCTGGTTACCGAGGGCCCGGCGGCGGCCTGGGAAGAGTTGCTGAAATCACTCTCCAACCTCAAATCGATGGTCGTCGACGCCGCGATCGACTTCGTGAAGGGCGAGGTGGTCAAGCTCGCTATCGAGAAACTGATTTCCTTCCTTACCCCCGCCGGCGCGTTCATCCAGGCCGTCATCTCCATCTATCGGACGATCATGTTCATCGTCGACAAGCTGGCTCAGATCGGTCGCCTGGTCGCGGCATTCATTGATGGACTGGCGGCCCTGGCGAATGGAGTCGTCACCACCGCCGCCAACAAGGTCGAATCCGTGCTCGCCACGGGCCTTTCGCTCGCGATCAGCTTCCTTGCCAACTTCGCGGGTCTCGGGAACGTCCCTAAGAAGGTCATGCAGATTATCAAGAAGATCCGCGACCCTGTCGACAAGGCGATGGACAAGGCGGTCGCGTGGGTCGTCGACATGGCGAAGAAGCTTGGAAAGATGGTCGTCGCCGGCGCAAAGTCCGCGCTGCAGTGGTGGACGGCGAAGCTCGGCTTCACCAACGAGGATGGCGAAACTCACACCTTGCAGTTCATCGGCTCGGGAGAGTCAGCCACGCTTGGGATCGCGACTTCGCTGCAATCGATCAGGACCTACCTCGATAACCATGCCGACAAGACGTCGAGCGACTCTAAGAAAAAGAAGAACTGGGATGCAGCTAACAAGGTATTCGACGATTCATCGAAGGTCATATTCGGATTCGCGAAGAAGACCGCGGCCGAGGCTGAGGTTCGTAAGGGGATCGCAGACAATCTGGCGAAGATCAGCGCCGCTTTTGTGAAGCTGTCCGGCGCGGGGCCCAAAGACCCGGATTACGGGACCAACACTCCACCGACGTACGGTAATCCAGCCCAGGTTGAGATTGCTCACACAACTCCCATGACTGGATCGGCGGCACGTGCATGGCCACAGACCGGTGTCTGGAAGAGGATTCAAGATGCAGGGATAACAAGGCAGGGCTACACTGATCGGTGGGTGCAAATGCACATCATCGCTGACAAGCTTGGCGGAAGCGGCGACCTGGACGCCAACCTGATACCCGCGCCGAATAGCGTCAATCGAGGCCCCTTCTACGGGTTCGAAAACAAAACGATCGCATTGATCAAGGCCCGGTCGGGCGGACAGAAAAACCGAGTTTGGATGTCTGTCAGCGTAAGTGGAAGCAAGTCCGCGCCAACATCGATCACCGGCAAGGCCGGGCTCTACCTTTGGATGTCAAAGAAATGGCAGAAGATGTCCTCGCCCACGTTGACCGTGAGTGTCGACGTGCCGAAGCCGAACCTCACGGGCACCCGCAAGTTCTCACTTAACTTCAGTTCGCCGAAGGTAATGGTGGAGGAGTTGAAAGTACCTGCCGCAATTGCGCCCTTGATCTATCGCGGTCGCCCGTACGCAAGCCGAGCTGCCTGGAGAGCGAAGATGATCGCTGACGGGGCAGCCCAGAAAGACATCGACAAGGTCGAGGCCCTGAACCCGCTCCTCAATGAATAATTGAGAGGCAAGGGCGACTCGCAACCCCAACCATTGCTCGATAGCATTCCCCGTCCTAGCCTTATCGGCATCTCGTCGCTCGGTGAGGTTCGAGGATAATTGCCTAAGATCGTAGTCACCGGCGCAGCGGGTCTCGTCGTGCAGAATCTCCTTCCGCGCCTCAGGGCGAGCGCGGGAACGCGCGTCGTCGCGATCGACAAGAATGAGCACAACCTTGCGATCCTCTCGCGGCTGCATCCGGACGTCGATGCAAGGCTCGCCGATCTCGCCCAGCCCGGCTCGTGGGAGGATGCGCTCGTCGACTGCGATACGCTGGTCGTGTGCCACGCTCAGATCGGCGGGCTTCGGCCTGAAGAGTTCGTCCGCAACAACGTGACCGCGACCGAACGGCTGATGGCGGAGGCGCGCGCGAAGGGCGTCCGCTACGTGGTCAACATCTCCTCATCGGTCGTGAATTCCATGGCGAAGGACAATTATACGGAGACGAAGAAGGCGCAGGAGGCCGCGATCAAGGCCAGCGGGATCCCGCAGGTCGTACTGCGCCCGACGCTGATGTTCGGCTGGTTCGACCGGAAGCATCTCGGCTGGCTCGCAAGGTTCATGAAGCGAGTGCCGATCTTTCCGATACCGGGGAGCGGCCGTTACATGCGCCAGCCGCTTTATGCCGGCGACTTCTGCGCGATCGTCGCCGCTGCAATCGAGCGCCGCATCGAGGGTGAGTATAATATCTCCGGCCTCGAGCGGATCGACTATATCGACCTCATGCGGGCGGTCAGGCGTGCGACGCGCAGCCGCACGGCCATCGTCCTCATACCCTTTGGGCTGTTCCAAGCGATGCTCGGTGCTGCGGCACTTGTCGCGAAGGATCCGCCATTCACCTCGGCCCAGCTGACGGCGCTCGCCACGCCCGACGAGTTCGAGGTGATCGACTGGCCACGCCTGTTCGGAGTGCGTCCGACGCCGCTGAACGAGGCGCTGGATGCAACGTTCAACGATCCGGTCTATTCGGACATCGTCTTGCAATTTTGAGGGATTCAGTGGCGAAAGTGGTGGTCGTCGGAGCCGGCGTCATGGGCCTGGCCGCAGCTTACCATGCTGCCAAAGCCCGCCATGACGTGACGCTGCTCGAGGCAGCGCCGGAGCCCGGCGGGATGGCCGCCCATTTCGATTTCGACGGCGTGTCGATCGAGCGGTTCTATCATTTCGTTTGCAAGCCCGATCACTCGACCTTCGAGCTGCTCGACGAGCTTGGCCTGGGCGACCGGATGCGCTGGCGAGTAACGACCATGGGGCTGTTCTCGGACGGCCGGCTGCACGATTGGGGCAACCCGATCGCGCTTCTGAAATACCCGGGCCTCGGACTGATGTCGCGCCTGCGCTATGGACTGCTCGCCTTCGTTTCGACGAAGCGCGAGCGCTGGGACGCGCTGGAAAAGCAGTCGGCCAAGGACTGGATCACGCGCTGGTCGGGGCGCCGGGTCTACGACAAGCTGTGGAAACCGCTCTTCGACCTCAAATTCTATGAATATGCCGACAATATCTCCGCGGCCTGGGTGTGGACGCGGATCAAGCGCGTTGGCCGGTCGCGCCGATCAATGTTCGTGGAGGAGCTCGGTTATATCGAGGGCGGCAGCCAGACACTGGTCGACCGTCTCGTCGAGCGGACGAAGGAGCTAGGCGGCACGGTCAAGTTCTCGACGCCGGCGCTCGAGGTCGTGACCGAAGAGGGCAAGGTGGTGGGAGTTCGCACGCCGGAAGGGGTCGTGAGCGCGGATCGCGTTATCTCGACAATGCCGACGCCGTTTGTGACCAAGCTCGTGCCCGCTTTGCCCGACGACTGGAAGCGCCGCTACGAATCCATCGCGAACATCGGTGTCATTTGCGTCGTGTTCAAACTGAAGAGCTCCGTGTCACCGCACTTCTGGGTCAATATCGCCGAGCCCGGAATCGAGATCCCGGGGATTATCGAATTCTCCAACCTTCGGCCGGTCGGCGATACGATCGTCTTCGTGCCTTATTACATGCCAGTCACCAATCCGAAGTTCGGATGGCCGGACGAGCAGCTGGTCGCCGAGGCATTCGGATACATTCGACGGATCAACGGCGATCTCCGCGACGCGGACGTGATCGCGACGAAGGTGGCCCGGTTGCGTCACGCCCAGCCGGTGTGCGAGCCCGGCTTCGCGGCGAAGATTCCCCCGGTGCAGACGCCAATTGAAGGCCTCCAGATCGCCGACACCTGTTTCTATTACCCGGAAGACCGCGGAATCTCGGAGAGCGTCCGGCTTGGTCGCGAGATGGCCGAGCGGGTCGGCGCGCCCTGATGACCGAGCGGACCAGGCTGGCGCTGTTCATCCTCATCGGCGGCTTTGCGGCGCTGGTGAACCTGGTGGCGAGGATCCTCATCGACCAGCGCACGAGCTACGAGGTGGCCGTAGTGCTCGCCTATCCGATCGGAATGACGGTCGCCTTCCTGCTCAATCGCACCTTCGTCTTTCTCGGCGGCCACAGCGACTGGCGCGGGCAGTATTGGCGCTTCTTCCTGGTCAACCTCGCCGCACTGGCGCAGATCTTCGTGGTCAGCGTCGGCCTCGATCGCTTCCTGTTCCCGCTGATCCATTTCACCTGGCGTGCGGATACGGTCGCGCATGCGATCGGATTGGCGAGCCCGACCTTGACCAGCTACTGGGCGCACAAGCACTATTCATTTGCTCCTGCTGGCCAGTTCGAGGTTGAGAACTAGGGCGCGATGAATGATCTGGGCAAAATAGGGGATCAGGTGCCGCTCGTCGTCGATGTCGACGGCACGCTCCTGCGCACCGACATTCTGCACGAGCAGTTCCTCCAGTTCGTCGCGACACGGCCGCTCGAAAGCTGGCGGCTCATCGGCTGGACGATGGCAGGCAAGGCGCAGCTCAAGTCGACTCTTGCCACCAATGTTGACGGTAACCTCGATACTGTTCCGCTCGCGGACGAGGTCCTGGCGCTGATCGAAACCGCGAAGAAGGAGGGCAGGCCGGTCTATCTCGCTTCCGCCTCCGACCGGCGTCACGTCGATGAGCTGGCGAGGCGCATCGGCGGGGTCGCCGGGGTCTTCGCCTCGGATGGCAGGCTGAACCTGTCGGGAGAAGCGAAAGCGGGCGCGCTGGTCGGCGAATTCGGCGAGAACGGCTTCGATTACGCCGGCAATTGCAAGGCTGACTATCCGGTCTGGCAAAAGGCGCGGAAGGCCTACGTGGTTAGCGGCAATCACCGCTTTCATCGGCGGGCCGTCCGCGATTTCCCGGGCGCTGAAGCCGTGTCGCGCCCGTCGGGATCGCTGCGCTCCTATTTCCGCGCGCTGCGGACCCACCAATGGGCCAAGAACGTCCTCGTTTTCCTGCCGACGATCGCCGGGCACCGTTTCGACTATGCCTCGCTGAAGAACACCTATCTCGCCTTCTTCTGCTTCTGCCTCGCCGCTTCGAGCGCCTACATCATCAACGACCTGCTAGATTTGCCCGCGGATCGCGCACACGCGACGAAGCGAAACCGGCCCTTCGCGTCCGGTGCAATTCCGGTTGCCCACGGGCCTTTCATGGCCGCGATATTGCTGGCCGCGGCGGTCGCTATCGGCTGGTTCCTGTCGGGCGAGTTCCTTGCCGTGCTCGGGGCCTACGTCTGCCTGACGCTGGCCTATTCCATCGACCTCAAGCGTCGGGTGCTGATCGACGTCGTCGTACTCGGGATGCTCTACACGCTGCGTGTCCTGGGGGGCGTCGCGGCGGTTTCGGTGGCGCAGTCGCCCTGGCTGCTGATGTTCAGCCTGTTCCTGTTCCTCGCGCTCGCCGTCGTGAAGCGGTGTGCGGAGCTCGTGCCCGCGCGCGCTCTCGGCAAGGCCGCGCTCAAGGGGCGTGGATATGTCGTCGAGGATCTGAGCGTGCTGGTCAGCCTTGGCGCGGCATCGGGAGTCGGCGCCGTGCTGGTCGTCGGGCTCTATATCTTCAGCCCCGAGGTGCAGAAGCTCTACACGCGGCCCGAGTGGCTGTGGTTGATCTGTCCGCTCATCCTCTACTGGATCAGCCGCATGATCCTCATCGCCCACCGCGGCACGCTGCATGAGGATCCGGTGGTCTTCGCGCTCACTGATCGCGTGAGCTGGTATGCCGCCGCGCTGACCGCTGCCATCATCCTGATCGCCACATGAGCCCAGCGCGAGTGGCGCGGCGCCTGAGCGGTTGGGGCCGCTATCCGGTCGCCGACTGCGAGCTGGCGCGCCCGCGCACCGCGGAGGCCGCGCTGGAATTGCTCGAGCAGGACTGCGGCGACCTGATCGCACGTGGCTGCGGCCGGAGCTACGGGGATTCGAGCCTCAACCAGCGCCTCACCATCGGCACTGGAGCTCTGGACCGGATCCTCGCCTTCGACGCCGAGCGCGGAACGGTGACTTGCGAGGCCGGCGTTACGATCGGCGACCTCATCGCCACCTTCCTTCCGCGCGGCTGGTTCCCGTCGGTTACGCCGGGCACGAAGTTCGTCAGCTTGGGCGGAGCGATCGCCGCGGACGTCCACGGCAAAAACCATCACCGCGACGGAAGCTTCAGCGAGATCGTGGATTTCATCGACTTGGCGCTTGGCTCCGGGCGCGGCGAGCGGTGCTCGCGTCAGGAAAATGCCGATCTCTTTGCCGCCACTTGCGGCGGGATGGGGCTGACGGGGCTGATTCTCCGGGCCGGCCTCCGCCTGCGCAAAGTCGAGAGCGCATGGATCAGGCAGCGTCGGATCCGCACCGCCGGTCTCGACGCGACGATGGACGCGCTTAACGAGGGCTCCGTCTGGGCCTATTCGGTCGCCTGGATCGACTGCATGTCGAAGGGTGCCGCGCTGGGCCGGGGCGTGGTGTTCCTCGGCGAGCATGCGAATGTCGGCGAGCTGCCGGCGGTGAAGCGCATCAAACCGCTCGCGGCCAGTACCAGCCGTCGGCCAGGAGTTCCGATCGACCTGCCGGCATTCGCGCTCGGCTCGCGGGCCGTGCAGATGTTCAACGCCGCTTACTATCGGTTGCAGGCGCCAGCCGAGGGTCTCACCGGCGTCGATCCTTACTTCTACCCGCTCGACGGCATCGAGAACTGGAATCGCGCATACGGTCGGCGGGGCTTCGTCCAATACCAGTGCGTGATTCCGGAGGAGGAAAGTCGCGACGGAATGCAGCGCCTCCTATCCGAGATCTCGTCGGCACGGACGGGGTCGTTCCTCGCGGTGCTGAAGAAGATGGGCAAGGAGTCGCCGGGAGCGCTGTCGTTTCCAATGCCGGGCTACACGCTCGCGCTCGATTTTCCCGTTTCGGACGCCAATCTGGCGCTGCTCGACAGGCTCGACGCGATCCTCGCCGAGCACCACGGCCGGATCTATCTTGCCAAGGACTCCCGCGCGAGCGCGGCCGCCCTGCGCTCAGGCTATCCCCAGCTCGGAGCGTTTCTCGATGTGCGGGACCGCTTCGGCTTGACGGAGCGCTTCTCATCCATTCAGTCGAAGCGGCTGAAGCTGTGACGCAGATTGGTTCGCCTGTCCTCATACTGGGTGCTCGCTCGGACATCGGCCGTGCGCTCGCCCGCGCTTATGCCGCGGAAGGCTGCTCGGTCGTGCTGGCGGCGCGGCGCGCGGATGAGCTCGGAGCGGACGTGAACGATCTGCAGGTGCGCTACGGCGTGGAGGTCAGCGCTGCCGAGTTCGACGTCACCGCGTCCAACGCGGACGCGTTTTTCGCCGATCTGTCCGAGCCGCCCGGAACCGTGGTGCTCGTCGCTGGACTTCTCGGCGACCAGGCGAGGTCCGAGACCGACGACCAAGAGGCCGCGCGGGTGCTCGAGACGAATTTCAGCGGTGCGGCGCGCTGGCTGCTCGCGGCGGCCCGGGTCATGAAGCCCGGCGGTACGATCATTGGGATCAGCTCGGTCGCCGGGGATCGCGGGCGGGGTTCGAACTTCATCTACGGCTCAGCCAAGGCCGGCCTGACGGCCTTCCTCTCGGGGCTGCGTGGCAGACTGATGGAGCGCGGCATTCATGTGATGACCGTAAAGCCGGGGTTCGTCGATACGCGGATGACCGAGGGGATGAATACGCCCAAGCTACTGACAGCCAAGCCCGATGAGGTCGCGTGGGCGATAATCGGTGCACAGCGCGGCGGCCGCGATGTGCTTTACGTGCGGCCGGTCTGGCGGCCGATCATGTGGATGATCCGCGCGATCCCCGAGCGCCTGTTCAAACGCCTTCCGCTTTAGGGCTCAGGCTCCGAGCCTCTGGAGGACAAGCTGAATTAGCGGGTAGGGCACCGCCGGGTCGGCCGTCCCGAATGGCGCCAGCAGTGAGAAGGGCAGCAGCCAGAGGTAGGCCCTCATTGGAAACTTCTCGCCCTCGCGAAGCACGAGGCAGAGCAGCGACAGCAGAGCGAGGCTGCAGCTCATCCCGATCCAGCGATAGAAGTCACCCGCAATCACGCAGGCCAGCAGCGGCGTCAGGGTCGAAAGCGCGAGCAGGCGATAAACGCCATCGCGGCGCGCCTGGATGAACTGAAGCGAGACCAGGATGCCAAGATAGGCCAGCATGAACACCCAGGCCGGGCTAACCCGCATGTTGGCGGGCAATCCCCGCGCATATTTGAAGAGGTCCGAGAAGGTCCCGGCGACTTCATACCAGCCGCTCCAGAACGGATGCTGGTAGGCGGCCGCGGGAATCTTCGCCGCGACCATCGCCTGATAGATTTGCATCGGCAGCTCGACCCGCCCCCAGATGCGCAGGCAGGCGATGGTGACGCCCACGGCGGCGGCGGGGACGACAAGCTGCCGCAGCGCCCCGCGTCTGTCCGCGCCGCTCTCCTGAAGCCGGATCATGCGAAGGAGCATCAGGGAGGGGATGGTGAAGATAAACAGCTCGTGGATGAGGCTGCCAATGACCAGACCTATGGTGAACGCTACGGTACTGCGCGCGTAGAAGGTGCACAGCACCATCACGATCAGCAGGTAGATATCGAGCGAGCCGGTGTTGTACCCGGCCTGGACGATGAACGACGGCGAGAAGAAGGTGACCACCAGCAGGAGCGGATGCGCTTGCGGTCGATTGCGCAGGAAAATGCCCGCGATCAGCGCAACGAGGACCAGGACCGCGATGCTGTGGACGATGTATGCGAAGACATAGGCGTTTGAGACCAACTGGTTCGCCCGGCTGATCGTCATCAGCGTCCCAAGCAAGCACCGGCGCGTAAAGCCGAAATCCGTGTAGGAGACGTAATAGAACCACACGCGCCCGTAGGATTTGAGGCCGAGCGGCGACACCTCCCAGCGGTGAAGCATGGCCAGTGCGAACAGCCCTGACAGAGTGGCGCAGATCGCCAGGAGGGCAGGGCTACCGCGAGCGGGCGATCGAGCTGTCACCGGCTCTCCATAGCTGGCGACAGCTTCCGTTCCAGCCTTAGTTCCGCGATGCCGCCAGGCTGTCCGCCAACAATCTTGCCCGGGCACTTAGCCATTCCTCGACGATCGCAGCGATGCGTGGCGCGGCCCGGCCGTCGCCATAGGGCAGCGAGCGCTTCGCCATCGCCGCCCAAGCCAGCGGGTCGCTCAGCAGGCGCTTTGCCTCGGCCACGATCGTCTCCGTGTCAGTCCCGACAAGCAGCGCATTTCCGCAGGCAATTCCTTCGGGGCGCTCGGTCCGGTCCCGAAGCACGAGGAGCGGCGTGCCCAATGCCGGCGCCTCCTCCTGGATGCCACCGGAGTCGCTGAGAACAACGTCGCTGTCCCGAACGCGCTGCAACAGCTCGCGATATCCGCACGGCTCGAGCATGGCGACGTTCGGAACTCCCGACAGGAGCCGCCGCATCGTTCCCGCGACATGCCGGTTGGGGTGAAGAATGACGTCGATCTGCGCGGTTCCGCACCCGGCCAGTTCGACGAGCGCGGCCGCGATGGATTGAAGGCCCCCGCCCCAGCTTTCGCGGCGGTGGCAGGTGACGAGCAAGCGCTTGAAGCCGCCGTCATGAAACGTCTGCGGTGGCAGTTCAGCTTCGACGCTCAGCAGCGCATCGATCCCGCTATTGCCGGTTACGTGAATTTCCCCGCGCACCTTCTCCGCGTGCAGGTTCGCGGCAGCCAGCTCGGTGGGGGCGAACAACAGGTCCGCGTCGGCGTCGATCGCGGTCCGATATTCCTCCTCGGGCCAGGGAAGGGCGGCGTCATGCGTCCTGAGACCTGCTTCAACGTGCGCGACTGGAACCATACCGGCGAACCCAGCCAGTGCTCCGCCAAGCGCGCTCGAAGTGTCGCCCTGCACCATGAGCAGATCGGGCGGATCGCGGAGGAGCGGCAGAAACGCCTCGGTGACCGCGCGGACATGGAGATGGGGGTTTTCCTGCCCGGGGCAGCCGAGCGTTAGCTGCGGAAAGAGCTCCAGTCCGAACGTGGCCGGATCAAGTTCCTGCTGACCCGTGAGCACCACGCACGGCCGAAGCCCCCGCGATGCTAGCGCGTGAACGACGGGCGACATTTTGATGGCTTCAGGCCTGGTCCCGACGACCAGCCAGATATCGGCGGAACGCAGCTTGCCCCCTTACTCGGCTGGAGCAATCTGCCTCCACTTTGGAGCGAGTCAAGGCACCGCGAGCGCCCTTAACGGAAATTGTCGGCGTATGCCTGGAGCTTAAGGCGCACGGGCGGCGCCGGGACGACGTGATAGCCGAGGCCATGCCTGTCGGAGTAGGCGATCGCTGCTTCCCTCGTCGGGAAGGTCAGACGCACCTGCGGGTTGGTGTCGCCTGATCCGTTCCAGCCGGTCAGCGGATCGGGCCGAAGCGGTTCGCGCCGCTCGAACTCGAGCAGCCAGCGGCCGCTATTAGCCTTCCCCGACTGGGTGGTCCTTCGGTCGAGCTCGGAAATGCGCGCGATGGTCACGGGAACGCCTTGGCGAGGCAGGTTTCCCAAATCAACCCTTTGAGCGTCTCAGCATAGCGAAGTAACAGGTTTCGAATGTCGGAAGCTTCCGGTCGCGCGACGGCGTGGGCGATCCACCTGTTTACCGCCAGCAGCGCGTTGCTTGCCTTCCTCGCGCTGGGTGCGGTCGAGGGAAGCCGCTGGCGCGAAGCCCTGTTGTGGTTGCTCGCGGCTCTGGTCGTCGACGGGGTCGACGGGACGCTGGCGCGCCGAGCTGAGGTGACGAAGAGCCTGCCGCGGATCGACGGCTCCGCGCTCGACCTCGTCGTCGATTACCTGACCTACGTGTTCGTGCCAGCCTGTTTTCTTTGGCGACTGGGAGCCTTTCCGAGCGCGTTGGCGCTGCCGCTCGTCGCTCTGATCTTGCTCTCGTCGCTCTACACGTTCGCGCGGCGCGACATGAAGACGGACGATGGCTATTTCCGCGGCTTTCCCGCGTTGTGGAACATCGTCGCACTCTACGTTTACGTCGCCTCCCCCGCGCCATGGCTGGCCGCCGCGAGCACGATCCTTCTCGCTGTCCTGACCTTCGCGCCCGTTCACACTGTCCACCCGATGAGGGTCCGCGACTATGGCGCGTGGTTACCCGCCATCACAATGGTCTGGGGCGTGTCGACGCTGGCCCTGCTCCTCCCGCCGACTCGATTCGTCGGAACGATCGCATTGCCGGTTTCGCTCGCGTCCGCAGTGCTGCTTGTCGCCTTGGGTTCTTTTCGGAGCTTTCGCCCTCAGTAAGCGCGGGCGATCGCGAATTCGACGGCCTCGGTGAGCGCGGCGCGCGCCTTGCTCGCCGGAAAGATCGCCAATGCGTCAATCGCACGCCTTCCGTAGCGGCGCGCATGCTCGATCGTGTCCGAGAGAGCGTCAGTCGACCGCATCAGCTCGATCGCGTGCGCGAGATCTTCGTCGGATACCCGGTCGCCGCCGATTGCGGCCCGCCAGAACTTGCGGTCGGAATCGCTTCCCCGGGCGTAGGCGAGGATCACCGGAAGGGTCATCTTGCCGTCGCGGAAATCGTCGCCGACGCCCTTGCCCATGGTAGCCGAGTCCGACGCATAGTCGATCACGTCGTCAGTCAGCTGGAAGGCGATGCCGAGGTTCTTGCCGTAGCATTCGAGCGCGAGCTCGGCGTCTTCACTCGCTTCCGCGACCACCGGAGCGACTCGGCAGGCGGCCGCGAACAGCGCCGCGGTCTTGGCGCCGATGATCTCCAGATATTGCTCCTCGCCGGTCTCGATCCGGCGCTGGGCAGTCAGCTGCTCGACCTCACCTTCAGCGATCACGGCGGAGGCATGGCTGAGGATGCGCAGCACACGCAGGCTCCCGTCCTCGACCATCAGCTCAAAAGCCCGGCTGAAGAGGAAGTC
>Ga0068859_100006417_pt1 | contig 11933 bp, 10 predicted proteins | sample KBSSwiS22_FD_66585 | JGI IMG/M metagenome (GOLD analysis project Ga0068859, IMG submission 66585) | Switchgrass rhizosphere microbial communities from Kellogg Biological Station, Michigan, USA - KBS Switchgrass S2-2 | ecosystem: Host-associated > Plants > Roots > Rhizosphere > Soil ... | reverse complement strand
CCCAGAAGTGTTTGCCTACTTCCATTACTAGCTCAATACCCCGTCTGGCTCTGCCAGGGCACTGGAATACATTCCAGCGACAATGAATATCAGGATCAGAGAAAGGGTCGGACTGAGGCAGGCAGCAGGGATCGCAAGAACGCAGCAGCCAAGCCCTTAAAAGGCAATATAGGCCAACGTGGCGCAAAGGAAAACCGCATAGATAATGAAAAGCCCCGCTGGGCGGGGCTTTCATACGACAGAAGGACCTTTTGACAACTCAGGCCGCAATTTCGAACCGGTCGTTGTTCATCACCTTGCTCCATGCCGCCGCGAAGTCTTTTGCGAACTTCTCTTTCGCGTCCGAGCTCCCATAGACTTCCGCCAGCGCTCGCAGCTGCGAGTGCGAACCGAAGATCAGATCGACACGGGAGCCGGTCCACTTGACCTCGTTCGTTTTGTGGTCGAGGCCTTCGTAGATGTCTCCAGAGCCATTAGAACTTGTAGACCGTTGCCATTGCGTGTTCATGTCGAGCAGGTTGACGAAGAAGTCATTGGTCAGCGTGCCGGGCTTCTTGGTGAAGACGCCGTGCTTCGAGTTGCCAGCGTTCGCTCCGAGCACGCGTAGGCCACCGACCAGAACCGTCATCTCAGGCGCCGTCAGCCTCAGTAATTGCGCTTTATCAACCAACAGTTCCTCAGCCGATAGACGCTGCTTGCCGCGCCAATAATTGCGGAAGCCATCCGCGACTGGCTCGAGCGGTTCGAAGGATTCGACGTCAGTTTGTTCTTGCGACGCGTCCATGCGCCCTGGCTTGAAGGGAATTTTTACGTCGGTTCCGGCGTCTTTCGCGGCTTTCTCGATCGCCGCATCGCCGCCGAGAACGATCAGGTCAGCTAGGGAGATCTGTTTGCCGTCTGAGGCCGAAGTGTTGAACTGTTTCTGGATGGCTTCGAGCTTGTCCAAGACCTTGGCCAATTCAGTCGGCTGGTTGACCTCCCAGAATTTTTGCGGCGAGAGGCGAATGCGCGCGCCGTTCGCTCCACCGCGCTTGTCAGAGCCGCGGAACGTTGATGCCGATGCCCAGGCCGTCGAGACCAACTGAGAAACAGTCAGACCGGACGCAAGAATCTTTGCCTTCAGAGCAGCCGCGTCCTGTTCATTGACCAGCTGATGATTCACGGCGGGGATCGGGTCTTGCCACGGCAGCGTTTCCTTCGGAACGAGCGGGCCAAGATAACGCACGATCGGGCCCATATCGCGGTGAGTCAGCTTAAACCAAGCGCGAGCAAAAGCATCTGCGAACTGATCCGGATGCTCGTAGAAGCGCCGTGAAATTTTTTCGTAAGCAGGATCGAACCGCAGAGCGAGATCCGTGGTTAGCATGGATGGCGCGTGACGCTTTGAGGGATCATGCGCATCCGGTACCGTGCCGTTGCCTGCGCCATTTTTCGGTGTCCATTGATTTGCACCGGCCGGGCTCTTGGTCAGTTCCCAGTCGTACTTAAACAGGTTCTCAAAGAAGTTGTTACTCCACTTCGTCGGCGTTGTGGTCCAAGTGACTTCGAGACCGCTGCCGATGGTGTCAGCACCGAAACCTTTACCAAATTTATTCTTCCAACCCAAGCCTTGCTCGTGGATTTCGGCGCCTTCTGGTTCGGCTCCGACGTAGTCGGCGGGAATGGCGGCGCCGTGGGTTTTCCCGAAGGTATGTCCGCCGGCAATTAGTGCGACCGTTTCTTCGTCGTTCATGGCCATGCGCTTGAATGTTTCGCGAATGTCCCTGCCCGCCGCAATGGGATCGGGCTTTCCGTTGGGCCCTTCCGGGTTTACGTAAATAAGACCCATTTGAACCGCACCGAGAGGTTTCTGAAGATCCCGATCGCCTGTGTAGCGTTCATCTGCCAGCCAAGTGCCTTCAGGACCCCAATAGACTTCCTCTTCAGGCTCCCACACATCCGCGCGACCGCCGCCAAAACCAAACGTCTTGAATCCCATATCCTCGAGAGCGACGTTGCCTGCGAGGATCATCAGGTCAGCCCAGGAAATTTTCCGTCCGTATTTTTGCTTGATCGGCCAGAGCAGCCGGCGCGCTTTATCGAGGTTCACATTGTCGGGCCAGCTATTGAGTGGAGCGAAGCGCTGTTGCCCAGCTCCGGCGCCGCCGCGGCCATCGCCGATGCGGTATGTGCCTGCACTGTGCCACGCCATGCGGATGAACAGGCCTCCGTAGTGCCCGAAGTCGGCCGGCCACCAATCCTGCGAGTCGGTCATAAGCGCATGGAGGTCTTTGATCACGCCATTCAGATCAAGACTCTTGAATTCATTGGCGTAGTCGAACTCCTTACCCATCGGATCAGACAGGTCTGAGTGCTGGTGCAGGACCTTCAGGTTCACCTGATTCGGCCACCAGTCGCGGTTGGTGGGTGCGGAGGCTCCATGGTTGAACGGGCACTTGGCGCCGTTTGTGCTTTTTCCCTGATCTTCGGGGGAAACAGTCCCCGATGAAGAGGCACGTGTGTTTTCCATATGTTTCAGATTTTCCATATGATTTTCCTTTGAATTAGTTCAAAACTGTGATGATTTACGAACCCATCAGACTGCGGTTCGCGCAATTAACGCGAAGTACGCGGGGCGCACTTCGTGCAGAGTCCTCTAAAAATAAGTTGACATTCACGAACAACTCGCTTGCCCAGTGAGCGAGAGGCAGGCTTGGGCACGTCGTACCAATCCATGTCCTCAACGCTGCCGCAGCGGTCGCAGATGAAATGGTGATGCCGCATGCCTTTCGCATCGAATCGCCCGGCGCGGCCCTCGACGGCGACTTCGCGCACCAAACCAGCCTTCACCAGGTCCCGCAGATTGTTATAAGTTGTTGCCCTGGAAGAACGGGGATCTACGCGGTTTACAGCTGCGAAGATTTGCGCAGCCGTGGGATGCCCCTTGTGGTGTATTAGGAATGCCATCACGGCATAGCGCTGCGCAGTGCACCGCAACCCGCTGCTCTCCAGAGACTGCTTAATGACGTCGGCTTCCATAGAACAGTTTAGACTATATCTAATCTAGTAGTTTGTCTAGATTGATGGCTGTGCAAAACAAGGTGTTTTCTTCATCTGATAAAAGAAAATGGCCCACGCATTCTGCGCAGGCCAGTGCAACAAAAACAAATTCGTTTCTAGTGATGGTCGTCCCAATCACGGGCATCATGCCAGCGATGTTCATGGCCATCCCACCAGCCGTGGTAGGCGTTCCAACAGCGTTCACGCTCAGCATTCAGATCGCGGCGCCGCGTTTCCGCTTGTGAACTACGCTCTCCGTGTTTGCGGATAGCATCATCCAGTTTCGCTTCGGCTTTTTCGATTTTGTGTTGACACTTAGCGTGATCGTCCGCGTAAGCGAGGGGTGCCGATACCAACATCGCCGTGCTCAATGCGGTGGCGATCAGAGCCGCTGACGCAAATTTTGTAAAGTTTTGTGCTTTCAATCAAGCCTCCGAGGAAAAGAGTTCAAGCAGCCAGTTTGATTAGGAAACTTTACTTCGTGTTGCCCTTTTACAAAACGTTACAGCAGCCTGATTTCCGAAAAAATCCGGCTTACAGAAGCAATTCGATTTTATGTTGTATTTACCGATGCGTGCTAAAACTGGCTCATAGCTGTGTTGAACGCGCGCCTAGCCAGTTCGTCTAACGGCTTGCTGACTAGCGTTTGAGAAAAAATCTCGACACCCCATGGTCCTGTATAGCCTGTCTTGTGGACAGCTCGAATAAAGCCATCAATATCAAACTCGCCCTCCCCGCAGAACCTCCGATCCACAATTGGCTTTTTCGCTGGACCAGATGACGAATCGAAACTGCCGTCCGCAATCTCTACCCCATATAGATACTTCGCCGGCCAACGTGCAACTTCTTCGTAAGCAATTCCCAGATTTGCCACATGCCATAGGTCGAGAATGACTCCGCCATTGGCTGCCCCTGAACCTTCGATCATGACCCGGCAATCCTCGAGGCTGTTAATCATTGAAACCGCCATGGGTTCAAAGGCAACCCGGGTGCCATGTTCTGCTGCTTCGCGGCAAAGCGCTGCGAAGGCATCACAGATTTGGGGCAGCGAGCATTTTCTCTGATAAAAATCCCCTACCTTGATTTGTGTCGCACCCAGCGCCTCCCCAGCAATCATGAGTTTCTTCTTGCGAAGATCGGAATGCGCCTTCAGCTCGCCATCCATAAACCAGTCAACCAAAAACTCGACTTCCAGATATTTCACTCCATTGGCAGCAAGAACTAATTTCATCTCCTGCAAGGTTTGCTGTTGAAGAATTTGCTCCAAATCTGCGTGCCAGATTCCCAAACCGCAGAACCCGGCGCGCGCAGCAGCTTGAACGCGTTCCTTGAAGCCAAAGCGACTGTATTCGGGTTCTGCCCCAGGGAACCTCCCGGCGGTGGTCCAGTAAGCAGCGGTCAATTCAGGGTTGTGATTTTTCCTCATCGGTCCGGAGCCGGAATGAAAGATAACACGACCTAAGTTTATCTTTGCAAAAGCCACAACTTGGGCCAGTGCTATATACTTCGCATCTACGAGGAATGTCTCGTAGCAATAACCCTAGATGAAAATCTGCGTCCTAGGTCTTGATTGCGCGGCCCCGGAGATTGTTTTTGGCGATGAGCGGCTGAGCAACCTGCGCGGTCTTATGCAGCGTGGAACCTGGGGACGGCTCGAGAGTGTAATTCCTCCTATCACCGTACCTGCGTGGATGTGCCTGTCTACCAGCCAAGACCCCGGTTCGCTCGGTGTTTATGGCTTCCGCAATCGGGTGAATCACACTTACAGCGGTCTAGGAGTCGCTGATTCAAACAGCATCCAGACGCCAGCCATCTGGGATTATCTGGCTGAGGAAGGGAAGCCCTCGATTATTGTCGGTGTTCCACCAGGTTATCCTCCGCGCAAAATTAATGGAATAAGCGTGGGATGTTTTCTCACGCCCGACTCGGATAGCAACGAGTTCACGCATCCGCCCGAGATCAAAAAAGAAATCACCGATCTGGTTGGCCACTATCCCACCGACGTTGCTGGTTTTCGCACCGACGACAAGGCCTGGCTCCGGGAGCAAATTTTCTCCATGAGCCGCAAGCACTGGAAGGTGGTGCGTCACCTGATCACGCAAAAGCAGTGGGACTACTTTCACTACGTGGATATTGGTCTGGACCGTGTGCATCATGGTTTCTGGGACTGTTATGACAAGCAGCACATTCACTATCGCCCAGGGAATCCGTATGAAAATGTGATTCCTGATTACTACTTGTGGCTCGATCAGCAGATCGGAGAAATCATCGAGCTGCTAGACAAGGAAACGGTGTTGCTGGTGGTCTCAGACCATGGCGCCCAGCGGCTCGATGGCGGCTTCGCTGTAAATGAATGGCTGATTCAGGAAGGGTTGTTGGTGTTGAATGAGCAGCCTACGCAGATCACTCCATTCGCCAAACTCAAGGTGAACTGGGCCAAGACCAAAGTCTGGAGTGAGGGCGGATACTATGCCCGCGTATTTTTCAACGTCGAAGATCGCGAGCCGCGCGGGATTATTCCGGTAGCGCTGTACGAATCTTTCCGCGATGAAATGAAGCAGCGCTTCGAGGCATTGACCGATGACCGGGGCAGGCAGCTGAATTCGTTTGTTTTCAAGCCGCAAGAGATTTACAAGAACGTTCGCAATGTAGCGCCGGACTTAATCGTTCACTTTGGGCAACTCTACTGGCGCTCCATCGGAAGCGTGGGCCATGGGCGTTTACACCTCGAAGAAAATGACACCGGACCAGATGCCTGCAACCACGCTCAGTTTGGAATGTTTATCTTGTCAGCGCCAAACAGCCCGCGGCGTGGAGAATTTCAAGGGGCAAGATTGTTGGACATCGCGCCAACACTATTGGACTTGGCGGGCTATAAAATTCCCGCAGCGATGCAGGGCCGCTCCTTCGTCAAACATTAAATTTTCATTCCGACGATGCACGTAGCGCAGAGGAAGTATTTGCCGTCGCATTTGTGACGCCGCCCGGAAAACAGATGCCTCCTTGTGCTGCGCTCCTTGTCGGAATGACAAATTACTTTGTGGAAACTGCCCAGGGTTTGCCGTCAAAATACGCTGGCAATTTCAGCCCAAAAAGCTGAAGCATCGTAGGAGCCACATCCACAATCGCCGGTTTCTCGACATTGATCTTGCGATTGCTAAACAATACTCCCGGCACCAGGCGCGGATCGACACAATGGTCCCCACTCCAGGCTTTCGTGTTGTCCTCAAAAACAGTTCCAGTGACTTTGCCCATTACTGAATCCCAAGATGCTCGATATCCCGCACCATAACCAACAATCAAATCCGGAGCATTATCCACGTAAGGTCCGGCATACACTCCCTCACAATCAAACATCCCTGTAATAGAAACTTTGCCCGAAGCCGGATCGACGAGCCCATGCAGTTTGGTGCGCAGCTCTTCTTTTAAAGCAGTACTCTCAGCTCCCGCATCCACAATCCCTTCGCGCTCACGCCCTTTGATATTGAGATAAATTCCATTCAACCCCATGGTGTATGCGCGAGTGCGCGACCAATCCACATCCTCAAACCAGTCTCCGCTTTCGGTCTTTCCATCTTTTAGGGTCAGATATCCGTTCTCATGCAGCCATGCGTTCACATTCACGCATCGCGCAAACGACTTAAAACCGTGATCGGATATGACGAGAAGCAAAGTCTCGTCATCGATCTTCTTCATCACACGTCCAATCAAGTCATCCATGCGCGCATAGAGTTCCTGAATTACCTGTGGACGGCTGTCTGCGGAAACATCTTTGGCAGCCGGGTGTCCATCTTCCAGGTATCGCCAGAACATGTGCTGTACACGATCAGTCGTGTCAAACACGCAGGCGCACAACCCCTGTGGGGTTTTTTCCAGCGCGTCGAAAAACATGCGTTCACGGTCTTCATGATTGCCGTAGCACTGCGCAAGAAACGCCTTATCGTCGAGCACCTCTTCGTTAAGCGCCCACGTATCTTCCGCCAAACCCAGAGTTGCGTAAGGACCGAAAAGCTTTGCCAGATAAATCGAGTAGGTGACTGGGTGGGAAATTGGCAAATCTGGACGCGCGGGATCAATATTGACCGGGGTCACGTAGACTTCAACCTCGGGAGTGAGCTGTTTGAGGTAGAAACGGCAGATTCCGCGAGCACTGAATCCAAGTCCGGCCTTGAATTTCACCGGCACCCATTCGGAGTATTCGCCGACCTTTAGCATGAAGCTTTCTGAATCCAGCTTGATTTCTGCCTTTGCGCCATCCGAATTGGGACGGACTGTGAACTCCGCGCGCAAGTCTTTCCCTGAACCCAGTGGATCTTCGGGGCCCGGAATAAAGCAACGATACTCCGACGCGATCCGCTCGAAGGGAATTCGCACACCACCTTCTCGGAACCGCCCATTGGCCGCGCGTGTCGTGCAAAAACAGAATGTTCCTTGGCTGCCTTTCAAATCAGGCACGCACATCCCGGAAAGCAGGACTCCGGGAAATTTTTCCGGCGGGAACGTCACCGGAACACGAACGATGGAGCAAAAAACTCCTGCCTCCCCCAATCGATGCCAGAACGGTGTCCCACGCCGCATGCCTTGAATCTCAGGTTTCCCTAAGGGCAAGGAATATTTCCCAATTTTCAAACGGCGCTTCGGCTCTCGAATCTGCGCAGACGAGAGGTAGGGAAGATAGTTGTTCGCATCCCGCGCCAGGAAATCGTAAATATTGTGTTTCCCGGGATTCACTCCGGTTTGAAACGTGGACCACGCCACGGGAGAGATTGCTGGAAATGTCGTACGCAGCGGCCGAAAAGTTCCACGGTCACACATCTGCGCAAAGTGCGGCATCCGGCCTTCATCCATGAAACGGTTGGCCAGTTCGGGGTCCATGCCATCAAAGCCCACAATTACCGCTCGTTTCACTTGCGCTTTTTGATAAGCCTTACGCCGTCGAAACCAACGAGATAGCTGGCGAATGGGCCAGGTCACCAGCGCGTAAAAGGAATAGAAGAAGGCAACAAAGAGCGTCCAAAAGGAAGATATAACCGCGAAGCCTGCACCCGGCCCGGCATAAGCGTGGACGATTTGCGGAGTTACAAGAATAATCAACCACGCCAGAATGAATAAGCTGACCCGGCGAAGGTTGCGCGCTCTCATATTTGAATCCCCAGTGCAGACTTAAAAATAAATCCAGAAACCAACGACACGACAAAAAACAGCACGATCCAATTCCACTCCATTCCCAGGAATCGAATGCTTCTGTGAGGGTAGTAGACAGAAATCGACTGAATCACGCTGCTGTCTGGCAGCGCGGGTTCAGCCGATGACAACATTCGCTGCCAAAGACTTCCCCGCAACTTGACCGGAGAAATTCTTTCCAGCGTCGAGGACACGACTACCTGTTTGTCCACACTTTGCCCGCCGACTTCGATACCTACATCGTATTCTCCGGCATGCCGAGCTTCCAGTCTCCATACCACGAGTTTTTCTTTGGGGATGTGCACTGGGGGAGCAGAAGCCGTCAATCCATCAGGTAAGCGCAACTCGATTTGCTCCAACGACTCCAGCGTGTTGGCTTGTGTTTCCAGCAGAAATGAGTGCATCGGTTGTAAAGGCGTCCATCCCAGATAGCGATCCAGTTGAATAATGAGAAAAGTCATCGGCAGAATGGCGATGAGCAATGGAGTAAACGTAAGCCGAAGATAGCTACCAGTCCCTAGAACAATTTCGCCGTAAGCACGGAGTACGACGGTCAATTGGTCTTGAAATAGGCGCACGGCTAACAGGTGAGCTTTCAAGCGGTCCTTGGCACGGGCGATTGCTTTCTGGTCTGACGTGTAGCGAAACACCAGGACCATCAGCAGACCGACAATAAGCGATACCCCAAGCACTACCCATAAGGGATTCAGCCCGCAGAAAACTAAAACCCTCAATTTGAAAAAAGCGCTCAAGGAGATATCCGGCGAGCTATTCGATATAACCCAGCCCTTGCAGGTGCTTTGTGACTTTTTCTTTGTCCGCGGCGTTGCCGCCTTGCTCGGGAGGCATCAACCGCTTAATTTCCTTTTCAATCGTGTGCAACACGAACTCGTCCACGGAGGCATAGCCAGATGCTTCGGCGCACCGCTCTGCTTTTTCCAGCAATTCACCTTCGAGTTTGACCTTATGAGACATAATAGTTCTCCTGAAATCTTGCGCTCAATGCTGGCCTGCAAAAATCGAATGTCCCATCATACCTTTTGGTTGCTCAATCCCGAATTGCGCAAAGATAGTCGGAGCGATATCGGTCAGCGCGGGGTTCGATGCATCAATCGGCCGATTACTCAACAACACTCCCGGCACCAGCGTGTAATCCATGCAGTGGTCGCCGCTCCAGGGATTGGTATTGTTCTCTAAAACATCCGCCGGGAAATTTCCAAGAATCGTTTGCCAGCCTGCACGATAGCCGCGGTTGTAGCCGATCAACAGATCCGGCCCTTGCTGCGCATAAGGCCCTTGATACACCTCACTGCTACGGTCAATACGTGTAATGACGGCTTGTTGATTCTCCGGGTCGTGGACAGCCAATAATTTGTTTTTGATTTCCTGCATTAGTTGGTCTGCATGAGTGGGATCAACGATTCCGTTTCGTTCGCGTCCGAGAAGATTTAAGTACAGCCCATTCAGCCCCAGACCGTAGGCGCGCGTTTGACTCCAATCCACATTGGCGAATGCTTCATTGGAATCAGACGCGCCGGCTTTCAGAGTGATGTAACCGTTGTTGGCCAGCCAGGTATTGAGATTGAACGATCGGTTATACGGCGCAAAGCCATGATCGGAAAGCACTAGCAAGGTGGTGCGATCATCCAGCTGTGACATGATCTTGCCAAGTACATGATCGATCTGTTGGTAAAACTCGGGCAAAGCTGAGCCGTACTGTTGTGCCAGGGACGCGTCATATTCCGGATGATGCGGATCAAGCAGCCGCCAAAACATGTGCGAGTTGAGGTCGAGACTGGAGAAATAGAAAAAAAAGACACCTTTTTTGAACTTAGGGAACTCGCGGTCAAAAATCGCCCGGTGCTCGGCGAGTACGGTACGCGCCTGTTCGAGATACTGTCCATCGCTAAGTACTCCGGCAGAGAGGGCTTTGGTATCTTCCGCAATCCCCTGTGTATAAAACTCGCCGACTTCCTCGGACAATTGCTTGGAATAGTTCTTGGGCGTGGAAATCGGCAAGGCTGGATCAGCGGGATCGATATTGATCGGCGAAACGTACAACTCAAACCGCGGATGCGCCTGCTTGAGATAAAACCGGCAAATGCCCTTCACATTGCCGAAAAATGGGATCAGTTGGAATTCAACATGCACCCAATCACTCCACTCGCCCTCGCGCAAAACAAATTGTGTGTTCTGGATCTCGATCCTGGCCACAGGTTCGATCGGATCAAGCGAAACTGTAAATGGCTCGGTTGTTGGAGGCGAGCCTTTACGAAAGGAATTGTCTGGTCCTATCAAAGTCGCCTTAACCTGCGATTCCTCGACTTGCACGGGGATGATTTGCCCTCCTTCGACAGCGCCGGCAGAGGCCATCGGATCATCGCTGTAAAACGTGAAGGTTCCGTAGCTCCCGCGCAGATCGGGAGTTCCCATGCCAGACAACGTGAATCCCTTCGCTTTCACCGGAGGAAAATTCGCTGGAATGCGAATCACGGTATTGGGAACACCGTAGTCATCAAGAATCTCCCAGAAGGCGCGACCCCGTCGAAGCTGTTCCGCCTTGCCGCTTCCTAGCGGGATGGTCCAGTTTCCCAGATGAATTGCATGCCGGGGAGGCTCAACGCGCGACGTCGAAAAATAAGGCTGCATGGTTTGCGGGTCGCGATGGATGAAATCAAAAACCCCGTGTCCGCCGGCGTTCATGCCCGTGATCAGGTTCGACCAGGCTACCGGACTTTGCGGCGGAATGCTGGTGGTAAGCGTGCGAAACGATCCTTTTTGTGCCAGCGCCGAAAAGTTCGGCATCTTGCCCTCAGCCATGTACTGCCTCAAAACCTGAGGATCCATCCCGTCAATCCCGAGGATGATTAGCTTCTGATCGCCCTGCCAGGTGTGTGGGTGACAAGAGAGCGCAGTCGCCACGAGGCACAGTACAAGCGACAGCCTGAGTTTCCGGATGAGTGCCTTCAAGGTTGAGGCTGATTCTCGCCTCGCCATCGATTGATGTCAAGCAATCCGACCCAATTCACGATGACGAATTCAGGTAGACTGGCTTGCATGTTCCGCCGGGCTCTCGCATCTGTTTTATTGCTCATTTCACCTGAATTTCTACATGCGGTCACAAAGCCGAACATCATTGTTATTACGCTCAATTCCGCCCGCAGTGACCGCATGGGCTTGCTCGGCGCAAAGCAAGGAATTACTCCAACCATGGACAGTCTGGCGCGTCAAAGCATCATTTTCGAACAGGCATATGCACAAGCGCCGACTACCGTCGTATCCCACGCGACCATACTTACAGGGACGTACCCTCAGACGCATCAAGCCAGTGAGTTTGCTGCGCCTCTGTCAGCGTCGTTACCGTATCTCCCGGATTTATTGCGGGCACGCGGGTACCGCACTGCTGCCTTTGTGCAATCAACAGCCCTCGATCCACGTAACGGACTTGCTCCCGGTTTTGAGCGCGGCTTCATGACCTATGACGTCATCGCCAGTGGCACGGAACTTGTTGCTCGCGCCGACAAATGGTTCGAGCAGAACAACCACGACCCCGGCATCGCTGTGCTGGAACTTCTGGTATTTGAGTTGAGTAATGTTTCTTACAGCGCAGCACTTTCTGCAGCCGATACCGACATCGGCAAATTAATAACTGCACTGCGCAGGCGAAAATTGTTTGACGATGCGCTGATCGTCATTACAGCCAGCCACGG
>Ga0068859_100006413_pt1 | contig 11935 bp, 10 predicted proteins | sample KBSSwiS22_FD_66585 | JGI IMG/M metagenome (GOLD analysis project Ga0068859, IMG submission 66585) | Switchgrass rhizosphere microbial communities from Kellogg Biological Station, Michigan, USA - KBS Switchgrass S2-2 | ecosystem: Host-associated > Plants > Roots > Rhizosphere > Soil ... | reverse complement strand
CGACGGGGACCTGGAATACCGTGGACAATTTCATCGTTGATGCTGACGCAAGTGACGCGGAATGCCCATACTTGCGCGCCGCCGGCTTGCACTGAACCCGCGTCAGAACCCATCGCACCGACCCGCGTCAGCCCCACTGCACCGACCCGCGTCCGAACCCATCGCACCGACCCGCGTCAAAATCCATCGCACCGACCCGCGTCAGCCGCCTTGCACCGACCCGCGTCAGAACCCATCGCACCGACCCGCGTCAGAACCCATCGCACCGACCCGCGTCAGAACCCATTGCACCGACCCGCGTCAGACCCATCGCACCCACCCGCGCCAGGACCATCGCACCCACCCGCGTCAGGACCATTGCACCATCCCGCGCGAGCGGGTACGATTCGGCCACTTCACCGTGAACGCCTGCGCAAGTTGACGCGAGGAGAGTTATGAGCATTCAGAAGAAGCTGCGCGTTGGAGCGGTCATCGTCTCCGTCGCGCTCGGCCTGTCAGTCGTGTACGTCTCGCTCGGAGCACAGCAGGGCCAGTCGGGGCCGCGCTACGTGTTCGACCCGGGATGGCCCCAGCCGCTGCCGAACAACTGGAAGATGGGCGGCGTCACCGGCCTGGCCGTCGATCCGAAAGACGACACTGTCTGGGCATACGACCGTCCGAACGACCTGACCAACATCGAGCTCGAAAAGGAGACCGGGATCGCCGACTGCTGCACCCTGCCGCCGTCGATGATTCACTTCGACAAGGACGGCAAGGTCATCGGCTCGTTCAGTGCGCCGCAGGGACACGGCATGGACGTCGACAGCAAGGGGTTCGCGTACCTCGGACAGAACACGGTCCGGAAGTACGACGTGAAGACCGGCAAGCTGGTCGGCGCCATCGAACATACGCCTGACACCGAGGGCGGCGGCACGTTCCAGAACGAAGTGAACGTCCCGAATCACACGCCAGGCGTTGGCACCATGGGACCCGTGGCCGGATTCCTTCCGCCGCCTCCAGGTGCGGCCGGACGCGGCGGTCGTGGTGGCGGCCAGGATCCCGCGGCGCGCGCGGCAGCGGTTGCTGCGTTCCGGGCGAAATATCCGCCGACGACGCCGATGATCGTCGGAGGCATCGAAGAGATTCGAGTCGACGAAGCTGCCAACGAGATCTACGTTGCCGACAATTATCTCAGCGGGCGCGTCATGGTGTTCGACTTGACGACGCTCAAATTCAAGCGCGGCTGGGGCGCATACGGCCACAAGCTGACTGAAATCAGCACCAAGGAAGAGGATCACCAGTACAAGCCGAATGGCCCGATGGCGAAGGAGTTCGTCGGTCACCTGACGTTCAACTTCTCGAACGACGGGCTGGTCTACGCAGCTGACCGCAACGGCAACCGCATCCACGTGACCGATAAGCAGGGGAACTTCAAGAAGGAGTTCAAGCTGGCGGAGTACACGGGCGTAGGCGGATCGACCGGCGGCGTCGCGTTCTCGCCTGACAAGGCGCAGAAGTATCTCTACATCTCCGATCTGACCAACAACCACGTCTGGTTCATCGAGCGCGAAACGGGCAAGGTGGTCGGTCAGCTTGGCAGCATGGGCGAGAACGGCGGGCAGTTCTTCGGCCTGCACATGATTGCGACCGATTCGAAGGGAAACATCTACACCGGCGAGGTGTTCGCGGGCGAGCGCGTGCAGCGGTTCGTCCCCGCCGACAGCGCGCGGGGCAAGCATCTCGAGCAGCTCGCGCGGATCCCGCTGAACTGATAAGGGGCTGGGGCCTGGGGTCTGGGGACTGGAGGGACGAGTCGCTAGTCCCTAGTCCCTAGTCCCTAGTCCCGTGTCTATTTCTTCACAGCCCCTGGGCCGCCTTCGGCTCCCGCTTCCGCATTTCCGAGGAACAACGTGCGACCGTCGGGCAGCGTCAGATCGCGCCCATTGGCGCGGAGCGCTCCATCCTTCGACTGATATCCGTCAACTTTGATGACGGTACCGGGCTGGAGCGACGCCTTCGTGAAGCCGCGGCGCAGCAGGGTGTTCGGTGTGCCGGCCTCGACCATCCACTCCTCGGTCGTGCCGTCGGGCTTCTTCACGTCGACGTAAATCCACGCGTGCGGGTTCACCCACATCATCTTGGAAACGGTCCCAGTGAACACCACGTGCCTGTTGGCGTCGAACTCCGACGCAAAGGCGTGATGCGCCGACAGCGTCCTGTTACCGACGACGAGCCCGATGGTCACGATGGCCGCGAATAGGATCGTTGTACGCATCGCATCTACCTCTTTGCTGGCTGCAGGTTCAACGAGGGGTTCTTCTCGCGATTACGGGCACCGGTGAGCAGGTGCACGATGTCGAAGTTGTCTTCGTGGCACATGTACTCGTACATCTGCTCCTTGGGATCAATCTTCGACCACGGAATCACGGCCGTCCACGGCTTGGTCCAGGTCGTCGGGTCGTTGATGGTGAATTCGTAGTTGATCGCGTCGTCCGCGACGCGCGTGAACCGCTCAGTGATCTTATAGGTCTCGGGATTGGCGCCCTGGTACACCGTTCCATCATCAGTACGGAAGTTCGTCGTCTCGATGATGAGCGTGTTGCCCTCGAAATGACCTCGCGTGTCGCCCAGCCACTGGTGCAGGTTCTTGCCGAGATGCGGCCGGCCATCGAGCGGGATCATGCGCGCGCTGTGAATCATCTCCGGCGCAATCACGACATAGCCCGGGCTCTGATAGATCTGGAAGTCGTTGTTGTAGATCGTGGGCAGATAGGGCGGCGAATCGGTGCGGATGATGCAACGAATGGGCAGCGACAGTTCCGTCGCGACCAGCGGCATTCCCTGGTTGAAGCGGTTTGCCGCCGCCTGACGTTCGGATCGGATCTTCTGCCGTTCGGGACTGATCGGCACCGTCGGAGGGAGGCGGCCGTCCGGCGGATCGACGATCAGCGACGTCCGGTGATCGTTGGTGATCCTCAACCGGCGCGAGTCCATCCAGTGCTCGTTGTACGCGCGGTTGACGTCGACCTCGGGCCCGCCGTCGCGGCGATCACGGTTCAAGTCGGAGGCGAGCTGTTCCTCGAACTGGCTCGCATCACCCTCGTTGACCGTTTCGCCTTTACCGTTTGGCCGCTGCAGCGGCGTGCTCGTGGCGTCATTCCAGACACCCTGCAGATCGGGATCACCCCACGGCGTTTTTGGCGCACTCCACGCCTTCGTGGCTGGCTTCGCCGGTGCCGCGGTCTTTGCGGGAGTCGCCTGCTGCTTTGCGCCAGCCGCAGGCTTGGCGCCCGTCGCCGTGGTCGTTTGCGCAATGACCAGCGCAGAGGAAATCGCCACCGCCGCAAACGCGGCAACGACTACAGATGAAAGCCAACGATGCATCTATGACGCCCCTTTCTTGAACTTGCCGTACAACATTTCCTCGGTGAACGGGACGCACTTGTATTCGAGCAGCTGAACGTTCTTCTCCATGCGGCGGTACAGCGGGAGGCTGATCTTCCACGGCCGCGTGTAGACCTTCGGGTCTTCGATGGTTGCCTCGTACATCAGATGATACGGGCTGAGGGGCGTGAACCGCTCGACAACATGCAGCATATCGCTATGATAATTGCCCGCGCGGTCGAACCACGTTTCCTCACGCTGCCCGGTCACGTCGACCACGAGCGTGTCACCCTCCCAGTGGCCACGCGACCATCCCATCCATGTATCGGTCGGAGCCTCGTCCTTCCAATCCATCCGGATGCTGCGCGTCGCCGTCGCAAACTCATAGGCCATCAGGATATAGGGACTCGATCCCTGGACGATTTGGAACGGGTACGGCATGTACGTGGCGCGCGGAATGCCCGGCATGTAGCACTTCATCTCCGGGTCTCCGAGGTTGTGCCACGTCTTGTCGTTGCTGACGTCGACCTTCATGCGGTTGGCGACGTTTTGTCTCTTCTTCGCCAGCGCTTCGGGTTTGTACGGGATGACGCCCCCTTCGACGATGCTCTGACCGGCGGGCCACCCCCCGTAGGCGCCCATCAACTCTGGATGAGGACCGGACTGCGCTTCATGATCCTCGAGGTCGATGTTCGCAGTCGTAAAGGCCTGCCAGATGCCGTTCAGGTCGGGATGGCCATTGAGACGCGGGGCTTTGTATGCCGGAAACGCAGAAGGCTGCCGCGGCGGCGGCGCTTGCCCCGCTAATGGTAGCAGCCAGATGAGAGCGATCATCACCGCGAACCCCGCCGGTGTGATCACGCGCCTGAACCGGGTACGCATGTGAACCTGCCTGTGTTAAGGCTGCGGATTGTAGCACCAAATCCGTTGACATTCGCGATGGTGGCGCATAGTTTCGTGCCAGTTTCGATACGATTTGCACGACCGACCTGAATCATGGGACCGACTTTTACGGCCGGGCCCTCCTGAGACGAATGATAGATAGACGGTCCATTGCACTGCTTGGGATCGGTGCACTCGTTGCGGCGGCGATTGTCGCCAGCACGCGGCATCCGATGGCCGCTGGCGGCACGACATCGAATACGGCGTGGGGCGACCCAGACCTTCAGGGCATCTGGTCGCAGAAGTACCAAATTCCGTTGCAGCGCCCGGCCCGCGATGCCGCCAAATCGATGCTGACACCCGACGAAGTCCGTCAGCGTGAATCGGAACGGGCACAGCAGGCCGCCAGCGCTCCAAAGCGCGGCGACCGCATCGCGGCACGCGGCACACTCGAGGACCTGACCGGCGCGTACGACATCACGTTCGAAGCGGATCCCATTGATACCTCGCGCCCGATCGGCCCGCGCACCTCGCTCATCGTCGATCCACCCGACGGCAGAATCCCGTCGCTGACCGCCGCCGTGCAGACGCGCATGCGTGAGATGCGCCAGTTCATGCTCGCGCTGATGCAGTCGGTCGACGCGTGCAAACGCTCGCAGGACATCGCCTGTTTTGGCGTCACGCCGGGTCCGGTCTCGCCGCGACGAAGTGAACCGCCGCCCCACTACCTGGCCGCGCAGATCATGGGCGACCGGGTGATCAACCGCGCCGATGGTCCGGAGGATTTCGGCCTAGGCGAACGCTGCCTGGCCGGGGGGTTGCCAAGCTTCGGCGTGCAGCAGATCGTGCAATCGCCCGGCGCCGTGTCGATCCTCTATGAAGGATGGCAGCGCGTCATTCCGATCACCGCTGCCCCGCATCTCCCACAGCAGATCCGGCAATGGCATGGCGACTCGCGGGGTCACTGGGAAGGCAACACGCTCGTTGTCGACGTAACCAACTTCACCCCGAAGACCGACTATCAGGGATCGCGCGAGAACCTGCATCTGGTCGAACGGTTCACGCGTATCGGCCGCGACGATCTCGAGTACGTCGTCACCATGGATGACAGCACGACGTGGGAGAAGCCATGGACCGTCAAGGTCGAAATGGCTCGTCAGGACGCGAAGGCGAATGCGATTTACGACGAGCCGCGCTGCCATGACGGCAATATCGCGCTGAAGGACATGCTGATCGGCGCGCGCATGGACGACAAAGCCTTCGCCGAGGGACGCGGTCCCGATCCCGCGACGATGTGTTATCTGCTATGCGGGACGGGCAACCCTGAGTACGCGCGGCAGCGCCAGGAAGGGCGCAGCGGCGGCGCGGCGCCTGCGCCGCAAAGCGGCGCCGGTCCGAACGCGCGCACCAACGGGAACGCGCGATGACGGGCGGCGTCGCGCGTCCCGTGCTCGCCGCAATCGCGATTGCGGCATCCGCCGTGGCGGTTACGACGATCGGAACACGTACCAGCGGCGAGGCCACGCAATCAGGCCGGATGCTGGATGGCCATCCGAACTTCAACGGCATGTGGCAGGCGCTCAATGAAGCGAATTGGAATCTGCAGGCGCACGAAGCGCGCTCAGGCGCGGTGACGCAGCCGGGCGTCTATCCGTACGAGTACGCGCGAGTGCCGGCCGCACCCGTCCTCGCGCTTGGCGCCGCAGGCGGCGTCCCGGCTTCGCTCGGCGTCGTCGAAGGCGATGGGCGTATCCCGTACACGGAAGCGGCGGCGGCGAAGCAGCGTGACAACGCCGATCACTGGATCGATCGTGATCCCGAGCTGAAATGCTATGTGCCCGGAACGCCACGTGCGATGTACCTGCCGTATCCCTTTCAGATCGTCCAGGGTACTGACACGATTCACGTCGACTTCGCATTCGCGAATGCGGCGCGCACCATCCACCTGAATACGGTGGACGAGCCGCCGGCCGATACCGCGATGGGCTTCTCACTCGGCAGGTGGGACGGCGACACACTTGTTGTTGATACGCGAGGGCTTCAGCCAAACTGGCTCGATCGCGCAGGCAATTACTACAGCGAGACGGCCCACATGGTCGAGCGCTTCACGCGGATGTCGAGTGACGCAATTCGGTACGAGGTGACGATCGAGGATCCGACCGTATTCACGCGGCCATGGACGATCTCGATGCCCCTCTACCGTCGCCTCGAATCCAACGCGCGTTTACTCGAGTATCCGTGCGTGGAATTCGTCGAAGAATTCCTGTACGGCGATGCGCGGAAGCAGCAGTTGGTCAAACATTGGGAAGGCGACAGCATCGTCATCGACATCACGCGCAGGATGCGTGTTCGCGCTGTCGGAGAACGCTAGCAGCTACCGAGGACCTCGATGAAAACGACGCTCGCGATGCTCGTGGCCGTGACGCTCTCATCGGCCGCCAGTGTGCCACTCGCCGCGCATCATTCCTTCGCCGCTGAATTCGACGCGAAGCAGCCGGTGCTGTTCAAAGGCACCGTCACCAAAATGGAGTGGATCAACCCGCATGTGTGGATCCACATGAACGTGACGCAGCCGAACGGCAAGACGGAAGCATGGATGGTCGAAGGAGGCGCACCGACCGTCCTGTTCCGCCGAGGTTTCAGCAAGACCTCACTGCAGGCGGGTACGCAGATCGTGGTCGATGGCTACCGCGCGAAAGACGGCACAAACAAAATGAACGCGCGCGAAATTACGTTCGCCGACGGACGGAAATTGTTTGCTGGTTCCGAAGGCACCGGCGCGCCGCGGTAAGTCCCTACCAACCCAGACCGCGATAGCGATCGCCTTTCGGTCGTGAGGGTGTGATGCCGACGAGGTCGACGATCACTTGTCCGTCGCCAACCGCATCGACCACTGGTGCGAACGACGGGTCGCGGTTCGCCACGACGATGCACTCGCAGGTGTCGAGCACGTCCTCGATGCGGTCCACGAGAAACTCGACCACGTGCGGGATGGCCGCATCGATGAATCGCCGGTTTGCGCCCATCAGTCGTCCGAAGCGGATGTTCGGATCGAAGATGCGAACCGTCTTGCCCTTTCCGATCAGCGTCTCGACGAGGGCGACGTGCGGGCTCTGGCGCAGATCGTCAGTGTTTGGCTTGAAGCTGAAGCCGAGCACGCCGATCGTCGATTTACCGGTGTCGAGGACGGCCTGGACGCCGAGCTCGATCTGCTGACGGTTCGACTCCTGCAGCCGCTCGAGCAGCGGAACCGGGACGTGCTTCTCGCGTGCGAGTGCGGTGATCGCCTGGAGGTCCTTTGGAAGGCACGAGCCACCGTAGGCGTAACCGGGCCTGAGGTACGCCGGCGAGATGTTGAGCTTCGTGTCATGGCAGAAGATCTCCATCACGCGGTGGCTGTCGACGTCCAGCACCTTCGCGATGCGCGCGATCTCGTTGGCGAACACGATCTTCGTCGCGTGAAACAGGTTCGAGGCGTACTTCACCATCAGCGCGGTTGCCGGCTCGGTGAGAAAGAGCGGCGCGTCGATGGTTCGGTACAGCTCGGCGATCAGCTCGGCGTCGCTGGACCGTGCGGCACCGATGACGGTAAACGGGGGATGCCAGAAGTCGTTGAGCGCGGAGCCTTCGCGTAGAAACTCCGGATTCACGGCAACCACGGTGCCCCGTCCGCCATCCCCGCCGCTCTCCGCGATCAGCGCCGCGAATCGCTCCGGCGTTCCAGGCAGGACGGTCGATCGGATCACCACCGTGTGCGGCACCTGCCGTTCGCCGATTGCGCGGCCAATCTGCCGGCACACGTTCTCGATGGCTGCAACGTCGAGCTGTCCGGTCGGAAGGCTCGGCGTTCCGACGCACACGAGCGAGATCTGGCTCTCGCGAATCGCCTCCGATGCGTCGCCCGTCGCTGTCAACCGGCCGGCCTTCACCTGTTCGGCGATAAGGTCGCTGAGGCCCGGCTCGACAAAAGGCGCCGCCCCGGCGTTGATGATCGCCACCTTCTCCGGCTGGAGTTCGACACCGATCACCCGGTGTCCCGCCTTGGCCAGGCAGGCTCCGGTCACGCAGCCGACGTATCCAAGTCCGAACACGCTGACGTTCATCGGCGTTCCAGCTCCCCCTGCGAGGTGATATCGGCCGACTCCATCCGTATGCCTTCAAAGCGGATTCGCCCGCCGGCATCGATGGCGTAAGTCGTCACGAGCGTGAGCCGCCCCGCGCGGTTCACCTCCGACGCCCACCGCTCCGCGTCTTCGCGGGGAACGCGGATCGATTCCACCTTTGATCCGCCGTCGAGACGCGCCGACGGACTATGGATCTCGATGTCGTCCACCGGCGTGATCGTGCGCAGCGCAGGTCCCTGCTCGATCCTCGCGATCACGTCGCGCACGAGGAGCGAGTCGCGCTCCCACCGGAGTTCGCGCGTGAAGCGCAACGGCGCGGTCGCACGGCGTGTCATCCTCCTCTTCAGCGCCCGATGCCACAGTTCGGCCACGGCGCACCAGCGGAACAGCCATGCTGCCAGCATTCTGAACGCCGTTTCGTGACGCACGAGCGGCAGCTCGTCGTCCACACGAGCAAAGCGCCCTTCGGCCCGTATGGCGGTGGCGTCGCCCAGGTCCACCGGTTCCTTGTCGGGTCGCCACGGACAACTCGCAAACCGGCCATCCTCCGTCTCGGCCCAATATCCGAGGTTGCGGTGCGCCGCACACGACCCACCGTGCACCGCGAAGGCGGCGGCGCGCCGCGCCGAGCAGACGATGGAGCTGCCGGCACGAGTCCAGACTCGAAAGCCGCTGTTTGGCCACTGCGCGTCGTGGGCTGCCTCGCGCGGGACGGCGACGGCGGGCTCGATGGCGGACGCGAGGACGAACGACGGGAGATAGAAGTACGCGAGATAACGGTCGTCGGCCGCCGCTGGTCCAGCAATCGCGGCGGCCGCTGCCGACGCGCGGAGATGGGCGGCGATGCGTCCTGCGTCAGGAGTGCTCGCGGCGAGCGCCTCCGCGCCGAACGGAAAGACGTGCGCCGTTCCTCGGCTACCGAGCCGGCCCGCCAAGTCGCCGTAACCCACGGCAAACGACGCGACGAAGCGGGACAGCCGGCTCGCGGCCGCGCGCGCCTCGCTGAAGCCGCGCCGATCGAGCGCGGCGAGCAGGTCGAGCGCGAGCAGGCTGTAGCCGAGATCGGCGCCTCCGTACTCCGTGAACCAGCCTTCCTCGTCCTGATTCGCGAGCGTCCGGCGCCAGACGCTCGCGAACGCGGTCTTGTAGCGCGCCGCACCGGTGCACGTGTGCAGGTTCCAGAGCGCTGCACATGCCGCGAGGTTCTGGTTCATCACGCGATCGTTGAAGCGCGTGGACAGCCAATCGCCGGCGCGCGTCAGCGCCCGGAGGACGCCATCGCGCTGCGCAGGCTCCAGGCGCGTCTCGAGCAGGAGGAGCGCCTCGCTAATGCCGTAGGTGGTGAAAGCCGTCGCGCAGTAGCTGTGTTCGTGCCGGTACCATTCGTCGACCGCTCCGCACCGGTGCGGTAGCCGCGACCAGAAGAGCATGGCGCTCGCCGCGCGATCGAGCATCTGGTTGGAACCGTACCACTCGTTGCCCGTAAACGACGTCGTGCACAGCACAGCGAACGGTAACGCGAGCTGCTGCATCGTCGCGGCGGCGAACGACGAGATCGTGCGGTACTGCCAGAAGGTGCGATCGCAGCATCCGTAGGTCGCCGATGCCGGATTCGCGTCCTGCAGCGTCATCGCACGTCGAACCTGCGGCGCAGTGGCCGGCCAGTAGGCGGACATCATGCCTGCCGCCGGGATGTCGTCACTTTCGTACCGACCAAGTGACGATGAGATTTGAATGGTAGCTCGGTATGCCAGTGGGAAATACCAGACGCCGGGCGACGCGGAAGTGCCTCGAAATGGCCTTCTCGATCTGCCACACGGTGTTGCAGTGATCGATCGCGTTGGCTCTGAGGTAATCGAGGTCGTCGCTGGTATGTCGTCTGGCCGTGGTGAGTCGGCGGCCGAGGACCCAGGCAAGCCCACCCTCGGTTGGAACCGATGCTAATAGTTCACCCCCGGACTTCAGCACGCGATGAGCCTCCTCGAGAGCGAAATCGAGATGGATCAGATGTTCGAGATTGTAGATATTCAGGACTCGGTCGAACACTGCGTCCCGAAATGGCAGTCGATAGCAGTCTCCGCGCAACACCAGTGCATCCGGATATCGTGAACGGTACTTGTCGAGCGATGCCTGGTGAATGTCTATGCCGACCACTCTATCGGGACGCCACATGTACTGTCGATGCGCGCCGTCTCCGCAGGCCATGTCGAGCGTGAGCGCGTCCCGGGTGCCCGCGGTCAGCGCACGAATCGCACGATGACCGGCATTCTGCACCCACGCAACCAACGGATTTGAACGGTACAAATAGTCCTGGGACTCCGCGAGGCCCCGGTTCCATTTCAGGTAGTTTGGATCCTCGTACATCCTCGGCAGCGGCAGCGAACGCTGGGGCCGGAGGTCGTAAATGCCGTTCACTGCATGCCAACGAGCGCGGCAGTGATGGCATGCGAGCTCCTTGTCGGCAACAACGACTTCGGAGCCACATTCAACGCACTGCAGCAGGGGCAGCAAATCGTCGAGCGTCACGCGCTGGCTCCTGTCGAAGTGAGGTTCGACGGCGCCACACCCTGAGCGGCGGATACGGTGGCCGCGCACTGATCGCGCGCGAGGACCTTGCGCGCCCACAACGTGAACATCAGCACCGACACCATCCGTTTCGAATCGAGCAGGCTGTCGGTCAGGCCAGCGTCGACCAGTCGGCTGACAGCCGCGGGATTGAAATACCCGTCCCGCTTCACGCTGTCGAGCGACAGCGTGTCCCTGACGAACGCGTGGAAATCGGACCCGAAAAACTTCCCGACGGGCAGGTAAAAGGCGGCTTTCCTGACGCGAGCGCGCGCGGGACCGAGATAGCGCTCGGCGACACGGCGAAGCAGGTACTTCACGGCGCCACCCCGCCGCTTGTAACTGGAAGGCAGCGAGGCGACGAACTCCACCACGCGATGGTCGAGGTACGGCACGCGCCCTTCGACGGAACTCGCCATGGTGAGGCGGTCCTGCTTGAACAACGTATAGTCGGGCAGCCAATGGCGGCAGTCGACGTCAATCACCGAGCCGAGATAATCGCGATCGGGCCACGCCGAGGTGTCGTACCTGCTCTCCCACGAAGAGGCGGTCCGCCATTCGGGCGCGATGAGATTGTCCTTTTCGGCGGCACCGAACAATTCCACGAGTCGTAGATACGCGCGGCCCGACTCCGCATCCCGCAGGAAGCCGCTCACCCTCGCTCGGCCTGCTTCCCCGAGCGAGTCCGGGTAGGGAAACAGCCGATCGAGCATGCGCACGGGCGCTCTCGCGACGGCCGACGGAATAATCTGCCGCAGCGCGGGCGGGCACCATCGCCGGTACTCGGCGTAACGCGCCAGCGCGTACTGGTGCACGTACGACCCGAAAATCTCGTCCGCGCCTTCTCCGGTCAGGACGACCTTCACCGTTCGCCCCGCCACACGCGACAGGTAGAACGTGGGCAATACGATGATGTCGCCGAGCGGCTCGTCGAGAGCCGACACCACTTCCGGTAGCAGGCCGTATGCGTCGCGCGGCAAAACGACATCCGTGTGCTCGGC
>Ga0068859_100006410_pt1 | contig 11942 bp, 8 predicted proteins | sample KBSSwiS22_FD_66585 | JGI IMG/M metagenome (GOLD analysis project Ga0068859, IMG submission 66585) | Switchgrass rhizosphere microbial communities from Kellogg Biological Station, Michigan, USA - KBS Switchgrass S2-2 | ecosystem: Host-associated > Plants > Roots > Rhizosphere > Soil ... | reverse complement strand
TCGGGCGAACAGGGCGGCCACGGCTGCCGGGTCCTTCACGTCCGCGTGAACCAGCCCGAGATATCCGGGCTGCCCGTCCAACTCCCGCAAATTCTCGGTACGCCCGCTCGACAGATCATCGACCGCCAGGACGGAGTGTCCTTGCCGCAGCAACTTCGCCACCACCCAGCGGCCGATGAAGCCAGCTCCTCCCGTCACCAAACACTTCATGCCCCCGATCTCCCGCCGGCGGTGAAGGGTTCCAGGACGTTTCGGTCTCGCAGGTACTGGACGATCTCTTCCCGACTCATGAACGTATCTTTGGACGAATGCCAGAGCCGGTCGACCCGCTTGCACTCCCGGTAAGGCGCCCACACCGCGCCCTGATGCGACGAGGCCTCTTGTGAGGGCAGCACCACCAGCAGCCGTTCCAGGTCGACCGATCGCTCGAGCTCCTCGTCGGCGATCAGTTCCTCGTAGAGCTTCTCGCCGGCACGGGCGCCCGTCACCGTCATCTGGAAGCGGCCGCTCGTGAGCAGATCCGCCATGGCCCCGGCCAGATCAATCACCCGGATGGCCCGCATCTTGGTGACGAACACTTCCCCGCCGCGCATGCGCTGCGCGGCTTCGAGGACCAGAGTCGCTGCTTCCTCGACGGTCATGACGTAACGGGTCATCGACTCGCTGGTGAGCGTGACCGGCGCTCCCGCCAGCAGCTGCGCGGCGAAAATGGGAACGACGGAGCCCCGCGATCCAATGACGTTGCCGAAGCGGACCGCCGAAAATATCGTCCTCCGATTGCCGCGAATTTCGTTGCCGGCAATGATGAGGCGCTCGCCCATCATCTTCGACGCACCCATCACGTTGGTCGGGTTGACCGCCTTGTCCGACGACGTGAACACCACCCGATCTACGTTGGCGTCCAAAGCGGCGCGAATGGTGTTGTTCAGCCCCTGTAAGTTCGTTTGGACCACCTCGAACGGATTGTATTCACCGAGCCCGACGTGCTTGAGCGCCGCCGTGTGGAACACCACGTCCACTCCGGACATCGCAAACCTCAGCCGATCCATGTCGCGGATGTCGCCCAGCTGGGGAGCGAGCTGGCCCCGCCCCGACAGCCGCTGATGCAGGAAGAATAGCTCCGTCTCGGCGTGGTCGAACGCGCGAACCGCCTTGGCGACCGGCAACAGTTGCTCGACCAGCTTCGAACCGATGGTGCCAGCGGCCCCGGTGACGAGAATGATTCGATCCTGAAAGCTTTGGAGTGAGATCATCGTCCGCTGATCGGGCGGTGTGATACCACATCATTCGGCGGCGGGAAAGCACGGAACCTGCGTGCTGACGCGACGGACCCACCCGCCAAGGACAGGCGGTTCCGCCGCACCCCGACGCCCGCCTTCCGGAGAGACGGCTTCCTCTCCTAACTTCCCGGCTCCCTGGCCGGCGGGAGCATGCGTGTGGTACTCGATTGGCGCCCGGCCCGTCGAATGCTAGGCTGGCCACCGCGCATGCCGCCGAAGGTTACGACCATCTTGTTGAATTGGAATCGGTACGAGCTCTCCCGGGCGTGCATCGAATCGCTCGCACGCGTCACTTACCCGAATCACTCCATCGTCCTGGTGGACAACGCTTCGGCCGATGGTTCCGGTCCTCGGCTCCACCGCGATTTTCCCGAGATCGAGTACGTGCAGAACCATGACAACGCCGGCTTCTCTCGCGGATGCAACGAAGGCATCAAGCGCGCGCTGGAGCTCGGTACGGACTACGTGCTGCTCCTGAACAACGATTCGATCGTCGAACCCAACTTTCTCGAGCCGCTGGTGAGTCTCCTGGAGGGCGACGATAGCATCGGGATGGCCAGCGGAAAGATCTATCTTTCCGATCGCCGCACTCTCTGGTTCGCTGGTGCACGTGTCAGTCGGGTTGCGGGCAGCGTCGTCGTTCGGGGCCATAAGCAGCCGGATCAGGGCCTGTTCGATCATACCGAAGAGTCGAAAGGTTGCACCGGCGCGATGATGTTCATTCGGAAGCGCGTGATTGACTTGGTCGGTCCACTACCGCCCGAGTACTTCTTTGGCACCGAGGAATGGGACTACTCGCTCACGGTGCGTCGTGCCGGGTTCAAATTGTACTATTGCCCGGCGTCAGTCGTGTTTCACCAGGCCGACGGCAGCCACGACAACCTGGCGCCGATGTACCTATATTGCGGCATGCGCAACCGTCTGACGTTTCAGAGCAAGTTCTTGCCGAGACAACTATTTCACCTGTGGTCTTTGACCTATTCGTTCTACGTGCATCATATTGCCGGGCTACGGCTCAAGCTGACTTCTAGTCAGCTCCACGCGTTTCGCGCCGCACACGAGCAAGCCGTCCGGGACCACGAGCAGCGCGGCAGCTACGTCACCGAAGAAGATCTCCTTCGGTTCGATCGCGAGTATGCGGCGGCGCTGAGAGCGCGGCCGTGAGCTGCTGAGGGGGCAGCTGGTCCCTTCATCATGAATCCCCTTGGGGCCGATCAGACAAGGGTCCTGTCGCTAGCCGGGCAAGTCCGTTGTCCATGGGACGTGCCTGAAGGCCAACCAGGGAGAGGCGAGGCTGGGCGCTCTTGCGGAATCTGGAGACTGCCAGGTGAGCGAAGATGACGATCATCAGCGGCATCATGTTGACGAAGGTGAACACTACAATCGATTGAAGACCATCGCGAAAAATCTGAATGAAATTTACAGAAAGCAACACGTAAGAAAATCGCTTAACCGAATCATATGGGGCAAGGTATGCGCGGCGTCTGAACCAAGCCAGTCCAACGGCGAGGAGCAGAGGGACCAGGAAGATGCCCACGATACCGAAGTTGGCGTACGACTCTCCCAGATAGGTCGTGATCATTCCCGACTGAGCCATGGGGCGGCTTCCGCTCGAAATGTCGAACAGGAATGGAGCCAGCTTCGGTTTATCTGGCCACCACGCGCGGGGGATTGGCAGCGTAAGCATGGGCAGGTAAATCTCGCCGTAATACTTCTTCCCTTGCACATCCAAAAGGGTGAGCGCACTGGCGAATTCATCGAGAAAGAAATGGTCGGCGGCTGATCCCTCGAGTGTATCGTTCAACGACTCCGAGACCATGGTGGAAACGTCAGAGACGCTTCTCCCCTCCTGAATCATCGTGCCGATCGACTTCATGGGAAAAAACAGCAAGCCGACCGCGGCCAGGACACCCACTATAGCGAAAGAAGGCCAGCGCCGGCCCTGTCGGTCCACCCAGATGGTCGCGGCCAGCAAGATCCCGACGATGACGCGGAATCGAAGCCCTCCCTGAATCGCCATCAGAACCAGGTAGGCAGTCAGGAGGAGGTTGGTATACCACCGAAACCCGTAGTAGTAGATGTGAGCAAGGACGGCCAGCCCGAACGAGGTGGGGAGAATCAAGATGTACGAGATGGCCGCCGATTCGCTCGATGTACCCAGTCCGTCGTACACTTCCATCCCCGGGATACGCGCCGCGATCCTGAGGCCCACGATTCCAGCGAGCAGCAACAGCGCCAGGATCGGCAGCAGTATCTTGGGCTCTAACTTTACCGTGGTCGCCGGCGGCCTGTCGGAAGCCTTCGGTGATGCGCCGACGAAGATCCAGGCGGCCGTCACCGCCATGAAAGCAAAATCACAATAGAGAGCGGCGCGTGCCAGCTCGTCGGGCCTGACCGGGTCGTAGAAGCCTCGCCAATTGGAGTAGAGGGAGGATGCTCCATTCACCAGGGCCGCCAGGCGAATGGTGACCGTGTGGAGGTGAAACAGGATGTAGGCCGTGCCGGGATGGGAAAAGCAAAGGCCGCCGAAGCGCACCAATAGCACGATGCACGCGACCACCGTCGCGACGTCTATCTTCAGCGCCAAGCTGTATTCATCCATTGAAGAAGACCTTACCTGCGAGAAGGACCTATTCCTGACCCGACGAAGGGTCCGAGTCCACGTCAATCGCCTGATGAGGGCGCCGCGTGAGCACGTAAAGGCGCAGCATGGCGGTAGAGGCGGTTCGAGATACCTCGAACCCGGCCCTGTGGAAATAGTCGGTCCATACGCCCGTCGAAAAGCGGTTGCGCGACGTTCTGAGGAATCGCGCAAAGAGGGCGATGCGCGGGTGCAGCGCGGCCAGCGCGGAAACGCCCGGCACCGACAGCAAGAGGGTGAGCGCCTGCTCGAGCCAGCGTCTGGGATAGCGCATATCCGGGACGGTGAGCGCGGCCACGCCCCCCGGACGGACTACCCTGGCCAGCTCGGCGAGGACGTGGTCGGGGTTGGTCACGTATTCGAGCACGCTCGATGCGAGGGCCACGTCGAACTGACCAGTCGCGTAGGGGAGGGCGACCCAGTCCGGTTTGAGGAGCGTGAAGGTGACGCGCGCACCGAAGAGCCGGCGGCCCTCGTCGATCATGGCCTCGGACAGATCGCAGCCGTGCACCGTGTAGCCGCGCGCCGCGAGCGCTTCCCCGATGTGGCCGGTCCCGCATCCGAAGTCGAGCGCGCGAGCTGGAGCAGCCACCATCGCGGCGACGGCGTCGGCGAATGCGCTCGCCCGTGTGGCGAGAGCTCCTCCTGGCGCGTAGCCACGCGACCACCTGGTCGCCTTTTCGTCGAACAGCGCTCTGACCGCCTGCGACAGGTCGCTCCGCGTGCTCATGAGCACCTCTGGAGGTTGGCAGTCCACGACATCGATTCGCTGGACACTAGCAGAAGAAGAAGAGGGCCATCCGAAGTCGACCGCTCGATCCGAGGATGAGGGACGGTGTCTAGGCCCGGACGCCCGTTTTTCGCGACTTTACCCAAGCGATTCCTGGCTTAGCCTAGGGGGTTTTGCTGGCTCCCCCCGCGTTCTCGAGCACCGCCAGCAAGCGGCCGGCCAGGCGGTCGCGCGCGAACTCGCGTTCTGCCAGCAGACGCGCGCGGCGGCCCATTTCGGTCACGGCGGCGGGGTCGGCCAACAGCGCCTGGACGCGATCGGCGAAGTCCCGCGGGTCGTCAGGCCGCACGGACACGCCACACCCGTTCTGTTCGACCGTCTCGCTCAACCAGCCGGGCATGTTCGTCAGGATGGCGCGCCCGGCGGCCATGGTGTCGAACATCTTGTTTGGCGAGCATGTATAGAGGACGGGCAAGTTCTTGTAGATTGTCATACCCACGTCCGCGGCCGCCACTATCTCGGCCACTCGGCTCTTATCGGCGAGCGGCGCCGAAAATACGACGTTTTCCAGGCCTTCGCGGGCCTTGCGCTCCTCGAGATGTTTGCGCATCTTGCCGTCGCCGTGCAGGACGAAGACGGCCCGCGCTTCACCGCGTCGCTTGAGCTCCCCTGCCGCGTCGAGTACGAAATCGAGGCCGTTGGCCGGCCCCATGGTTCCAAAGTAGAGGAAGGTCATCCGATCACCCAGCCCGAGCCGGGCCCGCGTCGGGCTCCCGTCGGTTCCCGGCCGGAACATGTCGAGGTCGCACGAGTTCGGGATCATGACCACCCGATCCGCCGGCACTCCCTCGGCCAGCACGCCGTCGCGCATTCCGGGCGAGAGCGCCACCACGGTGTGCGACCTTCGATAGACGAGGCGCTCCAGCTCCTTGGCCATCCGGAACAGCGCCGGGTTCGTCAGCACGCCCATCTGCCGAGGTGCCTCGGGCCACAGGTCACGCACCTCGAACACCAGCGGGATGCGGTTCACGCGCGCGGCGTACATTCCGGGAATGGCGATGGTCAGGGGCGTGCTCGTCGCGAACACGATGTCGCCCTTCAGCGCGGCGGCCTTGCCACAGGCCTTCCACGCGAATCGCAGGAACGTCCTCACGCGATCGGCAAAAGCCATCTTGTTCGAGTATCGGAGGGGCAAAGCGTGGACATCGATGCCGTCGATGACCGAGTGGCTCCACCCGTCGGCGCCGGTCGCGGGGACCGCGCCCCCCGCGGGGGCGGTCCAATCGGAGCACACCATGTGAACCTGGTGGCCAGCCGCCACGAAGCGCCGGGCGAACTCGAAGGACCGCGTCCCGGTGGCGAGCGCGCCGGCAGATTTTGGCGCGACGAAATACTGGTGCAAATAGACAATCGTCATGTGGGGGTTTGGGAGCGGGCGGATTCATCGCCGGGCCGGCGCGGCGAGAACAGGGTGGTGAACGTCTCTCGGGTTCCGGTTACCTCCACGACCAGAGACGAAGCGGGAGTGCGCTCGGCGTAGTGCCGCGACTCCCAGCCCCAGGGCGCAGCCTCGTCTTCCACGGCGCGTCGCACGCTTGCGACCGTTTCCGGCCGGCCATCCACGGTGACCTGCACGTAGAAGGGGCCAGCCGGGGTCTCGAGGAGCCACCGCCCGTCACCGTCGGGCCGCACCGGTACATCCGGTAGCAGCCAGTGCAAGCGGTACTGACGGGGCGAGGCACCCTGCAGGCAATCGGTCACTCGCCACGCATCGCCACCCAGCGCGGTCACGCGCCGCTCGTGCGTGACCGGAGGCGATAGACGCCCGTAACCGTCGTGGGTCATCCACAACGACGCTGGCGCGCCAGCGCCGTCACCGCCCGACGCCCGCACTCGTGCCTGCGCGCGGCTGGCCCACAGGAAACGTGGCCCGGCCTGCATCTGATCGAGGCCATCGACGCAGACCGTGTTGTGGCAGCTCGTTCCACGAAACCACGCGTGCAGAGAGGGGGGGCCGTAGTACATGAACGTGCCGGCGTCGCGCGCGATGTTCACCCCGCGCCACCACAGATCGACGTGAAGTTGATCGGCCTGTCCGGGGCGATCGCGGAAAAGCTCGGCGTGGGTGAACACCCACGAAGACGCCTGGTGCAGCGTGTAGATGCCACCGTCGGTGAATGATCGCGATCGGGTGGACGGCCCGGCCCTCCCCGCCGACGCGGCTGCCGGCACCGCATCAGGGGTGCTGCTCGTCCCGGACCGCCGTTGGCCCGCGTCGTCGCCGACACCGAACAGCCACAGTGACATCTCGTCGACGGGGCCGTCCCCGGCGTACCCGTCCGCCTTCGCTTCGTCCGCCAACCGGGCCACCAGCCGACGGCCGGCCGTCAACGTCGGCCGAAAGTCGGTGTACTCCGCCTCGCTCATGGGGAGGATCAGGGCGCCGTCGTTGGCACCGAAGTTTGGTGCTTGCCCTGACGGGTCGTCGACGATCGCTTCCAGATAGCGAACGGCCCCCGCCAGCCTCGCGGCCGCCGGCGAGGAGAATCGGTCCCCCGTCTCCGAGGCCAAGCTGGCCGCCCATAGATACACGTGCAGGAACACGCGGTGGTAGTTGTGCGACTTCTGCCGGAACGTCCCGTCGGGCCGCACCAACCGCACCGCCTCCCGGCCCAGGCGTTGCCAGCCACCCTCCCGCCAGATGCCTGCCCGCCGAAACATCGGGTACGCCGTGCCCACCGTGTACGTCCCGGCGGCCTCGCTCATGGAGTGGTTGTTGTCCTGGAGCTCCGCGTACCAGCCGCCTCGCTCCACCCGATCGGCGAGCGCACCCACGGCCCCCAGGTGCATCGCGAACCGCTCGGGCGTGGTGGCCGCTGCATGCGCCAGGACCTCCACCGCGAACGTGACCGCGATGAGGCGTAACGAGCACTCCTGACCGCATTTCCAGTGCACGGTCCCGTGCGGAGGATTCGCTTCGATCCAGCTCGCCCACAGACGCCAGAAGGCATCGGCGAATCTCTCGTCGGCGGTGGCCGCGTACGCGCGCGCCAGCGTGAAAGCCCACGCACCGCGCGCCAACTCCCACACCAGCTTCAGATCGCCGTATGCCAACGGGTTCTGCATCGGAACCCGACTCCAATGCGGCGCATCGATGGGCACCGCGCCGCCCGTCAGCGGATTCGACAGCCAGGGCGGAGGAAACCCGGCATCGACGACGTGGCGCGAGAACAGCGTGAACCGCCCGGCCCGGATCGCGTCGGCGGCCTCGAGCAACGATGCACGTCCGGCAGGTCCCAGCGCAGCCGCCTGAGCTGCCGCAAAGACGGGCCCCCGGCGCTTGCGGCCCCACGCGGTCCCCGCCCCCTGCCGCCAAGCGGCCAGCAGATCGGCTGGTTCGGCACGGTTCCAAGGCTCGCTCACCCACCGCCGCCACTCGTCCGCCGCCCACGGCCGTGGCGGATAGACCCGGGCCTCCCAGCCGGAGCGCTTTTGCGCCTCCAGCAACAGGCGCGCGCTCAACCATCCCGCGCCGTGGTGGCGCAGCACGCCCCAGGCGCGAGCAAGGTCATCGACCACCGCTCCCCGCATCCCTCTCTATCCCACCGGAACCGGCCCCGCGCTCGCGAGGTCGAGCGTGGTGCGCGTGACTTCGATCAGCTCCGCCAGCGGGATGGGCGATGGTCCACCGGACCGCACCGCGCCGAGGAATGCGCTCAGCTCTCGTGCGTGACCCTTGTCCTGATTGGAGGTGGCGAACCGCTTGAACGACTTCCAACCGTAGCCGACGAGCGTCCGAAAGTTGTCGAGTTGGAGGACGCGACCCGCAGAGAAGATCTCCAGACGCTCCTTTGGGAAGGTCTTGTCTCCGTTCGCGAGGTAGTGCACGGTCCCGATTGATCCGTCCTCGAACGCCAGGTGCAGGCTGGCCACGTCCCCGGCCCGCCCATCCTCCCCACCAAGAAAGTCGGCCCGCGCGGTCCGGATGGGCGCGCCTGCCAGGTGGCGCAGAAAATCGACGAAGTGACAGGCCTCCCCGACGATCCGCCCCCCTCCTGTCACGGCATCCTGCACCCACTGAGTGCGCGGAATCATCCCCGCGTTGACGGTGTAGATCATCGCCCGTGGAGCCCGCACCTCGTCGAGGAGCTCTCGGATTCGATCCGCGTGCGGCGAGAACCGGCGGTTGAAACCGACCATCAACAGCGACGACGCGCCGGCCGCCCGCTCCGCGATGGCCGCCAGATCCTCGCGCCCGAGGCACAACGGCTTCTCGACGAACACATGCTTCCCGGCGCCCAGCGCCTCCAGCGCCTGTCGCGCGTGCGCATTGTGGCGGGTGGTGACGAACACCGTGTTTATCTCGGGGTCCATCAGCACGCTGGCCGGATCGCTGGACGACCGCTCGAACGCGAACTTCTGAGCTACCAGCGCGCTGGACACCCCGAGACCCGAGACCACGGTCTTGCGGCGGACTGCTATGCCGCTGGCGTCCAGAGCCGGAAGCAGCGTGCGCGTCGTGAAGTTGCCTGCACCGAGGAACCCGAGCACCGGTAGAGCCACGGCGCTCGTCGACGATGGGCCGTGCACGACCTGACGGGCCGATGGCGCCGCCAGCTCTCCCACCGGCGCGTCGTACTCGAGCACGATGCCGAGGGCCGCGGCGCCGGCCACCGTCTCGTAGGCCTCCAGGGCCCGCCCGAAAGGGAACCGATGCGAGACGAGGGGATCGACCACCACCGTCTTGCGCGCGATCTGTTCCAGCACCGCCTCGAAATTGCGTTGCTCGGTCCAGCGCACGTAAGCGATCGGGTAATCGTGGCCCTTCTCCTCGTATTCCACGTCGTAGCGGCCCGGCCCGTACGAGCACGAGACCTGAACCGAAAGCTCCTTTTCGTACAACTCGGAGCGCGTCAGATCGAGCCCGGTCGCACCGACCTGCACGATGCGTCCGCGCTTGCGGCACACGCGAGCGGCCTGGTTCACTGGATCGCTGCTCCGCGTGGCAGCGGCCACCAGGACGCCGTCGGCCCCGCGTCCGGCGGTGAAGGCGCGCACCGCCACCTCGAGGTCGTCGTCGTTGCCGCCCAAGCACACGGTCTCGATCCCCAGCGCGCTCGCCACCCCGCATTTCTGCGCGTCGAAATCAGCGCCGAGAACGCGCGCACCGTGAGCTCGTAGGAGCTGCACCGCCAACAGGCCAATCAGACCAAGGCCGCTGACCACGAACGACTCGCCCAAGGTTGGGCTCAGCAACCGAATGCCTTGCAAGGCGATCGCGCCCACCACCGCGAAAGGGGCGTGTTGATCGGCCACCCCATCGGGAATTCGGGCACACAGGTTGGCCGGAACAGTGATCACCTCCGCGTGTGACCCGTTCGACAGCACGCGATCGCCCGGCTTCCACCCCCCCACGCCGGCCCCGACCTCGAGCACGACGCCTGCGTTGCAGTAACCCAACGGGATCGGTTGCGCCAGCTTCGAGCGCACGGCCTCGAGGGTCGGCCAGAGCCCGTCGGTTCTGATCTTCGCCAACACCTGGTGGACCTTGTCGGGCTGCTGCCGCGCCTTCTCCAGCAGATTCGCACGCCCGAACGCCAGCAGCATCCGTTCGGTCCCCAGGGAGACGAGACTGGCGCGGGTTGCGATACGCAGCGCGCCTGGTCGGGGCGCGGGTGCCGGCACGTCGGCCAGCAGGGTCTCACCGTCACTGAGGTTTTGTAGGATCTGTCTCATCGTCTTTGGATTTCCGAGTCCCCATCCTCCTCGACGGACGCGGCAGGCTGAGCCTCACCGTAGGAGGGCGCTCCGGAGGACTGAACGGCGAACAAAGTGGCGGAGCTTCTAACATGGTTGTGCGACGTCGGCTTCCGCGAGCCCTGCTGTCTGGCCCTCCGCGGGTCAAGGCTCTTGTTGGGCCTCTTGATAGTGGGTCACGCTCTGTCGGCCGATGGTCTCCCATCGGTACCGCTCGCGGACGAGGGTCGCTCCCGCCGCACCCATGGACCTTGCCAGTCGAGGGTCGTCGAGCAACGCGGCCAGAGCCGCCGAAAACCGTGCGGCGGACAGAGGAACGATCAAGCCGGCGCCGGCCTGAGCTACCTCCGGAAAGTGGCACGCCTCGGAGATGACCACCGGGACGCCGCAAGCCATGGCTTCCACGACCGCCACCGAGAACCCTTCTTGGCGGCTGGGAAGACAAAAACACGTCGCGTCGGTCAGGGCCGCGAGCTTGTCCCTCCCGTAGAGGGGACCCACCAAGTGGACACGATCGCGCAAACCGGATTTTGCGACGCGCGTTTCAAAGTCTTGCCGGGCCCCGTCGTCCGGACCGGCGACGACCAGGCTCACTTCCTGGTGCTGGCGCCCCAGGAGCGCGAAGGCATCGGCGAGAATGTCGAGTCCCTTCTTGTAGTGCAGCCGTGACAGAAAAAGAACGAACGGCCGGTCCGCGAGCCGAGGGTGCGCTGCGCGAAACGTCCCCGGCGCCGGCAGGGGCTCTATCTCTTCGACGTATATGCCGTTGGGCACGACGACGGTGCGGACACCCAGCCGCAGGGGCGCCATGAGGCGCTGTTCGTCCACATTGAGTGTCTGGATGAAAGACGCGCCGGCGAGGGCAGCGCGGTAGCCCAGCCTCAGCGCAATCCGCTTCTTCAGGCGCTTCTGGGACAGGCTCCAAGGATCGAGCATGCCGTGAGGCTGAAAGCAGTGAGGCACCCCTCTTCTCCGGGCCGCCCGAGCCGCGGTGATCAAGAGCGTGCCCCAGATGCCGTGAATGTGCACGAAGTCGGCATCTGCGATCAGGTCATCGAGCACACGCCGCGCGCGGGGCGCCAAGAGGCGCTCGCGGGCCCCCGGATCCACCACCGGATGCAATCGGATACGCTCATGATTCGGTACCCGTCCCACCTCGGCCTCGATGCGAGCGTGAGCGGCGGTCGTTGAAAAGTAGACGACGTGGACATCGTGGCCCAAGGCTGCTTGGGCGGCGCCCAGCCTCAGGCATACCTGCGGTGGTCCGCCGGCCGCGGGGTCCAGCGTCCCTACCACGTGGACGATCCTCATGATCGTTCGGCTATCTCGAGGCGGCTCAACGGATCAAATGGCGCGCCCCTCGGCCGCGCTTTCCGCAAGTGGCGGCGACGAGAGAGAGCTGACGCGATCTTTCGGGACGATCTTCTCCATGGGGTTGGGCAGCATAGCGCGGCGGGTATGGGCGGAACAGACGCGCAGCCCGGCTCGCCGCCCCCCCGGGGCCCCCGTTTTGCGCGGGCCGATCCCTCCAGGT
>Ga0068859_100006409_pt1 | contig 11942 bp, 5 predicted proteins | sample KBSSwiS22_FD_66585 | JGI IMG/M metagenome (GOLD analysis project Ga0068859, IMG submission 66585) | Switchgrass rhizosphere microbial communities from Kellogg Biological Station, Michigan, USA - KBS Switchgrass S2-2 | ecosystem: Host-associated > Plants > Roots > Rhizosphere > Soil ... | reverse complement strand
ATAATCGGCTGTGTCACCGAACTCACCAGGTCGCGCACGTAGAGTTGCACGATTTCGTCGCCCGCACGTTTCCCGGTGTTGGTGACCGTAACACTCACCTTCACCTCGTCGCCCGACAGAAGCTTTGCCGGATTAACCTTCAGATTTGAATAAGCAAACGTCGTATAGCTCAAACCAAATCCAAACGGAAACAGCGGTTCCTTGTTTGCGAAGAGATAACCGCGACGCGCTGTCGGTTTGCGATTGTAGTAGAGCGGCAGTTGGCCCACCGAGCGCGGAAAACTGATCGTCAGCTTGCCCGCGGGATTGTAGTCGCCAAACACTACATCTGCGACGCCGACGCCTGTTTCCTGTCCCAGATAGAAGCCTTCGAGTATTGCGGGTACGTTCTCGGCAATGTAGTTGATCGAAAGTGGACCACTGTTAATTAGCAGCACAATCACCGGCTTGCCGGTCTCCAACACCGCCCTCACCAGATCATTCTGGCGCCCCACCAGGTCGAGACTGTCGCGATCGCCAAGATGGTTGTCGGCCCATCCCTCTTTATTCGTGTCTTCGTTTCCACCGAGCACGAGCAACGCGACGTCGGCAGTCTTCGCAACCGCAGCCGCTTCCGCGATCAGCTTTTGATCGTCGGCGAGATCGCTGAGGTGAGCAGTATCGGCCCACCAGTTGCCGCCTTCCTTCGTGATCTTGCAACCTTCAGCATAAACCACCTTCACCTTGTCGCCGGCTTTGTCCTTGATTCCCTGTAGCACACTGACGCCACGTCCCGGCTCATCGCTGTAACCACCGAGATGCACCTGCGCCGCGTTTGGACCAATCACCGCAATTGATTTCAGCGCATTCAGATTCAACGGCAACAAGTTGTTTTCGTTTTTCAGCAACGTGATCGATTTGCGCGCAGCTTCAGCCGCCAACGCTCGATGCTCGGGCGAGTTCGTGACGCGCACCGCGCGTTCGACATCAACGTAAGGATTTTCAAACAGACCGAGCAAAAACTTGGCCCGAAGGACTCGCGCGACCGCCAGATTGAGCGTCAAGTCCGAAACGCGTTTGTCTTTCAACAGCGTGAGATACGCGTCCGCGTCCGGAAGCTCGACGTCTACACCAGCTTCGAGCGCGAGTTTTGCTGCTTCGGCTTTGCTGTCCGCGATGTGATGGAGATCCGCCATCTGCGGAATCGCGTAATAATCAGAAACTATCAGGCCCTTAAAGTTCCACTCCTTACGCAGAACAGTTTGCAGCAACCATTTATTCGCGTGAGAGGGAACGCCATCGATCTCGTTGTATGAAGGCATCACGCTCATGATGCCCGCGTCGACCGCAGCCTTGAAACTTGGCAGGAAATACTCGCGCAACGTTCGCTCTGAGAAGTTTACTGGTCCAATGTTGGTGCCACTCTCAGGCTGGCCGTGCGCAGCGAAGTGTTTGGCAGTGGCGATGACGTGGTTCTCATCAACGCCGGGCCCCGTTCCCTGCAAGGCCGTGACAATTGCATAGGCCATCTCCGACGTTAGATAAGGATCTTCACCGTAGGTCTCCTCCGTTCGGCCCCAACGCGGATCGCGCGCGAGATCGAGATTTGGTCCAAGCACCTGATGACTGCCGCGAGCTCTCGTCTCCAATGCGCCGGCGGTAAAAACCTTGCCGATGAACTCCGGATCCCATGTCGTCGCGAGTGCTATTGGTTGCGGAAAACTGGTGCTGCCTTGCGCCATATGGCCGTGCAGTATTTCGTCGTGAAGAATTGCCGGGATGCCGAGGCGCGTGTTTTCCACGAGCCATTTCTGAACGGCGTTCGCGAACTTCGCTCCCTCGCGCGGATCTTTCCGTTCTCGTTGGCGTGCGATCTGGCCGATACCGTGCTTCATCACCTGCGCGGCTTTGGTCGGAGAGAACTCGCCGCGGTCGGTGGCGAAGTCTGTTTGCGGATTCGCTTGCGGTCGGTTGCCCCAAAGACAGGTCAACTGCGCGACCTTCTCTTCGAGCGTCATGCGCGAAAGGAGATCGGCGACGCGCACGTCAACCGAGAGCCGGGGATTCTTGTAGTCTGGAAGCCTCTCCTGAGAGTTCATGCGGGCAACCGGCAACCAGAATGAAATGAAGACTGCGAAACAGATGCTGTATGCGAGAGTTCGCTTTTTTCTCAAGCAGTTGTGCCTTTTTGAACTCTGCGGCCTTTGCGTTCTCTTTGCGTCTCTGCAGTGAAACAATCTCAACCGCAGAGACGCAGAGAACACACAGGGTTACGCAGAGAATGGAGTAACGTTCTAAACAGTGCCGACCCAGTCGTTGAAGTTTCCGGAAAAGATTCGCGTTACATCGCGGGAGATTTCCGACCGAGTTACTGCGCGGCCGTTCTGTAAAAGTTGTTCGTAAGAGATGCAGAGCGTCTCGGCAATTTGCCGGCGCGCGTGTTTCCACTTGTAGATCAATTGTTCGAGCACGCGGGCGTCCGAATGTTGCGGGATGAAACTCTGGCCCAACAACTCCAACCGCTCGCGCGTTATCTCCGAGACGATCGACGGGTTGTTCAGGAACCACCAACAACCAAACGGCATCAGGTTGTTGAACTTGCGCGCCGCCACACACAACTCGTGCTGGTTCTCACGCGACAGAAACGTAACCAGGAATCGCACATCCCGATACTGCGCACAGAGTCGCTCGATTGCGGTCACATCGGCGCGTCCCAACGCATCGCCCGCTTCACGCAGGTTTGGATTGACACGTCTGCGTACGCCAACCATGAGCGTCAGTGCGAGACCGTGCTCTCCGGCAATCGGCAACACTACTTCACGCAACAGTCGATCGCGTATATCGTCCGCAGGAAAATCAAACTCCGCCGGCAACGACACCGCCAGGTAAACCGGCTTCATCTGCTGAATGCACTGCTGCAGAAACTGGCGCAGACCGGAAATCGTTTCAGCGTCGAGATCGGGACTCACCGAGATGCCGCGACGCGAAAGCGTAGCTGCCGCGCGACTCCAATCGTTCAGTAATCTGTCTAACCTCAGCGAAGATTGAAACCGACCATCGCCGGTCAAGCCGCGATCCCACAGTGCACGTTCTTCGTCGTCGAACGGATCGTTCGTCATCACGACACCACTCACACGCGCGATGTCAAACACATGATCGATGTGATCGGCGAGTCGTTGGGAGTCGAAGAACGCACGCGCCTCCTTTAGATCGGGCGCGCGGGTGTCCAGACCAAATGCGTCGAGTACTGAAATAATTCCCTGCGCTGCTTCCGACGTGGGCGTGTTGTCTACAAATAGAGTCTTCCAAACAAGGTCCGCCTGCTCCGATTTCGACATCGTCCAGAATTGGTCGTACGGCATTCGCGTCGTACGAAATGCTTCAGCGGTCAGGTAGTGATAAGTCAGCAGCTCATCAATTCCGGAGAGACACAACTCGTCGAACTCGACAGGAAACAGATGCGTGTGCGCATCCATCACCGGCGTCGAGTTCACCACGATCTCAACTTCCGCACGAAGCTCTTCGGGATCGGTAAGTAGTTCGGAAAACTTCGTGCGACTTTCGGTAGACGTAACCATAACTTTGTAACCCGTATGCGTCAGAAGTTGATCTCGGGCATCCGCGCGTCTAGCGGATCAGCCCAGCGATCGTTTGGTATCGTCGGAGTCCAACCGGGCCTTAGCGGATCCTGGTCGTAAGGATACGACCCGAGCCGCAGGTACAAATCCCGGTATTCAGCAACCTTGTCGCGATCCAGCTTAACACCCAGACCGGGTGTGGTCGGCACCGCAATCGCGCCGTTCTCATATTTCAACTTGCCGCCCTGAATAATGTCGTCAGTCAAATGATGATAATGAGCATCGGCCGCAAACGACAGGTTCGGAATCACCGCGCCGAGATGCAACATGGTTGCGAGTTGAATACCGAGCTCGCCCGATGAATGCACCGCAACACCGAGTTGAAACGTCTCGCAAACACCGGCCGCTTTCACGCAGGCGCGAATGCCGCCCCAGAACGTCGTGTCCAACAGGATTACATCCACCGCGATGTTCAGAGCATTCGCCGCCAGTTGTTCGAAGTTGATGACGACGGTGTTGGTTGCGAGCGGCATGCGAACTTTCTCGCGCACGCGCCGCATTCCATTCATGCCAAACACCGGATCTTCAAGATAATCGGTGCGAATGTCTTCGATCTGCTGACCAAACCAGATCGCCGTCTCGGTGGACCAGACGCCGTTTGGATCGAAACGAAAGCGATCGCCCGGGAGTGCAGCAGCCAGCGCACGATAACATTCGAGTTCATAGCCGGGAGGAAAGACTCCGCCCTTCAACTTGTGCGACGTAAAACCCCAACGCGACTTCAACGAGTGCGCCGCTTCGACCAGTTGATCGACCGTTCGAACCTCGCCCGTTTTACTCTGCGGGTTTGCATAACAAAAGAACAGATACGAGGCAAACTCGACGCGTTCGCGTAAACGCCCGCCGAGAATTTCGGAAACCGGCACGCCCCACTTCTGTCCGAGAATGTCGAGACACGCAAACTCGAGCGCCGCCAGCATCTGCGTACGATTGTTGTAGAGCGACGCCGTCGGATTACAGATCAGGAACCGCAGCTCTTCGAGTCGCGCCGGATCGTGTCCTATTAAATAACTCTTGAGCGCCTTGAAGGCTGCTTCTGCTGACTCACCGCCGCCACCCATTTCACCCAGACCGATCAATCCTTCGTCGGTCTCTACCTCGACAATCGTGCGAACGAAACGACCCCAGTGACAGCCGTTCGCGTGACGCAGCGGCGCTTCCAGCGGAACGGTAACGGTCGTGGCCCTGAGATCTGTGATCTTCATTCGCGTAAATTCGTGATTACCACTCGAGCGCTTTCGCCTTGTAGTCAGCCAACGGATGCGCCGCCTGTTCGACTCCACGCGGCAACGGACGTTTCGCGAATGTTTGAAAGTAGAGCAAACACGCGTCACGCCACCAAACCGCATCGCGCTCTTGTATCGCCAGCTTCTCACTGATCGCGGCGTGTCGCTCCGGATCGATCGCGGCCGCCAGCGTCGCCCAGGCCTTCCGCGTCTCTCGCGTCCAATCGACGCCACGCTGATAGTGCAGCGCCAGTTCGTCCCAGAGTGTGCGGCCTGATTTCATCTTGTGGTCCCACGACACGTGGTGAAACCAAAGCAGAAACTTCTCGGGACACTGCTCCACATCTGAGAATTGAGCGCGCACCGGTGCGCTGTACTGACTAACCGTATTGCTGCCTGTCTTCGTTCGATCGAATCCAATCCCGAACGCATCAGCCTTGTGATAGTAGACCGGGTTCCAGTCGTCGCGTTTTTCCTTGTCCCACCACGGCGCCGGTCCGTAATGATGGCCGCCCCAAAACAAGTGATGCAGACCAAGCGGGGTCATGTAGTTGACCACCGCCTCGTGCGACTCCAGCATCATGCGCACGATCTTCGCGACTGCGCCGGCGTCGTGCGTGAGTGTCATCTTCGTCCACTCCGTCGCGATCCGTTCCGACGAAATTCGCGGATTCCAGGCGAGCCGGCCAAACGCGTACCAGTTTGCTTGTAATAAAGGATGCCCCGTCCAATTCGGAGCAGAGCCTGTATTCGCGACGCCTGCGATTCCAGTCAGGCGTTGTCGATACAGAGTTCCATCCGCTACTCGATTTACAGTCGAGCCACGTCCGCGCGCGTACGTGTCTGAGTCGAGAAACTCGCGCCACATCGAGGCCAGGAAAACAAAATGATTCGCGAAGCCGAGATACTCTTGAGTGATCTGAAACTCCGGCATCAACTGCGTGCGTGGCATGCCGCCGAAGAGTGGATGAAAAGGCTCGCGTGGTTGGAAGTCGATCGGCCCATTCTTCACCTGCAGCAGCACGTTTGACGCAAACTTGCCGTCAAATGGCTGGAGATTCTCGTAAGCCGCACCAGCGCGGTCGTAGCCGGGCTTCATGTCGTAGACAAACGCACGCCACATGACGATGCCGTGATGCGGCGCCAACGCTGCTGCGAGCATGTTTGCGCCGTCAACGTGATTGCGATTGTAGGTTCGTGGACCAGGTTGGCCTTCGCTGTTTGCTTTGACGACGAAACCGCCGAAGTCGGGAATTACTTTGTAGATCTCGTTTGCCTTCTCCTTCCACCAGGCGATCACAGACGCATCGAGCGGATCGGCAGTCGGCAGCTTGTCGAGATCCATCGGCGCTGAGAAACGAGCGGAGAGGTAAACGCGAATTCCGTAGGGGCGGAAAACGCCCGCAATCGCGGCGACTTTCGCGAGGTATTTCCCTGTCAGAAATTCGGAGCTGGCGTTGACATTATTTAAGACGGCGCCGTTGATGCCGATCGACGCGTTCGCTCGCGCATAGTCACGTAGACGAGGATCGATCCGGTCCGGGAGTTGTTCCCAATTCCATAGCGACTTCCCGGCGTATCCTCGTTCGATGCTGCCGTCGAGATTGTCCCAGTGATTCAATAGCCGCAGTTGCAACGCCGGCTTCTGATCGATTAGCAAACGATCGATTGGCTGTTCGGTTTGCAAGAGACGCAGAAAGTGAAACGTGCCGTACAGCGCACCGACATCCGTTGCTGACGCAATGACGACAATTCTATTGACCGTACGAATACGAAAACCCTCTGGGCCAAGTCTCTTCAGATCGGCTTCCCAATTCAGTTTGCGAATCAGTGACGATGTCCCGGGAGTTCCAACAACAACCGCAGCCTTGTCGTTCACAACTCGTGTTCCAGCGCGTTCCAGTTCGTCGCGGATTGCAGCGAAAGTCGCGGATTGTCCCTCTACCGCAATCGTCTTACTCTCAATTTGGTCATAACGCAGCCACAGACGGTATCCATCGTCGGCTTTAACGTAGCCACAAAAAAGCACAAAAAGCACAAAGCAGTTGAATGCGCGCAAAACTACGTCTTCTGTTTTTTGTAACTTTTTGCGGCTCACAACGTCTTGTGTTTCTTGTGCCTTTTTGCGGCTCACAACAGACCCTGCTTCTTAAGAAACTCTCGAATCGCCGCATAGCTCTGCATCAGTTCTTCACGATTGAAGCCACCGTGTTTACGACCCCGTATCGTCACGAGCCGGTTGGGTACGCCGGCTTTGTCCAACGCCGCATGAAGTCGAACTGCGTGGTTATACGGGGCAACGTCATCATTTTCGCCATGGATGGTAATTATTGGAGGCAAACCCGCGCGGACGTAGTTAATCGGCGAAAGCTGCTTCGCAAGTTGTTCTGGGTTGCTCATGCTGCCAAACCACTCGCGCGCATAGTTCCTGGCGTTTGGTCCATCAAGCAGGTCGGCCACGTCAGTGATGCCAAACCAATTGACGATCGCTGCCACTTTCGGCTCGGGTACGTTTGCTGAACCCCAACGATCGTTTCCCTCAATCGGACACTGACGATCGAAAACGGAGTTTGCCGGCAACATGCCTGTAATTAACGCGAGATGTCCGCCCGCCGAGGTCCCCGTCAAAACGAACTTCGTTGGATCAAGCGAGTAGTCCTTCGCTCGATAGGTCAACCAGCGCAACGCGCAGCGACAATCTTCGACCGCGGCGGGCGCCGCTGCCTGTCGCGCCGTTCGATACTCAACGTTAACCGCAGCCCAACCCATCTCCAGATAGGGCAACAGAAACAGGACGTTGCGTTCCTTCTGCCCGTCCACCCAACCGCCGCCATGAAACAGAATCAACGTCGGATTCGGGCGCGTTCGATTCTTCGGCAGATATAGATCGAGTTTGAGTTCGAAGTTACTCGCTTTCGCGTAAGTAACATTCGGAAGGATGTCGTAGTCGCCCGCGGCGTAATCAAGCCAACGATCGGAATTGGTTTGACCCTGCGCGGTGATAGAGAGAAGGCCGCAAAGAATCACAAGAACTGCCAACATCATCCCCGACCGGTTTGTGCGTTTGTGCTTCTTTGCGGCCATGCAGTTCAGAAACTTAGGCGGAGTCCGAAGCGCCACTGTCGTTGTTGGTTCGGCCCGAACGTCTGAGTAATGTAACCGAATGTTGTGCTGTTCGCATTCGCGTCGGGGAGGTTGAAGTTCGCGTGGTTCAGTAAATTCAACGTCTCAGCGCGAAGTTGGAACTCGACTTTCTCTGATAAGTGGAACGTTCGATAGATCGTAGTGTCTATCTCGAAGAAATCCGGACCGCGAAGGTTGTTTCTTCCCCCGCTCCCGAAACGTGCGCCATTTTCTAATGCCCAGGCGCAGTTCGCGGTGCATGTCGCTCCAAAAATCGCGGGACCGCCCAGCACTCTATTATCAAACCATGGTCCGCTGCCGTCTGAACCGCGCTGCGCCGGTGTGCCTATGCCGCCTAAAATAGTGATAGCCGAGGCCACCTGGTTCGGTATCTGGCCACTCCCGCGAGCTAACAGGTTCGGAGCCGTATTTTGGACGACATAGAACGGCAGACCGCTCATAACGCTCATCAGGCCACTAACCTGGAACCCGCCCAGGATCTTGCCTGCCCAACCATTATTGACCCATCGCTGGCCCTTGCCAAAAGGCAGGTCATAGACCAGATAACTCTGCAGATTGTGCGTGCGGTCGTAACTGGCCGGACCACGGTTGCGTTGTTTCTCTGGCGTGAATGCGATTCTGGGACCTCCGTCGTTGTCTGCGAAATTGATTGTTTTGGACCATGTGTAAGCTACACCAAAAAGTGAACTGGCCCAGCGACGAGTAAGTTGTGCCTGCAAGCCGTCATACGTCGTGTTTCCATATGGTTGGATGCTCGCAATATCCGCATTTATCCCAAACCCGATAAGTGGGCGGCCAGCATCCGCGGTTCCGGGAGCACTTGGGTTTATGTTGATGAATCCCATCTGACCTACTGCACGCGTACCAACGTAACCAACCTGAGCTACGAACTTGGCCGGCAGTTGCCGTTCAATGAAAAAGTTGAACGAGTGAATTCTGTCCCGCTGCACCTCTTTCGGGAACGTTGTCGTTCCGGTGTTCGGCGGGAGCGGAATACTCCCGCTGGTCAGATCCGGTGTAGTGCTCGTGTTGATGAGTCCCTGACGGAGGGTTGTCACAGGAATAAACCCTGATGTCCCACTAAGTCCGTTAAAACTGACTGCGGGCATGGCCCAGATGTTGACTATGGGAAATGCATTCCTTACGTCTTGAAACGGTCTTGGGTCGGAAGATTGGCCATAGCCGCCACGAAGTACAGTTTTGTCGTCAAGACGAAAAGCAATACCTACTCGCGGCAGGAATAAACCCGCTCCAACAGATGCACCACCATCAAATGGGATATTGCCTAGTCCACCTGTGATCACTTGTCCAGTCGCCGGGTCGAAACGGTTGATTCCGGAGTGGTCCTTCCTCGGAATCGGGAAACGCTCCCAGCGTAGACCATAGGTGAGTGTTGTACGACGACCAATTTGCCAATGGTCGCGGGCGTAGAGGCCGTATTGCTGCCACCACACTGAGTTAGGATTGCGAAGTTGATCCGCCTTGCCTGCACCGCTTGGCAGGCCGAGCAGAAAGGCTGCCCAGGCATTGAATGCATTAGCTCCCGTAACGGTTGTGCTCGCGCCCGGCTGACCGCAGACATCGTTTCCAGTGATTGCATTGCACGCTTGCAACGCTGTCGCAGTGCCGTTGAACTGGAATGAGCCGCGGACTGTCTGAAACGCTGCGCCCTGTGGTTGGAAATGGTTGATCTGCGGATTCAAATAGTCACCGCCAAAACGGAACGAGTGTGCGCCTCTAATCCAGGAGAGGTTCGCCGCAGCCACGTACTGGTTGTCTCGGAACACAAACGGGTTCCCGGTGTTGTCGTTGCCTATGTTGTTCCAACCAGTGATATTGAAGAATGGATAACCATTTTGCAGTCGGTCTGGTCCATTGGTGCCGGGAATCTTTAGCACCGTCAATCCGTAGGGTTGATCAAGGTCAATGTTTTCCGCACCTAGTCTCTGGCGCGTATAACCGATGTTGGCGTCTAGAATCACTGTCGGAGAAAAGGTGTACGTTCCCCCGAATCCAACCACTTGCACCAGTCCCGGGGCAGTACCTAGTTGTCCTCCATTCAAGGCCCCACCACCGATTATTCCAAAAATGGGAGGGTCGAAGATGTTCGTGGGCGAGCGACTGTATCGCCCCCACAAGCTGAGTTCGGTGGCGACGTAATTGATCTTGACATCCACGTTCGTGCGATTGAATTCACCTGTGCCGGTGCTTGCGAAGTTGTTGGTATTCCCAGGTCCGGTCGGAAACGGTAGCTGTCTGATCAATTCAAGGGCAGCGATATCAATCCGACTTGCGGGGATAACATTGCCGGGGAATGGCGTGCGTAGACGCGGATCGGGGTTCGACGCCGGATCAAAGATGGTGGTTCCAGTCCCAACGAAACTGATATTTCCGTTAGCGTCTGGCCGCAGGCTCAGAGGCGGTATAGTTCTAGTAGTCCCGGCTGTATTACGTTGTGTTGTGCGCTCAAGATCGGTGAAGAAGAAAAGCTTGTTCTTGCCGTTCCAGACCTTTGGTCCGCCTTCACCGAACCGTGGCAATACGACTGGCCCACTAAGCGCGTACCCAAATTGGGCCACGATGTTTTTAGGAATCTGGGGTTGGTTTACAGGCTGAAAGAAGTTCCGCGATTGAAAGCGACTGTTCGTAGTATAACCCCAGCCCACGCCGTGAAAGTCATTACCACCTGATTTGATCGTAACATTAACCGCCGCGCCACCCGCGAGTCCCTGCTCAGCGTCGAAAGCGTTCGTGACGATATTAACTTCCTGTATGGCCTCCGCTGGCGGAACATAAACCGTGTTCCCAGGCAGCCAAGGATAAATGATGCTGGAACCGTCAATCTTCGTGTTGTTCTGCAAACGGGAAACGCCATTGACGTTGTACGACATGGAGCGCTGTGGGTTACCAGCGGCAGAGTTATCCTCGCCGGCACCGTTACCGATAAAAAAGCCTCCGGTGCCTCTGGCGGTTCCGGGAATTAACGAGAGCAGCGACTGATAGTTTCGACCCAGACTCCCAAACAACGGGAGGTTGTTGATCTCCCGAGCCGATTGCGTGAGGTTGACGTCAGCACGATCGGTTTGCAGTGTCGCTGCCTCGCCGGCCGTGACGAGCACCGTCTCTTCCAATCCTCCGATCTCGAGTTGGGTATCGAAGCGAACGGTTCGGTTCGCTTCTATGCGGACGTCTGTCTTCACCGTTGTTTTGAACGACGATCGAGAGACTGAGACTTTATATACGCCCGCCTGAAGATCGTTAACGGAATAAGCGCCGCGATCGTCGGTGGTCGCGGTGGTTACGTCGCCAGTGGCCACGTTGGCGATCTCGACCTTTGCGCCTGAAACGGCAGCTCCGTTCGGATCGGTAACGTTTCCGACCAGCGAGCCGTAAAGTACTTGAGCTCGCGTGGCGGCGGGCAGAAGCAGAATTGATAAAACCAACAGCGCGAGGTAGCTGATAGATCGCTTTAAGGCTGCGTTCTGGCACAGATGCGCTGACAAGCGTGCGCTGTGTTTGGTTCGCTGTGGAAAGGCGGTGAAGGTAAACATGACTCTCTCTCCTCTTCGGGTTTGACGTTTCCAGGGCGGCATTGAACGGACGCGTCGGCAATTAGTTCGCGACCACAACAAAATAGGTAAACCAAAACCCGCTCAGGCAACAGCCGGAGCACCGAAATGTTTCAGTAAAACGAGAGCTATCGTGCCGCGTAAGCGCGGCTGAGTTATCGGATCGCTCGGAACGATCTGTGTTTCCGCCCGCGTGAAGGAATGCTGGCGCACCGTCTCCTTGATGATCGGTCCTACCTTCTGCCACGCGCGCGTGACCTCCCCAACGATCACGATCATGTCGGGCGCCAAACCGGAGATCAGCGGCGCGAGTCCCAACCCGAGATACTTCGCCATCTGCTCCAACGCTTCCACCGCTTTGCCATCGCCCTGCTCCGCCAGGCGCA
>Ga0068859_100006408_pt1 | contig 11942 bp, 14 predicted proteins | sample KBSSwiS22_FD_66585 | JGI IMG/M metagenome (GOLD analysis project Ga0068859, IMG submission 66585) | Switchgrass rhizosphere microbial communities from Kellogg Biological Station, Michigan, USA - KBS Switchgrass S2-2 | ecosystem: Host-associated > Plants > Roots > Rhizosphere > Soil ... | reverse complement strand
CGCGTTCCGGATCGTTACCGTGCGCGATGGGTACACCGAACACGGCCATGATGGCGTCGCCGATATGACGCTCGACCGTGCCGGAGTAGCTTTGCACTATCCCGGTGACACGCTGGTAGAACCGTTGCACCAGCTTATGGGTCGCCTCCGCTCCGAGCGTGCTTGTCAGGCGCGTATAGTCGGAGAGGTCGACGAACAGGATAGTCACCTCGCGGCGCTCGACTACCGCTGCGGCTTGCGGTGTATCGCCGCCCCGGGCTGCCCCCCGCGCGGAGGCGGAGACTGTTGCGATGGCTTTGAGCAGCCGCTTGCGGTCACCCAATGGAATGCCGAGCTTCTCGAGATCCTGCTCGGTGAGGTCGGGCAGTATGTCGAACTCGATGCGATTTTCTTCGAACAGGGCTCTGTACTGGCCGAGATCGTTAGATTCGAGCCACTGGCCTACCGCAACCATCGTGATCCTCCTTACGGGCGAGAGCTTACGCTACCACCGCCAATTCGGCTGGTCTCGACATTGGCAGCATCCGCGCATCGTTGATGCCGAATGCGGTCGGTCAACAGCGCACAGACAAAGCCGATTGCATGAACCTACAGCATCGCTAAACGGGGTCTAGTAAAATATCGCAATGCGCTACTCATTGGCTGGCGCATATGATCCCAGAACACGAAACGCGGTTCATTTCCCGCTCGGCGAATCAGCGCAACTTACTGCCGCACACCACGTCTAATTTTAAGGAAGCCAAGCAAGGAGGACCGTATGCAACACTCCAAGTTATCTATCTTGATGGCAATGTTCCTCATAGTCAGCGCTTCTACCGCGTTGGCCAAAGGGGGTGGTGGCGGGGGTCCCGGCGGTGGCATCGGCGGCGGCCCAGGTGTTGGCATTGGCGGGCCTCCTGGCGGGAGTGTCGGAGCCGGCGTGCCCGGACCCGGATCTCTTCCGGGTCCGTCATCGCACGTACCTGGATCTCCTCCTGGTGTACCGTCGCATGCGCCCCGCGCCGGACTACCGCAAGGATCTCCACCCGGATTGCCTCATGCTCCGATGCCGCAAACGTCCGTGAACAAGGCTCGTGGTCTCGATCGCGCTGCCTCCCGGATGAGTCCGCAAGGTTTGAAGAATACGAACAATCCACGCTCGCCCAATCGTGCGCATGGTCGTGCTCGTGCGGCGGAGAGACACGCGATGGCCGATCTTCCCGGACGGCGTTAGCTGTGGTTCCGGATGTTGACTAAATGGAGTCTCTAACTTCTCTCGGCAGTGCGGTAGGCACTCTCCTGAAGGATCGCAACCAAACTCTCGCAGTCGCCGAGTCGTCTGGCGGTGGGTTGATCAATGCGGCGCTCGTCGCGGTACCGGGAGCGTCGGCCTACTACCTTGGCGGAACCATCGTCTATACACTCGCGAGCCGATCGGCGCTGTTGGGTGTCACCGCGGAGGACATGATCAACATGCGTTCGGCGAGCGAGCCTTATGCGAAACTGCTCGCACGCCGCGTCCGAGACAAACTCGGCGCTACCTGGGGTTTGAGTGAAACCGGCGCGAGCGGTCCGAGCGGAAATCGCTACGGGGATGCGCCCGGCCATTCATGCATTGCGGTTTGCGGTCCCGTCGAGGCGGTGATCACCCTCGAGACCGGCAGCGCCGATCGTGAGGCCAACATGTGGGTATTCGCTCGGAAAGCGATCGAGTTGTTGGAGTCGTGCTTGCGCAAAGCTTGAGTGCGGATGCGCGAGCATCCAAGAGCGGCGACCAACTATCGACAGAAGTACCGAGCGGTGCCCGCGTCGCCGCGAATATCGAACGTCCGTTCATTCAGCATCACGAGCTCGATATGGATCTCGCGATGTCGCGCATTGTTGAACCACATGCCACCGACACCGCCTGGTTGATTTGTCAGCACTTCGAACTCGATGAGATTATTCGAGGGGTCGAAGAATCGGCCGTAGATCCGGTGTGTTTGCGAATACGGCAGCCATTCGATCTGGGTGACGCCGCGGATAGTTTGTCCCTGCCAGTTGGTCTCACACTCGCGCTGGGACAGGACCTGAGCGGCGACATCGACACTCGCGGTCCCGGCGAAGAACAAGACGGCCATCCGAATAGAAAACTCGCGCGTCCCGTGTAGCATCGCTCTCCTCCTCTCAGTAGGACAGCTGCTCGGATCACATCCCAGCGCGCTCCTGGCCGAGTCCAGGCAACCCCGGAGCGGCTCTTAGATTGCCCCTGCCGCCGCGAGCAGCAAGCCGCCGATAATCGCGATGTTCGACAAGAATCCGTTCATAGCTGATTCGCGCGATGGTCCTTCCATGTCCCAGAAGTTCAGCAACATGATGGACGCGACGATCGTGAAGAGTATGAGTCCGATCGACGCTGGCACAACTGAGATCCCGAGCATGAGAAGCAATCCGACAACTAGCTGGAACACGGAGCCTGCGACGAGCACGAGACGTGGCGCAGGGACACCGCGCACCGCCATGACCTGCGTCAGGACAGTGAGAATAAAGAAGTGCCGGATTCCTCCCGCAACAAAGAGCCCGCCTAGAAAGAGTCGACCTACTACCCGGAGCACTTCGGCAGTCTCGACCGTCATTGGTCTGTTCCTTTATTAGCCAGACGCTGATGTAAAGCGAACCAGATCTGCGAGATTTCGCCCGACGGCATCCGGAGCGACACCCAATCTCTCTGGCGGCAGGTCAAGTCGATTGACCCAGAAGGTCGGATAGCCGAACCACTTCGCGCCCGCCGCATCCCACCCTGCGAATGGCGCGAACAGTATTTCCTCGCGTTGCAATCCCAAGGCGTCCAAAGCCATCTTATACGCACGCGGAGCCGGCTTGTAGCTGCGCTCTTGATCGGTACTCAAGACTGCTTCGAAAGTGTCTTCCAAGCCGGCGCTAGCGATGTTGGCATTCAGCATCTTCGACGTCATGTTTGACAACAAGGCCAGCCGAACGCCAGATTGCTTCAACGTACTGAGAGCGGGCGGGACATCCGGCCACGCTTTCATGCTCAGGTACGCCTGCATCAACTGCGCACGCTTTTCGTCGCTAAGCTCTAGCCGCAGCATCTCCGCCGCAAACACCAGACTATTTTCGGTGGCAGCCCAGAAGTCCGTGTAGTGCTCGGCCAAGGCGCTGAGCCACTGATAGTCGAATTGCCTCGTCCGCCAAACATTGCTCAGCTCTGCACCCTTGCCGGGGAATAGCTGTTCGGCTAGGCCGAAGATCGGGCGCGGATCGAACACGGGAAAAGCGTCGAACACCACGGCTGAGAATCGCGTCTTTGTCGCGCTCTGAACGCCTGAAGACGCGAGCAAAGAGGGCGTGGAGACGGCGGCGAGCGCCAGCTTCAGAAAAGTTCTGCGATCGATCGACATAAAAGCTCCGTAGACATGCGGTCTGGAAGCGCGCCTTGAAGGGGCGTCTTCGGGACAATCTACGAAGCCAATGCTAAAGCAGATGTCTCCAGGGTGCTTTCCCGTGTGCAGCAGAACGACGTCCGATCTCTGCACCGACCACCGCGCACACCAGCGTCGCCAGCGGACCGAGCAACATCCCGATCAGTCCGCCGACTGCGCCGCCAGCGATGACGCCTTCGATTCTCTCGCATGTTCCTCTGTGTTCGTCTTGTATGCAGTCCATGGGATAAGGCCTCGGCTAGGGATGAGTTCCCGCAAAGGTAGTACGGTCGGTAGCTCAGACGCTGAGCCATCCCGTGGCTAGTTCTACGGCTGGGTCGAGAAGGCATACCCTGGATGCTTTATGCTCACTCTCCAAGATAGAAGCTGCGGCCCGGCATTCCGAGTCGCGGCCTAAACAGGAGATGCCCTTATGGTTGAGCGACGAGCATTCGGACGGACGGGCCACTCGAGCAGCGTGACGCTGTTCGGCGCGGCTGCGCTCGCTCGAGCGAGCCAGAGCGATGCGGATCGCGCACTCGAGGTACTACTTCGCTACGGCGTCAACCACATTGACACCGCGGCGCGGTACGGCGACTCCGAGTTGCGTATCGGACCGTGGATGGCGCGTCATCGCAAAGACTTCTTCCTAGCGACGAAGACCGGCTCGAGAACCGCACGTGAGGCACGCGAGGACATCCATCGCTCGCTGGAACGGTTGCGCATCGATCAGATCGATCTGATCCAACTGCATGCGCTCTGGCATCCGGATGACTGGGATCAGGCGATGGGACCGGGCGGTGCGCTGGAGGCGGTAGTCCAAGCGCGGGAGGAAGGGCTGGTCCGCTTTATCGGGGTGACTGGTCACGGCTGGACCATTCCGGCCATGCACAGACGCAGTCTCGCGCGCTTCGATTTCGATTCCGTGCTGATGCCGTATAACTTCTTCATGGCGCAGGATCAGCGTTACCGAGAGACCTTCCAGGAAGTGGCTGGGACCTGCCGGCAGCGAGGGGTCGCGGTCCAGATCATCAAGACGCTGGCGCGGGGCCCGTGGGCGACGACCGAGCGCACTCACACCACCTGGTACCAGCCGCTCGAGGCACAGGCAGATATCGACAGGGCGATTCACTGGACGATGGGGTTGCTCCAGGACGCATTCATCAACACAGCGGGAGATTTGACTCTGTTGCCGAAGATTCTCGATGCGGCGAGCCGCTACCAGCGGCAGCCGCCGGATCAGGAGATGGAGGAGATGGTCAGCAACGCGAGCGTTACGTCGCTGTTTGGACTTCCGACTTGAAAATTCCCAATCTGATGACCGGTCCTGGCCCAATATCCGAATCCAACGTCCGCTGCGTCTGGGCAGCCCGTGCATCCCTTGGGGAAGGGCCACTATGGTCCGCGCGCGACAATGCGGTGTACTGGGTCGACATTAAGGGTCGGTTCCTGCATCGCTATTCGTTGGCGGATGAATCGAAGAAGAGTTGGCCGATGCCAGAGCGCATCGGATGGGTCATCGAGCGGCGCGATCAGCTTGGATTCGTAGCAGGCTTCAAGTCGGGCTTCGCTTTCCTTGCGCTCGATCCTGTGAAGGTCACATCGATCGGCAATCCGGACCTCGCCCATTCAGGCAATCGCCTGAATGATGCGAAGGCCGATGCTCAAGGGCGCATCTGGGCAGGGTCGATGGATGATGATGAGGTCGCGGCAACAGGGAACCTGTTCCGTCTCGCGGCCGACCTGAAATGGCAGACACTTGACACCGGCTATCGCATCTCCAATGGTCCGGCCTTCAGTGTCGATGGCACTCGCGTGTACCACACCGATAGTGCGCTCCGACGCATCTATGCTTTCGACTTGAGCCGCAACGGGGAGATATCGAATAAGCGAGTGTTTGTGCAAATCGAGCATGGCCACGGCTACCCAGACGGCATGACGGTCGATGCGCAGGATCATCTCTGGGTCGCGCATTGGGGTGGCTCGCGCGTCAGTCGTTTTCGTCCCGATGGAAGTTTCGATCGCTCGATTGCCCTGCCGGCATCGCAGATCACTAGTTGCGTGTTCGCCGGGGTGAAGCTGGAGCGCATGTTCGTGACGTCGGCAGCAATCGGATTGAGCGAAACGCAGCTCGTCGCGGAACCGCTCGCAGGATCTTTATTCGAAGTCGACCCAGGCTGTGTTGGGCTGCCGACGCGACAATTCGGTGGCTAGGAGAGCTATCCTCACCCCGATCAGCAGTTCAGTCATCACCTCTTCGGGGGCAATCGATAAAAGCGGATGGCATTGTCGTGGAAGATCGCCGACCGCTCCGCTGTGGATTGTGATTCCATGAACCGCTTCGCTGCGGCCAGCCAATTCGAATAGTCCGCGTTGAGCAGCATTACTGGCCAGTCGCTACCCCATAGGATTCGATCAGCGCCGAAGCATTCCAGCACGTGATCGGCGTAGCGACGCAGATCGTCCGGCTTCCAGCCGGCACGCGCTTCGGTTGCCAATCCCGAGAGCTTGCAACACGCCGACGTTTCGCGCGCGATGCGGCGGATATCGTCGGCCCACGGCTGCCACCTGCTGTTGGCGATATCCGGCTTACCCGCGTGATCGACGACGGAGCGTAGGTCGGGATGCCGCGTGAGCAGCTCAAGGGCGCTCTTCAAGTGCACTGGTCGTACCAAGAGGTCGAACGACAGGTCGAGTTCCATGACTGCACGCAGTACCGGAACCAGCCTTGGCTGCAGCACCCAATCGACATCGGCGATATCCTGCAGCATCGGACGGATGCCGCGGAGGAGTGGGTGCCGCGCGAGGTCGTGCAGCATGGCTGGCGCGTCCGGCTGCGCCATGTCGATCCAGCCGACCACACCCCTGATCAGCCCGTCGCTGATGTTGGCTTGTTCCAGGAGCCAGCGGGTCTCATCGACGGTCGGCGCCGCCTGCACCGCGATGCTGCCGATGATGCCGTTTGCGGCGGCGAGCGACTGATAGTCGTCGACGAGATAATCGTGTTCTATCGATGCCACCGCTTGATTGCGGCCTTCGCCGATCCAACCGTAATCGGCGCGCGACAATTTCCAGAGGTGATGGTGAGCATCGATCACGATGTGGGGGCTTGAGCGTCGATCAGCCCGGCGGATTTTAGCTCCCGCCACAGTTCCACTGGAATCGGCGTATTCAGGACACGCAGGTTTTCATCCAATTCCGCAGCGCCGCGAGTGCCGGGAATTACGCTCGCCACACACGGATGATGCAGCGGGAATTGCAGTGCGGCTGCCTTCAACGGTACGTCATGCGACGAGCAGATTTTCTCTATCGCTGCGACCCGAGCAAGGATGTTCTGCGGTGCAGGCGCGTAGTCGAACCAGGCGTCCTTGACCGCTCCACTCGCGAGAATGCCAGAGTTGTAAGGGCCGCCGAGAATGATGCCGATGCCACGTTTCTCGCACAGCGGCAGGAAGGATTTCAGCGATTCCTGTTCGAGCAGCGTATAGCGCCCAGCCAACAGGAAGCAATCGAAGTCGCCGGCCTCGGCAAACGCCTGACAGGCTTGCCATTCGTTGAGTCCGCAGCCGATCGCCTTGACCAGACCTTGCTCTCGCAGCGATAGAATCGCTTTGTAGGCGCCTGCCATCGCCTCTTTGAACACCTCGGGAAACCGATCGCCCTGGTTGCGATGATCGACATCGTGAATGAGGAGCATGTCGATGCGGTCGGTCCCAAGGCGATTGAGGCTATCCTCGAAGGAACGCATGGCTCCGTCGTAGCTGTAATCGTTGAAGCGCGAGAAAGCAGTGATGTCGCGAAACAGACCTGCATCGGTCGGTTTGCCGAATGCGGGGCGCAGACGCCAACCTACCTTGGATGACACGATGACGCTGCTGTCGGCGAACAGTCTCAGACCGCTTCCGAGCCGTCGCTCGGAAAGCCCGTGTCCATACAACGGGGCCGTGTCGTAGTAGCGGATCCCGGCAGCGTAGGCCGCTGAGAGGGTATCGATTGCACTGCGCTCCGACATGGCGACATACATGTTGCCGAGCCCGGTGCCGCCGAATCCAAGTACGGACAGATGCAGATTCGAGCGGCCGAGTGTTTTGCGGTCGAGTTGCACAGTTCTCCCGTTAGTGCAAACAAGAAACTCTGGGCCGACTGAACAAACGCCGGCCAGGTTCCAGGCTATGTCACTTACTTGTGCTGAATGGAAATCGCGATGGGGCGAACGGGCGAAGCGGTACCACCGCGGAACTTCAGCGGCGAGGCAATGAACAGGAACTCGTACACCTGATCCTTCGCGAGGTCCTCGAGCCACATTGCCTCGAGCAACGAGACGCCACGCTCGACCAGAAGATAGCTGTGTACGGGCACGAAGTTGTCGGGATCCTTGGAGGGCAGGGTCTCGACGCCGAGGCTGTCCGCACCCAGGAGCATTGCCTTTTGCCCCTCGACCAGCCACTGCGCCGCTTCGAGACTCAGGCCCGCCTCATCCAGTAGACGGTATTTGGATTGATCGGGCCACAGCGTCATCAGTCCGGTCCGGATCAACACGACATCGCCGGCTTTGAGGGCGGTGCCTTGCTTCTTCAGCGCGTCCTGCAAGTCCGCGACCGTGATGGCATACGACGATGGCAGATAGGCCATGCTCTTCGCCTTCGCCACGTCGATCAGCACACCTCGAGCGACGATCGGGGGATATTTGTCCACACCGGACTTGGTCCATCCTCGTACGCCGAGATCATCCTGCGCGCTGACCTGATTCCAGATCTTCCCGTGCAGTCCGAAGTGATTGAGCGCATCGATGTGGGTGCCGCTATGCGTATACATCGAGATCGCATCGCCGGAGTAGGACAACAGTTCTTTGGCGGGATCTCCTCGTCCGGGCGCGTGCGTCAGCCATATCTGAAAGCTCGGATCGCCGAAGGGTCCGCAGCATATCGGCATTCCGACGAACAGATCCACACCGAGATCGTAGACCTTGCCGCCCACCACTTGCTTGAGGACGTCGAGCCTGGAGGCGTCGGTCATCATGTTGAGCGTACCGATCTCGTCGGTGGGACCCCACGGGCTTTTCGCCGCCACGTTCTTGGCGATCTGCGCGTATGCCTCGTTGGGCAGCGTCACGAGCACCGCAATGCCTACCAGCATGGCGGCGGTTGCAGTCAGCGCGGTTTTCTTCAGGCTCGGCACACGTATTTTGATATCGACCATGGTCCCTCCTCGGCAGGTGTTTGAGTGAAGCGAGAATGGACCCGCCTCTGGGAGGTTGTCAAGAAAGCGCCTTGGCGCGCCGTCGCTGACTGGTGGTCGTCCGGCAAGAAGCGATGCGATGGTGCGATAATCCCTCGCCATGTGCGGCCGTTACGATCTTACAGAGCTTCCTATCGAGCAGTTCGAGCAGCTGCTCGGCCGCGCCATCCGAAATCAGATTGGTGACGTGGAGCCGCGTTACAACATTGCGCCCTCGCAAAGCGTCCCGATCGTTCGACGCGCTGCCGATGGCGAATTCGAAGTGGCGCATACCCGCTGGGGATTGCTGCCTTTCTGGGCCAAGGAACCAAAGCTCAAATACTCGACTATCAACGCCCGGGCGGAGACGGTGGACCGCGCGCCCGCATTTCGGGAAGCGTTCAGAGCCCGGCGCTGCCTGGTGCCGGCGACCGGATGGTACGAGTGGCAAACACTTCCCGGCGCGCAGAACAAGCAACCTTGGCGTATCCATCTGCGTGACAATCGACCCGTTGCCTTCGCTGGTTTGTGGGAGCGATGGAGGGGCGGGGGACAGATCATCGAGTCGAATACCATCATTGTCACCGATGCGGTGCAGGTGCTGAGCGAGACGCACGATCGCATGCCAGTCATCTTGAACGCGGAAACTGCACGGCGATGGATGAGCAGCGAGCAACAGGACCCGGCAGAATTGAAGACGTTGCTGCAACCCCATCTTCCGGCGGATTTGGATTGGTACAAAGTGAGCACGCGAGTCAATAATGCGCGCACAGAAGCGCCTGAGCTGATCGCAGCAATGGAATGACAGGTCTCATGCCTCTCGCACAGAAGGTGGATTCTCTGTTGCATCGAGCCGTCGCCGACGGCGATATTCCTGGCGTCGTTGCCATGGCGACCAACGCCGAAAACGTGGTCTACCAGGGAGCGTTCGGCAAACGCGCACTGGATAACGATCAGGCGATGACCCTGGATACCGTGGTATGGCTTGCCTCGATGACCAAAGCCATCACCGGCGCAGCGGTAATGCAGCTGGTGGAGCAGGGCAGGCTCGATCTCGACACGCCGGCAAGTACATGGGTGTCGGACCTGGGGTCTGTACAGGTGCTCGAGGGTTTCGATAGTTCGGGTGCGCCGCGCACTCGCCCAGCGAGACGGCCAATCACACTAAGGCATCTGCTGACCCACACCGCTGGCTACGGTTATCCGATCTGGAACGAGGCTCTCGCTCGATACTACCGCGTGATGAATTTGCCCAGCACCGGAAGCTGCGAGATGGCCGCCCTGCGCATTCCGTTGTTGTTCGATCCGGGTGAGCGCTGGAATTATGGCATCAATCTCGAATGGGCCGGAAAGACCGTCGAGGCCGTCAGCGGGAAGAAGTTGAGCGCCTATCTTCGGGAAAATCTGCTCGATCCGCTCGGTATGCGCGACACCGCGTTCAAGATCACCCCATCCATGCGCGAGCGCCTCGCGAAACTGCATGAACGTGACGACGATGATGCCCTCAGGGCGATCGAGTTCGAAGTGCCGCAGGAACCGGAAACCGAGATGGGCGGGGGCGGGCTCTATTCGACGGCCGGCGACTACTTGAAGTTCGTGCGCATGATCCTGAATCGAGGTAGGGGCGAGAGCGGCCGAGTGCTCAAACCCGAGACGGTGGATCTGATGTCGCGCAATCACATCGGCGAACTGCGCGTCACGATGCTGAAGACCGTCATGCCGACACGTTCGAATGACGTGGAGCTCTTCGCCGGCGTGCCCAAGACTTGGGGCTTGAGCTTCATGATCAACGAAAAGACGGCGCCCACTGGCCGTTCGCCGGGAAGCCTCTCTTGGGCCGGACTTTCAAACTGCTACTATTGGATCGATCCGTCGCGGCAGCTCGGCGGCGTGTACCTCACGCAGATCTTTCCGTTCGGTGATCGGAAGGCGCTGCCGCTTTATCTCGAGTTCGAAACTGCCATATATGAATGATTAGTGAGCTGACCATGCCGACACCACATTGCAATCACATGAATCGCAGGGGCTTCTTCCGAATCGCCGGTGCGGCCACCGCGGTGGGACTGCTGAGCACCAGTACCGTTGGCCATCTTGCCTTCGCCGCCGCGCTGAGCAAAGCGCAGCGGGACAAACTCACACCGGACGACATCATTGCAATGATGCGCAAAGGCAATGAGCGTTTTCGTCGCGGAGAGGAATCGCCTCACAACTATCTTGAGCAGCAGGAGGTGAGCGCGAAAGGCCAATATCCCGCCGCCGTCATTCTGAGCTGCATCGATTCCCGTGCGCCGGCCGAGACGATCATGGACCTGGGCATCGGAGACTGTTTCAACGCGCGGGTGGCGGGCAACATCGCCAACGCGGATATCCTCGGCAGCATGGAGTTCGCCTGCAAGCTGGCGGGGGCGAAGGTCGTATTGGTGATGGGTCATACGTCGTGTGGCGCCATCAAGGGTGCGATCGACAATGCCCAACTTGGAAATCTCACGGGGCTACTGGCCAAGATTCGCCCCGCGGTGGACGCGACCGAGTATTCCGGGGAGCGCTCGGCAAACAACTACGGCTTCGTCGACGCCGTGGCACGCAAGAACGTCGAGTTGACGATGGTAGACATCCACCAGCGCAGCGCCGTGCTTGCGGAAATGGAGACCTCGGGTGCGATCAAGATCGTCGGCGCGATGTACAACATCCAGACAGGAGTGGTTGAGTTCTTGCGTTGAGATGATGTAGTACGCACGATGCCCTCAGTGGCATGCGCCTTTTCCCGAGTCGAGTACCTTTCCACCCGGTGCCGAAAGAAACTGCCACTGATAGCTGTCCGGAAGAAGCGTCATACGCAGTACACCGTGCGCCCCATAGATGCGCTCCTCGCTGTTCGGCTGAATCCACAGGAAAGGTGTCAGCGCGGCGCCCCCGGTTCCCACGACGAACTGCCTGATTCCTCCCCGCAGATCGCGACGGCCGTCGCCGTCCTGCGGGGCGAAGCGCTCGTAGTCGTGGTCGTGGCCGGACAACACGACGTCAGCGCCGCCCAGGTGAAGTATCCTCCAGAGTCCGTCCAGGCGGAGATCGCTTCCACGACCATGTCCACCTGAACTGAATCGGGGGTGGTGGAAGAAAGCAAGAGTGCACTTGGCTGGATGCGCGGCCAGATCCGCCGACAGCCATTCCTCCTGCTTTGACTTGAGCGGACCGTCGATGATGATGCTGTTCAAGGCGACGATGTGCCACGCGCCGACATCGAAACTATAGAAACCTTCACCAGCAGCGCCTGCCTGACTTCCCCAGTAGCTGTAATAGCCCGGGGCTCCGGGCCAATGGTAG
>Ga0068859_100006404_pt1 | contig 11947 bp, 9 predicted proteins | sample KBSSwiS22_FD_66585 | JGI IMG/M metagenome (GOLD analysis project Ga0068859, IMG submission 66585) | Switchgrass rhizosphere microbial communities from Kellogg Biological Station, Michigan, USA - KBS Switchgrass S2-2 | ecosystem: Host-associated > Plants > Roots > Rhizosphere > Soil ... | reverse complement strand
AGTTGAGCGGCCGCCACCGCACGCTAAACGTTGCGATAGGCCAGAGCATCTCTGAACGACTGCTATCGAGTCAATGGACACGTCGCCGCGGGCGACGGCGGTGGCAGGGGCTGCCTCTTGAGAGACACGGGACGAAGGACATCGAGAGATTTCGCGCGGCCGTCGTGCGCGGCCTAGGCCGGTCCGCTCTCTCGGGAAATTGATGTGAGCAGAATTATGGGTTGACGGTTGATACTCCTGTACAGTTCGTGCTTCGGTCTAGAGCTAATACTCCATCGATATCGCGCACGATTGTAGTATCCCGGGCAAGGAATGACTTGACTGGCACTAATACCTGGAGTAGGTACTGCCGACCGATTAGATCAGTTCGGAGGGATGGAAAGGCGACACACAGTTGTCGGGGAGACACTAAGGCCAACTTAGTCAGCGTTGGTGAGTCAACCACCGCGAACTCTCGAGACAAATAGAGACCTGGCAGAAATCTGTACTGACGGCGTAGCGACACGTACGCGCCTGCCGGCGCGGTTTCAATCTGATATGCCGCTATACGCCCACCTTCAAACGGAATCGTAGTGACGACCGGTTCGAATTCGAAGCCACGTGCCATATCGCGAAAGTTATGAAAGTTCCAAAGCCATACTAGTCCTCCAAAAGCGAGCATACACAATGCGAGCGCCTGCAATGACCTACGCGCCATGCGTGGCAATTGTTTGGCCCGATAAAATAGCGCGATGGGAAGCGCGAGGACAGCCAGACCAAACGCTACTAGGTCAACGTTAGTAGAGCAGGATTGAACACCCAGCGATGACTGCCAATTCAGGACGACCAGCAGGAACGCGCACAGGAGAACTGCGCAAGCGCGCGTGACGTGCTTATCCGATCTTTTTACGGGTACCGACATCATGCGGGCCTTTGAAGACTGTTGTAAGACATGATCCTCAGCAGGGAAAGCGAGTACGCAAGGACGCGATCACGATTACAGAGAATTGTTCAGTGCGAGACTCGGGATGGGCACGTACATAGTCTGAGAAGGCCTTGATCAAATCCAGACGCGTTGTCGTTTCAGGTGCGCAGATTCCCAATAAGGGTGGCTCTTCTGTGGTCCTCTTCATTCTGCTGAGTTCCTGTACGGCGGCAAAAGCGCCCCAGCAGCGTCCATTCTCAAAAGTGGGATCGAAGTGTAAGCGGCCGTCGCGAGCGACTGGTGCATTGGCCACACCTATGCAGAGTGTGGCAAGCTCGCCCGCCGTCTCTGCTGCCCGTGCTGGCCATGAGAGCATGCTAATCGTAACCAGTGCCAGCACAACCGCGACCGATCTGATGTCCCAAATCATGGGGTGAGGCACGGTAAGTATAGGACACCTTGTTAAAGTCTTCGAAATCACAATTATGGCCCCTTAATGGTGTACAGACCACAGACCCATATCGTAGTCCACCCATCCGCTCACGGTATTTGAGATACGCGCGCCATTGGTGCCATAGGGCCCACTTTTATCTCCACTCCCAAGCTGATTTGCGGCACCTGCCCCACGAAGGGCGTCAGTCAAAGAATATCCTGCAGCGGCAGCAACCACTCCGAAGTTGTAGTAGCCGGCGTCGATGAGTTCCGGGACGACGTTACCGTTGTCGCTAAATGTCCTTTGATAGTCCATATCGCCACCAGGGGCGAACAACGTAGCCATAACTGCGCCACGCAAACCTGGCGGCAGGCCGCGAATTAGCGTTTCTCCAATACGAATATTTCCGGTCAACGACGTTGTCTGTGGCATCAAAAGCGGTCCCCCGGTACGAGCGTTCTCGACGGAAACCCCGTTTGGATATCTCGCCTCTACGAGAGGTACCTTCGAATGTCCGGGGCAGTTCCTGCCGAGGCACACGACTACTTGTGGTAAATTCCCTTGGCCTTGTGAGATGGTGATTGGCGCGCTTGGCTGACTACTGGTCACCGTAATCGTCGTCGTTGTGTACCCGCTCGTCGAGCCTCCACTCGCGCCCGTTGCCTGGTTCAGGTAGCTACTCACTGCGCTCTGCAAGTCACTTATAAATGAATTGACATAGTCTTGTATTGCTGCTAGGTCGTCTGTTGAGTTGCTGTGGGTAGAGAAACCCTCGCCCGTCGATGCGCCCGAGGCCCAAAGCACCATGGGCGAGTCGCCTGGATCGCCGTATCGGTATGCACGCCCGCCGCAGTCATCGGCGCACTTCGTGTACGAGAACCCCGTAGGATCCGAAAACGTCAGCGGATTGTTATTGACATAGCTGTAGCGATTGAAACTCTGGGTGTTCGCGGGATTCGGTACGGTCGGGTCAGCTGACAGGAATCGCCCGGTGACAGCGTCCTGTATCCGCCCATTCATGTCGTTCAGGCCCATGGCACCGAGCGCGGTTTGCCATGTGTATCCGTGACGGGTCACCGCGTTGATCTTGGTGAGATTCCCGTTCGTTGGCGGCCCTGACCAGGTGCACGCACTTCGCCGCACACCGTAGGCGGTGAAGCTCTCCTTCGCATAGCTGGTGCCGTCACTGTTTAGAATCGAAGAGACGCCACCCTGATGGTCTTCGCGCACGTAATGCAGCGTATTGACCCCGCTGGTGGTGCGGCTGTAGATGGCGACCTTGGTGCCACCCGCATAAATATAGTGGCGATAGTCGGACGCACCTACACTGATCACCTTCTCGAGGAGGTCGCCAATGAAATAGGTGGTTTCGACTCCCGTTCCGCCACTGTATATCGCGCTCCAGCGCTCGTGATTCTGGTTATAGGCGAACTGAACCGTCTCGCCGGAGCCGCTGTTGTTGATGATGACCGGATGGTTGTAGCTGGACCACGTGATGCCGAGTCCTTTCCGGGACATCGCATTTCCATTCGCATCGTAGGTGTACGTATTAGCGCTACTACCCGCCTGCGTAACCGCATGCTTGTGGGTCGCGTCATAAGTCCAAACGGCACTACCCGCCACATCGCTGCGGGACTTGATATTGCCGTCGGGGTAATAGGTCATCAGGAGATTGGTGTTCCCATTCAGGCTCGAGTGCTCGAGCCGATAGACATCGTCGTAGTAGAAGTTCTCGCTCAGCCCGGCGTTGTTGTTTTGCCGCTGCGTAACGTTGCCGATCTCGTCGTAGAGATACGATTCATTCTGCAGGGCCGCCGTCCCATTGAGGCCCGAGGTCGCGGAGCTCAGCCAGCCCGTTACAGTGTCGAACACTCGGTTGGTGACGACACCGTTTCCGAGGGTCTCCTGACTTATTTGTCCAAGAGCATTCGTGGCGTTGGCCTGCCAATAGATCGTGCCGGCATTGAAGTCGGTGACCTTCTGCAGAAAGCCATTTTGATACGCGTAAGAGAGCTTTAACCGATAGGAGGAGGTGCTCGTCGGATAGGTGAGAGTATCCAGCAGACCAGTGGTGGCGTTGTACGCAAAGTCATAGCCATAGGTGGCATCGGATGGGATGGTCACCGACCGATTCGAGAGGCGCGCATCGCCGTCGTAGGTCAAGGTCTCCGTATAACCGTTTGCTGTGACAACGGAGAGTTTTCCGATGTTGTGATTTGCGGCGTTGGAGCCCCAAGTCCAAGTCGTTGTGAGGTCCGGCTCCGTTCGGGTCAGAGGCCGGGAGAGTACGTCATAGGATTCCGAGAAACTCTGTCCCTTGGCATCGGTCCACGAAGTGAGTTCGCCCAGCGCGTTGTAATTATAGTGCCGGTGCTGGCCGGACGTCGTTGAGAGGTCCAGGTCCATATCCGTGACATCGCGCTGAAAAGCTCCCGCACCATAGGCGTAGGTGGCTGTAAAGAGCGTATTGGACAGACTATCCGTTACCGCCAGCAAGCTGCCGAAGGCGTCATACGTGAAGTTCTGGTGGTATCCCGTGTGATCCTGCGACACGCCGAGGGTTCCCGCCACGGTCGAGATTTTTGTAGTTATTTTCCCATAAGGATCGGTCGCGATGGTGGATCGGCCTGCGTACTGAACGGTTTCCGTCTGCAACGTCGTGTTGGCGGCGCTGATGGGGCGCTGAGTCTGTATCACTCGCCCCAGGGCATCGTAAGTATACGTTGTGTAGTACGGGCAGGCGGCCGTTATGCTGTTACCAAGTGGACAGGGTGCAGACCGTTGCAGCACGCGTCCAAAATTGTCGTATCGAGTGTCTACCCGGTTATAACTTCCGTTGGCGAGTAGCCGCTTGTCAACCATGAGCTCTCGATCCAGCTGATCGAATGCCACGGCGCTGCTTGTATTTGTCGTTCCATCCGTGTTATGGAAGACTTGGGAAACCGTCATGGCGTGCGGGCCCACAATACACCCCGAGATAGTCGAGCATTCGAAATATTCCCATGTGGTGTACGTCCCGTCGGGTCTGGTCTCCTGCGTCTTTCTGCCAAATAGGTCGTATTGCCAAGATGTGGGCGGCGCGTTGGTGGCGGCCCCATCCGCGCTCTGCACGATTTCGCTGGTCTGAAGTCCGAGGTTGTAGTCGTACCCTTTCACGGTTTTGTAACCGGATCCGCCCAGGGAATTGCTCAGCGCATCGCGAATGGTGACCGGAAATTGGCCTGTGGTTCCCCAATCAACGGTGGTCGTGCGTGCCGTCATGCCGGCACCCGTCACTGTGACGCTATTCACGTTCCCGAACCCGTCATAACCGAGAGTCTTTGTGACGGTGTAAGCCGAGTTAGGCTCGGTCACGATCTGGGTTACGCGGCAGTTGACGTAGTCGGCGGGGCTATTGAACGCGGTTGTTCGTGTAATTGAGGGAACGCCGGGTGCCGTATTTGTCACCGCTATTGCCATCGGCTGCGTGAGGCACCAGTTAGGCCCGGTGTCGGGAAGCGCGGGCGTCGTCGCCGTCGTGGTCGTCCATTGCTGATTGAAATAGGGGGATGACGAATCGCTATCGGTAACTCTCGTAACGACATTGGTCGCGTTGCCGTAGGAATCGAAGGTGTTTGTACGGCTTGTTGTCGTGATGAGTGACCCGTTCCTTGTGCCCCCGACTTCGTGCATCTCCGTGGTCACGGACTGAACGTAGGGGAACTCTCGTTTGTTATTGGAGGCGCTATTCAGCACGAGTTCTTGATTAACGTAGCTCGTGTGGGACACCACGGTGGTCCCGTCGTGCTGAAAGACGTCCGCAGACAACGGCATGCCCGTGTAGGGGAATTTCTGCTGATACGTCGTTTTCGATACCAGGCTGCTCGGGCGGGAGTCGCTTATTGAGACAGACTCAAACCCCTCGGAACCATATCCTCTGAGATCTTCGCGAGCACCAAGGTAGCTAAAGGTTCGAGTGAAGGTTCCACCGATGCCATCGGACGCGCTTACCTGCTTGACGAGATACAGCGGTGCATGCACATCTTTCTCAGGGTAAGTTGTCGCATTGGTGCTACTGGAATAAGAACCCAGCAGCAACGAGACGTAGGTCGGACTGTAGTTGATTCCGTATCCGTCGGTAATGCTGGTCAACAGATCCGGCGGTTGCCCCGCGCCATTGTGAGGATAGTAGCCGATGGTTCTCCCACTGATATAACCCAGGTCTTCCAGCCCATCCCCATTGGCGTCGGCCGTGAAGTAGCCAAGCGATGAGGTATAGGGAATCGTCGTCGTGAGGAGTGTGCTGCTGAGCCCGTTGCCGGTGGACAGGTGGATCCCTACCGTACCATTATTGTTGACCAACACATCGGTGCGTCCGTCTCCATCCCAGTCCATGACCCCGATGACGGTGGCCGAGCCGACACTGACCGCACTCGGCGCCGTGCCATTGCACCCGGAGATGTAGATGTTCGTGCCGGCGAGGACGTCAGTACACCCATCGGAGTTGAAATCCATCAGGGTCCAGACGCTTGCAAGATTCGAAACGGGTAAGGAGACGGAATAGGACGTAAAGGTTGAGCCATTGGAGATCAGCTCGTAGGTCCCGCTGGCGCAGGGCGGTTGCCCGCATCTGCCGTTATAGATGATATCTATCAGCAAATCCTGTCGCCCGTCGCCGTCAAAGTCCAAACCCTTCGGTATTCCGGAACTCAAGGTGGGGCCGCCTTGGCTGTCGCTGCTGACATCGAAAGTGAACTGATTCACAAGGGGTGTGCGAAAGACGAATGCGTCGGCAGCGGCTGCGAAACTGGCCGAGGTGCTCGAAGTTTGGTTCATTTGCGCGGTGATCCGCATGACGTTTGTATTCAGTACCTGGAAGTACGTGGCCAGCAGATCGGCGCGGCCATCGCCATCGATATCGGCCAGCATGTAGGAGAAGGCGCTTGGGTCGAACACACCATTAGTGGTGCCTTGAGAGAACGGAGCTCCGTCGCCGTTCCAACTGTAGTAATCCCAGGTACTGCCATTATTTTTTAGAATTCCCGCTCTACCATTGCCTAACAAGTCCCCAAAAAGGCTAGTCCCTCCATAGGCAACGCCGGTGCTCTTTCCGGCGCCATAACCGGACGCAGATCCGAGAGCGACGTACCAGAGGCTGCCATTTCGATAGATGAGATCCGCGATGCCGTCTCCGTTGACGTCATACCGGTAGGGCCTCCCGCCATCGTTGTTCGACGCAACCGTCGTGGGCGTAAAAGAGGTGCCCATTTGTCCGTCTTGATAGGAGATGTTAGTCGGGATTGCGCAGTTGCTCTGTGCGACATCCGCGCATTCCCGGACTTGGTCCAAGCGGTATCCGCCGGTCACCGGGGCCGGGGTTGTGGGGTAGTCGAATACGTAGTACTTGATGGTCGTTCCGCTATTGTTGCGGATATTGATGCTCGTCAGGAGTTGCTGGTTGACCAGCGGCGTTCCAGCGATATATCCCAACGGCGAGCTTTGCGGCAGATTGGTGGTATAGCTGAACTGCATCGAGTATTGGTTCGCGGTCGACCCTTGCGCGACGGGCGACCAATAAATCGCGTCGGGTACCGCCGTGCCTGAGAGCGTCGCACTGGGGGCTACCCAAAAGACTTTGATGAAGTTGCCCGCGCGATCGGTGACCTTGTCCAGCAGCCACGTTATCGCCGTTGTCGCGGAGTCAGTTCCCTTGACCTGCGAGTTATTGCCGTTTCCATACTCGTAGGTCAGCCCGTTCTTGCCTTGGACGGTGAAATACGCGGGACCGTTCCCTTGCGTTCCGTGTGCGGTGATATTGGCGAAGTTCGCGAGTTCAGTCTGATAGGTCGTCGAGTCCTGGCCATAGGTCGATAGCGTGTTGTTGGCACTCAATCGAAGTCGTTGCCCGTCCAGACAAAAGACGTCGTTGTAAGTCAGGGTTATGGCTGACGCTGCGCCGTCCTGTGCGATCGTCTTGGTGCATCGGGTAATTGAGCTGAGTCCGGCCAGCGACCAGCCGATTCCCATGTAACCCACGCCGCTGCGATGGTTGTATACCAGCGAGAGATTCGGCTGCAGGCCGTGTGGACCAGGGGGTGCCCAGATCGGGATGCTGTAAGTCGCAGCACCCGTCGCTGAGACGGTGAACGACCCAGGGATTTTGCCGACCGCTGCCTCTGCCCCGGTGTGCAAAGCGAGCGTGATGCCAATGAGGAGGAGGACGGAGACGACCGGCGTAGTCCCGGCGCCGGCATGCTCGGAAAGTGCTGATCTGCTGCCGATGCGTTTTGCTGCGACATGGATCAGATCAACGATGGTATGCAGGTAGCGCATGCCGATATCCTTCAGAATACGTGAGGTGTTGCCCAGTGCGGTCGGAGAGTGCCGGCTAGTTGCAGTCAGGGCTGTTGACAGGGGTCGTCATCGAGATGACGTTCGAGTAGAGGCCGAGATTCCCCGCGGCGTCTTGTGCACGCACTCGATAGCTGTAGCTGGTACTTGCCGCCGCGGTCGCATCGTAGTAAGGCGGTGCAGCGATGCCTCCGAGCTGAGAGAAGCTTCCGCACCCCGAACCGGCGCAACGTTCGATGAGGTAGCCAGTTACCCCGACGTTGTCGGTCGCGGCACTCCACGTCAAGTCCACTTCGGTGCTGGACGAGGCCAGCACGGCAAGGCTCGTCGGCGCCGTGGGGGCTTGCGTATCACCGCTCGCCGCAGGCGTGGTTACTGTTGTGGTGCCTGAGTACGCACTCAGATTGCTATTGGCATCGGTCGCGCGCACTCGATAGGTGTAGCTGGTCGAGGCAGTAAGGCCCGTGTCGCTGTACGAGGTCCCGCCCGGAGTTGCAACCTGAGTGAAAGTCGAGCATCCCGAGCCCTGACAGCGCTCAAGCAAGTAGCCCGCGACCCCCACGTTATCCGTCGGGGCCGTCCAGCTGACATTGACCTGGGTGCTGGATACGGCCGCGGCATTCAGCGCCGTTGGAGCGCCCGGAGCGGTCGAGTCCGCGAGCTCCTGAATCTCCGCGGCACTGAGTACACGGTTATAAACGCGCACGTCATCGAGAGAACCCTTGTAACCCTTGGCGTTGTCGACCGGTCGGTTGCCTGGGGGGCTTGTAGCGTCGCTCTTCCTACACGGGCTGCTGCTGACCCCGCTGCTGTGGGGTGGCGGACACGTTCAGAAGCAGCGGATGCCCAACGCGCAGGGGGCCAGCGCTAGCCAACATGACGTGAAATTCCTGGAATCGATGATGGTTGTCTTCATGGAAGAGTCCCCGGCAATACGGGAGCCTTCACCGGAGGAGGTCACGCCCAGCGCCCGGTTTCTGCTGCCACGGCCGCCGATCAGATCGCTTGCGCGGCCTCAGATCTCTACACCCACAGTGACTTCGATCGAGGTCGTGGACGAGCGTGCAGCCTCTGAGGCCGATGGCGATCAGATGGGACATTCGATGTTATTCGGCCGCTACATGGGACAGATCTCAGCCCGCGTGGAACGCGCATGGGCCAGGCCTCGATCCGTCCCCACCGACGGCTCGTTCGCCTGTCGGGTGCAGATCACCCAGGATGAACACGGGAATGTCCGCGAAGTGACTCTTGAGAAGTGCACGGAGGATCCGCAGTGGCAAGTCTCCTTGGTGCGGGCGATCAGCGCAGCTTCGCCGTTCCCCGCACCACCGGATCCCGCCGTCTTCTCGAATCTCCTGAGGATGGAGTTTGATTCGGATCCGTATGTCGCCGGTGCGAGTGACCAAGGATTCGAGCCGGCGGCTCGAGCCGAGAGTCGGCCGGGTATTCAGTCCAGCAGTGATTCCCGGTTTCCGCCGACGCCGGCGTCGGCCAAGCGCCGGACTCGCCCCGATGGTTCCATTGATCTGACCATCGTTGGATCACCTGCTCAAATCAGTTCACAGCCGTGAATTCTCTGCCGTTTCGGCTACGGATGCCTCGCGACGGTCCGGCGCGTGCCATTAAGATAGACCCGATGTGTACCGCTCATGACGAGGAGTCTCGTCTATTGCGGCCACTGGCTGCCGACCGTAGAAACGATTGGACCGCCGCGGCAAGGCAATCCGGTTGGTCATACGGAAGTCCGTGACCCGCTTCCGGTATCTGTTCATACCGAAGTCTTTGATTGAGCTTTTGAAGCTCTTGTGCTGTATCAACGGAAACAACGCCTGCGTCTCCCACAACCAGGAGGATTGGGACGCGAATGTGGCTCACCAGCTCTCGATAGTCAGGATTGGGCGGTGTAAGAACCTCAAAGGCGCTTACCCGAGTGGCCAGCCTCGCATCGGCCATGTGTTCGAGAAGCTCGGACGAACGGCGCGGATGTCGGAGCCTCAGATCAGCCAGCAACGCTTCCTTGGTTGATTTCAGGAGTTGGCGATGCTGTTCCAGGACATTGCCCGCGTAAACTTCGCGCTGCCACTCGGGGCTTATGAAAGTAGGGTCGGCAAGAATGACGGCGCGAATGGCGGTACCAAGCTGGCGCGCAGCGACAGCCGCAGTCATGCCTCCCATGGAATGTCCCAGAATGACCGGCGCAGCAAGTCCGAGCCCTTCAATCAGTCCAGTGACATCGTTGGCGAGATCCGGGTACAGATATCCATGCGCAGGTGAGCTCGATTTTCCGTGACCCCTCGCGTCCGGCATCACAACGTCGTAGTCACCTTCAAGAGCGCGTACTACAGGAGTCCAGCAAGCCCCACTTCCGATCAAGCCATGAAGCGCAATGAGCGGGGGCTTGTCGCCTCCAGTTCTCAGATAATGGATGCTGATTCCGTTTGCTTTGCAGGTTCCGCTTATCCAGTTTGTCATACGGCGGTCGCCAGAGCTCGGAAGGGGCTGCGTCTTGGCGGCCCGAGAACGTGCAGTCTAGCGGACTCTGAGCGGAGGAGCCGTACCGGGCGATAGTTTATAATCGATCCAGCACGAGTCATCTTTGAATTGGGAGAGCGGCTGTGACTGGAGACCAACTCGCGGGTTCGATCCTTCTGGCGGTGACCTTGTTCCTTCCCTGCGCGGCCGCCACGCCGGGTGAAGAGTCCGCCCCGCCGAGCCAGGCCCGTTATCGGCTGCCGTATGCCGATGGTACCGCGGTGAAGGTGTTTGATGACTTCCAGACACATCGGCCGGTAGGGCGCGAAGACCTCTACGCCGTCCGCGGCAAGGAGCCGTTCCGGGTAGTCGCGGCAGCCGACGGCCGCATCATGGCTATCCAGGACTCTTACGGAGAGCAGCAGAGCGGACGCGCAGCCGCTCTTTGCCACAACAATTACGTATGGATCGCACACGCCAACGGCGAATGGACCAATTACTCCCACATCGCGCGCGGCTCGGTCACCGACAAGGCCGGATTGAAGGTCGGCGACCGGGTCAAGGCGGGTCAATACATCGGCGATGAGGATGCGATCGGCTGCGCGATGCTCAAACACGTCCACTTCGAGGTCGCCGTGCCTGACGCCAAGACTCCGATCGATGAGGGCGGCTTTCTCGAGGGTAACGAGGGAGGTAAGCGAGAGCGAAATCCTCGCTTCTGTGGCGTGCCCGGGGAAGCGGCGAAGAAAGGTGCGGAGTACGTCGCGACTTCCTGTTAGTCGCAGACCCGTCTCACCTTTCGGGATTCATCGTGTAGCAGAGACTGTTCTAGATTTTCAGGTATGCCGACGGTGAGTGGCCAACGAATCTCTTGAACTCGTTATTGAAGTGCGCCTGGTCGTAATAGCCCAGATCCTGGGCCAGCGCTGCGAAGTGCTCGACGCGCCGAGTCCCGGCGAGGTGTTCCAGTGCCTCATAAATCCGATAACGCTTGATGACCCAGCGCGCGCTCGCGCCAACATACCGGAAGAACAGACGCTGTAGTGTCCTTTCAGACAAGCTATGTCTGGCAACGAGATGCTCGACCCGCCTCACCTGGCGGTCGTGCGCAATTTCCTCCACCAGCGCGCCCGCGAGTTGCATCCTGGAATCGATTGGCGGCAGATTGGCCAGCAGCAGCCGCGAAGCTGCCTGCACCATCGATTGATCGTCGCAGCATTCCTGCGCCGCTTGCTCCGCGTCCGCAGCGCCACGCAGCAGGTCCGTTGCCGGTACTGAGCCATTGGCGATGGACCTGACGGGGCGGCCCAGAAACGGATAGAACACTCCCGGACGAAACTTCACGCCGACAATGCAATCACGGCCCTTGAGTACACGCGCCATCCGCTTGAGTTGCACGCCGTAAACGCGTGAGCGGCCGCGAGCCAGCACTAAATGGACACAGGGATGCGGCAGCACCTCCCGCAGTTGGGAGGAGTGGTCGCACAAATCCCAGCTTTCCACCCAGAAGTGCCGTACCCACTGCTTGAGTGATTCGCACGGCGGGTAACGAACGTGTCGGTATGTGCCCGGTGTAGCCGCATGCCTCAGCACGCCGCAGTCGAGAGCGAGCTCTTGACATTTTCCCGCGCCTGAAGACACGGGATTCCTACAGCGCTTTTCAGGCAGCACGAAGTTGCCCCTGAATGGCTTCGGTGAGTTCCTGCTGCTGGCGATCCACATCGCTCACTACACAGGCGCAACGGGCGTGTCCCGCCCTGAGAATATTGATCGCGCCGACCAGGTCGGCATTGGCCTCGAATCCGCAG
>Ga0068859_100006403_pt1 | contig 11947 bp, 9 predicted proteins | sample KBSSwiS22_FD_66585 | JGI IMG/M metagenome (GOLD analysis project Ga0068859, IMG submission 66585) | Switchgrass rhizosphere microbial communities from Kellogg Biological Station, Michigan, USA - KBS Switchgrass S2-2 | ecosystem: Host-associated > Plants > Roots > Rhizosphere > Soil ... | reverse complement strand
CGGGGACCGATGCCGGCGCGTGGCGAAACCGCGGGGTGCCGGTCTACGGGATCTATCCCTACCCGATCACCGACGATCAGCTGACCCGAATGCACGGCAACGACGAGAACGTCAGCGTCGAAGCGTTGCAGCTGGGAACGGAACTGATTTTCAAGACCTTGGTCGATGTCGCCGCGAAGAACTGACACCGCAGGCGCCAGTCCTGCCGCGCGAAGCCTCCATCTCAATCGCCTGCTTTCCAAGCGCGGCATCCTGACGCGGTCGCAGGCGACGGCGGCCATTCTCGATGGCCGTGTGACCGTCAACGATCGCGTCGTCCGCGATCCCGCCAAACCAGTCGACGCCTCGGCGCGGATTGAGGTGGACGGACGGGCGACCACCACCGAGCGGCCATGGCGGGCGATTCTGTTTCACAAACCTCGCGGCGTGATGACGACGCGCCGCGACCCCCAAGGCCGGCCGACGATCTACGAGGTCATCGGCGCGGGCGCGCAAGGCCTGATTCCGGTCGGGCGCCTCGATCAGGCGACCAGCGGCCTGTTGCTGCTGACGTCCGATACGGCGCTGGCCGACCGGATCACCGATCCGCGAAACAACGTGCCGCGAATCTATACGGTGACGGTGCGCGGACAAGTGACGCGTGAGAATTGCGACCGTCTCGAGCAGGGGTTGGTGGCTCAGGACCAGTTGTTGAAGGCCCACGCCGTGACAATCAGAAAATCCTCAAGCCGAGAGTCGCACCTGACGATGACACTCACCGAGGGGAAGAATCGTGAGATCCGCAGGCTCTTTGAAGCGGTCGGGCATGAAGTGACCCGCCTGAAGCGCGTCGCGCTCGGCGGGCTGACGCTCGGCGACCTCGACCCCGGCCAATGGCGCGAGTTGACCCGTTCGGAAATGCGGAAGGCCTTTCCGGCGCTCTCGTGAGCGCCTGCGACGCGCCGAGTTTTTGTGTCTCCTGTGGCGAACGTTCTATGATCGCGGGATGGACCTTCTGAAGCCGGCCGAAGCACCAGCTGCACCGTCGCTGCGGGAACGCGATCAGATTCCTGATCGCTTCAAGTGGGATCTCACCAGGATCTACCCCGATTGGAACGCGTGGCAGCAGGCTTACGCCGAGCTCGATCGAAACATCAGCGAGTTCGCCGGCCTCCATGGCTCCCTGTCGCGCGGCGCGCAGGCCCTGCTGGCCGCATTCGTCCTTCGCGATGAAATCGGACAGCTCGAGTACAAGGTCTGGTATTTCGCCTCGCTGTGCTACGACCAGGATCAGCGCGACAATCAGGCCAACGCCAAGCGCCAGCAGGTGCAGATCCTTTTTGCCAAGGCGGCCCAGGCGTCGGCGTGGTTCGATCCCGAGTTGCTCTCGATTCCTCTCGAGACGGTTCGCGGCTGGATGGACGGCAACGAGAAGCTTGCGGTCTACCGATTTGCCATCGAGGACCTGTATCGCCAGCAGGAGCACGTGCTCGACGACAAAGGCGAGCGATTGCTCTCGCTCTCGAGCCGCTTCTCATCGGCGCCCAACGACGCCTACGCCGCGCTGTCCACTGCCGATGTGAAGCATCCGACGGTGGTGCTGCCAAGCGGTGTGGAGTCGACGCTGACCTACGGACAGTACCGGGCGATTCTGGCCACCAACCCGAACCAGGCTGATCGCGCCGCCGCGTTTCACGAATTCCACAAGGTCTACGAAGCGACCGTCAATACCTACGCGGCGCTGTACAACGGCGTGCTGCAGCGCGATTGGTTTCATGCCCAGGCCCGCGGCTACAAGTCCACTCTCGACGCCGCGCTGCATGGCAACAACATCCCGACCGACGTCGTCGACAACCTCATCGCACAGGCCAAGGCGGGCAGCGATCCGCTGCGTCGCTATCATCGGCTGCGCAAGCGCATCCTCGGCCTCGACACCTATCACTCGTACGACACCGCCATTCCGCTCGTCGAGTTCGACCGCAAGTATCCGTACGACGACGTGGTCGAGGGACTGCCGGCCTCGGTCGAGGCGCTCGGCGCCGATTACCAGCGGCAAATGCGCGAGGTCCTGAACGGGCAGGTCATCGATGTGTACGAAAATCCAGGCAAGCGCAGCGGGGCATACTCGGCGCCGGTCTACGGCTGTCAGCCGTACATGCTCCTGAACTACAACGACACGCTCGACGCGGCTTTCACGCTCGCGCACGAGATGGGCCATTCGATGCACACCGTCCTGTCGCACTCGACGCAGCCATTCGTGTATGCCGGTTACACAATCTTCGTCGCCGAAGTGCCGTCAACGTTGAGCGAAGCGCTGTTTCTCGACTACATGCTGGCCCGCACCACCGACGAACACGAGAGGATCGTGCTGCTCCAGCACGCCATTGACGGCATCGTGACGACGTTTTACACGCAGGTGATGTTTGCGGACTACGAGCTGCAGGCGCATCGCCTGGTCGAGGAAGGGAAACCGGTCACGTCGGACGTGCTTGGCGAGATTTACTTCGGGTTACTGCAGGCGTACCACGGCGATTCGCTGGACTACGACGAGCAGTCGCACGTGACCTGGGCGCGCATTCCGCATTTCTATAGCACGCCGTATTACGTGTACCAATACGCGACATGCTTCGCGTCGAGCGCGCAACTGATGAAACAGTTGACGACCGGGTCTGAAAAGGAACGTCGCGAGGCGATCGATCGTTATCTCAGTCTGCTCAGGGCGGGCGGGAGCGATCATCCGATGACTTTATTGAAGCAGGCCGGCGTGGATCTGAGCCAGCCCGAAACCGTGCAGGCGGTCGTCGATCAGCTCGACGTGCTGGTGACCGAGCTGGAGCACACCGTCCAGAACACACAGCGGTAGCGTGCAGGCGACTGGCTTCTGCGGGTCGCTCGGCCGGCCTGAAGGCCGGCCGCTACAACCGCCGCGACTACAACCGCCGCGACGGTTCGGCCTTCTGCTTGTGTGGAACCCGCAGGACCGCGTGCATCGTTCCCAGGCACGTGTCCATCACCACCACGAGACCGCCGGCTTCTGCCCGGCGGGCGGTGTCTTCATTTTCGATGCCCGATTGCAGCCACAGCGCCTTCGCGCCGATCTTGACGGCCTCATCGGCTATCGGCGGCGTGTGCTCGGCCCGGCGAAAGACGTCGACGATGTCGACTGGCACAGGGATGTCGGAGAGCGACGGGTAGGCGCGTTCGCCGAGCACTTCCTTCTCATTCGGGTTGACCGGGATCACGTGATACCCGACGCTGAGTAGCTTTCGCATGATGCCGTGAGAGGGTCTCTCCGGATTACTCGACGCGCCGACGATGGCGATCGTCGAGGCATTCGTCATGAGTTGTTTCAGCTCGGAGTCGCTCGGATTCTTGTGCATCTACGCCATTGTAGCGAAACAGTGACTCGCGACTCGCGACTGATGACTCGCGACTCGCGACTCGCGACTACGGGATCGCCGGCGCGCCGAGGCGATGCGTCGCGGCGACTTCGGCGGCGGCGCGGCGGCCGCTCTCGACGGCGCCGTTCATATAGCCCTGCCAGGCAATGCTGGTGTGCTCGCCGGCAAAGAACAGCCGTCCGCACGGCTGCGCGAGCCAGCCGCGCAGCGACGGGTCGAACGTCGCATCGAAAACCGCGTAGCCGCCGCGCGCCCACGGGTCAGCTTCCCAGCGGACCTGCCGCCACGCCGTCATCGTCGCCTGGCTGGCGCCTAGCCAGTCGAGCGATCGCACGATCCCTGGGACGCCCTCTTTCGCCACCAGATCGGCGGTCGCATCGCTGGCGGAGCCACCGGCGAGCAGGGAGAGAATGCCCGACCGGCCCCGTTGTTCCTCGTTTCCATCCCAGACGGCTCCGATCGGGAGCGGCGATCCGAATGCTCGCGGCCGCGCCGGCACTCGCCAGAACCGGCGATTGAACTGGAGCAGCGTCTTGGTGCCGCGGCCGTACTTGAGGCGCGCGATCGCTTCGTGCTGCCGCGCCGGCAGGGCCGGAGTGATCGGTACCCGTCGCAGCAGGGAGGCCGGCAGCGCAAAGACCAGATAGTCCACCATCAGCTGCGACGAATGACGCGCGTTCTTGATCGTGGCGCGCACGCTGCGGCCGCGTTGCGAGACCGCGACCAGTTCGGTGGCCAGCCGGACGCGATCGCCAAGCTGGTCGGCGAGCGTAGTGGTCAGCAGATCGTTCCCGCCTTTGATCCGGTACATCTTCCCGGGCAGCGGCGCATTGTCCTCGTCGTCGCTGGAGGCGAAGAGATCGATCAGCTCCAGGACCGACAATTCCTCCGGATCGGCGAGAAAAAAGCCGCGGAGCGCCGTCGCTGTTGAACGCAGGTCCTCGTCGGCGCCGGCTTCGTCCAGCCATTGAGCCACGGAGCGTCGGGCCAGATCGCGCGCAATAGGAGACTCCCAGCGTTTTTCAGCGAGGCGATAGGGCTGTCCGAGGTCGAAGAGCGCCTCGGCCATGCGGTGCCAACCATTGGCGACCGAACGGCTCACGATGCGGACGGTGCCGTCGGCGCGCGGCCGGGCCATGCCGAAGCCGCCCTTGAGAATCCTGACCAGCGAGAGACGAAGCTCTTTGGCGAGCTGATTGAGCTCGTGATGTTGTTCGTCGATCATGTCGCCGCCGGCTTCGCCGTGCTGCGATTCGACGAATCCCTGGCGAACGGTCTGCACGCGGCCGCCGACGTGGTCTCGCGCTTCGATGACGGTGACGTTGGCGCCCCAGGCGGCCAGATCCCGGGCCGCGCAGAGGCCGGCAAGCCCGGCGCCCGCCACGAGCACCGACACTCCACTGAGATCACCCGCCATGAGGCCTGCGCATGCACGTCATCGTGCCTCAACTTTAGTGGAAAGGCGCAACCGCTGCGGATAAACTTTGCCTCATGCTGTCCGCCATGGTGATCGCCACCCTACTTGCCGGTACTTCATACGCGCATCCCGAGCAGCTGGTCGAGACCGAATGGGTCGCCGCACATGCCGCCGATTCCAACGTTCGGATCGTCGACATGCGGCGCGGTGGTTACGAAACCGGGCACGTCCCAGGCGCGGTCTATCTGCAGCCCGAGGCAATCCGCGACGCGAAGAATGCGCCGACGTTTCTCCCAACGCCCGCGGCGTTCGAGGCGATGATGTCGCGCCTCGGGATCTCGAATACCAGCCGCGTCGTCGTCTACGACGAGCGCGGCGGTATTTATGCGGCCCGCCTGTGGTTCATCCTGAATACCTTCGGCCACACCAACGTGGCGCTCCTCAATGGCGGCTGGATCAAGTGGACGGCGGAGCAGCGCCAGGTGACGACGGCCGCGACGGCGGTTCCCGCGACTCAGTTTCATGCCACGCTGCGGCCGGAGTGGGTGGCGACGGCGTCCGACGTCGTGGCCGCCATCGGCAAGCCGGACGTCAAGATCGTTGACGCCAGAACCGCCGCCGAAATCAACGGTCAGAACATCGGCAATGTCCGGCGCGGCGGGTTTGTGCCGTCCTCGATTCCTGTTTACTGGGAAGACCTGCTCGATCCGACAGCGAAGACGTTCAAGCCGGCCGACGAGCTCAAATCGATTTACGAATCGCACGGCATCCTGCCGACGCAGCAGGTGATTGCGTATTGCCTCGTCGGCATGCGGGCGTCAGTCGATCTGTTCGCGCTGCACCTGCTCGGCTACCAGCATCTGAAGAACTACTACGGGGCGTGGGAAGAGTGGGGGAACCGGGACGACCTGCCGCTCGCGACGAAGTGAATTACAGCTGTTCCACCTTATAGCCTTTCGCTTTCAGCATCTGAAGCAGTCCGTCGGGCCCGACCAGATGCGCGGCGCCCACCACCACGAACGCCGGCTTCGGCCTCCCAAAAAGCGCCTCGATCTTCGGCAGCCAGGTGCGGTTGCGTTCGATGAGCAGACGGTCATACATCTGCGGTTCTTCCTTCAAATCTTTCAGAACCAGCCGCTCAATGGTGTCGACGTCGCCGCTCTTCCACGCATCGGCCATTCGTGTGAAGCTGCTCTTGGTCGTTTCGAGTTCTTTGAGCGTCTCGGACAGGAGGTGATCCTGCATTTCCATCGACATCTCGTCGAATCGTGAAAGCTGGAACGCCAGCGTCTCGAGTCCTTGAACGCGCTTGTTTTCAGCAACGGCGCGATCGTAGAAGTGCTTGTCGAGTCCGAGGTCGGCATCGAACCCGGCTTTTTGCCACTCGAGTCCCTGGAGCGTCAACGACAGCAGCCAGGGTTTGAACTGCTTCATGGGTTCGAACGGCATCCCGAGGTCGTTGAACCTCTTGGAGACCGCCGTCATGGTCTCGGCCGACAGTACCTTGTCGAGCGTCTGCCCGGCGGGCAGCATGCCGCGCATCAGCATTTCCATTTGCGAGCTGGCGGCCAGCATTTCGTGCATATCCAACTCTTCGACGAGCAGGTCGGACGTTTTGAAGGCTTCGTCGAAGGCGGGATCCAGGGGGTAGTAGTTCGGCGTCAAAAGATGCACGGAGCCTGCGAGGTAGACGACGCCGCGCGATGGACTGGTCGCTCGCCATATGAAGTTCCGGCTGGCGGCCTGTGTGTTCAGACAGGTGAGCGCCAGGGACGCAAGCGTGAGCGCGATACGACGGCGTCGACTCCTGAGGAAAGTAGGCACGTTGAAATTATAGCGGTGCTGGTGACGCGACCTCGACCTTTCGCGACTTGCTCGACCGCGGCTGTCCGTAATGCGTGTGGGGTCGTGCAAACGATTGCAGGCGTGCCAACTTGCGAGCCAGAATAGATCGTCTCATGCAGTTCTCGCCCGGCGGCCGACGGATTGTTCGTCTGCTGACCCTCCTGTCCTGCCTCGCAATCGTTCACATCCCGGTGCACGCGCAGCGAACCGAGTCGGCGCAATCGCCGAGCGCGAAGGGTGTCGTGCAGGCCACCGTCACCACGCAGGGGACGATTCCGCTCGGTGGCGTCGTCGTCTCGCTCCTTCGTGAAGATGCCGAAGTCGCGAGCGGCGTGACCGACGCAGATGGGAGGGTCCGCTTCGACCAGGTCAATCCCGGTCTCTACACCGTCCTGGTCGCGTCGCAGGGGTTCGATACCTTCCGTTCGCCGATCACGGTAGCGGCCAGCGCACCGAATGCCATCGCGGTCGATCTGAAGATCTCGACGATCACCGACACCGTCGACGTCGTAGCCCCAACCACCCTGGTGCCGAGCACCGGCACGCTGACGGCGGCCGACGGGCTGACGAGCCGTGAACTCGAAGAACTGGCGCCCGGCGGCGGATTGCAGTCGGCGTTGCGGCTGCTCGCCAGCGTCATCGAAGTGCCCGGCGGGCTCGCGATCAAAGGCGGCCGTCCGAATCAGGCGGCCACCCAGCTGGGGGCCGGCACCTTCGTCGATCCCGCCACCGGGCTCGCGCAGGTGTCGCTGCCCGACGACGCCATCGATTCGGTGACGGTGTTGCCGAATCCGTACGCCGTCGAGTACGGCCGCTTTTCGTCAGGACTGGTACTGATCCGCACCCGGCGCGCCACCGACACCTGGAAGACCCGCATCAACAAGCTCGATCCGTCGTTCCGGACGACGCGAGGCAATCCGTTCGACGTGGTCGGGATCTCGTCGTTCTCGCCGCGATTCGAAACCGGCGGTCCGCTCGTGAAGGATCGCGTGTATTTGCAGCAGGCGGCTCAATATCAGTATCGAAGCAGCGATGTGGAGAGCCGACCGCAGTCGGAACTGCGAACCTCCAACCGCTTCAGCTCGTTCACGCGGCTCGACGCCAATCTCACACCGCAGCATCTGCTGATTGCCGCCGGCGGGTGGTTTCCGGCCAGCGCGAGACAGGCGACGCTGGGAACGTTTACCCCTCCCGATGCGACCGTGAACACGCGCGGGCGCGTCAGCACCGGATCGTTTACCGAACGATCGTTGTGGAGCGATGCGCTGTTCACGGAAACCACCGCGGAGATCCATGGCTATGAGACCACGGTCTCCCCGCGTGGCCCCGCGGCGATGCAGCTCCTTCCGGAAACAACCGGAGGCAACTTCTTCAACCGCCAGCAGCGCTCGACGACGACGTTCCAGTTCATCGAGTCGGTGTCGGGTACGCGACGGACCCCAGGCGGCCTCCACATGTATAAGGGCGGCGTGGACATCCTGCACAGCCGCTTCAGTGGCACGAGCGCGAGCCGTCCCGTGCTCATCCGGCGGACCGACGGCACCCTGGCGCGCATGCTCGATTTCGGTTCGACACCCACTCGAGAGCTCGAGAACAGCACGGACGTCGCGGTCTTCGCTCAGGATCGCGTGCAGCCGACCTCCCGTTTTTACGTCGAATTTGGTGGGCGGCTGGATCGCGATGGCGTGATCGGTCGATGGAACATCACGCCGCGGGTCGGCGCGGCGCTGCTGCTGAACAGTTCCGGGACGTCGGTCTTGCGGAGCGGCTACGGCGTCTTCTACGAGCGCACGCCGTCGGTGGCCGGCACCTACGAGCAATACGAAGCGCCGCTCGAGACCCGATTCGCAGCCGACGGCATTACCGCCCTTGGCCCGCCGACGCTGTTCACGCGGGTCACCTCGCCGGATCTCCGCACCTCGCGGAGCTTCACCTGGGACCTCGCGCTCGATCACAAACTCAACGCCGACTGGACCGTGCACGCGGGGGTCATCGACCGCAAGGGCGCCCACGAACTGCTTCTCGACCCCGTCCAGACGGCGACCGGCTCTACGCTGTTGCTGCAAAGCGACGGACGATCGCGCTATCGCGAAGGGGAGATTAGCGCCCACTACACGGGCGGTCCGAACGTCGACCTGAACCTGTCGTACGTGTATTCGAAGGCCCGCGCCGACCTCAACGCCTTCACCAACTTTTTTGATAATGTTCTCGCGCCGGTGGTTGGCGAAAACGGCTATGGACCGGCGCGCGCCGACGTCCCGCACCGCTTTCTGGCTCGTGGCCGCGCCTACCCGTGGCGCAACTGGCTGCTGGTCGGGGTGCTCGACTGGCGGAGCGGTTTGCCATACTCTGTCGTCAATGAATGGCTCGATTATGTGGGGCCGCGCAACGATCGGCGCTTTCCAACCTACAAACGTGTCGACTTCGGCGTCGAACATCGCTTCAAGATCAGGAAGTACCGGCCGTGGATTGGCGTGCGGGCCGACAACGCCTTCAGCACGTTCCTGCCCTCGGACGTGCAGGCGAACCTCTCGTCACCGGCCTTTGGAACCTTCTACAATAGCGAGTATCGTCAGTTCCGCATCCAGATCCGCTTCTCACCGCAATAGGGTGATTGTCCTGGCCACGCGTTGAGCACTCCGGCCAAATCGCGCGTAGCCTTTCTCGTCCTCGCGGCGCTCGGTGTCGTGTACGGCGACATCGGCACGAGCGTGCTCTACGCCCTGCGCGAGTGCTTCTTCGGCGAGCATGCCATCGAGGTCACCCCCGAGAACGTCATCGGCGTGCTTTCACTCATCTTCTGGTCGCTCATCATCACCGTGTCGGTGAAGTACCTGCTGTTCGTGATGCGCGCCGACAACCAGGGAGAAGGCGGCATCCTTGCGCTGGTTGCCCTGGTGCGATCGAAGGGCGGAAAGATCGTTCACCCGATCCTGGTGATGATCGGGCTGTTTGGCGCAGCGCTGCTCTATGGCGACGGGATGATCACGCCAGCCATCTCGGTGTTGAGCGCCGTGGAAGGTCTCGATGTCGCCACCCACGTGTTCGAACCATTCGTGGTGCCGATCACGGTCGCGATTCTGATCGCGCTTTTTCTTGTCCAGCGTCGCGGCACCGGCGGCATCGGCGCGGTGTTCGGTCCGATCATGATCGTGTGGTTCATCACCCTGATTCTGCTCGGGTTGCCGCACATCTTCCGCAATCCCTCGGTGCTGGCGGCGGTGAATCCCGTTCACGGCGTTTCGCTCGTGCGACGTGAAGGACTTGCCTCGCTCGGGACCCTCGGCGCCGTCTTCCTGTCCGTGACCGGGGCGGAAGCCTTGTACGCGGACATGGGCCACTTTGGCCGCCAGCCGATCCGCATCGCCTGGTTTTAGCTGGTGCTTCCCGCTCTCGTCGTCAATTACATGGGGCAGGGCGCTCTGCTGCTGGCGAGCCCCGAGACGCGCGAGCATCCGTTCTTTTATCTGGCGCCTGACTGGGCCCTGCTCCCGCTGGTTGCGCTCTCGACAATGGCCACGGTGATTGCCTCGCAAGCCGTCATCTCGGGCGCCTTCTCCCTCACCCAGCAGGCGATTCAACTCGGCTACTCGCCGCGCTTCAACATCCACCACACCTCGGCGCACGAAAAAGGGCAGGTCTACATCCCCGAGGTGAACTGGATCCTGATGATCGCCACGGTTGGCCTCGTCTTCGGGTTCAAGACGTCCACGAACCTGGCCGCCGCCTACGGTATGGCGGTGACGACGACGATGGTCATCACGACGCTGCTGGCGTATTTCGTCGCGCGAGAACGATGGGGATGGAGCGCGGCGCGTGCGGCGCTGATATCGGGCGCCTTCCTCGTGATCGATCTCGCATTCTTCGGGGCCAACGTCATCAAGATCCAGCACGGCGGCTGGTTCCCGCTGCTGGTGGCGGGTGGCGTCTACGCCGTCATGACCACGTGGGCGACCGGCCGTCAGCTGGTCGTTCGGCGACTGGCCGATGCCGAGGTGCCGCTGTCGCAATTCTTCGTGAGCATTGCCGCGAAGCCGCCGTACCGTGTGCCGGGCACTGGCATCTTCATGACGGCGCGGCCCGAGGGCGCGCCGCCGATTCTGGTGCACCATCTCACGCACAATAAAGTGCTGCACGAGCACGTCGTCCTGCTGACGGTGTCGATCGTCGACGTGCCAACGGTCGATCCCGCGACGTCGATCTCGGTCGATCGACTGGCCAACGGATTCTGGCGCGTGGTGGCGAAGTTCGGCTTCATGGAAGCGCCGGATGTGCCGGCGGCGCTCGAACGCGCTCGCAGTCTGGGATTGACGTGGCGGCTCGAGGACACCACCTACTATCTCGCCGCGCTGACGCTCTTCACGCACTCGACCACTCGGCTGGGCATGATGGAGTGGCGCGACAAGCTGTTCATCTTCCTGTCGCGCAACGCCAGACGCGCGACGAACTACTTCCAGATCCCTCCCGATCGCGTCGTCGAAATCGGCATCCAACTGGAAATCTAGTCGTCTTTAGACCTTGGTCCGTTGTCTTTCGCTAAGGACGTCCAAGGCCGCGAAGATCTAAAGTCTAAGGTCTAAGGTCTCCCGGATCGATGACGGTCAGATGCGTGCTGCCGCTCGTGTTGGTTGTCGCCACGTGGATCGCGCCGGCCGCGGCGCAGACGGTGACTGTCGGCGCCGGCGTCCATCAAAACATTCAGCGGTTTGACGGCGATCCTGCGCTCAATCGGCTCGACGGGCAGTCGAGCGGTTGGAGCGTGCTGGGCGGGACTCGACTCGGACACTGGGTCATTCGTGCCGAAGCGTCACGGGATGCGACGATTCGCCACGCTGACGCGACGTCGTTGCTGGTCGGCACACGGCCGGTGACGATTCATTCGGAACTGTCGCACGACATGCGCGACGTCGCCGTGCTTGGCGGCTACGCCGTTGATCTCACTCGACGAGCCGAAGTGACGATTCTGGGAGGCACCACCACGGTCAGCGTGCATCGGGCGTTTACGACCGATGCCGGCCAGCAAGTCCTGATTCCACCTTCAATGGTCCCGCCGGCGGCCGTGACCACAACATTCGACGATCGATTTACGACGTGGACCGTCGAAGGTGACGGGCTCGTGCGGGTCAGCTCCCGGCTGGGCGTGATCGGCGGCGTACGCGTGCACAGGATCAGTCTTTCTGAGGACATCAGCGGTTTGAGCGTTCGACCGTTTGTCGGCGGCGTCTGGCGGCTGCGATGAGGTCGAAAGCCGCGGTCATCGTTCTGGCTTTCTGCCTGTTTGCATCCGGTCCACGTGCGGCTGCGC
>Ga0068859_100006402_pt1 | contig 11948 bp, 14 predicted proteins | sample KBSSwiS22_FD_66585 | JGI IMG/M metagenome (GOLD analysis project Ga0068859, IMG submission 66585) | Switchgrass rhizosphere microbial communities from Kellogg Biological Station, Michigan, USA - KBS Switchgrass S2-2 | ecosystem: Host-associated > Plants > Roots > Rhizosphere > Soil ... | reverse complement strand
AGGTGGTGGGGCGGCGCGGCGCTGGACCCGTATTTGATTTGGAAAGATAGCGCCAACTAGTCTCAACACAGCCTCAACACAGTCTCAACACAGAGTCACAGAGGTCACAGAGAAATATCTCTCTGTGGTCTCCGTGTCTCTGTGTTGAAGCTGCGACGTGCTAGTTCACAGCGAAGCAGTACAAATATCCCGCGCCGCCGGTCGACACGAGGTTCGGCTGGCTGCAGCCGCGGCTGCCGTGCGCCGAGTTCCACGACGTGTTGCCTCCGCCGGTTCGATCGAAGTGGCCGAGCTGCACGGTGCCCTGCCCATCTGCACCGCTCGTGTAGTTGCTGCAGGTGTGATCGGCCGAATCCGTGAACGCGCGGCCGTCGGGACGCGACCCGGTAAGGATGTCGTGTTCGTTCGGCGTATCACCAGCGCCCTTGATCGGCGCGTTCTTCTCCGTGAGCACGGTCGTACGGCTCAGGTTGTTGCCCATCTGCGCCTGTTCGAGCGTATCGCCGTGCAGATCGGCAACGTTCTTCGCCACGACTCCGCCGCGCGCGTTCGCCCAAGGGCCGTTGCCGATGCGATCGCGGGCATTCACTGCATTCGCACCTTGAGTGCTCAGATACGCGTGCCAGGTGCGGGCTTCGGCTCCTGCCACGCCGGATGCGGCAGCAAGCTTCTGGCAGTGTGCATCGGCTCCCGCCAGACCGCCATAATTCGCGCCGTTACCTGAGCCAACGCTGGTGACGAAAAATGTCATCGGCGCGGTCGGGCCGCGGCCACCACCTTGTGCCGGAGCGCCCGCCGGCGGGTTCTGTGCAGTCGCGAGAACTGATCCCGCCACGATTGCTGTCGCGGCGCTGAGAACGAACAAACTTCTCTTCATCGTCCCATCTCCTTTAGAGTCGCGAGTGATTGTCGTGTGAAGATAACACAACGATTACAAGCGGGCGATCCCGTCTTCACCCGATGATCCGGCGAATACCGGAGAAAACGTGCATCGTACGGTTAACACTACAGAAACGCCCTGTTTCGACCGAAATCTCGTACAATCCCCAGCAGGCTCGCCCGGCCCCCGATCCCTTATGCGACGTCTCCTTCTGGTCCTTACCGCTGCCGTGTTATGTGTCCGCCCTTCGGCGCGAGCGCAGGGGCTCGTCTTCGATCTCTTTGAGCAGTACCTCGAGCCGCTGCGAGCACAAGCGGGCATTCCGGGCCTTGCGGCGGCCATCGTTGGTACCGACGGCATTCTCTGGGAACACGCCTACGGACAGCAGGATGTGGCCGGCTCGATGGCCACTCGTATGGACACCCCGTTTCATGCTGGTGGGCTTACCGAGACGATCACCGCCGCCCTGGTGCTGGGTTGTGTCGAAGATAGAAGGCTGTCGCTGGACGATCGCGTTGGCGAATTCCTGCCGTCGAGCCCCGAGGCTGATGCAACCATTCGGCAACTGCTTACGCATACCTCAGGTCCGCCGGAAAATCTTACATTCGCCTATCGGCCGCAGCGGCTCGATCCGCTGAAAGCCGCCATCCGTGCGTGCACCGAGAACTCCTTCCGAGAATCGCTGGCGAACAAGCTTGCGGAGCTGGTGATGTTCGATTCGGTGCCGGGCCCCGACGTTGTGAACCTCGCACCGCCGGCCGAGGGAGTTCCCTCGGCATCAGATCGAGATCGGTACCAGCGAGTTCTTTTGCGTCTGGCCACGCCGTATGCCATCGACGGCAGAGGCCGCGCGTCGGTGGCTCAATACGGCGCCGCGACACTCACGCCCTCGGACGGGCTGGTGACGACTGTGCGCGATTTCGCCAAGTTCGACGTCGCGCTGCGCCAAGGCTCAATTATCCGAGCGGAGACACTTAACGCGGCATGGTCTTCCCCGATCGGCCGAGGCGGGCAGCCGCTTCCCCACGGAATGGGTTGGTTTGTGCAGACCTACAACGGAGAGACGATCGTCTGGCAGTTTGGCGTCAGCGCCGGCGCCGGCTCGTCGCTGATGCTCACGTTGCCGTCGAAGCAACTCACGTTGATCCTCCTGGCCAACAGCGATCGCCTTGTGCGCCCGCTGCCGCTATCGGAGGGCGACGTGACGGTGTCGCCGTTTGCGCGCGTGTTCTTCAATCTGTTCTCGAAGCTGGGCACCGGTAGGTGAACCGGTGGGGCGCTGTCGTCTGTTTTGTGCTGCTGGCGACACCTGCGGCGGCCGAGTGGCAGATCAAGCCGTTTGCGGGAGTCGCATTCGGAGGGAGCACGACATTTGTTGATGCGGAAGAGGCAGCGGGACAGGCCCACCGGCTGCTGGGGGTGAACGGCGCGCTCTTAGGAGAGGTCCTGGGACTGGAAGCCGACGTGGCTCGCGTGCCTGGGTTTTTTCAGTCGGGTAATGGGCTGTTTGTCCTCTCGAGCAGTGTGGTGACGCTGACTGGGAACCTCGTTGTCGCGATGCCGAAGCGGGTGTTTCAGTACACGCTCCGGCCGTATTTTGTCGCCGGGGCGGGAATTTTACGTGCGCACATCGAACCAAATCTTGGTACCCTGCCTTTGGCAAACACGCGGCCGGCCATGGACATCGGCGGTGGCGCCACGGGATTCCTGAGCGACAGGCTCGGCGTCAGTTGGGAGATTCGGCACTTCCGGACCATTGGCAGAGGCGGGCTCAGCGGCGTCAATGTCGGCCTGAGCGGGGAACAATTGGCGTTCTGGCGCGCCACGATGGCGCTGGCCATCCGATACTAACGCACGTAACTTTTGATATGACGATGCGAAGAACAATTTTCTGGTGCGCCATCGTGCTCCTGGCAGCGGTCACGGTCACCCGCGCTGCGACGACGATGCGCATCGTGCCGATCGTGCGGGATCAGTCGGTCGTCGTCACCGTCGAGCTCACCGACGGCTACACACAGGAAATTCGCGACGCGATCGCCAGTGGATTGCGAACCACAGTCACCTACGACGTTGAAGTTCGAATGATCGTGCCAGCCTGGGTCGATCGAACCGTGGCAACCACGGTGATCGGTCTCAGCGATCACTACGACACGCTGACGCGCCGTCACAGCCTGTCGCGCATGATCGACGGCCGGGTCGAAGAGGCTCAAGTGACCGACAGCGAAGCGGTCGTAAAGAAGTGGCTGACATCGTTGAACGGGCTGGCGGTATGCCCGACGTCGAAGCTGGATCCGAATCGCGATTATTACGTTCGCATCAGTGCGAGTGTGCGCCCGCCAGGAGCTTCGCTGCTTGGGTGGGCGAACGCGATTACCAACCAGACCAAGTTCACCTTCATTCCTTGATCCGGTTGCGCCAGTAGTTTTCTTCGATCTCTTCGATTTCCTCTTCGCTCATCCCGAAGTGATGCCCGAACTCGTGGATGACCGTCTCGGCGACGCACACCCGCACTTCCTCGTCGTTCGCGCAGGATTCCTCGATGGGAATCTGGTAGATCGAGATGCGGTCCGGGAGGGTGTTGCCATAGCTCGCCCCGCGCTCGGGAAGCGGTGTGCCTTCGTACAGGCCGAACAGCTCATCGTCTTCGTCGATGTCCATGTCCTCTAGCACGTGGGGCGGCGGCTCGTCCTCGACAATCACGGCCACGTTCGCCATGGCGTCGCGAAAGCGCTTGGGAATGTCCCGTAGCGCTTCCTCCACGAGACGTTCAAACCGCGCGCGCGTCATGCCGCCCTGCCAGTTCGAGAGTGCTCGGTCCGGTGCGCCGAGAAATCGAGGGCGGTCTTCACCAGGACGAGCACGACCAGCGCCGGAACAGGGCTCTTCAACAACAGAATGATCCACCCGCCGAAGATCAGTGCCAGCTGCATCACGACGATTCGACTATACGGAGCGGCCATCAGCGCGGCCATTGTGCTTGCGGCGTATTCGCGGCGGCCGATGAAGTTCGTCACGAACGAGATGCCATGGCTGATGAAGAGCGCCACGATCGGTAACCAGAGCGGAGTGAAGATGACTCGCAGCGTTTCGCGCACGGCGGGTTCCGGAGCCGCGCCGGTGCCGCGTATGAACAACATGTAGATGAGCAGGAAGTGCCCGGCCATGAAGCCGCCGAAATGTCCCACGAAAAACGGCACGGCAAACACTGCCGCGACGCTTCCCACGTAGGCCATCTTCAGCGCCGTGTAGAACGCAATCACGGCGCTCTCGGCCCAGAACAGGACCATCACACTCGAGAGGTCCCACCCCAAAAACAGCACGCCAACGAGCGGCACCATGTTGGCAGCAATCAGCGCCAGGCCGGACGGTGATGCGATTTTCAGTGGTACTGGACTTCGTGCTCCAGACTCCGGGGTTCTGGCCAGGAGCCCGAAGCCCGGATCCTGAAGTCTTCGGTCAGGCTCCGCGAAGCTGGACGCTGTCTGCTCGGCGCGCCTGATGATGTCGAGCAACCGCTGACCCTCGTGTCGCGGCATGGCGTCTCCAAGGCTCGTCACGCCGTCGCCATAGTCGAACCGCAGACGCACCCTGTCGTTGCCGCCGGCGTTTTCGAGGCGGAGGTTGCGGACCTGCGCGAGGTCGTAGTCGAGCAGCACCTTGAACGGGCCAAGTCGTGGAATGTGAATGAGCTCGTTGGCGTGGAGCCTGGCTGATTCGCTGTAGAAGAACAGCAGTACCGCGAGCGCCCCGAGTATGACGACCCCGACCGACCAGCCCAGGACCCAGAAGCCCTCGAACAGGAAGAACGTCAGATCAAAGAGGTCGGTGACCGAATGCCTGGACATTCTGAGGATCGTTGCCCATTCGACGCCCGCGAAAATCGCGAACATCGCAGCGACGGCGAGGCCGAAGGGCCACATGGGGCGCGCCGGCAGGTCCAGCGCGATGGCGCCTGGCTCGGCGACGTCGGAAAGACGAAACCGGATTTTTTGCGGACGAGCTTTTCCTGCAGCGTTCTGCGTCACCGCGGCCATTGTGCCAGCCTCGTCTCAGAATTGCGCAGTCAATTACGAATTTGCCGTCTACACGACCGGCGGCTCGGGCCGATAAATAGTTTTGATGATGTTTGTCGCGACAACCGTGCTACTGGCGATGGCCGTCGCCCTTGCCCTCGTAATCGCCCGCGCCACGCTCAACCTGCTGTTCATAATCCTCGGGCTCACACAACCGCTGCTTATCCGGTGGCATTTGGTCGCCTTTGGAGCCATGCTGTTCTGGAGCTGGTACCTCGCGCCGACGCTGTCGGCGATGTAGCGGCCGGCGTGGCATCAACCAAAGAACGCTCCCACGACTCCGGTTAGAGTGATCGGCCGCGCGAGAGTCACGCGGGCGCCCGAAGAGCTGACGAATTCGGCGCCAACGATATGAATTGTGGCTCGATAAGCGGACGGCCTTCGTCCGAGCAGGCCTGGCGGCGACAGTTCGATAGTAATAGTGCCGCGCGTTGCCGTCCACGTTTCCTCTCGCTCACCTGTTTGAAAAAAGACATCCGTACAGACCTGAAATGATCGCTGCGGCCGGTCGTAGACGTTAACCTTGATGGTGAGTCCGCTCTTCTGAGACGCGATATCGAATGTGCGCGCGCCCGTCGAGAGATCGAGCGCGTCCTTATCGGCGGAGACGCTGATCAATTCGGCGCGGTCGGCCGACCAGCCATAAAGAAATACGGCGCCGCAGCCGTCCGAATCGGCGTAGGTTAGCGCCGGCGTTCGTGACGCATCCTTCCTGACCGTCCAGTCCACGCGAGATTCAGCGTCGGCCCGTGCACGTTTTTGCTCGAGCGCTTCCTGCTTTTCAGCTTCCGATTCAACGGTTTCTGATCGTGCGCTCGGCCCTTTCAACACCGTCCACTCGGGATGGCCGTTGTCCTCGACTCGAAGCTGAACAAAGTCACGGACGTTGAAGGGAGGACTTAGTGGCGGTCTTGGCGTGGAGATGGTCATCAGCGACTCTCCAGCAACATCGATGACGTCCTCACGGACCACCTCGAACAGCCGCCAGTTCAAAGTCCATCCGCGGTTATCTGGCACCCCTATGCGGTTATCCGGCAGCCACTTGAATACCTCGAAGAAGTGGCGCCGCGTCGATCGCGAAGGGCCCGTGTCCAATTCGGTGTGCTGCACCGGAAGGAACACGGACCGGTACTCCCCGAGTCCGAGATCGCGGCGTTTTTCCTTGCCTGCGTAGCCGACGGTCGCGCCGCGTAACTCCCACGTGATCCAGTGACCCGGCTCGAGCCAGAACGTCTCGGGAACAAACCCGTGATCGAAGCCCACGTTCACAAACAGCATGCACTCTTGGAGTTGGTCGCTGCTCAGAGAGGGCATGAGCGAATTCAATAGATGTTGGGTGTGTATCCCGAGCGGTGTGTTCGAGCGCAAGCCGGTCGGGCCAATCGTCACCCGGGTGTATAGCGCACACGCGCGCACAATGTTCTGGGGGACGCCGAGTCCGTTCTCGTTCATCGTCGCGAGAAAGAGCTCAGCCGCATGATCTGGCTCGGGAAACTGTTCGGTTAAACGTGTGAAGATGTCGACGGCCGTTGCGTAATCGCCGCGCGCAAGTGCATCGACCCCATCAGCCGTGCTCGTTTGGGCGCGCGGGACGGATCCTGCGATGAGGAGCGCCCCGGCGACGAGCGCAACTCGGATGCGCATCAACGCGTTCCCGAGAGGGGAATCAATCCGCGGCCCGCAACGGTGTCGCCTGGGACGACCCATTCCGCCTCGCCGGAGGAGCTCAGTCGAAGTTGGATCGCGCTGTCGAGGTCGAATACCGGCGGTGGTTGGGCGGCAGCGAGTGCGGCGAGACGCTCATGGTGGGCAACGACAACAAAATCAGATCCGGCCACCTCGAAGAGCATCCATTGCAGCACCCACGCCGGCGGGTTCGAGGAATTGTCGGTCTGCCACCGGAAGAAGTGAATGAAGTCGCGACGTGCGTTTGACGGACGAGTGACAGTTATCGCGCCGTGCCGGACAGGCAACACCAACCAGTCCGCCTCTATGAACGTCCGCGCGTGCACGCCCTTGTAGGTGATTGTGACACCTAACCGATCAACATCGACGCGGCGATCGGGCTCCAGAACAAACGACGCTGACGGCTGCACACGGCCGTCGTCTGCGCTTGCCAGAGCGCACATTTTCACCATGCCTGGCGACTGTTCCTGCATGATGCGGGCGATGGTGAGCGCCTGGCTCATGAATGGGTTGCCCGGTTTGGCGGCACGCACGTACATGCCGCAGGCGAGGAACATATCGCGCACGACTCCTCGCCCCGAGTCGTACAATATCGCCATGAAGTACTGCGCGAGGGGATCTGGCTCTGGAACGGCTTCCGCCAGTGGCTGAAGGATGCGCGCCGCCGCCTGATAGTCGCCGTGAAGGAACGCGCGGACGCCGTCGGCGGTCGTCTGAGCGCCCACGGCGCTCGGGGCAACGAGCATGAATGCAACAAGACAGACGTGGGTCTGTATCAGTCGCAGATGGCTCACGCGGATCTAGGTCTTCGGGAAGGCCGTCTCGACTCTGCCGTTGAAATTGGCGCCATCGTTAATCGCGATGCTCGGCGCCGAAATTCTCCCGCTCACCGATGCGGTGTTCTGAAGCGTGATGTTCAGGCCCGCGACGATGTCTCCGAGAACGTCGCCTTGAACAACCACGGACTTGGCCAGGACGCCAGCCGTGAGCTTTGCCGTTGGCTGAACTGTGAGGACATGTTCGTTCAGCTGAATGTCGCCTTCGAGGCGGCCGGCGATTTGGATGTCTTCCGACGCGCTGAGTTGCCCTTTGACGAAAATGGTCTGGCCGATGTGCGTTGACATTCTAGTCTCCTGATTCTTGTGCCGCGGTGCGTTCATGCTTTCTGCAATACCGACGCCGCCATTGTGTCGTTTCAGATTGCCGTAAGTCGCTGTGACATCGAGGTCGGCGGCTTTCAAGTCCGACACCAGACTTACAAATCTGCAGAGCCCGGCACCGATTCGTTCTATCGGCTCGTTTGGATCGCGGCAATACACTTGCGTGGCACAATCTGGCCGTGCGGATCGTCATTTTTGGCGCCGGAAGCGTCGGGGGCGTTGTGGGTGCCCGGCTTGCCGAACATGGGCACGATGTGGCCTTCATCGCCCGCGGTGCCCACTACCGGGCCATCCTCGAAAATGGCCTCCGGATGGAGACGCCGGACGGCGAGCTGCGGATTGATGTGCCTGTTGTCGATGCGCCCTCCCGAATCGCGTGGACTGCCGACGATATCGTGGTCCTCGCCATGAAGACGCAAGATACAGTTGCCGCGCTGACAACTCTAGCCGCTGCAGCACCATCGACGGTGCCGATCCTCTGCATGCAGAACGGCGTGGCTAACGAGCGGATGGCCCTGCGCCGTTTTCCAAACGTGTATGGCGTGTACGTCTGGTGCGTTTCGAGTCATCTCAAGGCTGGTGTGGTGGAGGCGTGGTGCGCGCCGATAACTGGTGTTCTTGATGTTGGCCGTTATCCGTCGGGTGTTGATACCCTGGCCACGACTGTTGCGGAGGCATTCCGAACCTCGACATTTTTTTCGTCCGCGAGAACCGACGTGATGCGCTGGAAGTACCGGAAGTTGTTGAGCAATCTGGGAAACGCTGTCGAGGCGCTCTGTGGATCGGCGCCGAGGAGCAGTGTCGTTGTGACAGAGGCGAGACGCGAAGGTATTGCGTGTCTGACAGCTGCTCGAATCCCGGTCGCCGCCGAGGATGAAGAAGTCGCCGAGCGGGAGAAGCTCCTGAAAGTCCGGTCAATCGGTGGCCGCTCGCGGGGCGGCGGTTCGTCGTGGCAGAGCCTGGCGCGCGGAAGCGGCAGCATTGAGTGCGCCTACCTCAATGGAGAGATCGTGCTGCTCGGGCGCCTCTTTGGTGTACCAACTCCTGTGAATGAATTGCTCGAGCGACTCGCCCGCCAGGCTGCCGTTGAAGGAAAGCCGCCCGGAAGCATGAGCGTGTCTGAGCTCGAGCAACGAATTAAGTAAGCCCTTACGCCCTTCGTAAAGATCCTCGCGGGCACATTTTTTGTGCAACGCAATTTGCTTTGGATTCCTTGAAATTCTCACAATCGCGTATCATGGCACCGACGTTGCTCTAGCCCTGCACCTTATTCATACGGGAGGACCATGACACGTCGAATTTTACTCGCCTGCCTTTTGTCCGTTGCGGCCGTTGGATGCGACGAGAAGCTCAGCAGCGTCACCGGCCCGACGCCACAGCTCGAGCCGACGTTTACCAGTATCCAGCGCGACATCTTTGGTGCCCGGGATCTTGCCGGCCGGCAAGCGTGCACCGACTGCCATTCCGATGTGGGACGCAATCCGTCGGGAGGATTGGTTCTCCTGGGGGGTCGCGCGCACGCCGCGCTGGTCAACCAGGTGAGTACAGGGAAACCGGGCGCCATCCGCGTCATTCCCGGTGATCCCGACAACAGCTACATCATCAGGAAGCTCGAAGGCGCGCCCGACATTGTCGGCGTGCGAATGCCCCGCGGGAATGGACCGTTCCTGACCGACGGGCAGATTCTCGTCATCCGGCGCTGGATTCAACTGGGCGCTCCCAACAACTGAGAGGACTCGTGAGATACATTTTCCGCTGCACGATTCTGACCGTCATCGTGTCGCTCGGCGCGAGCGTTCCGAGTCAGGGTCAAACCGTCCCGAACGACGACCCTGATTTGGCATTACAGCTCGCTCAGCCGGACTTCACGCTCGTGGCCCTTCCAACGACGTTGCGCGTACCGCGGCACAAGGGTGCGTTTCGCGTGACCCACCGATTCACCCGAGAGCTCGGCAACGGCGACTTCGGCGATCTCGCGTCCGATCTGTTCGGCTTGGACAACGGCGCGCAGATCGGACTGGAGTACCGGTTCGGCCTTTTCAGCGGTACCCAGATCGGGTTTCATCGCACATCCGATCGAACGACGGAGTTTTTCGCGCAGCACGAGGTGAAGGCGCAAAGCGAGTCGTTTCCGTTCACGATCTCGGCCTACGCCAGCATCGATGGGACCAACAACTTCCGCGACAGCTATTCGCCCGCCTTGGGCGCCGTCGTGTCGCGGACGATCGCGGAGCACGTGGCGTTCTATCTGGAGCCGATTTGGGTCAACAACAGCAACACTCTTCCGTCGGCGTTGGTCGATAACAACGATGCGATGCTGCTGGGACTTGGAACCCGCCTCCGGGTGCGGCCGACGGTGTACATCGTCATCGAGGGAACGCCTCGAATTGCCGGCGACAAACCCAATGTCACTCAGATTGGCGTCGGGCTGGAAAAGAGAGCTGGCGGCCACACGTTTCAACTGAACTTCTCGAACGGGTTCGGTACCACGCTCGGCCAGGTTGCGCGCGGCGGCACCGGCCGCAGCGACTGGTATATGGGCTTCAACATCTCCAGAAAATTCTTCTAATCCAGAAAATTCTTCTAAGTCCGAGTATCTATTTGCCTGGCAGGGGGGCGGCTGTAACCTACGCATGACGCTCCCCTACCTAGGCATGATGCTCCCCGACCTCCGAACGACGCGTCTGCTTCTTCGCCCTTGGCGGAGCGAAGACAGAGACGCGCTTGCCGCGATGAACGCCGATCCCCGCGTGATGGAGTATTTTCCGAAAACGATGACGCTCGAAGAGAGCCAGGCGATGTTCGACAGATTTCACGCGCATGTTGACGAACATGGCTTCGGGATTTGGGCGGTGGAAATTCCCGGGGTCGCGGCGTGCGCGGGCTTTCTGGGGCTTTGGCGGCCGAAGTTCGTCACGCACTTTACGCCGTGCGTGGAGATGGGTTGGCGGCTCGCGGCCGCCCACTGGAACCGCGGCTACGCCACCGAAGGGGCGAAAGCGGCGATGACGTACGGCTTCGAATCCCTGGCTCTTGACGAGCTCGTCGCGTTTACGGCGGTTGAAAACGTGCGGTCCCGGCGCGTCATGGAGAAACTTGGGATGACGTGGAATCCGGCGGACGATTTCGATCACCCGAACATGCCCGAAGGGCATCCAGTGCGGCGGCAGGTGCTTTACCGGAAGAAGGCAGGCATGAGGCCAGGGGCGGTTAGCTGACGGTACCATGCTCCTACGCCACGCCGAACCCCGGCCAGTACGTTGCGAGCAGATACCCGACGAGCGCGATCACGGCCCAGAGCAGTGCGCTCAGCCAGAGGCCTTTCGAAAACATCGTCTTCAGATTTACACCATAGCCGGCGGCCACTGCGGGGCCGCCGGCGGAAGACGGCAGCATGAATCCACAATTGCCCGCGACCGCGACGATGTAGACGAACGGTATCGGATTGACGCCCGCACTCTGAAAAGTGCCGATCGTAATCGGAACCATGATCGCAATCGCAGCGGTGTTGTTGGTTATCTGCGTGATTGCCATCGTCATCAGGGAAAACACGAGCACCGCACGAAGGCCCCCTCCGCCCGCAAACGGAACCAGGGCGTCCGCGATGAATTTTGCGGCGCCGGTCTGGCTGAGGATCTCGCCGAGCGCTGTGCCGCCCGCGAACAGGTAAAACAACCCCCAGGCCATATGGCTTTGGGCGTAGTCCCACTTCAGTAACGGCTCTCCCTTGTGGCGGATCACGAAACACAACAACGCGAATGTGAGGAATGCATACGCGGGATTCAGGCCAGGCAATAGAGACGAGTAGAACTGGCGGGTAAAGGCCATGAGCGTCGCCGCCAGAAAGAACAGCAAACCCCACTTTTCCGGCACCGTCAGCTTTCCGAGCGCGCGGAGCTCACGAGTGAAGTAGTCGCGCGTTCCCTCGACGTGCTCCAGTTCAGGGTTGAAGGCGACTTTCATGAAGAGGAAGGACACAAGCGCGATCGCGATGGTGAACGGCAGCAGTCGTGTCACCCACGTCATGAAAAGGAACTCGTGCGAGATCACGGTCTGCTGCAGAAGTTTGATCGTGAGCAGGTTGGGCGCACCGCCAAGCGGCGTCCAGAACCCGCCCACGCTCGTTCCCCAGGCGATCGCGATCAGCAG
>Ga0068859_100006401_pt1 | contig 11948 bp, 9 predicted proteins | sample KBSSwiS22_FD_66585 | JGI IMG/M metagenome (GOLD analysis project Ga0068859, IMG submission 66585) | Switchgrass rhizosphere microbial communities from Kellogg Biological Station, Michigan, USA - KBS Switchgrass S2-2 | ecosystem: Host-associated > Plants > Roots > Rhizosphere > Soil ... | reverse complement strand
CTGGGGCGCCAAGATCGACACGTCCCTCGAAGATGTCTTTCGCATGCAGGACGAAGTCTCGCGGCACATCGCGGCCGCGCTGGACGTTCGGCTCACGCCCATGGACGAGCAGAAGCTGGCGGGAGCCTCGCGGGCGGCGCCCGCCGGCGACGCCTTCGCGGAATACATGGGTGGGAAGCGGCACCTCTATCGCGGCACGCTCACAGGGGTCAACGCCGCGATCGAGCACTTCGAGAAGGCTCTCTCCATCGATCCGCGATTCGCCGCCGCATGGGCCGGGCTTGGGGACGCCTATATGCGCATGGCGTTCGAGCACGCGCCGGATGGCGACTGGCAGTCCCGCGCAAAGGAAATGTGCGAACGGGCGCTCACACTCGATCCCGATCTCCCCGAGGCACGCTACGTGCGGGGCCGGCTGGCGTGGAACCCCGCGGCCGGCTTCGACCATGCACGAGCGATCCGCGAGTCGCTCGGAGCGCTCGCGCTGCGGCCCGGACTCACGGAAGCACGCTACCTGCTGGGAGTGGTTCTCTTCCACGTCGGCCTGCTCGACGAATCGGATCGAGAGTTCGATCGGATCCTCGCGGCAGATCCCCAGGACCTCTACGCCCGGGCCCACCGCGGATCGAACCGCCTGCACCAAGGGAGATACGACGAGGCGCTCGCGCTCGCCGAGGAGGAATTGCGCCAGGTCGTCGCTCCGTGGAATCTGTACGTTCTCGCGCAAAGCCAAGCGAGACTGAGCCGGCTGGACGAGGCGGCGCAAACAGTCCAGAGACTGGGGCGCGAGGCGCCCGACTACCCCGAAGCCCACGCGCTGAGCGGGCTGGTCGCCGCTCTTCGAGGAGATGACGCCGCCGCGCGGCAAGAGATCGAGCGGACCGCGGCAAATCGCCGAGCGTTTGGGCACTATCACCACGCGCAATACGACGTCGCGTGCATCTACGTGAGGCTGGGCGAACTCGAACCGGCCCTCGAGTGGCTGACGCAGTCGGCGAAGAATGGATACCCGTGTTACTCCTTCTTCGAGAGCGATCCTCTCCTCAGGCCGCTTCAGGCCCACGCGGGGTTCGCGCCCTTGATGCGAGAGCTGCGAGCGGAGTGCGAAACTTATGCGCGGCTTTACGCGGAGGTGAGGGAAGGGGTATCAGCATAGGTAGCCCTCGCTGCGCTGGCGCTTCGGGTATGATTCCGGATCGACGCCCGCCCCCGTAGCTCAGACGGATAGAGCAGCGGTTTCCTAAAGGTCGAACGAAGATGAGTTGAGAGCACGTAACGCACGTCGCGCTAAGACTTACGGCCCGCTTCCTGGCGAATGACACCCATCGGGAGCGGGCCTTTCATTTGGAGCGTATTGGAGCGAGGTTACGCCCAAGGGCGCAATCCAGTACCGTAGCCACGCCGTAGCCAGCGAGGCGGAGCAGTTCCGGGAACGACACATAGGGAGGACAGGAAGATGGCGGTCGAGCAGGACGAGGTTGCCATGGCCCGGGCCGCACTTGCCGAGTACCTGGAGCTCGCGCGGCGGGGCTTCACAAAAAGCGGGGTTCTGGGCTATCCGACTGCGACGATCCTGTTCGCGTTCATCGATGCGATTGGCAGCTACCACTGTGAGGTAGCCTCGTTCTCGGTCAGGGTTGGGGATGAAGATCTCAAGATCACCCAACCGGAGCACCACATGCGTATTCTAAATAGTGACTACTTCGGTCTGACACTGACCGCCGAGCAGATCAACCGCCTGTATAGGCTTACACGCTCTCCCCTGACCCATAATGCGCTCGTGGGTGGCGGGACTGCCCTTTGGCCGGGCGATCCTGGCGCCGTAGCGATCGAGGAAACCGACGGTCTCCTCAATGTGCGACTGTCCGGACTCCTAACAATTTGTGAACAAGCGTATGAGCGCTTCGAAAGCAAGGCTGCAACGATCGTTCCTGAGAGCTTTCCTATCCGTCATCTCCGCGAGAAAGAGTTGTCTTACGAGGAACAGATCAAGAAGGCGATCCATCGGCTCGGCAAGCTTGGCCCGTTTGAATCAATGCAAGCTTCCGCAATGGGAGGCACTCGGGACCTGCGTTGGAAGATCCGAAAGTAGCGGAGGGAAGCTGCGGCGTGCAGACCGACCCCCACCGGGGCGGCGGTGAGGGGGTCCCACACACTCGGCTCCGGTCCAGCCACAACGCTGTCCCACCTCAGCCCCAGTCTGTGGGGCTTGGGTGGCAACGCGAGTTTCGGCGTCAGCCGCCCGACAGGGTCGAGTGGTTTGACGCTCCGGCAGTCACGAGCTAGGGTACTGGTCGTGGCACCTCTCGCCATCTACCTGATCGAGTCACTCCCGCCTGGCGACCAGCGAACGGGGAAGCATCTCCTCGAGGATGCCCTTTCTCCTCTCTGTGAGCAGTACGACGGAAATGCCTCATATGCGTATCCTCAGACGCGAGTCCATTTCTTCGACCTCCTTCGACAAATTGCGACCGAATCCTCCGAAGGGCAACTCGCGCCCATCATCCAGATTGAGGCGCATGGGCATCTATCTCCCAATGGCGGGACGGATGGGCTTCTGCTGGCTTCGGGGGCGGTCGTTTCGTGGGCAGATCTAGGACGGGCCCTCCGCGCCGTGAACGTCGCGTCGCATAACAACGTCCTCCTGATGCTGATGGCCTGCACAAGCAAAGATGTTATCCGAATGGTCGACTTTGCGGACCGGGCACCATTTCGCGGATTGGTCGCGGCGCTCCGGGATGTAACGCCAGACGAAGTCCTTGGGGGGATGACGATCTTCTATAGGACGTTTCTGGAAACGCAGAGCCACGTGCTAGCGGCCGAGCGAATGAACGAGGCTGGGCGCCCAGATGGGTCTCCGCCATTTGGGTATGTATCGGCCGAAGCTTTGTTCCACACATTCGTTGAGAAGAATTATCACCGTCATATGACGGCGCGCGGGCGACAGAACATGGCCGAACGCCTGGTCGCGATGAGAAGAGAGCGGCCTGCAGAATACCTTCGCGATATCGTTGGGCTTCGGAGAGATATAAAAGGGTTTCTGAAAACCGCAACCAAACCGATCGTAAAGCGAAAATTCGACACGTTCCTGATGCGTGACCTTTATCCGGGCGACCAGGAGTGGTTTGAAGAGATATGGGAAGGATGCTGGCCGGGTGAGGATAAATCCGGGGACGGTTAAAGATCGGCACCTCAGGACGGGATCCGTTAGGTGCACGCGTTTCACAGAGCTCTCTGGGGTGCCCCACCTGACGCGAGAGGCTCAGGCGGACCTCGACCCTTGAGGGTGAGGGCGGTCCTTTGGCGTACGTGCTGGGCCCCACGCAGGTGCGTTGGATCCCTAGATGGGATCCAACATTGCCCATCGCGGCACCGGGTTTCGTCTTCAGCGTCAGCGTCCCTCCACCCTCGGCCCATTGACGTCGGGAGTCCCCTCCGTAATGCTCCCCGATGCCCTGGCGGGATAGCCCCGCCCGGTACCAACGTTGGAGGGTCGAATGCGCCGGTGGATTCCTGCTCCGCTCCTTGCGTCCCTGCTCCTACTCCCGCTGCCAGGCTTCGCCGCGAAGCCCACTCCACCTCCGCCTTCGCCGACAATCGTCACGCAGATCGGAAACCTCATCGTCGCCTCGGACGGAACCGTCTACGAAATCGCTACGTCGGGGGCAGGGTGCGACGAGTCGATCGGGTCCGCGACCGTGTTTGGGCGGTTCTTCACAATGCCTCCGGTAAGCCCGATCACCTCCGCGGACAACCTCGACAACGGGATTCGCATTACGCTGGCGAACGGGGACGTGTGGCTCATGTATCTGAGCTGCTGCGTCGCCTGCTACAAGCAGGGGCACTACCTGGGCAACGTCTTCACGGTGGCCGGGACAGCGCTAGGTACGATCGCGCCGCCGGCGGACCTCGCTCCGGTTCGTACCGCTCCGATGGACGGTGCTAACGCACAGCATGGACCGCGGTCGGTACCTACCGTGCCTGGGGCGGTGGAGTAGGGTGGCGAGGGGATGAAGACCTTCCCTGGGCCTCTGATGCGAGCTGGCGGGACGGACCGGACGTACATCTTCATTCGAGATAACCCACACCCCCGGCCTCAAGCTGTTCGCGGTCTTGTCGAGGAGCTCTGGGCGAAGTACTGGCCGTACGCGGACGACGACTTCTACCGGGACATCCCACTCTACTTCGCTCCTCGGTTCTGGGAGATGGACCTCGCGTGCGAGCTGATGGCCAAGGGGCTGGTCGTTGAGGAGCGCAAAGGCCACGGCCCTGACATCCCGCTCGTGGTCGAAGGCCGGCGCGTTTGGGTTGAGGCGATAGCGGCGACGGATGGTACGGGGGATGATCGCTCGCAGGAGCTCCCCTACACGCGGGTCTCCCGGGCTGAGCCTCGGCCCCATTTGCCCGCGATCGATTTTGCCGGCGAGGGAGGGATCATCCTCCGGCTCCGGAACGCCATCGAGGAGAAGTCTCGGAAGTACAAGAAGTACCTCGCGGACGGCATTGTCAAAGCGGGCGAACCGTACGTCATCGCGGTCAACGGGTCACAGATCGATGCCGCCATCGTCGAGGATGACGTCCCCTGGATCGTGAGGTCGGTCTACCCGATCGGCGAGACGAAGTGGGACCTTTACTTAGAAACAGAAACCTTCACGGAGCGGCATGAACATCGGCCGGCCGTGGTGAAGGCGAAGGGGGCGTCCGTCGCCACGGACATCTTCCTCACGGACGAGTACGCCGGGATCTCGGGAGTCGTGTATTCGAGGATCAACGCGCAGAACCGAGACCGGGGCTACGTGCACGTGCACAACCTACGGGCGACGAATGGACTCAACCGCGGCTGGCTCAAGCTCGGGACGGAGTACTGGCCCGACTGCCTCAAGGGTGGGGTCACGCTCAAGATCACCGACTGGGACCAAGGCGAGGCCTAGAAAATGGACTTCCTCTCGATCCTGCCGCTCGAAGCCGCCGCCCAGATCGACGACGGCGTGCTGCAAGACCTCCTCATCAATTGGGCGAGCTATTCGGGGCACTAACCCGCTCAGCAACGCCCTCATTACTTGTCCCCCACCCGGCCAGGGGGTCCCAAGCGAACCTCGGCGTTACGAGGGTGAGGGCGGTTCGTGGCTGCCTGGGTCCCATCTTGGCCAGGGACCAGTGCCGCACACCGGGTCCGAACCAGCAACCACGCTTGTGTGCCCCCGGTCCTCTTCAAAGGCATCCCTGCGGTTGGCTGAGACCTTGGGGTATGGCATGGCGCGAGCGTCGGCCATCCGTCAGAGTCAGTGTTCTGACGCCCCATTTGACGTCCCCGCCCAGTAGGTCTACCCTGCCACTCACAACTATCTTGAGCCACGGACGGCCCACACATTCCACCGGGGGGTTGGAATCGTGAGACCTCGCGTCGTTTGTTCTCAGCCCTTCCAGGCATCGATTTGGCTGTTTCTGTCCCTCGCCGCCCTCGTATCACCAATTGCTTCCCGGGCCGAGAGCCTATTTGCCGCCCCATACCTGTACGCCGTCGGAGGACCTGCTATCGCCGTTGGCGATATGGACTCTGACGGTAAGCAGGATCTCGTGAGCCCCTCTGCAAACGGCGTGGCGCTAGGGGACCTCGATGGGGATGGGAGACTTGATATCGCAAAGGTCGGCGGGCGCGGCCTCGATGTTTCCCTGAGCTCCCACTCCTCCGCGAGCTATCCGTTAGACGCATATCTGGACGCAAATTCCGTCTCGATCGGCGACCTCAACATGGACGGGGTTCCGGACCTCGCGGTGACGGGTTCCTTCTCCGACAACATTTCCCTGCTTCTCGGAATCGGTAACGGCTCTTTCGCCCCCCCGGTAGTCATGGCTGCCGCAAGTAATAGATTTCCTACCTATGTGGCCATCGGTGATCTGAACGCAGACGGAAGGAACGATCTGGCCATTGCCTATCAGAACGGGGGAGTCTCGTTATGGCTGGGCGGCGGTGACGGATCGTTCAGCACCAGACTTGAGCTGGAGGCACCGTCTGCCAAGAAGGTAGTGATCGCAGACATGAATTCGGACGGCAACGAAGATTTGGTCGCTGCCGGCACGGTTCTGTTTGGTAACGGTGATGGCACCTTTGCAAGTCCGATTATTGCCGCGAGCTCGGGTACATGGAGCAGTGTCGGAGATCTAAACGGCGATGGAATTCTCGACGTTGTCGTGACCGGCTGGGATGGCGGGTACGGGAACACTCAGGTATCTGTCTCGCTTGGCATCGGTGGGGGGGAATTTGGACCGCAAATGACCTTCCCGACAGGTGATCCGTCCGCCCCAGACCATGGTGACTACCCCCATGCAGTGGAGATCATCGATCTAGATTCTGACGGAATCAACGATCTGGCAATTTCGATCAACTTTCAGGGGACGATCAATATCCTCAATGGACATGGCGATGGCACATTTGGTTGGTCAAGGCCCATCGATGTGAGGCAGTCGGTAGCGATTGCCGACTTGAATGCAGACGGCCATCTCGATTTGGTGAGCCCTAGTCAGGTCCTCTTTGGGGACGGCAGTGGGGAATTCCCGACGAGCACTCCTTTGGGGACAAATGGTAGGTCCGTCGCGGTGGGTGAGATCACCCCCGACGGAACTCCAATCGCTGTGGGTAGCGGAACCGTAACAGCAGTTCTTGTCGGTCTTGACGGCACTGTTCATCCCTTGGGTACGATCTTGTGTGACTTCGTGTGGGGTTTGGCGATTGGTGACCTAAACGCCGACGGCCATCCGGATCTTGTGGTGGCATCCGATCCTGGCCTCTCGGTATTCCTAGGGATGGGGAATGGTTTGTTCGGTCCGGGGAATGATCTGGGAATATTTGCCGACGACGTCATCATCTTCGACATTAACGGGGACAATATCCCCGACCTGGTTACGGCAGGACCTGACTTTCTAGGTGTCGGCGATGGAACATTTCTTCCTGCGACAGGTGGGTTTCCGTCACCGACCAGCATTGGCGCTAATCAGAGTGGAATGAAGCTGGCACGGAAGGGGGGCGTATTTGCGAGCAGCGTGAGGTTGGCAGTTTGCGATCTCAATGGGGATGGGGTGTTCGACAAGGTGGGCATGGGATGGGCGGCAATTGGAAACGGAGATGGCACTTTCCGAGATTCGGGTAGGTTCGGTTTGGGTCCGGGCGCATCTGGCATCGCGGTTCTGGACGCAAATCTCGACGGCAACCTGGATGTCGCCGCCGTGTGCACCGACCAAAATATCGTACCCGTCGCACTGGGACGCGGGGACGGCACCTTCGATGCTCAAGCGAGCTACGGTGACCTTGGGCACTGGAATCGAGTGATCAAAGCTGGCGACCTGAATGAGGATGGTCGATCAGACTTGGTTGTTGCTGGCTTCGATGGAATAGGAACTATCCTCCTGGGAACAAGCGACCGCCCTCCGGGCGTGACCGCGCCGAGTTCAATTGAGGCGAAGGAGGGTAGCGAAGTAACTTTCAGCGTGTACGCAAGCGATCCCGATGCAAGCTCGATTGCGTCCCTTGTGGCCGCTCCGCTTCCGGTGGGCGCGACATTCTCGAGTAATGCGGCCCACACCGTCGGCACTCTGACTTGGACGCCTGACTTCACCCAGGCGGGGACGTACCCACTCACATTCACGGCCTCAAACGTCCGCACTGGGTTGGCTACCACTGTGATCACCGTGACCAATCTGAATCGTATGCCGGTCGCCGAGGCGAACGGCCCCTACTTCGGTGTGGCTGGGTTAGCAGTTTCCTTCGATGGGGGAGGCTCGGCCGACGCCGACGGTGACGCACTTACCTACGCCTGGGACTTCGGTGACGGAACAAGTGGATCCGGGCCTTCTTCCGTGCACGCTTATCCGGTAGGCGGGAGCTATGATGTGACACTCACAGTGACCGACGCGGGGACTCCACCACTGTCCGGCACTGCCAAGACGACTGCCAGCATCTCCCAAGGCCTTGAGGCCCGAGTCTCCATCTCTGGCGGAAATAAATCAATCAAACTCAACAGCGGCAAGCCCACCTGGTGCGCCACCATCGAACCGGTGAATGGGAGCTTTGGCGCCAACGAGGTAGATTTGGCATCGCTCATTCTCCGCTACGGTGGCGAGCGGATTCTTGCAATCGCTGGCAAGACCTCACAGGTGTCTGATCAGGATCACGATGGAATCCAAGACATCGGAGTCTGCTTCGCGAAAGACCAACTACGTGCGCTCTTCGCTGACCTCCCGGGCGGGAGAAGCATCGTTACCGTCACGATCGAGGGGTTGCTCCTATCGGGAGCGCAGATCGGCGGATCAACCGAGGTCGAGGTTGTTTCGTCGGGTGCGGGACTTGCGGCATCGCTTTCACCGAACCCCTTCAACCCGAGCGCGGTGCTGACATTTGCTACCCGCAAAGACGGGCCACTGCGTGTGCGCCTCTTTGACGCCACAGGACGTCTGGTCCGTACGCTCCTGGACCTGGCTCAGTCCCCTGCCGGGTACCATGATGTTCGTGTGGAGGCCCGCGATAGTGGTGGCAGGCACCTTGCGTCGGGCGTCTACCTCTACAGGGTTGACAGTGTGGAAGGTTCGATAGTGGGGAGGGCCTTGATCTTGAAATAGCCATCGCCTGGAGTTCTTCCGGCGGAGCTATTCCTCATGGTTCTGAGTGTGATCAGGGTCTCGCACACTTGGGGCCCGTTTACCCTGGCATCGCCTATGGGACTCTGCTGAAGGTCACAGGGCAGGCGCGGGTTTGACCTCTAGCTTTACCACATGGGAGGGTCGATGTTCCGGTGGCACAGTGCCCTTTCTAGGCGAAGGGTAGGACGAATCCCTTTCGCCCTATGCCTCGCCTCGCTAGCGCTGTTCGGGACAACAAGAGCTGCAGCTTTTCCTCTGTCAGTCCGCTTTACCGTGACCGGAGATGCCGCCGACCCACTTAATCCCGGAGGCACCGCATCTGGATTTTTTATCGTCGATACAAGCGAGCCCGTCTTCCTAGGAGGGATTGGAGAGGGCCTTGTATTCTTCATTCCGACAGTGCTTCGCTTCGATTGGGAAGGGACGCAGTGGAATGAGTCCAATACTTATGTTCACCTTGAATTCACCCCCGAGGGGAGTCTCAGTCGCTGGCGGATTGATGGAGGTCAGCTCGGGATACCACCTAGTCCGGTCAATGATTTCATCGTGGACTGGAATGGTGGATGGCAGTTCCCCTACACAAATGCAGCATTCCGGGAGAGCGGATCCGAGTACGGGCTTTGGTACGGTCAGCTCGTGAGCTGGTCGGAAGCTCCGCCACCGGGTGTTCCGGAACCGGGCACCCTTATTCCCGTTGGAATCGGACTTGCTGCTCTTCTCGGCGCCAGGCGACGCACCTAGGCGCAACTTTTCAGCCATAGGGGGGTCCCATGTTCCGGTGGCATTGGGTGCGGGTCTTCGCTTGCTTGATGGCTTTTCTCGTTGCCTCACCTGCCCTCGCGTATCAGATCCGGGTCAACTTTACGGTCACGGGGTCTGACATCGATCCACCCTGCGCAGGTCTGACTTCGTCCGGCTTCTTCACCTTCGACAGCGGGCTCATTCCAGTTGGCGGTGGTACTCTCAGTAACAGCTACAACGGCCTCCCGGGGTTATTTATCAATGAGATCTCCTTCTCCTGGGACGGGCATGACTGGACCACAGCCGACGCATCCTGTTTTGAGCTGTCTTTTTCACCCGACGGCAGCGTTATAGGTTTCGCGATCGGTGGCAACGATGGGGGCAATACTACTGGTCTCGACTGTCCCCCCTTCTGCACGGACTTCATAGTACGCGTCTATCCATTCTCACAGCAGCAACCGCAATTCATCTACGCAGCCCACCGAGGTGAAAATACTCCCTTTTACGGCTCTGTGAGCAGTTGGGACGCGGCGATTCCACCCTTCATGGTTGCATCATGGGGTGCTCAGGGCTCCTACTTCGAAATGGATTCATACGGTCAGGTATACACGCATGGTGCTCCATGCCCCGGCACGCTTGGGACCGTGACCGTGGTCGGCCGGCTCTCCAACACTCAGCTTCCAAGCAGTGTCGCGGGTGTTGTCTTCCAAGACGGTGAAATTGTCGCCACTCTCGCTAATGGTGATGTTTACAGCATTTGTGGGGGCGCTTCTGTCGGAGCCTTTGTGGGCAACATTTTTAACGCGCCAGGAGTGGCGGCCGTTGAGGGTCAAGGTTCTCCGACACGGAATCGGTTTAGTCAGAATCGACCTAACCCATTCAATCCCGACACGGCTATTCCGTACGCCCTCGCCTCGCCCGGCCGCGTCCGGATCCTCGTCTTCGACGTGAGCGGACGGCTGGTCCGGACGCTCGAGGACTCGACACGACAGGCTGGCCAGTACACGGCGCGCTGGAATGGCCAGAACGATCACGGTGAGCCTTCTGCGAGCGGTACCTACTTCGCCCGGATCATCTATCCAGATGGCTCCAAAGCAGAGCAGAAGATGACCGTACTTAGGTAATGGCTGCCACTGGCATGACCCATCTCGCCTCGAACGGGGCGGGCGTCATCAGCGCCGTATCGAACGAGCCAAAGAGCAAGCGATATCACCCAAACCTGTTCAGGAAGCTGCGCCGAGTCCTCGTGGACGCGGGGAAATGGCCTGATGGGCTGTGAGAGTTGCAGACATCGTAGAGTTCGGCACCACTGGCGCAATTGGCGGTACGCGGGGGTAACGAATGATCCAGGAGATTGGATTGGTGCTCTGTCTCTTCGTTCTATCGAGCGTGATCCGCACCGCCCGCTTTCGCATAAACGCCATTATCCGCTTGATCACAGTGGTAGTGACCGTTCTCGTAGTGGTGGACCTTGTCGCAAGTAGCGCCACTCCTATTCTCAAGAAGACTCCTGGCACAACGGCTAGGGCGTCGGCAACAGGGGGTGAGCTGGGATCGGTTACCCGGGCGGATGGTGGTAGCATCACGACGCCTCTTGGATACGGCATTGCGGTCGCCAAGAATTCGTCTCTGCACCGTGAATGGATTGCGATGCACAACCCAAGGCTTCCGGTGGACCTTGAAGGCACTCCAGGAATAACGACCGTCTACGAGAGAAAGGATTACGGAGGTGGGTACCTATATCGGGCGCCAGTGACCCTGAGGATAGACACGACGATCACGGCAGTCACAATAAACTTCCTGACGTTTGACCTTTGGGGCAATCACGTTCGGACTCTTTCCCTCACCGAGGTTTCCGACATGAAGCCTCGGCCCATACAGCTCGTTGGTAATTTGGACGGTATCCTCTGAGAATGAAGTTGAGGAACATTATGCGTCAATCGCCTACGTTGCACGGGTCCGCCTGGCAAGCGGCCGCGTACTTGAGGGTTCCACAGACAGGGTGGTTGAGGAAGCCCGCAAGTTCTCGAGCAAGTTCACTCCAGCAGACCTGGACCCCAAATAGTCGCGACCGACACCCATTTGACCTACCTACCGGGTAGGTCTACGCTACCGCGATTCCACCAGCACGACTACACGATGGGGGACCTCATGTTCCGGTGGCATCAGGTTCTGCTAGCGTTCGCACGAGTATTGATTTCCCTGCTCGCCCTGATCCCTTTGACGAAGTGCTTCGGAGCCACCTGGACCCACAGCGACACTCCCTTTCGTTCGCCTTTCATTTCTTACGAGGTAGGCCTGTATCCCACGGGACTGGCCACCGCCGATTTTAATGTCGATGGCTACCCAGATATCGCTGAGGCAAATGCCGGGTCATCACTCATTTCGGTACTTGTAAACTTGGCCGACGGATACTTCACACAAAGCGATTATGAAACGGGCGACACGCATGCCGGGATAGCATCCGGTGACTTCAATGGCGATGGTCGCCCAGATATCGTTCTAGCTAACGCAAGCGCTCCTACCGTCTCAGTACTCTTGGCGGACCAAGACGGCCACTTTCGGGATGTTCT
>Ga0068859_100006399_pt1 | contig 11950 bp, 9 predicted proteins | sample KBSSwiS22_FD_66585 | JGI IMG/M metagenome (GOLD analysis project Ga0068859, IMG submission 66585) | Switchgrass rhizosphere microbial communities from Kellogg Biological Station, Michigan, USA - KBS Switchgrass S2-2 | ecosystem: Host-associated > Plants > Roots > Rhizosphere > Soil ... | reverse complement strand
AGTGACGACTTTTAATGAGTTAGAAATGGCAAAGTCAGGCAGCAATACTTTGGTAATGTTTTCAAATGTGAATGTGAATGGCAGAGTAAATTTTGTTTCGGGAATGATTGACCTTAATCTCAAAACAATGACGCTTAGCAACAATGCTATTCTTAATAATGAAAGTGAAACCAGCCGCATTACCGGATTAAAAGGTGGTGAAGTGGTAATCAGCACTCCATTGAATAAGCCCAGTAATGTTAATCCCGGTAATCTTGGTGTGGTAATATCAGCTGGTTCAAATCTCGGAACAGTTGTAGTGAGGCGGGGTCATAAGGAACAAACAGGTAGTGGATTACCAGGTAGCATCAATCGTTATTTTAATATTACTGTAAACGGAAAGAAAGCTGCCAATGCCACGGTTCGTTTCAAATATTTTGATGCAGAGCTTAATAGCCAGGATGAAAACACGATGACATTTTTCCAAAGCTTGACCAATGGAGGAAGCTGGACTAATCAATCTTTCTCAAGCAGAGATGTCGCGGCTAATTGGGTAGAAAAAAATTCAATGACGTCACTCGGTTTGCTAACATTAAGTAATAGCATAGCTCCTATTACAACCCGGGAAAATATTTTTACAGAAAATAACTCTATTGAAACATCCAAAAGAATTATTGTTGGCCCTAATCCAAATAATGGAAACTTCTGGTTCAATGTAACAGGAATTGAAAAAGAAACTGTAGCTACGCTTTACACTATTGATGGAAAAATAATAAAACAATTGCGTGTAGCTAATCTTCAAAGACAGCAAATGAGTGGATTAGCAAACGGAATGTATATTTTGAAAGTGGAAGGATTGGAACCATTCAAAATAGTAGTACAAGGCAATAGCAATAACAACACGACACCTAATATCTCAAATAATATTCCTCCAATCAAAAACTAAGATAACCGCTCCATTTAATTCCTATCTCAATCAACTTCAAAAAGCACTCAGCAATGAGTGCTTTACCATTTTATTTCAATGCTGTCATCACTTCCTCTTTTCTTCTCCGGCTTACTTCCACTTTTGTATTATCCTTTAATACTACAAAACCATCATGATCTATGAATGAAATGAATTTTCTGTTTACCAAATGACTTTTGTGTGTACGAATGAAATTATGAGGAGTCAGCAAGGCATCATATTCACCAAGTGTTTTTGAGATAAGATAATTGCGATTGCCTAATGCAAAAAATTTTGTGTAATTACCCGATGACTCGCAGCGTATGATCTCTTCAGGTATTAAAAAATGAACTCCTTCTTTGGTTGGAAGCGCCAAACGAAATTCATCTGTTGATTTCGTTTGAATATTATGCATAATATTCTTAAGCAGCTCATATTGCTGACGATAATCTTCATTGCCTTCAAGGAAGCGATGAACAGCAGATTGCAACTCTTCTATGTCTATTGGTTTTAATAAATAATCAAAGGCACTAAACCGAATAGCCTGGATAGCGTATTCGTTATAGGCAGTCGTAAAAATGATCTTGAAATTTTTATTGGGCATTTTTTCCAGCAGCTCAAAGCCATTCATGTGTGGCATTTGAATGTCGAGAAAAATAAGCCCCGGCTGAAAATGATGTATGATGTCCGCAGCCTTCCTGGAATCATTGCAAGCCATTACTTGGCCAATCTCGGGAACAGCTTTTTGAATCATCAGTCGCAAAGAATCTGTTGCCCTTTCTTCATCATCAATTAATAAAACTTTCAGCATAAAAAAAATTTTAAATAGGAAAATTAATTTCAACCCGGGTACCCCTGGCCTCTCCATTTTCATTATACAGATCAACTATGTGCAATGAACCATTGTCTCCGTTTTCATTTCTCATTGTTTTTATTCTTTCCAACGATACTTGTATTCCCTTGCTGATGTGGTCTTGCTTATGACCATTGGCCGACTTTGTCTCATTAGACTTTTTTCTTCCAATACCATTATCTTCAATAACACATTGAAGAAATCTTTCCGCTTCGGAAAAGCTTACGGATAATTTTCGTTCTCCTTCTTTGTGCATCAATCCATGCCATATTGCATTTTCAACAAATGGCTGAATCAATAAAGTGGGTATCATAATCTCGTCAGTATCTATTTCGCTATCGCAATTGATCTTGTAATGGAAAGAATCTTTAAACCGGACTGCTTCGAGTTCTATATATAAATTCAGTATCTCCAATTCCTCCTTCAATGTCACATTTTCTTTATCGCTATGAACTAAAATAGTGCGCAGCAGTTTTGAAAACCGCGACAGGTATCTCGTTGCCACCATTTCTTCATTGGCAAGGATCATTTGCTGAATTGAATTTAAAGCATTGAAAAGAAAATGAGGATTCATTTGCAGCCGCAGGCTTTGCAATCTTGATTCAGTAACCTTTTGTTTGTTCTCCAGAACCTCAATCTTTGCTTTTTGTTTTTCTTCCTCAGCTTTTGCCCGATGAATTTGATTGGTGCATAACACTGCAATGGTTGAAAGGATGCGCAGATGTTTTTCTGTAAAGAAATTTTTTCTTGTGTGTTCGCTATCTATTACCCCGATTACTTCATCATCCACGATTAAAGGCACTGCTACTTCAGAGTATCTTCTCGCATCATCAACAATATATCGCTCATCAATCTCTGTATTCATTATTAATTCAGGCTTTCCCGTTTTTGCCACTGCTCCAACTATTCCTTTCCCTACAGGAATTTCAATTGGATGATAAATAGTAAAGCCTGCCTGGCCGGCAGACGGGTCTTTTGCCAGTTTGGGTCCATACGCTGCTTTTTGCACAAGCATATTTCGTTCTTCATCTACCAGGTAGATTACACAATGTTCAAACTTTAACTGGCTGACACAGTTTTTCGCAATATCCCAAAGCATTTCATCTATTTTCAAATGCTTGTTGATCTGGGAAGCAAAATAATTGATAACAATCTCTGTTTCCAGTTCTTCACGTTGTTTTAATTGTCTGTTTCGAAAATATTTTAAAACATACCAGATGATGATAAGCCCAATAATAAGACTTATCGTTTTGAACCACCATGTCTGATAGAAAGGTGCAGCAATAATTGCCGTTACTTCATTGCCTGCTTCCTGCCAATTTTTCTTATCGTTACTGATGCGAACTTTAAAAATATATTTGCCTGGAGGCAAAAAATTATAACGAACGGAATTCTGATCAGCTACTTGTATCCAATCCTTATCAATATCTACAAGCTTATATTCATAGTATGTTCTTACATGTGGCGTATAATCGACCGAGCCGAAATAAAATGTAACTTGGTTATCTTTTGCTGCCAGCTTAAAAGTTGCGTTACCGGATACAATAGAGCTGATATTTTTTGTTTCTATTCTTGAAACAAAAACATTGAGGGTGATCTTCTTATTATATAAGGAGTCCGGGTAAAAATATTGCAGTCCTTTAGGAGTACCCATTATAAATTCTCCATTGGATAATTGAAAATAGGAGCCTACTCGAAAACCATAAATACTGAGCCCGTATTGTTCATCAAAAGTTTTTAGACTTGAATCAGATGGGTCGTAGCAGGCAAAACCAATATCGTTACCAATCCACATGCGATTATGCTTATCCGGCAAGAGACCTTCTGCCCGATCAATAAGCAATCCATCTTTTTGTGTTAGTGTCTTAATGCTTCCATTTGATGAAATAATATTTAAACCAGCAATCGTTGCTACATAAACATTATTGAAATTGTCACGGTTGATATCAAAGATGGTATTGCTGACCAAGCCATTCTCAAGTTTAATGCTGTCGAGGTGATTGGTTGAAAGATTGTAATGGTATAGCCCATTTGCAAAAGAGGCAAACCAAAGATTATTTTTATCTGTAAAAAGTAGCGGGGCGCAGTGCCGGTTATGAAATTGTGCAAGTGGAGTATTACCCATTGTATCAATGACAAATGTTTCAGGGTTGATTTTATTTATTCCAAAATTTCCGGAAGCCCATACATCGCCTGAAGGAGATAGAGCGATACGCCGCAGGTTTTTTATTTTTAAAACGTAAGGATCATCGTTGCCTGAATTTTTTATATGCCTGATTAATTTGAGATTTTTATCTGTAACCACAATTCCATTATCAACCGTTGTTGCCCATACATGATCGTTGTTATCCACTAAAACAGATGTCACTTCTTTATCTCTGAAGATAGATTGCTTTGTTTCATCTTTAATATCACAGAATGCCGTTGTATTTGTACTCCGGTTCCATTTGATCAGGTTTTCATCCGTGCCGATATAGAAGATATTATTGTCTTTCGTAGCAATACCGGAGACATAACCGTCATATCCATTGCCTTTGTTATCCAAAAAAACATATTGATTACCGATACTTGCTTTGCTGTTAAAATAACTGATGCCTGCCGGATTGCAGATCATAAATATCCATCCTTGTTGCCCAACGGCAATAAAAGATTGCGAGTTGTTGCTGACAGAGGTTGGGTCAGCAACAGCATGGCGATAATTAAAAATTTTTTTTGCAGCAGTATCCCAAATGTAAATTCCCTCATTCTGCGTGGTAAGAAGATACTGGTGATTGTTGATAGGTTTGGCTTCATTGATCACTGCTGTTACTTCTTTACCAAATTGATCCTTCAGCCCGTGGAGAGGATACGAAGTTTCCATAGTGACGATATTGATAGCTTTAAGTTGCCACTCGCCAACATCGTAATAAAGTAGTTCGTCTTTTTTCCAAAAGGATAGTGCATGAGCATCGGGAATGTTCAAACGGGCCTCAATAATATTTGTTTTATAGTTTACTTTTAGCACCCCATCTCTGAATACAAGCAGGTAATAATTTTTATCAAAAGCAAAAGCTGAATTCGCACCCATTGATCGATATTGCTCGTAATTAACCAGCGGCAAAAAATTAAATTGGGAGCTATCTATTAAATCAAGTTTTGCCAGATCATTGTTTCCTTTAAATTGATAAAGACCCTTACTTGCGTACAAATAAATTTGCCCTGCTGGAGTTTGAAGAATACTAAACGTTCTTCTATGATCACTTTCCTTCCACAATGATACCTTGTGCAGTCGTCGTCTTTCATCCAGCATCGTTACCCGACCCCCTCCGGTTAGTATCCAAATCCGATTATTGTTGTCGCAGGTAACGGTCAAAATATTATTGTTATTCAGTTGCGGGTGTTCAGAGGAATAATATTTTTCCGTCGTTTTTCCATTAAATACATTGAGACCATTGCCGGTGCCGATCCAGAGATTCCCTTTTTTATCAACGCAGATATCATTTACTCCTATATATGAAAGACCATTTGAGGTACTCAGCGTATAAAAAACGGGATTGGGTTGAGACAAGAGCTTGCCCCAAACCATAATTGAAAGCAGTATGATTGCCGCCTTTTTCAATCCTAAATTTTCAGGTAAGATACTCTAATCTATAACCAGTTTTAATTCGATGTAAAGTGAATCAGGTAAAATATTGAAAGGCAATAACAGCAATAGTATATTATTATTCTGCGGTAGCTTCCACCGATTGAACGGCAAGGCCATCCGCCTAAGGCGGATGGCCAAAATGAAAATTTGAATCAGGCAAATTTTTATAAAATGAGTAAGCACATCGTAAAATTGCCAGTGGCTTATTCATGAAATACTAATTTAGGTTCTCCAAAACAATTAAAGATGATATAGAGCCTGGACATCAGAGGCACTTAGAGTGCGGGTATAGAAGCGAAGATCATCCATGCTGCCTTGCCAGCCATCACCTATCCAGGACATATAATCTTGTGATCCTCCTGAAAAAGATCCCTGGTTCAGTTTTTCATCGATAAAATTTCCATCTACATAAAGTTTGATGTATGATCCATCATAAGTAGCTACAAGGTGATGCCAATCTCCATTTAAAGTATTTGATTGAACACCCTGGGTAGTAGAGGTTGTAGTGATCGCTGCTGAGAATTTATCATTTGATTGAAAGAGGTAAAGCGGAGATTGATAAATACCGCCAGAGCCAGTAGCGGATTCATAACGTACCCAAACCGAAATTGACATGTTTGTTGATAATCTCAGGCTACTTACAGCAATCCTGTAAACCCCATCGAACTTTATAGCGCTATTCGCAGTACCAAACCTGTCCTCTGTGTAAGCAGCAGCATTACCGTTCTCGATAGCTGCACTGACTTGTCCATTTTTATCATTGATATCTCCATTAAAAGGGAAAGAGAATTCAAGCTTCCTGGTTTCGCTAAATGAAGAGCCGCCACCTTTATTTGAAGCAATCTCTTCTTCTGATTTATTCAATTGTTCAAGATCAGTTTTTTCTTTACTGCATGAGATCAACACGACTGTTGTAATTGCTGCGGTAAGAAACATAAATTGTTTTTTCATTGTTTGAGAGTTTAGAAGTTTTTAATTTTTTTCATCCTAAAATTATTATAGTGATAAAAGGAAACGTTTTAAATATTATTCTTAGGTAATACATAATGATTGATCGGAAATAAAAAAGCTGTCTTCAAAGACAGCTTTAATACTACTTGTAATGTACTTTTCTAATTGTTTGCTAAAGTGCTTACTTCGGCCGCAGAAAGTACCCTGGAATAAAAACGCAGATCATCAATTGCCCCTTTCCAATATATGCCATAAGGATAAGAATAACCAACTGAATATTTATCTGTCGGATCAAAAGGACCAGTACCTGCTGGCGTAGGCGCAGTTCCAATAAGAGCGCCGTCAATATAAAATCTGAGGTCGTTGTTGTCACGTGTGATCGCCATGTGGTGCCATTTTTTATCAGTACCAGTTGATGATTGAACGACTTGCTGGGCGTTAACTAAACCAGTTTGAAAGCTACCAGCAAAAAAATCGTAGTTCTGTTGGAGGATAAATCCTTTCAAGCTGAACACAGAAGATATCCAGCCTGGAGTTGGCAGTGTGTCATGTTGTATCCAAACCGACACGGTAGCGCCATCAGGCGTTGATGGAACATTAGATATATTCACGCCATATGCGCCATTGAAGCTAATAGCCTTGTAGGCCTGCCCCTTTCTATCGGTCGTGTAAGTCACACGGCGAACGGTGGAAACTGCATCGGCCAGGTGACCAGTAGCATCTTTCAGATCACCATTAAATTCGAAACGACCCAGCAAACCTTTACCTGAAACACGTGGTTCAGCTTGAGTTCTTGGTGCTGCAATCTCTTCAAGGGTGTTTGGTTGTTCTGTTTCAATTTTTTCCTTGCTGCAGGAAACAAATGCAATGGCTATAAAAGCAGTTGCAAAAATTAAGCTCTGTTTTTTCATTTGATTAAATATTTAGTAGTTAAAAAATTTGTGACGCAAAAGTATCTGTGACACTACAGTTATTGTCTGTATTATTATTGACTGGTGATGATTAATGATTTATCGGAAAACAAAAAGCTGTCAACAATGACAGCTTTTAAAATTTAATGTGGATGTTCCTGCAAAACTATTTTACACTCACCAGTACTTTGATCTTTCCTGTTGATGATGAATTAAAATTTTCCAAAGCTTTACCGATCACTTGTCCCGGTTTCACTTTATCAAGATCAGCTTTCATTGCAACACCAGGCGTTGACGATGTAACTAACATATCTCCTCTTTTAATTTCGCCACCTTCTAAACAAACTTTTGTAGGAATTACACCGACAACACCCATTGGTACTTTATCAGAAATATCTGTTTCAATATTTTCTTCGGTAAGTAACACACCGGGCTTTGTTGCATATACACCGGCTACCAAAGTAGAATAAGCACCAGAAGATTTTTCAACACTGCGATCTTTATCTGTTGATATTACCAATACATCACCAGTTTCATATTGCTGAATATTTCCTGTTACATCAAATGCTTCAGCCACATCGGCGCCACTATTTTGTGTACCGCCATTGAAAAAACCTTTACCTGTTCCGTCAATGCGGGCTTTGTTTGCTCCGCTTTTCTTGAATGTTGCAAGACTGTTCACCACATTGGGATTTTCGTTGTCAATTAATAGACCCGCACCCGTACCACTTGTATATGCCGACAAAACGGGACTGCTATTGTTTGCATTGAAAAGTGAAAAATCTCCGGCCTTGCCAGTCCCTGTGCTAGAGCTTTTCAAAACCGTAGAGGCGTTTGTTGCAATATTTGTATAGAATGACGCAGCAATTCCAAGATCTGCGCTAACATTGATACCATAACCTGTGCCCCTATTGTCAACCTGTAATCCGACACCATTACCTGATGTGTTCATCTGGTGCAAAATAATTCCGTTACCAAGGCCATAATTAAAGCTCTCCATCACATTACCAACAGCCGTTGTATTTGGCGCATTAACATATATGGAAGTTCCTTTTGTCTGGTTGAGAATATGAAACAGATGATCAGTTCCATTAGCATTCGTACCTTGTAATGTCATTGTTCTGCCCGAACCGTCTGAATTTACCAATACAGCTTCTTCGGTAGATGTTGAATTTGCATTTTGTAATAGCAAACCACGGCCTTTTCCATAATTCACGATGTAAACTGCTTCATCTGTGTTATTCGAACTGTTCGCTTCGAACCTTCCTGTATTTCCCTGACCATAGTTTATACCATAAATTGCATTGCCACCGTTCTGCAAATAACCCATCACACCAACTCCACCGCTGTCTATATTTGTACCGTATACTCCGGCATTGATTAAACCTCTTCCTGATCCATAAACGCCAGTTCCATGATCGGTAATCCCCGCCACGCCTGAACCATCGGAACTTGTGCCGAGCACACCATAGCCAAAAGAATTATCTCCCCAAACTCCTGTTTTGAAACCTGGGTTGAACCCAATGTAACCAGCGCCGCTGCGGCCATAAATACCACTTGAACCAATATTTGGATCTGTATTCGTAATGGAAAAGACAGATGCGTCGGTATTACCGCTACCTGCATAAGGAAGTGAAAAACTTCCACTGCCTCCGCCTCCACCGACATTCAAGTTGATTTCATTCCATGTTGTAGAAAAATACCAAAATGTTTTTGTGTCAGTATCATACACCAGCAATCCATCGGCTGGTGAAATGATAGAAGTTCTTTGTAAGGTTGTCATTCGTGGCGTAAGAAAACCTTTGTTAGTGCTAGAAACATCAAGCATAGCACTTGCATGTGCTGCATTTCCTGTTGTATTGATCGCTACGTTTTGAGAAAAACTTTTCAAACCAACGATCATAGCTGCGAGAAAGAATATTTTTTTCATAAACAATTTTTATTTGTCCCAAAACTATTCCGCAACGAAAGGTTGATAAGCAAAATGCTATTCAATGGTTATTGCTGATTATTTTTCGGAAAAACCATGAAAAAATTTTTTGCGAAACTAAAATTGAATTACCCTTAATTCAATAAGGATAACCTTTTACTAACTCTGATATTTTGAAACGCTGTTTATGATTTTATTTTGCAAATGAAAAGCGTTCGATATGCGTAGAATGAAAAAACAAACAGTTACCGATATAATTATGTTCATTATTCTTCTTGTTACTGTCTTGTTGCTATCCCTGTTAATCTGACCTTCCGCTTGAATTAAGACTGTGTTTTGATTCTTCCTATTTTTGAAAAAAAAGAAGTATGTACAAAACCATCGTGACAGAACTTTTTGAAGGCATTTCAATTATAACAATCAGCAGGCCTGATAAAATGAATGCCTTAAATAAAGATGTAATTGATGAGCTTAATACTGTTGTTGATGAAATTTATAATAATGCTGGGATAAAATCGGCCATCATTACTGGTGCCGGCAAAAAAGCATTTGTTGCCGGCGCCGATATAAGTGAGTTTGCTGAATTAAACAAGGAACAGGCATTACAGCTTGCAAAAAAAGGACAAGCTGTTTTTGATAAGATAGAAAACAGCCCGAAACCAATCGTTGCTGCTGTAAATGGATTTGCATTAGGTGGCGGTTGTGAATTAGCGCTGGCTTGTCATTTTATTTATGCAAGTGAAAATGCAAAGTTTGGTCAGCCGGAAGTAAATCTGGGATTGATACCTGGTTATGGCGGGACACAAAGATTAACGCAGATAATTGGAAGAAATAGATCTATGGAATTAATCATGAGTGGAAATATATTTACTGCAAAAGAAGCTATGGAGTTTGGAATAGTAAATAAAGTTTTTGACTCGGATGAATTACTAGAAAAAACAAAAGAGATTTTGATGACGATTCAATCGAAGGCACCCATTGCAGTTGCTAAAGTAATTGAATGCATTAATAACTTTGATCACACGCAACAGGGTTATGATTTTGAAATAAAAAAGTTTGGTGAATGTTTCGCTACTGATGATATGAAAGAAGGCACATCTGCTTTTCTTGAAAAACGAAACCCAGTTTTCTCCGGCAAATAATATTGCAAAATTGTAATACCCAATGGAGGGTATATATACCCGTACTTTGCTGTAATAACTTTAAGTTATAATTTGACAAAATGAAAGGCTTGCTATTGAGTCTTCTTGTTCTTTTCAATCTTACCGCAACAGCTCAGTCTCCTGGTCTTACAATAAACATATTAATGGATTCTGTAAAGGCTAACAGTATCCGTTATAAAATTGAAATGAATATTTGCGAACCGAAGAAAATGACAGAACGGGGAGGTTGGTTTAGTCATGATACTTCCGCCATTGATTTTACAGCATTAAAAGCTAACGATATAGAGTGCGGTGGATATTTTGATGACGGTATGCCGACGTTGATTTCAGGTGAGGAGGAAAAATTTTTCAACCGCTTTAAATTCAGTAACCAGGTATTTGCCTGGGAAAAAATATTCGTTTTCAGAATATCCAACCGGTCCTCAAGAGGTTGGTGGCCGCCAATGTATATCGTGATGCCAATGAAGTATAAATCATTCGTCACACACATTACATTAACCGATATTGTATTTCAATCCGGCAAAGTGATCTTTCTTACGAATTACAATGCTTTTTACAATGACTCTGAAAATATGAAATTCCTGGATATTGATCAATCATTGAAAAACTATAAGACAGTTGATGTAAAAATTTTTCCTTTACAAGAATTATTGGAAAAAAACTAATCGCTGTATTTTGAATTAATGAAGCCAATCATTCAACAATTATTAAAAGAACTGGAGACAGGTCCGCAGGATTGGAAAGTGAGCCACCTGTCTGATATTGGTGATTATCTCAGGCATCCCTACCCGCATGAAGAGGGTTATGCGGAAGTAGTTCAACAATTGATCAATTTATTGACGAAGGAAAAAGAGGTTGCTGTAAGAACACAATTTTTCAGAAATATCGCTACTGCTTTTATGTACAGGATAGATTTATCAGAAATAAATTTTGGTCCATTGATCCACGGTCTGGATAAAAAGGATCCTCTTTTTATAGGTAATGTTATATATCTTTTGTCCATGACCTTTAATGAAAAATACAAAAAAATATTTTCAAAATATTTAACCCATCCTGATGAAAAGGTAAGATATGAGGCACAGGATGCATTGGATTCCTTGCCGTAGTATAAGAATTAATACAAAGTGAGTTTTTTCTTACTACTTGTATTGAAAAAGATTATTTCTCAATCAGGCTCTCATCAATCATATAAGCCGCTATACCGCTGATATTATCATTCCCCATTGCATCCTGCAGGTAAACTTTAAATGATGTAACAGTTGTAGCCGGAAATGTAAGAATTCGTTTTCTTCCAACACTGGTACCCGGAATTTGAGAGATTATTTTATCGCCATTGTATAAAACAATATTGAATTTGCGAACGGTTTGTCCCAAATGAATAGCTTCTCTCAATACAATGCAATTGATCTTTGTGGGCTGTTGTAATTGCACAACAAAGTTTTGCAGGTTAATAGCATAGCTGGCTTAGTTGGCATCAAAGCTGCGCAAGGCGAGTGATTTTCCTGAAAGATCTTTGTCGCTAAACTCGTAATAAGTACTTGCCTGTTTCAAAATATTGTCGCTGAAATTTTCATCTCTCAGTTTTTTAAATC
>Ga0068859_100006398_pt1 | contig 11951 bp, 9 predicted proteins | sample KBSSwiS22_FD_66585 | JGI IMG/M metagenome (GOLD analysis project Ga0068859, IMG submission 66585) | Switchgrass rhizosphere microbial communities from Kellogg Biological Station, Michigan, USA - KBS Switchgrass S2-2 | ecosystem: Host-associated > Plants > Roots > Rhizosphere > Soil ... | reverse complement strand
ATCCTTGGCTACCAGGGAGAGTACCCCAAGCGCCACGAAGCGGAGCACGCCGCGCCATCGGCAGCCGCCCAGATCAAGCGGTAGGCCGGTCGAGGCCCCTCGCGCAGGGCTACGCACGAGCCGCGGCGAGCTTCTCCTCGGTGATCCTCGCCATGGTCCATTCGTCGCCAAGGACCGCATCGGTGTCCATCGCTGCTCCCATCCTGGTCCGTTCGTGTCTCCCTCGCCGTTGCGTTAGCCCTCGGGGGCGGCGGCGAGACGAACCGCCTCGCGCATGGGTTTCTGGCCGATGGCGAAGCAGACGGCCGCCAGGGGCACGAAGATGGCCGCCGTGAGCGCGCACGCCAGCTTCACCTTCGAAGGGTCGTGAAACACCCGCTCGGTGAGCAGGGGCACCACCAAGGGCCCGAACGTGTAGCCCACGATCTGAATGATCATAGTGCTCAGCGCCGTCACCCGCCCGCGCAGCCTCGCCGGCGTGGCCACTTGCAGCGCCGCGATGAACACGCCCCCGAAGTTCATCAGGAACTTCATCGGTCCGAGGATCAGCAGGAAGATCAGGGCGCTCGGCGCCAGCAGGGAAAGACAGGCGCTCGCGACGATGATGAACGAGCCGAAGAAGTAGTACCGCAGGTGGGCGTCCCGACGCCGGACGAACAGCCGGTCGACCATCAGGCCGTTCCCGAGCTGGCCGCAAAGGCCGAACACGGCGGTGAAGACCCCGAGGGCCGAGCCGATCTGCAGGGGCGTCCAGCCATAGGACCGGGCGATGGCGACCGGCAACCACGTCCACACCCCCAGGTTCACCAGGATGAGGAGCGATTGTCCGATCACATAGCAGGCCAGGAACAGCCAGGTGCTTCGAAGGAATGCGAGCACCTCGCCCCAGGGCGGCCCCTTCGCCTCGGCCGATCGCGGGAGGCGCGGGGGCTCGGGCACGATGAAGATGGCGCAGGCCAGGATCAGCGCCGGCGCGCCGGTGACGATGAACGCGATCTGCCAGGCGGCCAGATGCCCGAGCAGCGGCGCCTCCATCCCCGGCCCCGCCCAGCTTATGATGGCCCCGCCTATGGCCAGGGCGCCGGCCTGGCCGAGGATCGAGCCGGAGGCGTAGACGGAGAACACCGTCGCCAACCGGCGTTTGGGGAAGATATCGCTCAGCAGCGAGGCGACCGCAGGACCGACCGCAGCCTCGCCGAGGCCGACCCCCGCCCGCGCAGCGAACAGAACGCCATATGATCCGGCGAGCCCGCTCCCCATGGCGCATAGGGCCCACAGGGTGACGCTCCAGAAGATCACCCAGCGACGGGAATAACGGTCCGCCGCGTAGCCGATGGGAATGGCGAACAGCGGGTACAGCAGCGTGAACGCCGGCCCCTGCAGCATGCCGATCTGTCCGTCGCTGATGTGCAGGTCGGCCTCGATCGGCGCGACCATCAAGGTCACGACGTGGCGGTCCAGGAACGAGACGAACGCCAGCAGGACAAGCACGCCAAGGCCGACCAGCGCCATGACGCTCGGCCCTTCGGCGTCACGCGGCGCACGTTGGTGGGCCCTCTCCTCGGAAGGCGCATCATCCACGGCGGCCAATCTCCCTGGTGGCGATGACGCCGGACACGGGTCCGGAACAGCTAGGCGGTAAGAAGCTGTCGAAGTTGCGGGCGGCTGACCTTCAACATCTGCGTCAGCGGCAGTTCCTCTACGATCTTGATTCGGGTCGGCCTCTTGTAGGGCGCGAGGCGCTCGCGCGCCCAGGCCATCAGTTCGGCCTCATCGACCTTGTCCTTCGCCTCTGGGCTGAGGACGACGGCCGCGGCGGGGACTTCGCCCAGGCGGGCGTCCGGAAGCCCTACGGCCGCGACGCGGCGAACGCCGTCGTGCTGGAGCAGGCAGGCCTCCACCTCGCTCAGCGGCACCTTAAAGCCGCCGCGGATGATCACGTCGTCGGCCCGGCCCTTGATGAACAGGAAGCCATCCTGGTCGAGGACCGCCAGGTCATTGGTCCGGATCCAGCCGCCTTCGCCGGCGACCAGCGCCGTGGCGCGAGACACCTCGAGGACGCCCTCCTCTCCCGCCGGGACGCCGAGGCAAGTGACCGGGTCCACGACGCGAAAGGACACCCCCTCCACCGCCCTGCCGACGCTGCCGCGCTTGGCGGCGCCCCATTCCCGGTGGAGGTCCAGGGTCCAGCGCGCCACGGGCGTGGTGCCGAGCTCGGTGGCGCCATAGCTGTAGAGCAGCGGCTTTCCATAGGTGGATTCCAGCTTCTCGATCTCGTCTGCGGAGAACGGCGCCGAGCCCGTCGTGAAGCATTCCACATGTGCGAACTTGGCTTTTGGCACGCCGGATTCGAGCAGCATCCTCAGACCGGCCGGCGGCAGTCCCGTCCGGCGAAGCTTGAACCGCTCGACCAGGTCGGCCCACTTGCGCACATCGAGCCGCTCCATCAGCACGAGGTGCAGCGGCTGCGCGGCGCAGGCGAGCAACACGTAGATCCCACCGATCGTGACCAGGGGATTGGTCTGGACAAGAGGTCGCGGTTCGGCGGACACCGGCCCCTCGCGACGGGAAGCGTAGGAATCCGCTTCTTCCCAGGTGAGGGGCACGCGCTTGGCCGCTCCGGTCGTGCCGCTCGTGGACATCACCACCGCCGCATTGGGAAACGGGTTGCTGTCCGCTCTGGAATCGTCGCCCGTTGGGGACAGCCGCAACGAAACCGTGAGCTCCCCGTCCCGGTCGAAGATCTCCAGGCCGCGGGCGCCGATGGAGCGCGCCGCGTCATCCAGGCCGGGGGTCCAATCCTCGCGCTCGGCGATCACGACGCCGGGTTTCAACGCCAACACGTCGGCGCAGACGCCGGCGGCCGGCTGGATCGGCGTGATCATCAAACCGGTGCGCCGTGCGGCCAACAGCCCGAACATCGCCGCGGCGCCCACCGCGCGGTTGCGAAGGACCAGCGCCGCCGATGATCCCGCAGGGTCGATAGCCTCCAACAATCGCGACAACGCCTGCGAGAACGCGCCTAACCGGGACCAGGAGTAGGTTCGATCTTCGAAGGTGATGGCGGTCGTCGCGCCGCCCTCGGCCATCACCTGTCTCAAACGCTCGGAGATGTTCATCACGACCTCCCAGGGTCCGCGCCCCGGCCCACGGTCAGGACCCCTCTCGCGTCGCCGGCCCGCCGGCGAATTCGGCCCGCAGCCGGTCGCGAAGCTCGTTCTTCCTTATCTTCCCGGTCGGCGTACGCGGGAACTCCTCGACCACGATGACCCGCTCGGGCGTCTTGAGGCGAACGATCCCCTTCGACCGGAAATATGCGGTGACGCTCCCCAGGGTGACGTCGACCCCGGGGCTGGTCAGGACGAAGGCGCAGACCCGCTCGCCCATCACTTCGTCGGGCATGGCGACCGCCGCCGATTCCTTCACGCCGGGCATGGAGGCGAGGTGGTCCTCGATCTCCTTGGCCGAGATGTTCTCGCCGCCGCGGATGATGATGTCCTTCATCCTGTCGGTGATGGTGAGATAGCCGTCGGCGTCGAAGGTCCCGATGTCGCCGGTCCTGTACCAGCCGCCCGGCAGGAAGCAGTGCCGGTCGAGCTCGGAATTGACGTATCCCACAAAGAGGCGGGGCCCCCGGGTGCAGACCTCCCCCGGCTGACCGGGCGGCGTTTCCCGGCCGTCCTCGTCGACGATCATGACTTCGTTGCGTGGCGTCAGCTTGCCGTCGGTGAAGGCTCGCTTTTCGAAGTCGTCGCCCGTGGCGAGCGACACGTTCGGGTGCTCGCTCATGCCATAGACGCGCCAGCCCTGGAGGCCGAGGGAGTCGGCGAGGCGGATGGTCTCGGGGCTCACCGCCGACCCGCCGAGGCCGAACGACTTCAGGGACGAGATGTCGGCGCCGATTTCCGCCGCGGCGTCGATGAGGGTGGTCAGGAAAATCGGCGGCGAGGCGGTGGACGCGATTCCGTAGGTCTCCACGAGCCGCGCGGCGTCCTGCGGAAGCCACTGATCGATGAAGACGGTGTCGGAGCCAGGGCTCACGAACGGCCGCATGATGGTGAGGAAGCCGGCCATGTGGCCCGCCGGCTGCATCCCGAAGGACGGGCCGCTGGGCGGCGTGTGCATGCCCGGCGCCGCGCCGCGCGCGCCCTCAGCGTTCAGATCGCAAAGCAAGGTGTTGTGGGTGTGCTTGACGCCTTTGGGATCGGAGGTCGTGCCCGAGGTGTAGATGACCAGGCACACCTCGTCCGCAATGCCCGCCGGGCCGGGATAGGTGGTTTCGGACGTGTCGAGCTGCGCCCAGTTCACGAAGTCTTCGCGACGTGCTTCGCCCACGACAATGAGGTGTCGAAGTTCCGGAAGCTTTCCGGCGTCCTCCACCCGCTCCAAGTAGTCGAAGCCCCGCCACTGGTCCGGAATGACCAGCGCCTTGGCCTTGGTCTCCCGCATGATGAAGCCGAGCTCCCGGGCGCCATAGACCGCCACCAGCGGCACCACCGCCAGGCCGATCTTGTACGCCGCCAGGTAGGCGAGCGCCGTCTCGCGCCAGGACGGCAGCATGACCGCGATATAGTCTCCGCACCGCAGGCCGAGCTTGTGAAATGCCGACGCGATCCGCTCCGCCTCCTGGTCGAGTTCCGCGACCGTCCCGATCGAAGGGCGCACCCTCGAATGGAAGATGAGCTTCTGTTGCGGGCCCGCCTTCACCCCGTCGCGGATGGCGTCGGCATAGGACCTGTCCGTGTAGACGCCCCGTTCGCGCCAGTAGGCGCGCCGCGCCGCGCGATCCGCTTCGATGGTCGAGAAGTCCAGCATGGCGTCACCAACCCAACAGGGAGGAAGCGGTCGCCCGATGTTCGTCAGGCGAGCCCAGCCAGGCGTAGTCGAACATCGCGCGACGAAGCCAGATGTGCGCCGAGTGTTCCCAGGTATAGCCAAGCCCGCCGTAAGCTTCGGTCGCCTGGCGCGCCACGTTCGAGAACGTCTCCGTGATCAGGGCCTTTGCGACGGCCACGCTCAGCACGGCGTCAGGCGATCGCGCGTCCAACTGCTCGGCCGCCCGACGGTAGAGGGCGCCGTTGTGATAGATCGCCAGCGCCAGGTCGGCCATCTTGTGCTTGACGGCCTGGAACTGCGCGATGGGCAGTCCGAACTGCGGGCGCATCTTCGAATATTCGACGATATCTTCGACCATCCGGCGCGACCCGCCGTGGGCGTCGGCGGCGACGATGACGGCGGCGGCGTCAAGCAGGCCCAGGGCGAAGTCGCCGGCCAGCAGCTCGATGGGCGCGGCGTCGAACGTCAGGGTCGACAGCGGCCGCGTGCGGTCGGTGCCGGAGAACGCCGCGCTGGACACGCCGGGTCCCTTGATCTCCACGAGACCAAGCCGGCGGCCCGCGAGGCCGACGACGGCGATGTCGGCCTGGCCGCCCGCCATCACATAGCTTTTGGACGCCGTCAGTCGCCCGTCCTGCGGCTGAGCGGTCCACTGGTCGGCCGTCCAGGCCGGGCCTTCGCTCAGCGCCAGCGTGCCGACGGCCTCCCCCGTCGCCAGGCTTGGCAGCCACCTCGCCTTCTGCGCCGGCGTCCCCGCCGCCTCGATGGCCATCCCCGCAAGCGTGTGGGCGATCCAAGGCCCGGGCGCGGCGGTCCAGCCGATGAGATCCGCAACGGCGGCGATGTCGGCGAGGCCCAGGCCCAGCCCGCCATGCTCCTGCGAGATCCCAAGGCCGCCCAGTCCAAGGTCCATCATCCCGTCCCAGATGGATCGGGCGACGGTGTCGTCGCCGTCAAACGCCCTGTGCGCCACGTCCACAGGACAGGCGTCTCGAAGGAAGTTTTCGACCCCTCCGACGAGAGCCTTCCGATCTTCGTCCGCGACGGCCATGCTTGCGAGGTCCTTCTCAACCCGGCGCTTCGCCATCCGATCCGCTAGGCTGCGCCCCGTCCCGGCAAGGCGACGATGGCCAGTCCTTCCGCCGTGACGTCGTCCAACTGGTTCTTCGCTGTCAGCCTGGCTTCGACGAGGTGCGAAGCATCCGACTTGTTCACGACCTCCGCCTCCACGATCGTGAGGTCGTTCATCATGTTGGGCCGTACGATCCGGACGTCGAGCTCCTTGAGCACGCCGTGGTCGCCCATCCAGTCCGTCACGACCTGCGCCATCCAGGAGCATCGTTGCGCGGCGTAGTCATATCCGCCCGGCAAGCCCATCTGGCTGGCCAGCGACGGCTCCCAGTGCGCCGACGGCCAGGCGTCCGCGACGCCGGCGTCCCGGTTGACGACCCGCATGGAGGGCGCGCGATCAAGCAGGGCGTAGAACATCCGGTTTGTCGCGTTCCACGGATTTCCCTGACCGAGCAGGTAACCGATCATGTTGTTCAAGTGGAGCGGCCCCTTCATTTGCGCGGGAAGCCGCTCACCCACCTGGCAATCCTCGTAGGGCCTGGGCAGGGAGCCGCGCCGGAGCGACGCCTCCTGGCGATAGTGTTTTTCGATGCGGTCGCGCTCCGCCGCGTCATACGTCGCCAAAGGCCGATCGGTCCCGATGCGCTCGGCGATCTTCTCGACGTCGTCGAACCTCGCGATCTTGCAGAAGTTCTCTGCGACCAGTTCGCCTTGCGGCGTCCGGAAGTCCGTCCGCGTCAGCTCCGTGGCGATCGCCCCGCTGAACCCCGCCGGTGCGTCGGCGGTCACCTCCACGAGGACCCGCTCGGCCCGGATCACCTCATCCAACCGCACGCTGCGCCGCCATGCCCAGCGCTCCCCGATCACCAGGCTGGGCAGGTCCCACAGGCGGCTCTGCTCTCCCCTCGCCGCGAGGTGGGTCCCGTTCGCGTGGCTGTAGAGGTAGCTCGGCGGCGCCGTCAGCCCGCCGGCCGGGGAACGTGACGCATAGTCGTCATCCCACCAAAGGGGGTTGTCGTCGCCGACGCCCATCGCCCAGTGCTTGATGTTGTCGCGGGTGACCACGTGGTTCCACTGGGAAACGGGCTGCGCCTTTCCGACGAGAGCCCGCGTAAACTCAAGGCGCTCGGCGACGGACCGGCCGTCGAGGTTCGCTGCGGCGTCTGCCTGCTCACCCATTGAAATCACGGCCTCCAACCATGCTCGTACTCACGAGCGGACCCTTCATGCGAGCCCCGCTCACGCCTCACCGATCGGAGGCGTCATTCCGGCCCGCTTGCTCGCCGAAACCGCCCGCAGAGCCCAACCCAAGCCAGAACAGCATTCGAAGGTATCAGGTTTGTGCGGATTTCCGAACAGCGTGCTTATATGCGCTCACGACTATGCGCCGGCCCTGCATGCTGTCAATTGCGAACGGCGCCAGGCGGACGCCCTCCCCCAACAGGTATATTCGGTGCGCTGGCAGCTTACGCTGTTCCCGCCATCCCCGCTCCACGACGCCCGGGGAGACGACGGCCGTCGCCTTGCCGCTAGCTCCAGGATGGCGGATATGGGCCGTGGTAGCCGAGAATGCGCGACATCTGCTCCGCGGTCGTTCGGACGAGTTCCGTGATCTCCTTCTGGCGGGGTCGAATGCGCCCGATCGGACCCCCCGCGGCGGTCGCACAGCAAAGCGACCCGCTGGCGTCAAAGACCGGCGCGCCCACGCCCATGGTGCCCTCGTCCAGGCCACCCACATTCTTGGCGATCGCTGTCTTACGGATTTCCGGGATCTTCCTGATGAGTTCGCTCTTGGTGATGGTGTGCTGGGTCGGTGCAGGCAGCTTGCGCTGGGCGAGCAGGCTCTTCCGCTGCGGCTCCGGCATGAAGGCCAGCAGGGCTTGGCCGATCGAGGTGGCGTGGATTGGCGAGCTGCTGCCGCGGGATCGGCTGAGCCTCAGTCCATGATTACTCTCGATGACCTCGAGGTAGATGATCGATCGGCCATCCTCCGAATAAACGCCCAGGGTGACCGTCTCGTTGGTGGCCTCCGCCATCGCCCGCAAATTCGGCAGGATCGAAGCTGGGAACGAAACGGTCGCGCTCATCGCCGCTGCGAGGCTGAGAGCGCTCCCGCCCAGGACGTACTTGCCGCCGGTCGACGCGATGTATCGATCGGCGGCCAGGCTCCGCAGGATGCTGAGCACGCTGGTCTTGGGAAGTCCCAGCGCCGCGGCGATTTCCGTGAGGTTTAGGCCCAGCGGCGAAGCCGAGATGAGCCGCAGAACCTCTAGTCCGCGACTGACCGACCGCGGCCCGGCCCTGGGTGTGCGCGGGCTGTCTTCCCGACTGCTCGCCGCCGGCGGCGTGCGCGCCGTAGCGTTATCGTTGCGCCGCACCGCACACCTCGTCCACTTGTTTCCTCGACTCCAGAACTTGCCTCCACTTTGGCTGGCGCCCCACTTTGGATAGCGCCCGAGCGATCTGCACTTCGTCTCCGCCTATCCGCAACGGCGTTGCCGCCGGCGGTGATGCCGCGAATCTACAGTGGAACATGGATGATGTCGGCTCATTGTATCTGCCGCCCTTTGTCGGTGCGCCGACCTTGTAACCCTGCAGAAGCATTCCGTTACTCGCCGGTATAGACAGGCGCACGGCGTTCGAGCCAGCTGAGCACCGCCTCCTGGGCGTCGTGCGATCCAACGAAATCCGCGCGATACTTCTCGGCGCGTGCGCGCACCTCGCTCGATACGACCGGAGCCATGCTTCGAACAAGGTCACGGTGGGCGCGCACGGTGGCTGGCGGAATGCGAAGCAGCTGACGCGCCCTGTCCATCGCCACCTCCATCAGGTCCTCGTCCGGTACGACCTGAACGATGAGGCCGGCGTCGTACGCACGTTGCGCCGTAATTCGGTAGCCGAGGGACAATTCCATGCAGATGGCTCGGGGCCAGTTCTGCTCCCACCCCCAATCCCAACCGGCCTGGATGCCGCGGGGGATCTCCGAGATCTCAAATGACGCCGATTGCGCGGCGATGCACAGGTCGGCAGTCAACACCGCCATGATGAACCCAACACCCATGGCGTAGCCATTGACCGCGGCGACGACCGGCTTGGTCAAATCGTTGTTGGTCCAGAACAGACAGGGAATGGGAATCTGGGGCTCGCGCATGGCAAGTAAGCCGTTGCTGACGCTCTCCTTCACGTCGACGCCCGCCGTGAATGATTTTCCAGTTCCGGTGAATATGGCGACTCGCGCATCTGGATCATCCTCAAAGCGTCGCCACACCTGGGCCAGTTCATGCCGCATCTGGACACTTACGGCATTAAGCGATTCGGGACGGTTCATCCTGATTATGGCGATCTTGTCCACTTGGCTGTATTCGACAAGCACTCCTACTTCCTCCGATCACGTGGAATTGGCTTCGGCTTTATCTTCATTCAGTGGGGGCAGGACATGTCTCGGCAAATACCTCCGCGCAGCGTCGATGTCGGCCCAGGCCCTGGCTGCTCCGAGGGGCAAGACACTACAGGTTTCGCGACGCATCTAGCGGATGACCATCACGGCATCGTCGGTAGTTCGACCACCGCTGTGCCCAGAGTCGTTTTCTCATCACGTTGATTGGTGATCCAAAGCATCAGGTCGACAAGGTGCTTGCCGTCGACGATGCGCTTTTCCGCGACCTTGCCTGTGCACCAACTCAGATCGCCGATAAGGTTGGGCCTGCGCAGCGTAACCGAGATTTCGCAGAGGTTTGCGTCGTCCCCCATCCAGTCCGTGACCAAGTGCGTCATGTCGTCGTATCGCATCGGTCCTTCATCGTAAGGTCGCGGAATGCCACTGAGACGTGCGAAATATTCGTCCCAATGGGCGGCGGTCCACTCATCTTCGATGTTTGTCTCAGTGTTCACCAGGCGATTGGATGGCATGGCGATCAGCTGGAGATGTTTCACGCGGTTGGTATAGTAGATTGCGCCCTGCCCTAAAAAATAAGAAACGATGTCGGTAATTGTGAGCGGACCCTTGGCGATGGTGATCATGTCTTCGCCCACATTTGTATTTTCCCAGTACCGCGGAGTGCTTCCGCGCCGCTGGGAGCTTTCCGCTTTAAATTGCCTGCTTAAGGTGTCGATTTCCTCGGTGGTGTACTTGGCGGGGGGAATATCGAGATATTTCCGGTTTTCTCGGGCTGCGCCGCGCTCCATTCGGATGACGGAGCCGTAGACGGTCGCAACGGTCTCGTCGCGCTGATTGCGGAATATTGTCTTGTAGACCTGTTCCACCGAACGTCCGGCCATGCGGCTCTGCCGTTCAATCACGTCGTGGGGCCCGCTCTGCGCCCGAAGGCTGTCGCCGATGCGCACGGGCTTTTCGAACACGATCCTTGTGCCCGAGATCATGGCGAACACACCTTGCAACACGTCCTGCGCCGAGAAAGCCAGGGGGTCCCGCTCCGGATTTGTGACGGCGCGCGGCGTCATCGTCGTCCCGGGTATCAGCATGCGTGGCGGCGCAACGATGCCCCCAAAACGCGTGCTCGCCGCATAGTCTTCATCCCAGTAGAGGGGATTGTCGTCTCCTGTAGAGGCCAGATATCGGATGATCTGGGTGCGCGTATAAGGGTCCGAGGCCGGCCCGACAGGACCAAGCTTGCCAAGATGCTGGCGCATGGCCCCCAACGCCTCATCGGTAATCTTGCCGTACATCCAATCGGTCGCCATCGCTTCCTCTCCACTTATCCCGCAAACTTTGTGATGTGGCGGCCCGCGGCGCGAAGGTCCGGTCCGTTATGTGATTTATGGTCTCATATTGGATGATTAGCCGCTCTTGAGCAGGGTGTGTCAACGGACCTCTCGGGACCCGACAACCTCGCTCCGGCGGGACGCCGAGCCTCAGCGCCGGGGCCGCTATCGGGCAGTGCCGACCTTCACGACCTGAATTGGCCCAAGGTGCGCTTGTCCAAATTCACGACCGGTCGCCAGCGTCAACGTCGACGTCAGACGCTGATAAAGCTTCGCCAAGTTCTGTCGGAGCGGGGATGGCTCGGCCACGAGCATAACGCCCCCCCTGCTAGTAGTTGAAGCTCACGCTCACGCCGTAGGTGGCCGGCGCCGAATAACGCACGCGGGCTGCAGCAGCGTCGGGGGAGGCCTGATTCATGTAGTGTACGTCGGTGACGTTCTTGCCCCAGATCGCCACCTGGTACTTCTCCGACGGTGGCGACCAGGCGGCGCGCAGATTCAGCAATGCATAGGGCTTCTGTGAGTAGATCTTAGCGTTGTCCGCCTGGTAGAAAATCCGGGTCGTATAGTAGAGATTGCCCGTGAGTTCGATGATGCCATTGCGCATGGGGTGGCGCCAATTGGCGCTCGCGCTCGCCGTCCACTCCGGCGCACGGATCATCGTCTTGCCGCTCACGTCCTGAGTGACGATGGTGTTCCCGAGATCGTCGGCGCGCGGGATCGCGATCACCGCCGCTTTGAAGCTGGTGTAGCGGGCGTGCGTGTAGGCGCCGCTCAGAACGCCGCTGAGTTCGTCGGTGAGCTGGTAGGTCAGCGAAGCTTCGCCGCCATAGCTCTTGGCGGTGCCTGCGTTGGAGGTGATCGACCCGATCCCCGCGACCGTGTTCTGGAACTGCAGGTTCTTGTAGTCGTAGTGGAACGCCGCGGTCTCGAAGTGCCACCGGGCCGCCTGGATCTTGTAACCGACTTCGAAGGCCGAAAGTGTCTCCGGCTGGACGGGCAGGAGACGAATGGTGGTGTTGAACAGGCCGCTCTTCTGGCCCTTGCTGTACGATGCGTAGACGTTCGAGCCCGGTGTAATCTGGTAACGGATCACTGCACGGGGTGTGAACGCGTGCCACGTGTGTTCCAGGAGGATGTTCTGGTTCGCCACCGGCCCGCCGGCCAGCACGATGACCGACTTGTCTTCGACGCTGTAACGGCCGCCGAGGGTTAGGTACCACTGCGGCGCGAAGTTGTAGGTGGCGTCGCCATAAACGGCATAGGCCTTGGCGCGGGTCAGCGGCGCGCCGGCGTTGGTGATCGCGGTCGCGCTCGTAATG
>Ga0068859_100006397_pt1 | contig 11951 bp, 10 predicted proteins | sample KBSSwiS22_FD_66585 | JGI IMG/M metagenome (GOLD analysis project Ga0068859, IMG submission 66585) | Switchgrass rhizosphere microbial communities from Kellogg Biological Station, Michigan, USA - KBS Switchgrass S2-2 | ecosystem: Host-associated > Plants > Roots > Rhizosphere > Soil ... | reverse complement strand
CACCATTCCCAACAACCACGCAGCCTGCGTCACCGCAATCGAATGAGGCGCAAACAAGGCAATGAGAAAGAGACAGCCAATAGTAGCTCTCTCGAGCGCGGTCGAAATCTGCATAGGCGGCATATTAGAATGCTAACGGTCTTCTATTCCATCCAATCAGGGAATTCAATGCGCTTAATCCTAACTATCTTGACCTTGTCTACAATCGCCTTCTCGCAAACAGTCATTCCCACGGACCACGTGAAAGCGATTCAGGACGACGCGCGCGTCCAGGCCGCCTTCGACCACATCGACAAGTATCGCGATGAGATACTACGCGAATGGATTGCCATCACCGAGATCAACGCGCCGTCAAAACAGGAACAGGAACGCGCCAAATTTATCGAAAGCCTGCTGCGCAAATACAAGCTCGATATCCGTTACGACTCCGCCGGCAATCTCATCGCCACGCGCAAAGGCACAGGCGGTGGTCCAGTGACTGTTTTTGACGCGCACATGGACACTGTCTTTCAACCCGGTCTGAAGATCAAAGCAACTGTTCGTGACGGCCGTGTTTATGCTCCCGGAATCGGCGACGACACGCGCAACATCGAAGCCTTGCTTGCAACGCTTCGCGCGCTCGATGCGGCTAAGATCAAAACCAAAGGCGATCTCGTTTTCGTGTTCACGACTGACGAAGAGGCCGGCATGACCGGCGCGAAGCAGTATACGAAAGATAACAAAGCCAAGGTTGATTACTACATCGCGCTCGATGGCGGTTACGAAGGGTTCACCTACGCCGGCATCGGCATCAACTGGTACCGCCATCACTTCATTGGACCAGGCGGTCACACGCGTTCACGCACCCCGCCGTATTCCGCAACGTTGCCGCTCGCGCATGCAATCGCACGGATTTACGAGCTGAAAGTGCCGGCGAATCCGTCGTCAAATCTGAACATCGGGATGCTCGGCGGTTCCGAAGTGGTAAATGCAAAGGCTTCGGATGCCTGGTTCACTGTTGACCTGCGTTCGACGAGCAACGACGTTATCGCAGATCTGGAAAAGAAGATCGCGACGATTCTCGAAGAAGAAGCACAACGTGCAGGAGTAACTGTGAAGACGGATGTGATCTCGACGTCGCCTGCGGCCGTGCTGCCGGGTAATCGCGAGTCGAACCTGGTCAAAATCGCGGAAGCGGTCCATCGCGCGATGGGTTTTGATCCGCCAATCGGGAACGCCGGCTCCAACAACTCGAGTGCCGCGCTTTTGCAGGGCATCAACTCCATCTCGACCGGAGCTGGTCCATGCAGCGACTCACACGCATTGACCGAGAATTGCGAGGTCGACCCGCTTTACAAAGGGATCAAGAAGATCCTTTTACTCGAAGTCGCTCTGGCTGGCCTGGCGCAATAATGAACCGTCACAGCGGGGGCAAGCCCCTCTTCCTGACTTGTTCTAGCTACGGTTCTGAATTTTTTGAAGAGGAATGAACGCGTAGGAAGTGAACAAGTCAGGAAGAGGGGCTTGCCCCCGCTGTGGCGAGCAATCAATGGCCTTCGCCGGCGAGCATCACGAAGCCGGTGCGCAGAATGATTTCCAGATCGAGTAGTAACGACCAGTTTTCAATGTAGTACAGATCGAGCCGCACCATCTCTTCAAACGGTAAACGATTTCTTCCCGAAACCTGCCACAGCCCTGTTAGACCGGGCTTCATGTCGAGTCGTTTACGATGCCATAACTCGTATGCTTCGACTTCGTATGGAATCGGTGGTCGTGGTCCAACCAGGCTCATGTCGCCTGACAACACGTTAAGTAACTGCGGCACTTCATCGAGGCTGGTGCGGCGCAGGATTTTTCCGATGCGTGTAATGCGCGGGTCTGCAAGCAGTTTGTAAGTCGGCTTGGTTTCGTTACCGAGATTTGCCTCTGCGCGCCCGGCGATAAATGCGCGCTGGTATTCGCGATGAAGCTCAGCATCGGCGTTGGCCTGCATCGTGCGAAACTTGTAGAGCAAAAAGAGCCGGCCATCCATGCCGACGCGCTCCTGCGTATAAAACACAGGGCCTTTCGAGTCGAGTTTGATGAGTAGTGCGATCAGCAGCCAGAGCGGCAGGAGAAGTAAGATCGCGAGCGCTGCGAAGATCAGATCAAATGTGCGCTTCAAGATTCGCGCGCCGTTGGAGAGTGGCTCACGAAAGAGACGAATCATCGGCAGTACGCCGATTTGATCGATCTCGGTTTTGCGCGGTAGGCAGTTGAAAAGACTGGGCGCGATCCGAAATTCAACACCGCGTCGTCGCCCGCAGCGCATCATCACTTCAAATAACGCGTCGCCATTCACCTGCGGGTCGGCAATGATCACTTCGTTCGCGCCGGAGTCACGAATCACTTCCGGCAACGATTCGAGCGTGCCGATTACGGGTACGTCTTCGTAGGACAGTTGCGTGTCAACAGCATTGGTATCGACAACTCCGATTACTCGATAGCCAAGCGAGGGGCGTTCACGCATTTCACGTATAAACAAAGAAGCTTCCGGGCCGCGGCCGACTACGAGTGTCGGAATCAGGTTGATCTGGCGGCTGCGCACAAACGTCTGCGCCGATCGCATAGCAAGTCGGAGCGCGCCGGCGCCGATCAGTACGAAGAAGAAATCGGCCACAAAAACGCCGCGCGCGTATGAGAACGCGCGAAACTCAAAACCGCCGCGATACAAAAACGCCGCCGCGACAATCAGTAATGAACCGATGGCGGCAGCCTTAAAGAGGCGAATGCTGTCGTCGACAAACGAGAACTCACCGCGGACGCGATAGAGATTATAGTAACGAAAACTCAGCAACCGGATGGCAACCACAAAGACCAGCAATGCTGCATACGGCGCAAAGCGCGCGCTTCGCACTGAAACGCCTTCACGAATATAGAACGCAAGCATGAAAGACGACACCGCGACCGCAGCGTCAGCAATCACGAGCGCCACCTTCACCGCAGGCACGATCCATCTCGGCGCGCGTCCGGGAACACGCACGATGCTTGGATCGACTATCGATTGTCGCGTTCGTTCTGCTTGCAAGAAAATCCTGTTTCACGCAAAGCCGCAAAGTTTAAGAACGAGGCGCAAAGAACCCTTTGCGAGCTTCTGCTTTGATCTTTGTGCCTTTGCGTGAAAGCCTTCACTCGAATACGAGTCTCACAACTTCATCAATAACTTCACGCGATCTTCGCGGGTTTATAGCCTGCTTCTTCTTTACCACCAAACTACTCAGATCCGCAGCGCTCGCAATTCGCCCTAACCGTCCCTCGTTAACCAAACCCTCATCAACCGCCGCCCACTTACCCGCGTAAATGCTCGCGGCCGGCACTCCCAGCGCCGCCGCCTCGCGATTGATCGTTCCACCCGCACTGATCACTAGATCACTGGCGGCTATCAAGTTCGCCCCGTCCAACGGCCTCGCCGGAATGATTACAAGTTTATCCGCATACTGCGCGCGCTGCGCCTCGTTGCGCGGCAGCAGGATCACCTGCACATTTGCTTTCGCCACCAGCATCGTCAGCGTCTCATCAAACAACGTGTTCTGAAACCGGTGATACAACGCATCGTGTGCGGGCGGCCGCAGCAGGACCAGCACATTATCCGGTTTGACACCAAGCTCACACAACTGCGCCGCAAACGAAGGATCCGGCTGGAAGTCTGCGAGATAAACGTCTTCCTTGGTCCCGTGATAACGTCCAACCTTTCCCACTCGGGCGCCGTAGTGCCTCAAGCTTGCGCCAGGAAAACTCGCCGGCACGATGATGCGCGACGCAAAGCGAAACGCGAGGTGATTTGCCGGCTGATGCTCGTAATCCATCAGTGTCACAGTCTTAATTCGCAACGCACGCGCCGCGAGAATTTGCGAATACGAGTTATGACTGATCGCAAGATCGAACCCCCGCCCGCGCGCCCATTTCCGCAACGCCCACGCTCGACTCATCAAACTCCCGGCTTTTGCTGACACCGCCCTTCCGCCGTGAACACCCACAACCTCGGGCGCAAATCCCGCAGCCTGGGCCAACGGAATCGTCTCCGCAAACTCGCGCGCCGTGATCTCTATCTCATGTCCCTGAGCTTTGAAGCGTTCGGCGAGTGCTTTGAAAAACGGAACGTGAGGAGAATTTGCAAGATCGATCCAGAGATGCATGTTGTAGGAGATTGCCACAAAGAGGCACAAAAGGCACAAAGTTTTTATTAAAACCATTTGTGTGTTTTGTGCTTTTTTGTGGCTACCACTGGATGTCAACCAACCTGCCGCGATCGCGCAGAGACGTCTCGGCCGCTTCGATCATGTTCACGAGGCGCAGTCCGGCTGGTCCATCCGTCTCGGGCTGTTTGTTGTTTTCGATGCAGTCGATGAAATGCAGCGCTTCGGTTTGCAGCGCTTCCGTGTTATCGAGCCGCGGTGCCCACATGTCGCCCGAACGATAGCTGACGAGCAGCTTGTAAACGTCTTCCGGACGTCCGGGCGTGATGTTGATGCCTTTGTCGTAGACCTTGAGTTTTTCGCTGGGCTCGAGATCGTCGTAGAGGATCATCTTCTCACTCCCGCCGATCAACGTGTGCCGCACTTTCACCGGCGTCAACCAGTTCACATGCACGTGCGCGATCTGCACGCTCGCGAAGAAGAGCGTGATGTAAGCGACATTCTCCGGCTGGCCCGGCACGTGGCTGATGCCGGTGGCTGAGATCGCGACCGGCTTCGACGGCAAAACACAATCCATGATCGAGAGATCGTGAATCGCAAGATCCCAGATGACGTTCACGTCATGTTGAAAGAGTCCGAGGTTAACGCGCACCGCGTCGTAATAATAGATCTCGCCTAATTCACCCGAGGCGATCAGTTCGCGAATTTTTCGTACCGCGTCTGTGTAAACAAACGTGTGGTCCACGAGCAGCACCAGGTTTCGCGTGGCAGCTTCGTCGACCAGCTTGCGCGCCTGGTCCGATGTTGCGGCGAGTGGTTTTTCAACCAGCACGTGCTTGCCCGCCTTTAACGCCGCCATTGCGAGTTCAAAGTGCGACGAAACGGGAGTAGCGATAATCACTGCATCGATCAGCGAATCATTGATCAGTTCGCTCGAATCACTACACGTCTTGATACCCGGATACAATTTTCCTAACGACGAGAGGCGCTCCGGGCGCAGGTCGCAGACACTCATGACCGCCGAGCCAGGTGCGGCCATGAAGTTGCGCACCAGATTCGGACCCCAGTACCCGTAGCCGATTACGCCAACTCTGATCATTTTTTACGAACGTCTCCAATCACGCGCGCCGGCACACCGGCGACGATAGCAAAGTCGGGCACGTCTTTCGTAACGACCGCGCCCGCGCCGATCAATGCTCCTTCGCCGATCGTGATACCGGCAAGGATCGTCGCATTACTGCCGATGCTTGCTCGTCGCTTCACAGTAGTCTTCACCACTTGCCAATCGCTTTCAGTTTGCGGAGTGCCGTCAACGTTGACGGCGCTCGGATAAATATCGTTAGTAAACATCACGCCATGACCGACGAAGCACTCGTCTTCGATCGTCACGCCTTCGCACACAAAGCTATGCGACGAGATCTTGCAACGCGCGCCTATACGAGCATTCTTTTGTATCTCGACAAACGCGCCGATCTTCGTTTCTGGTCCAATCGAACAACCGTAAAGGTTGACCAGATCGGGTTGAAAGATGCGCACGTCGCGACCGAGTTTTACGTCTGCTGCGATTGGCATTGCTGTTCTTCGAGCAAACGCGACAGCGCATAGAGCATCCACGCTTCAGTCCAGCGCATGTAGGGTTTGCGAATCGTATAGAAACGTCGTCGTTGATAATAAAAGAAACCGCGCCTGTCGCGCAGGTGCTGAATCGTCCAGGACGCAACTGTCTGGGCCATCTTCAATGCATCTCTGTCGAGACTACGACACTCGAGGAAAGTAACGATTGCGCTGGCGGCTGCGTGCGCATCCGCTGGATAAAGGCCATGATCGTAGTATTTCGGCCATCCGTCCGCAAGAAAGAAGTTGTTTTTCCAATACTCGTAACCACGCTCCAGTGCTGGTTGAAACTGAGGGCCGAATGAAGTCGAGTTGATTATGCGCTGTAGCGAAAAGAGTATGTAAGCAGTGTGGAAATTATCGATCCACGACTGTTTTGGATCGGCGCCGTAAAACCATGAACCATCTGGTCGCTGGTTGTTGACGACGTAACGAGTCGCACGTTCAGCCAGATCTAACAGTTCGGGTTCGCCCGTTGACTTGCCGGCACTTGCGAGCACCTCGGCCGCTAGTAAGCTTGCGTTGAAAACACGCGTGTTGCTGTTAGGCGCGTAACTGAAACAAACCTCAGTCTCGTTATCGACACTTCTCGGTAAATCTTTTTTTATGAATTCACAGACGCTACGCGTCGCTTCGTATAAACCACCTTCCACAAGTGCTCGCGCCGCAAACGCCGTTGCCACGATTGTCGGCATTTCTCTCGCCGCAAAGAAATTCCTGCTTTGCCAATCGAAGTTATAACCCCATGCGAGCCCGCTATAGCCATCGATCTTCATCGACAACAACGCTGCCAACATTTCCCTGGCCTGCTGCCGCGACTCTTCCGTCTTCACGCGCCGGTAATTCGCAAGCATCGCGAGCGCAAACAAGGCAACCCCCTTCGCATTTCGCTCCGTGGGTACGCGGACAACCGGGCGAACATCAACTGGAGATCGTTTGACGAGTTGAGTCCAGACAAAGCGAGCGTTGCGAGATTGGGCCAGCGGTGTTGCTTGAAACAAACGACTGTTCAGCGCATCGAAAGGATCGTGCCCGGCAAAGTCACGCGTGCGGCACCACGAGAAGAGTTCGTCGTATGCGCTCTGAAACAGGATCAACCTTCCCTGCTTCCGACAGAAGTCTCGATCCGGCGCGGCGTTTCCACAAAACTCTCGTGCCAAAGCTCGAACATCAACAACGTCCAGAGCAACTTGCGATGATTGGCCACGCCGCGTTCATGTTCATCCTGCAAACGCGCAACAAAAGCCGGATTGAACACACCCGCGCGGCGCACGCGTTCCGGTGACAACAGATCACGCGCGAGTGGTCGCAATGTTTCCTTCAACCACTCCGCCACCGGCACGCCAAAACCTTTCTTACCGCGTCGCGTCACAAACGGCGGCAACAGCTCCTTCACTGCCTTCTTCAAAATGTACTTTGTCTTGTGTCCCCGCAGTTTGTAATTACAAGGCAACGCCGCCGCGAACTCCGCCACACGCGGATCGAGAAACGGCGCGCGCACTTCCAGCGACACTGCCATGCTTGCGCGATCGACTTTCGTCAGTATGTCTTCCGCGAGATACATGCGCATGTCAACGCTCTGCATCTGCGTGACCTGATCTTCATTGTCGCACTCCGCCGCCATCTCACGCGCCTGCGCGTAGATCTCACTATCGGTCGCCGCGAGTGCGGCAGGCGTCAGCAACTCTAATTGCTCTTCCGGCGTGAAAGATCCAAACCAAACGTGATGGCGCGCGACTGTGTCGTACCTTGTTCCGGTGATAAATCGCGCCGCTTTGTAGTCAAACGAGAGATTCTTCGTCTTGACGGGTAACAGTCTGACCAGCGGTTCAATGATTCCGGCGCGCAACGCCGGCGGAATGCGTTTGTAGAACTCCGCCCAACGCAAGCCGGCATACATCGGATATCCCGCAAAGAGTTCGTCACCGCCATCACCTCCGAGCGCGACCGTCACGTGCCTTCGAGTGAAGCGCGATAAAAGATAAGTCGGCACCAGTGACGGATCGCTGAACGGTTCATCCATCCACGCGCCAATCTCGCTGACAAGATTCGCCGCCAGGTTTGCACTCAATCGCTCTTCGTGATGGTCCGTGCCGAGAAACTTTGCCACGCTCCGCGCGTACGCTGACTCGTCAAACGAAGCTTCAGCAAACGAGATCGAGAATGTTTTGACGGGCTCGGATGATGCCGCGACCGCGAGTGCTGCAATGCTTGACGAATCGACGCCTCCCGAAAGAAGAACACCCAGTGGCACGTCTGAGACCAAACGCATGCGCACCGCATCGGCCATCAACCCCCGCAAATGCTTCGCGGCGTCGTCCTCAGTCGGTACTGGTTCGGTAGTCTTGTAACTAAGACACCAATACCTCTCGATGTCTACTCGACCATTTGCGAGCGTGAGTTTGTGTGCTGAGGGAAGTTTATTGATGCCTTCGTAGATCGAAAGCGGCGCCGGCACGTAGTCGAATGATAGGTAATAGCGCAATGCCTGGAGATTGAGCGCCGGTTTTACTGCCGGGTGAGCCAACAGAACTTTAGGCTCCGACGCAAACAACAGCGTGTTGTCGAAAACGCCCCAGTAAAGCGGCTTCTCACCGAAACGATCGCGCGCGATGAGTAAACGGCGCTTGCGACTGTCCCACAGTGCGAACGCGAACATGCCATTGAGTTCGCGGACCATATCGTCGCCGTACTCTTCGTATAGGTGCGGCAACACTTCCGTGTCCGAAGCGCTGCGAAACGAGTGTCCGCGCTTTTCGAGATCCGTGCGTAGTTCGCGATAGTTGTAGATCTCGCCGTTGAGAACTACGGTGACTGTCTTGTCTTCGTTGAATACCGGTTGTTCGCCGGTCACGAGGTCGATGATCGCGAGCCGGCGCATTCCGAGTGCAACGCCGGTGGCGACGAACAGTCCTTCGGAATCAGGACCACGATGAACCATCCGCTCACACATCCCGTGCAGTAAATCTTTGCCATCCTCAGGAGGAGGCATGTGAGAATCGAGAGTGGCCCAGCCGGTAATGCCGCACATGATCTTTAGTTACGATCGGTTTTTGGGAAGCCGAGGCGTTCGCGCACCGAGTAGATCGCCTTGGCTTGTGATTCGTGATAGGTGCGCACGAGCATTTCAGCGAGCAGACCCATCAACAGGAACTGAACGCCGACGGCAAACATGACGATGCTCAGAATAGGCAAAGGCGTCTGCACGAAGTCTGCTTTGTGAAAAATTTTCAGAAAAACTGCGTAGAGTCCGCCAAGGATTGAGATCGCAAAGGCCAACATGCCAAACGAACCGAACACGTAGATCGGCTTCGTTTGATACGAGGCCATGAACTTAATAGTCATCAGATCGAACACAACTTTGATCGTGCGTGATAATCCGTATTTCGATTTGCCCATCGTGCGAGCGTGATGCTCGACCGGGATCTCAGTGACGCGCGCACCGGCCCATGCCGCATAGATGGGAATGAAGCGATGCATCTCGCCGTAAAGTCGAACGTCCTGCAACGACTCGCGCCGGTAAGCCTTCAGCGAACAACCGTAATCGTGCAACGGCACGCCGCCAATCCATGAGATCAAACGGTTAGCGAGCATCGAAGGTATCTTGCGCGTGATCATCTTGTCTTTCCGATTTTTGCGCCAACCTGAGACGACGTCGTAACCTTCGTCGAGTTTCTTTAGCAAACGTGTGATGTCCGCGGGGTCGTTTTGAAGATCGGCGTCCATCGGGATCAACACGTCTCCTTTCGCAGCGTCGATACCCGCAGCCATCGCTGCCGTTTGGCCGTAGTTGCGCCGCAACGCCACAACACGTACGCGCGGATCGAGTTGCGAGATCTCGCGCAGGATTTTCAGACTACCATCAGTAGAACCGTCGTCGACGTAGACGATCTCCGCCGAACGTCCGAGCCTCTTAAGTGCTTCGTCGAGCTTGGCATGCAGCGGTCGCAGATTTGGTTCCTCGTTGTAGACGGGTAGAAAGACCGAGAGCTCGGGCGCGTCGGTGGTCGCGCCGGGCCAGTCCTCTGTCAATTGTTCCTGTTCGTCGAGAATCTTCATGAATGGGAGTGCGCTTCTGATGGCGGTGCGCACAGGGGCATTGTAAAACAGTTTTACGAACTGCTCATCCTAAACCACTCCACAAAGCGGTGTAGACCCTCTTCAATCTGCGTTTTTGGCTGGTAATTCAGCAACGCGCGGGCTTTGGAAACGTCTGCAAAGGTCTGCGGCACGTCGCCTGGCTGCGGCGGCTGGCGTTCGATGACGGCGTGTGTATCCAATTCTTTCTCGAGGAGCGAAATCAGTTCGCGGAGTTCGACTGTGCGCGACTCGCCCAGGTTGATGACTTCGTAATCGCTTTTGTCGTAATCGATAGCGGCGGTAACGCCGTCGATGATGTCATCGATGTAGGTGTAATCGCGGCGCGTGGTGCCGTCGCCGAACACTGGGATTGGTTTGTGCTGACTGATCAGTTTCGCGAATTTGTGGATCGCGAGATCAGGGCGCTGGCGTGGTCCATACACGGTGAAAAAGCGCAGACACACGCAGCGCAATCCGTAGAGATGAGAATACGTGTGGCAGAGCAGTTCGCCCGCGCCTTTCGTCGCGGCGTAAGGTGAGATGGGTTGGCGTATCGGATCGTCTTCGCTGAACGGCACCTTGGCGTTGATGCCGTAGACGGAGGACGATGAGCCGAAGACGAATTGCTTGATGTGGTGTTGGCGCGCGAGTTCGAGGAGGTTCACGGTGCCGTTGATGTTTGTTTCCGTGTAGAGCTGTGGCTCGGAAAGAGAAGGTCGCACGCCGGCGCGCGCAGCGAGATGGACCACGCAGTCGAAGTTGCTTCCGCTGAAGATTTGATCGAGTGTTTTGTGATTGCGGATATCGACTTCGTGAATGCTGTAACGTGGATCTTTTAAGTGTTCGCGAATGTTGTCGCGCTTGATTGAAGGGTTATAGAAGTCGTTGAAGTCGTCGACGACAGTGATGCGTTCGACGTCTGACGCAAGTAATCGATCAACGAGATGTGAACCAATGAAGCCGGCGCCACCAGTAATGAGAAGGTTTTTCATTCAGCCTTTTGTAGCATAGATCCACAAGTGCCAGCCCCACCTGGCGGCGAGTTTTGTTTCGAGTGAGAGCGGGAGGATGGCGCCGAGTACCGGCAGCCAGCGTTTATTTAGAAAGTATGTACGTAGCTCGACGTGAGCGAAGTCTTTGAAAAGTTCGCGTGCTTCGCTGCGTGAATAGACACGAGCGAGCGGATTGCCGGCGCCGTCGGTGTTTCTGCTCAGGAACTCGTCCGTGTTCAGGTAGTTTGATTTTGTTTGCAGTTGTCGTGCGTGGTCCTGGAGGCTTGATTCCGGTTCGCCGGTTAAGAGATGGACCAGCTTGATGCCTTGTTTCCAGCGCAGCAGTTGCGCGCCCGCGCGGCGCAGCATCGAGATGTTGACGCGATAATTATAAGAGTCGCGATGATAAAGCATGACGACCGCTTTGCCGCCCGGCCGTAGTACGCGATGTATTTCGCGCACGGCTGCGGCTGTGTCGGGGGTGTGATGCAGTACGCCGTGCGAATAGACGAGATCGAATGAGTTGTCGGGGAAGTCGAGATGTTCGGCGTCAGCGACGCGAAAACTGCCCGGCAGTTGAAATATTTCAAAGCGGCGTCTTGCGAGATCGACGGCCGCGTCAGTTAGATCGATTCCGGTGTAATTGGCGCCCGCCTTGGCGAATTGAGCTCCGTCAGTGCCGAGCCCGCAACCCACTTCCAACACTGCGAGATCTTTCGCATCAGCAAATCCGGCAGCAGTTGGAATATGCCACTCTTTGCGATAGCGGTGTTCTTCAACGAGTTCGTAAAATCTGCGTGAGCCGGGTGGAGCATCGGCAAACTTGGTTCCGCAGGGATTCTCTTGCCAGAACACACGCACGCGTTCCTTCAGCATCGAGTTGCGTTCCGACATACGCTAATAATGCGAGGAACGCGTGCGCGGGATCAAGCACATAGCGAGCGGCGGCGTTGCATAGGCAACCCGTTCTCCCTTGCCTTGCGCCGCAAGACCAGCCTTGCTGGGCGAAGCCGCCATGAGGCGCAAGGATTAGAGAGGCCGTTGGGGTGAGGTACCCAAATCCGGCTAAGGACACCCACCTGTCCCACCAGTTGATTTTGCCCCCTCTATC
>Ga0068859_100006396_pt1 | contig 11951 bp, 12 predicted proteins | sample KBSSwiS22_FD_66585 | JGI IMG/M metagenome (GOLD analysis project Ga0068859, IMG submission 66585) | Switchgrass rhizosphere microbial communities from Kellogg Biological Station, Michigan, USA - KBS Switchgrass S2-2 | ecosystem: Host-associated > Plants > Roots > Rhizosphere > Soil ... | reverse complement strand
GACGCAATTATGCTCGACATACATGTCGAGCTCCTCGAACGAATCCGGATCCAGCAACACCGCCAGCCGCTCGCGCGCGATCAGCTTCCCCTTCGCGTGCTGCGCATCGATCCGCTTCTGACCGCCACCCGCCCGGGCGGCTTCGCGCCGCGTTTCGAGCGCTTCGAGGATTTCCAGCATGCGGGGCTTTTCCCAGAGTTGCCAAACGAGCGCAACCATTCCTCCCCGAGCTTGTCTCGGGGAGGGGGACCGCGACGCGCAGCGGCGTGGCGGAGGGGCGCCGCGCCAGCGGCGGCTGCGCCAGTAGCGGGTCGGATCGCGCCCCGCGCGATCCTCGAACATGCGGGGCATGTTCGACCCGCCACTCCCCTCCACCGCCTCGGCGGTCCCCCTCCCCGAGCAAAGCTCGGGGAGGATTTGAGGGTTTGCATCCACTGGAGTATCACTCCCCCAAACATCCGCAGGAGAGACCCCATGGCCACCGCGCTCCAGCGCAATTCGCAGATGAGCGAAGCCGAGTGGGAGGCGCGTCAGCAGCTCGCCGCCTGCTATCGCATCTTCGACATGCTCGGCTGGTCCGAGATGATCTACAACCACATCACGCTACGGGTACCCGACGAGCCCGATGCGTTCCTGATCAATCCCTATGGCCTGCACTATAGCGAAGTCTGCGCGTCGAACCTCGTCAAGATCGACATCGACGGCAACAAGCTCGACGACAACCCCTATCCGGTAAACCTCGCCGGCTTCGTCCAGCACGGCGTGTTCCATCGCCACGTGCCCGATGCGCATTGCATCATGCACACGCACACCACCGAAGCGATGGCGGTCTCGTCGATCGAAGGCGGACTCGCGCCGAACAATTTCTACGGCGTCTCCTTCTATGGCCAGGTCGCTTATCATGACTTCGAAGGCATCACCGTTCGCCACGAAGAGGGCGAGCGGCTGGTCGAGAATCTGGGCGACAAGCGCGTCATGCTGCTCAGGCATCACGGGCTGATCGTGATGGGCGAGACGCTGCCCGAGGCCTTCTTCAAACACTATCACTTCCAGCGCGCATGCGAGGTCCAGCTCGCGATCGCCCAGGCGGGCAAGGCGATCCCGATTCCGCCCGAAGTGATCGCGGTCCACCAGCGCGACTTGCACAAGGTCATGATCCCCGGCGGCACGGGCAAAGCCGACTTCGCGGCAATGGTGCGCAAATACGACAAGATCGACACCAGCTGGCGGAATTGACTTCTTAGATCCTCCCCGAGCTCCGCTCGCGGAGGAATTTGGGGTCACCCGAACCGGTACCCGCTGACCGCCCAGCCCAGCACTTCGCCGGCAAAATCTTGCCGCGCCGGACCGTCGCCGCCAGCACCCAGTGCGACCATCAGCGGCAGCAGATGCTCCTCGCGCGGGTGTGCGAACCGCGCATAGGGCAGCGTCTGCCAGTTCGCGACACGCGCCGCACGCGAAGCCGCATCCGGATCGGTCACGGCCTCGGTGAGCGCCGTATCCCACGCCTCGGCGAAGGGAGTCGCCTGCGCGCCGCGCACGCGCAGATTATGGAAGCTCATTCCCGATCCCACGATCAGCACGCCTTCGTCGCGCAGCGGTGCCAGCGCATGACCCATCGCAATGTGCGCGGCGGGATCGAGGTCGTGCCGCAGCGACAGCTGCGCCAGTGGGATGTCGGCATCGGGCACCGCCACTTTCATCGGGATGAACACGCCATGATCCCATCCGCGGCGCGCTTCCTCGGCCACCGCAAAGCCCGCGCCGGACAGCAATTCCTCGACGCGCTTCGCTACTTCGGGCGCACCCGGGGCGTCCCAGCGCAACTCATAGGTATGCGGCGGAAAGCCATAATAATCGAAATAGAGGTCGCTGCCGCGCCCGACATGCACGGTCGGCTGGCGCTCCTCCCAATGGCCCGAAACCAGCAGAATCGCCTTTGGCCGCTCCGGCAGGCTAGCGATCAGTCCCGCGAGATAGGCATGCATCGGCCGCCACATCGGATCGGGCGGCCCGCCGTTCGGATCCATGAAGAAGCAGGGCCCGCCACCGTGCGGGATGAACAGAGTTGGTTGGGTCATGTTTGGGATGTCGTGCATGGCGTGCCCTGCGGCAATGGCGCTTCTGGAAACACCGGGTTTCGCAGTCTAAACCTGGTCCATGACTCGCTTCACGGTCAACGGTCAGCCCGTCGAGTATAAGATGGACCCGCAGACGCCTTTGCTGTGGGCGCTACGCGACGCTTCCAATCTCACCGGCACCAAATATGGCTGCGGGACCGGACATTGCGGAGCGTGCACAGTCGATGTCGATGGCGAGGCAGTACGTGCGTGCCAGCTCTCGATCGGCGCGGCCGAGGGCACATTCGTCACGACGATCGAAGGCCTGTCGCACGATCGCTCGCATCCGGTGCAGCGCGCGCTGCTCGAAAACAACACCATCCAGTGCGGCTATTGCATCCCGGGAATCGTGATGGCCGCGTCGGTGCTGCTCAAGAAGAACAAGCATCCGAGCGACGATGAGATCAAAAAGGCGATCCCCAACATCTGCCGTTGCGGTATCTATCCGCGCCTGCTCGACGCGCTACGCAAGGCTGCGGTGATCGCCAACGGCGGCGGCGAAGAGCCGGAGTCGCCAACGCCGCCCGAAGACTCGAAAGAATGAAAGCTTTCAATTGCCTGACGCTCGAGTTCAGCATCCGATCAGGCGCTTTGCGGCACAAGCATGGCATTGAGGTCGGTCCCTGCCGACCCGCGGAGGTACTGACATGAATCGGAAATTCTGGGCGGCGCTGATGGCCGCCGGCGCGCTGCTCCCAGCGGCCGCGCAAGCACAGGAGGAGCATCGCGATCGCGGCGGATGGCGTGGCGGCGGTGGCAATCGTGGCCAATCCACTGCACCGGCTTCGGCCGCACCGGCTGCAGCGGCGCCCGCCCCTGCTCCGGCGCCGGCGCCGGCACCGAGCTTCCAGGGCTACCGCCGTGGTCCCGGCGGCGTCGAAGGCGGACCGCAGAACTCGGGCTGGCGCGGCCAGGACCGTGGCCAGTGGCAGCGGCCCGCGCCCGTGCAGCAGCCACAGGCAGTGCAACCGCCGCAACCGGCACAGCAACCGCCGGCGCAGGCACGCAATTGGCGCGGTGACAATGGACAGACCCGCGATCGCGGCGGCTGGAATCGCGGCGACAATCGCTCCGAGGGGCAGGCGCAGCAACGCCCGCAGGAGCAGCAGCGCCAGTTCGACGACCAGCGCCGCCGCCAGGATTGGGATCGCGAACGCCAGCGGCAGCAGCAATGGCAGAACCAGCGCGACCCGCGCACCTCTCCGCGCGACCAGGTCGGCGGCCGCAATGACTGGCGCGAACGCCGCGGTTGGCAGAATGGCCGCGACGGCAACGGCTGGCGAGGCGACCGCGAGTTCCGGAACTGGAACCGCACGTGGCGTAACGACAACCGCTATGACTGGCAGCACTATCGCTACCAGAACCGCAACCTCTATCGGCTGCCGCGCTATTATGCGCCGCGTGGTTGGACGTACGGTTATCGGCGCTTCTCGCTCGGCGCGTATCTCGACAGCTTCCTGTTCGCCGAAAACTATTGGATCGGCGATCCCGGCTACTACCGCCTGCCGCCTGCCTACGGGCCGTACCGCTGGGTGCGCTATTACGACGACGCGCTGTTGGTCGACATCTACACCGGCGAAGTGGTCGATGTGATCTACGACATCTTCTGGTAGACCAGACTAAAATGCAGCGAGGCCCGGGACGCTTTGGCGCTCCGGGCCTCTTGCATTCCGGCGCGCGGACGGCAAAGTCCCCGACCGTGAGCCTAACCGTGAAGACGAAGGCGGGGTCGTCCTCCCCGCTCCGAGCCAGGATCGGGCGCGAAGTCGCCGCCCGCCTCGATGCCAATCCCGCCGTCAAGCGCGCGAAGAGCGACCAGGCGCAGATCTATTACGCGCCCGATTATCTGAGCGACGAAGATTGCGCGACCTTGGTCGCGCTGATCGATTCCAATCGACGCCCCTCGACATTGCTCGCGCCGGCGCAGCGCAACGATTATCGCACCAGCGAAAGCTGCGACCTCGACCGCTGGGCGCCCGAAGTGCGCGCGATCGACGAGCGCATCGCCGGGCTGCTCGGCATCGATCCGGTCAAAGGCGAGACGCTGCAGGGCCAGCGCTATGCCGCCGGCCAGCAATTCCTCGCGCATTCGGACTATTTCCACGAGAGCCAGCCCTATTGGCCGGCGATGAAGGCCAGCGGCGGCCAACGCACCTGGACCGCGATGGCCTATCTCAACCATGTCGAGGAAGGCGGCGCGACCTGGTTCCCGCACGCCGGCATCCGCGTCAAGCCGCGCAAGGGCATGCTGCTGATCTGGAACAACATGTCGTCCGACGGCAGCCCGAACGAATATACGCTGCACGAGGGCATGGCAGTGATCGAAGGGACGAAATACGTCGTCACGAAATGGTTTCGCGAAGAGGCCTGGATCCGATCGTCGATCCAGACCTATTGACGAGGCGCCGTCAGGCCATGCGCCGCACGAGTTCGAGCCAGCCAAGGCCCTCGACGGTCGTCGTCCGAGGGAAATACTCGCAGCCGATCGGGCCGTTATAGCCCGCCGCCTCGAGGCGCGCGATCAGCTCCACGTCCTCGGCGCGGGGCTCGCCGCGATCTGGCACGGCTGCAAACTGCACATGGCCGACCAGCGGCAGCAACGGCAGCAGCTCCTCGAACGCCAGCTCGCCGATCTTCTGCCAATGGTAGAGATCGAGCATGAGTTTGAAATTGGGCGCAGCGACCGCTGCGATCAGATCCAGCGCCGTTTCGAAACGCGCGATCGAATAGCCCGGCCGGTCCATGGGATTGAGCGGCTCGGTCAGCACCGTGACACCGTGCGCGCCAACACGTTCCGCTGCCCATGCGAGATTGTGCACGAGCAGCGCGTGGGAGATGCGTCCGCGGCCGGCGGGGACGTGGACCCGCGGTGCGGCGAGCGCGCTGGCATAGTCGATCACTTGCTCGATCGAGCCCCGGAACTCGGCCTCGCGCCCTTCCAGCCCCGCGAGCCCGAGTTCGTCACGCGACGGATCGCCCGGCGGCGCGTTGAATACCTCCATCGTCATGCCGCAGAGCCGCAGCCGCTCGGCGATTCGTTCGGCCGGAACCGCATACGGAAATTGGCATTCGACGGCATCGAACCCGGCTTCCGCCGCGGCGTCGATCCGATCGAGGAAATCCCTCTCGAGAAAAACCGTCGAGATGTTGGCGGCGAGCGGGAGTACCATGGGGTCAACCCCGACCGACGAACGGCATCGTCGTCGCCATCACCGTCATGAACAGCACATTGGCGTCGGCGGGCAGCCCGACAACGAACAGCGCCGCGTCGGCGACGTACTTCACAGCCATGGTCGGTTCGGCGACGACCGATCCATCGGCCTGGAGCGCGCCATGGCCGAAGCTCGCCGTCATCGGCGTGGCGGCATTGCCGATATCGAGCTGGCAGCAGGCGATTCCGAACGCGCGCCCGTCGAGCGCGATCGACTTGGTCAGTCCGGTGATCGCATGTTTCGACGCGGTATAGGCCGCGCTGCACGGGCGCGGCGTGTGCGCCGAGATCGAGCCGCATTGGATGATTCGCCCGCCCTGCGGTGCCTGATCGCGCATCGCGCGGAACGCGGCGCGTGACGCGAGGAAGCTGCCGGTAAGGTTGATATCGATGACGCGGCGCCAATCGTCGAACCCAGTCTCGCCGAACGGCCTGCCGCCGCCGAACACTCCGGCGCTGTTGAACAGCACGTCGATCCGCCCTTCCGCCGCGACGGTGTCAGCGAAGGCGCGCTCGACCGCGGCTTCGTCGCACACATCGGCGACTGCGACGCGCGCTGGGATCGCGCAGGCGGCAGCCGTCTCCTCCAGCGTGGCGCGCGTGCGGCCGACGAGCGTGACGCGATAGCCATGGCCCGCGAAAGCGATCGCCACTGCGCGGCCGATCCCCGAACCCGCCCCCGTCACCACTGCGACCCTGTTCTCGTCCATCGCGCCACCCGTTGTTGCGGTCACGACCACGTCCCGGCCGCCCGAAACGTCATTGCCGTCCGCTGCGCGCTCCGCAAGCCCGGCCGCTCGAAGCCGGCTTCACCGGCGGTCGCGGACGCCGATACAAGCTGTGGACAGCGGAGCCGGCGCGATGGACATTCGGCCCCTGCCCCGCCAAACCCCGTCGATGTCCCCCGTGCTCAATATCCAGCGTTCGATCCTCGGCCAGCCGTGGCGCTGGCGCGGGACGGCGAACGAGGGGCTGGCGCCGGACGATCTCGTGACGCAGCTGCTGCTCACCCGCGGCTGCCCGAGAGAGGCACTTGAGGCCTATCGCAGCCCGAGCATCCGCGGTTTCATGCCCGACCCCTCGATCTTTCGCGACATGGACCGCGCCGCCGAACGGCTCGCCGACGCGGTCGAGGCGCAGCAGCGCGTCGTCATCTTCGGCGATTACGACGTCGACGGCGCTACCTCCGCTGCATTGCTGATCCTGCTGCTGCGTGATCTTGGGCTGGATGCCGGCGCCTATATCCCCGATCGACTGATGGAGGGCTATGGCCCCTCCGGCGAGGCACTCGTGCGTCTGGCGCAGGACGGCGCCGAGCTCATCGTCACCGTCGATTGCGGCGCGCAGGCGTTCGAAGCGCTCGAGATGGCGCGGACTGTCAGCGTCGACGTAATCGTCGTCGACCACCACAAATGCGCAAGCGAGTTGCCGTTCGCCCATGCGCTGGTGAACCCCAATCGGCTCGACGAGGGCGAGGGGCGCGAACACGGGCACCTTGCGGCAGTGGGGGTCGCCTGGCTGCTCGGCGCGGCGCTGGTGCGCGTGTTGCGCGGACGGCGCTGGTTCGCCAACCGGGCCGAACCGAAGCTGCTCGAGCTGCTCGACATCGTCGCGCTCGGCACGGTGGCCGATGTCGCGCCGCTCAAGGGATTGAACCGTGCGTTCGTGGCGCAGGGGCTCAAGGTGATGGCCGGCCGGCGCAACTTGGGGCTCGACGCACTGATCCAGGTTTCGCGACTGACGCGCGCACCGAGTTGCACCGATCTCGGCTTCGCGCTGGGACCACGGATCAACGCCGGCGGCCGCGTCGGACGATCTGACCTCGGTGTTCGGCTGCTCACCACGCTGGACCCGGAGGAAGCGCATATCATCGCCGCCGAACTCGATCGGCTGAACGAAGACCGCCGCGCGATCGAAGCAGAGGTGCAGGCGGCGGCCGAGGTGCTGTCCGAGCGTCAGTCCAACCGTGCGGTGGCGGTGATCGCTGGCCAGGGCTGGCACCCCGGCGTGATCGGCATCGTCGCGGGGCGGATCAAGGAGAAGCTCGGCCGGCCGTCGATCGTAATCGCGCTCGACGCGGACGGTGTCGGCAAGGGCTCGGGCCGTTCGATTTCGGGCGTCGATCTCGGCGCGGCGGTGCTCGCGGCGAAGGACGCCGGGCTGCTGATCGCGGGTGGCGGGCATGCGATGGCGGCGGGGGTGACGGTCGCGGAGGCGCGGATCGAAGCGTTCGCGGATTTTCTCGAGGAGCGCCTCGCCGCGACGGTGACGCAGGCGATGGGAGAGCGCTCGCTGCTGCTCGACGCGGTGCTCGCGCCCGGCGGAGTCAACCCCGATCTGGTCGTGGCGATGGATGCCGCCGGTCCCTATGGCATGGGCTGGCCCGCTCCGCGCGTCGCAGCCGGGCCAGTGACCGTGATCAAGGCCGATCTGGTCGGGTCCGGCGGTCACGTCCGCGCGATCGTCGCGGGTGCCGACGGCCGCAGCTTCAAGGCAGTGGCGTTTCGCCAGGCCGAGACCGAACTCGGTCAGGCGCTGCTCGGCGCGCCGCGGCACCGCAAACTATGGCTCGCAGGCCGGGCGAAGATCGACGACTGGGGCAACCGCCCGGCGGCGGAACTGCATGTCGAGGACGCCGCCTGGGCGGATTGAATCGCTCTGGTGTCGCGCTTTCCAGCCAACCCGTTCGTGGCGGTCAATTGCCGAACAGTCGTTTGAGATCGCGTTGGCCTCGAACCACATTGACGATCTCCACTTCCTCTTCGAGGTAGCGGAAGAATATCGCATAGTCCTTGTGTGCCATCGATCGCACGTCCGGCCGCAATTCGGGCCGTGCCGTGTCCAGCGTGCCCGGCAAACTGGCCAAGTGCAGGCATCGATCCTTGAGTTGATCGATGAAAGCGTCGGCTACCGCTCGGCTACCGCTTTCTGCGACGATGTAGAGCGCGATCGCGACGAAATCCGCTTGCGCCCGGTTGGTGTAGCGGAGCGCGCGCACTTAATTCGTCGCCGCTTGCTGCTCCCACTCGTCCAGCGCGGCACGCACCGCGTCCATGACGTCTGACGTACTCCGGCGTCCGCCCTCGGCGATCGAGCTATTCAGCATCTCGCGCAGCGCGGTGAGCTTCGCCTCGCGCTCCTGGACCAGCCGCAAGCCTTCACGCACCACTTCACTGGCGGAGCTATAGCGCCCCGCCTTCACGACTTCGGCAACGAAGCCTTCCCAATGGTCCCCGACGGAAACATTCATCGTCATCGCATCCTCCATCGGCGCGCGTGACGATAGGGCGATCCGGAGGCCGATGTCAATTTTTGACATACACTGCTGCCTCAGAATGCGGGCGGCTCGTAAATTTTCGTGCATCGCGACCAGCGCAGCGTGATGCGGAGGCCCGCCGACTTACCCCCGCCGCTTCGACGGCGCCGTCTCGCGCAGCCCCATGGCGATGAATCCCGACACGAACGCCAGCCCGGTCATGATCCATAGCGGCGCGGTCAGTCCATGCGCGTCTGCGACCCAGCCCGAAATCATCGGCCCGAACACGCCGCCGAGCGCCTCGCCGGCGCCCATGCTCAATCCCATCACCAATGCGGCGTTGCCCGGTGCGACACTCTCCGACGGCACCGTCGCCATGAACAACGGGAAGATGCCGTTGACGCACCAGCCGACGAAGAAGATCACGAACAGCAGCGGCAGCGAACCCGCTCCCAGATAGAGCACGCCGAGCGGGAGCAGGATCGAAATGAAAGGCGCGGCGATCATCACCGGCCGGCGCCCGATTCGGTCCGACAGTCCGGGAACCGCGAAACTGCCGATCGTCGCCGAGATGCCAAGGGTGCCCATCAGCCAGCCGTTGGTGTCTTTCGAGACGTGCAGCACCTGGTCGAGGTAGAGCGGCATGAACGCCCAGCAGGTCACCAGATAGGCGACGAGCAGCACCGACAGCAGCACGCACAGCAGCACGTTGCGTTCCTTGAGCCCGTCCAGCGCAGTGTAGCGCGGCCCGGACGCCACTTGTGCCTTCTTCGGCGTGAGCTTCGGCTCCTTGACCAGCCATAGGATCAGCAATGCCGAGATCAGGCCGGGCGCGCCGGCGAGGAAAAAGGCGTGGCGCCAGCCGAACCAGGTTGCGAAGGCGACCAGTGCCACTGGCGCAACGAATGAGCCGAGCAGATTCGACCCGAAATTCTGTCCGACCCCCTGCGCGAGGCCGCGCCGTTCCGGGTCGACTTCGTCGGCGATCAGCGCGTGGCTGATCGGCATCACCCCGCCCTCGGCGACGCCCATCAGCGCGCGCGCCGCGATGAGCATCACGAATGTGCCCGCGATGCCAGTGAGGAAAGAGCAGGCGGAGAACAACAATGTCGATGCGACCAGCAGCACCTTGCGCTTGCCGAGCGTATCGGACAGCCAGCCCATCAGCAGCGCAGCCACCGACCATGTTCCGGAGAGCACGCTCGCCAGCACGCCGACCTGGGTGTTGGTCAGCCCCAGTTCCGGCTGCACGAACGGCATCAGGAAGTTGAGCGAGTTGCGGTCGAAGAACACGATGCCGAAATTGAGTGCCAGCAGCCCGACCAGCATCATCTGATAGCCGGCACTTTGCCGCGCCGCGCCGTTCGCCGCCATGCTGGTGGTCGCCATGTTCAGTCTCTCCCCGGTCCCGGTGGTTGATTCTTGTATGTCCCCGGCGGGAGCAGACTAACGATGCCGGAGGCTCCCGCAAGCCCGCCAGCTTGACTTTGTCCAAGTGCCTGCGGAAACCGCGGCCGGGGACAGCGATGGCCGCCACGCGGTTCAAACAGGTGTTGCGAGCGCTGGCGTTGATCGCCGCGGCATTGGCCCTGCTCGGCGGCAACGAGGCGCTCGCGCACGGCATCGCCAACAAGGATGCGACCTTCGTCCAGGCGACGCGCGGCCCCGCCCCGCTCCCCTTCCTCTATCTCGACGCCAAGCACATGATGGCCGGCTAGGATTAACTGCTGTTTCCGCTCGGCGTGATCCTGTTCATATCCGCGATTCTTCGATAAGCCTGCCGGCCGTGTGTGCCGAACCCGTCCCCGGTCCGGATCGAAACGCGGCGCGACGCCTCAATTTCCTCTATCAAGATGGAGCAATGCTGGCCGCCACGCTGCGCGGCATGGACGCGCTCGGCCTGCTCGATCGATCGGACCGGTCGATTGCGGAGCATTGTCCCGACCTCCCGTCGACCGGCTTTGGCTACCTGCGGATTGGACTTCGTACGATGGCGCAGGTCGGCTGGCTCGAAGCGGGACCAGCCACATCGCCGCAATCCACGCGTCTCGCCTGGACTCGCGACGGGATCGAGGCGGCGCGGTTTCACGAACTCTATGTAAGCCTGGGAAACTATCTCGCCCATTTCGGTGATAGCCAGGCGGACATCTGGTCACGGCCATGGTCAGGCGAGCTGGAGGCGCGTTTCGAATCGCTCGTTGATTTGGCTGCCCGGCGCTGGACCCTGGATATCGGGAATGCGGAGCTCCGGGCACGGATGATCGCGCATCTCGACGGCGCATTGCTGACGCCTGTGTTGCTGTCGCTTCAAGCGCAGGATCGGTTGGGCGTTGATGGTCCCTCGCTAGCGGAGACTCGGCTCGGAGCTCAGCAGCGACGGCTACTGGGCGCTATGGACTTGATCGGCGCGGGCGACAGGTGGACTTCGATCGGTACTGGGAGGCGCGAATTCGTCGGGCATCTCGGCCTTACCGGATCCTATCTCCCGCTACTCGCCCAGCTTCCGAACCTCTATCTCGGGAGATACAGCGAGACGCCGATACCGGATGGCCGCGAGTGGCACGTCCAGCGCGCACTCAATATCCGCGCGAGCACCGCTGCGCACAGTCGCTATTTCGCCGATGCCGATTCGCTGATCAAGCGCATCTTCGATCGGGTCCCGCTTGCCGCACAACCAGCTTTCGTGCTCGACGTCGGCTGCGGAGATGGAGCCTGGCTGGCACGGATCGACCGACTGGTGCGCGAAGCGACGCTCAGAGGGCGCCATCTGCGCAGCCACCCACTCAGGATCGTCGGCGCGGACCTTGCCGCTTCCGCGATCGACCAGGCTGGACGGAGGCTCGCCGCCGCCGACGCGCTCATTCTGCATGGCGACGTGAGCGACCCGGACGCATTGCGCGATGCGCTTGCGGCGCATGGACTTGACATGGCCGATGGCCTGCATGTCCATGCGTTCATCGACCATGACCGAACCTATCGTGGCGGCGACGTTCCGGCGGACCGTCCGACTGGCGGATGCTTTTTGTCCTTCGACGGCGAAGCATTGGATTCGGAGGACGTCGAAAGCGATCTGACCCGCCATTTTGCGCGCTGGGCGCCGTATCTGGAACGGCACGGACTCGTGGCGCTGGAAGCGCATTGCGTTGCACCGCAAGTGACGGCCCGCAATCAGGGGCAACTCCACAGCATCGCCTTCGACGCCTACCATGGCTATTCGCGGCAATATCCCGTGGAATACACCGCCTATATCGACGCCGTGCGCCGGGCCGGACTGCGCAGGTCCGCGACTTGCGGTCGCTGCTATCCCGCGAGCCGTTCGTTCATCGCCGTCAGCCTCGACCATTTGCGTACGGACAACGCCGCC
>Ga0068859_100006395_pt1 | contig 11953 bp, 13 predicted proteins | sample KBSSwiS22_FD_66585 | JGI IMG/M metagenome (GOLD analysis project Ga0068859, IMG submission 66585) | Switchgrass rhizosphere microbial communities from Kellogg Biological Station, Michigan, USA - KBS Switchgrass S2-2 | ecosystem: Host-associated > Plants > Roots > Rhizosphere > Soil ... | reverse complement strand
GGAGGAGGCCGCGCCCCTCGAGACGGGTCATCAGCGGGTAGATCGCGCCGGCGCTTCCGCTCCAGTACGGGCTGGGGGAGGAAAGGAAGACGCGGCGGACGCGGTAGGGGGTGCAGGGGCCGTCGGAGCCGACGACCCCGAGCACCGTGCCCTCCAGCTCCGTGAGCGGCTTCTGCTCCGCCATGGGAAACTCTCCGATGGTACGAAACGTACTATACGCCCCCGGAGGGTCTTCCATGATCGCGCTCGCCGCCTGTGTCTGGCTCGCCGCCCACCCCACTCTGTCCGAGCAGCCCCATGCGCTCGCCTTCGAGATGGACGCCGATCCGGTCGTGCTGCCCATGCGCTTGAAGGACGGACGCATCGAGCTCGACGTGACGATCGACGGCAAGGGTCCCGTGCCGTTCGTGCTCGACACCGGCGCGCACGGGAGCGTCGTCGATCTTGCGTACGCGAAGGAGATCGGGCTTCCGCTCGGCGAGGAGGTGCGGGTGGGGAGCCCGGGGGGCGGGGGCATCGCGGGGAAGCGTGTCTCCTTCGGGCGGCTTGCGATCGGCGGCCTGCGCGTGAAGGACGTCCCGGCGGTCGCGTTCGAGCCCTGGCCGTTTCCCACGTCCCCCGGGATGGCGCGCGGGGTGCTGAGCCCCTACGGCCTCGCGGGCCTTCTGGTCGAGATCGACTACCCGAACCAGCGCGTCGTGCTCCGGCGCGGCGCGCTCCCGGAGCCGGACGGGCGCGAGGTGTTCGGGTGGGACCGCGCGAGAGGGCTTCCGGAGGTGCCGGTCGTCGTGGCCGGTAAGACGATCGCAGCACACCTCGACTCGGGGGCTTCGGCGGGGCTGTCGCTTCCTGGCCGATGGGCGACGGAGCTTCCGCTCGCCTCGCCGCTCGTCGAGATCGGGCGGGCGCGCCTCGTCGATCGCGAGCTCGTCGTGAAAGGCGCGACGCTTGACGGCGAGGTCCGGATCGGGCGCTTCGTGCTCGACAAGCCCGAGGTGGACTTCGTGGACATCGGAGTCGAGACCGCCAACGTCGGCCCTTCGATCCTGCGTCAGCTCACCCTCACGCTCGACCCCGCGCACGACCGGCTGCGCATCGCGGGCCCCGCGGATGGAAAGCTCGTCGCGGCGGCGCGGCCGAAGCGCTACGGGATCGTGTTCAAGCCGGACGCACCCCTCGAGGTGTCGGACGTTCTTCCGGGGCGGCCGGCGGACAAGGCGGGCCTCCGCGCCGGCGATCGCGTCGTGAAGATCAACGGGAAGCCCGCGGCAGGGATGAGCCCCGACGATCGGGCCCGGGCGATGAAGGAGAGTCCGCTGACGCTTCTCGTCGCGCGCGGGGAGGGGACGGTCGAGCTGAAGCTCACGCTCGACTGAAGGTCGTCTCGACGATCGGGTAGTCGCGCTTCCCGCAGCGGCTGGTGCTCCCGCCCTTCACGGTCGCGATCGCTTCCTCGGCGAGGCGAAACAGCGCGACCGGATCGACGTCGGCGCGCGCCGAGTCCACGGTGACGACGCCCATGCTGACGATCAGCGGCTTGGGCGCGTCGCCGCCGGTCGTCTCGCCGTGCATCGCGACGATCACGCGGTCGACGGCGGGGCGCGGGTCCAAGCACTCGCCCAGGACGACGGCGAACTCGTCGCCGCCGATGCGGCCGACGAAGTCGGTGCCGCGCGTGGAGGCCTGGAGCACGCGGCCGACGGTGCGCAGCACGCGGTCGCCGATCATGCGGCCGGCGTCGGCGTTCAGCTTGCGGAACCCCTCGACGTCCACGAGGAGGAACGCCATCGGCTTCTTGAGGCGCATGTCGCGGCGGATCGCCTCGTCGAGGCGCGTGAGGAACGTGCGGCGGTTGAGCGTGCCGGTCACCTCGTCGTGCGCCGAAGATTCGCGGAGCTGGGCTTGGAGGGTGGCAGCCTTGGACTCGGCGGAGGCCAGCGCCTTTTCGAGCTGCGCCGCGCTCGTCTCGAGGACGCCGAGCCTGCGATTGGCCTTGTTCGCGGAAGTCACCATCACGGCGGCGCCCGTCGCGGCGCCGGCCGCCGCGAGGATCGTCCACGCGCTGGGGACGAGATAGCTCGCCGCGGCCGCGGGGGCCACGGCGGCGAGCGCGCCCGCCCATGTCGCGAGGTGTCCGGATCCCGAGCTCATGACGGACGAAACTTGGTGTCTGAGGATGGGAGCGTCAAGCGGGAGACGGGGCGGCCCGCATTTCGCAGGCCGCCCCGATGGATCCGTTCTCTAGTGCTGCCCGTCGGTGCGGTACGCCTCCGTGAACGCCTGACGGCCGGCTTCCCGGCCGCTGTCCACGGCATCACGGACCGCGCGCGGCAAGCGAGACGCCTTGTCGGCCATGTCGCGCGTCCAGTCGTTCAGCGTCTCACGCGTCTCGCGCCCGGTCCGGGGAGCCGTGAGAAGGGCGATGGCGCCGCCGATCAGCGCCCCCACCGTGAACGCCATCGTGCAATTCATGCCGCTGAAGCCTCGAGTCTCGTACATGCGATCCTCCAACGTCCCCTCGATCCAGCCTCCTGGTCCACCCTGGAAATTCGCAAGGCGCGTGCCGGGAAAAGGGGCCGGGGGACGGGCGTGGCGCGAGGAGTTCCTACACGCCGGAACCTCTTACGCTTCATCGTTTCACGGGGATTCACCCCGGTTCCGTTTAGCGCTCGTTACGGGGGATTTCGGGACGGTAGGGGGTGCCGTAGCTGTCGGTCTCCCTCTCGGAGCGACCCCGCTCGACCGCTTCGCGGATGCCCTCGGGGATGCGCTGCGCCTTGCTGCGCAGATTGCGGCCCCAACTGGTCAAAGCTTCGCGCGATTCGCGTCCCGTGCGCGGCGCGGTGAGGTAGGCGATCGCGGCACCGGTGAGCGCGCCCAAGGTGAACAAGACGAAACCTCGGCTGCCTCGAGTCTCGATCATGGCGATGGGTCTCCTTTCGTGAAGAGGGTCCGAGAGGAGAGCCGCAAGCGCGGTGCCAGGCGATCCCTATCCATGTGAGTAGCTTCGTGCGGCCGTCTCTTGTCTTGCGGACGCGCGCCGCGTACGGTCCCGGGAACCGAAAGGGGGTTTCCATGTTCTTGCGTGTTCTCGGTGCGTCCGCGCTTGCCGTGTGCGCGGGCCTTCCCTCCGCGGCCCAGAGCCTGGCGCCGCGAAGCGTGCCGGCCAAGCCCGCTCACGCGGTGATCCCGCCGGACCACTCGCATCAGATCCTCCACCTCAAGTTCGCCGAGGGGACGGCGATCCGCCTCCGCGACGGCGCGTTCGCCTCGCTGCGGCAGGACGACCTGTCCGGGCTCGATCGCGTGCTCTCCGCCTACCCCGGCGCGGTGCTGGAGCGCCTGTTCAGCCGTCCGGAGGAGGTGCTCGAGCGGGAGAAGCGCGCCGTCGAGACGAAATCGCTCCGCGAGCAGGCGGACAAGAACCTCTGGTACCGCGTCCGGGTTCCGGCCGGGACCGACCTGGTGCGGCTGATCGACGAGCTGAACGCGCTGAAGATCGTCGAGATCGCCTACCCCGAGCCGCTTCCCGCCCCGCCGACCGGGACGCTCCGGAACTTCTCGCCCGTCCCCGAGGCGGAGGTCGATCCCGAGCCCGTCCCGCCGGCTCCGGGGCTCGTGACCCCGGACTTCACGGGGTATCAGGCCTATTCGACCGCGGCCCCCAACGGGATCGACGCGATTGCGGCCCGCGACGTCTGCGGCGGGCGCGGCGACGCGGTCCACATCATCGACATCGAGTATTCCTGGAACGACCAGCACGAGGACCTCGCCGCGGCGAGCGGCGGCCTGATCGCGAACAAGACCGCGAAGGATCCGTTCTCTTCGACCGACCACGGCACCGCCGTGATCGGCGAGATGATCGCGTCCGACAACGGCATCGGGGTGACGGGCCTCGTCCCGAACGCCGATTTCAACATGGTCAACGCGGACAACGACGAGGACGGGTACGACCTCGCCGACTCGATCGACGTCGCTCATTCCAACCTCGGTGACGGCGACCTCATCATCATCGAGCAGCAGGCCTCGGGGCCGAACGGCTGCAACAACGGGACGAGCGGGTGCGTGGCGGTGGAGTGGGTGCAGGCGTACTACGACGCGATCGTCAGCGCGACCTCCGACGGGATCATCGTGCTGGAGGCGGCCGGGAACGGGAACGAGAACCTCGACGACACGGCGACCTACGGAAACCCGTTCCCCTCGGGCCGCGCCGACTCGGGCGCCATCATCGTGGGATCGGCGAACTACCCGGGATGCACGACCCCCACGCATGGGCGCATCGGCTCGTCCACCTACGGGGCCCGCGTGAACCTGCACGCCTACGGGGAGTGCGTGACGACCACGGGTTACGGGACGCTCCAGAGCGGGCCGATGAACACGCTCTACACCAACACCTTCAGCGGGACCTCGAGCGCGACGCCGATCGTCACGAGTGCGGCGGCCGCGCTGTCGAGCGTCGCCGAGACCCTGTCGAACGTGCACCTCACCTCCGCCCAGGTGCGGGCGAAGCTCGCCGTGAACGGGACGGCCCAGAACACGGGGACCGGGTCGAACAGCGGGAGCATCGGGCCGATGCCGGACCTGAAGAAGGTCCTCGCGGAGTACGAGACCGAAGCACCCGATCTGACGTGTCCCTCCTCCGTGAGCCAGGAGTGCACGAGCCCGTCGGGGGCGAGCGTCACGTTCTCCGTCACCGCGACCGACGACTGCGATCCGAGCCCGGACATCGACTGCACGCACGACTCGGGAAGCTCGTTTGCGATCGGCACCACGCCCAATAGCTGCAGCGCGAAGGACGCGGTGGACAACCAGGACACGTGCCAATTCAACGTCAGCGTCGTGGACACGACGGCGCCGTCGATCACCTGCCCGGCGAACGTCACCGTCGAGTGCACGGGGAGCCTCGGCATCGACGCCGACGATCCGCAGCTGGCGGCGTTCTTCTCGGGGCTTCTCGCGAGCGACGTGTGCGACGCGTCGTTGACGAAAGGCGACGACGCCCCTGCGTTCTTCCCGCTCGGGGACACGCTCGTGACGTTCACGGCGACCGACGACCACACGAACTCCTCGAGCTGCAGCGCCACCGTGACCGTCGCGGACACGATCCCGCCCGACATCACGGTCACGTTGAGCCGCGACTCGCTGTGGCCGCCGAACCACAAGATGGCGTCCCTCACGACGAGCGTCACCGTCACGGACGTCTGCGATCCCTCGCCGACGTTCGTGCTGACCTCGATCGCCTCGGACGAGCCGGACAACGGCCTCGGGGACGGCGATCAGCCGAACGACATCCAGGGCGCGGCGTACGGCACGGCGGACACCGCGTTCTCGCTCCGGTCCGAGCGCGCCGGCCTCGGAGACGGACGCGAGTACGCGTGTACGTACACGGCGTCCGACTCCTCGGGGAACACGACGCCGAACGTCTCCGTCGTGTCGGTCCCGCACAGCCAGCAGGGCCTCGCGCTCGGATCCGGCGGGTTCAACGCGGTGGGGACCGGCTTCGGTCCGGGAGCGACGACCTACCGCCTCGTAGTCCTGTCGACGCCGATCTTCGACGCGCAGAACGTGGACGTGCGCGACGCGATGATCGGGAACTCCATCGACGTCATCCGATGGACGGGGTACCGGCTCGTGGACGCGAACGGCGACGGGCGGCTCGACCTCGAGCTGACCTATCCGGTCGCCGCGACGACCGTGCTCCGCTCGAGGTCCACCTCGATCGATCCGATCGGCCTGCACTACGACGGGGCGAGCGTCGGCGATTACGTGGTGCCGGACATCTTCCGGCTCGGCGCGCCGATCGTCGTTCCCTAGAGGGGAGAGGGTCAGACCCCTTTTCGAAAAGGGGTCTGACCCTTTTTTCTAGCCGAATCGAATCACGCGCAGCGGCGCGTCGAGCCTCGGAAGCGGGATCGGCGGTGGGCCGGGGAGCGGCGGCAGCGTGAAGAGGCCGCGGACCTCGGCGCGCACGGGGGGCTCGAGGTTCTGCCGCAGGACCCATCGGTTGTCGATCAGGAACCACGCGCGATCGTCGTGCCGGGGGTCGAAGGCGATGTAGGCCGTCGCCGGAACGGTCGTGCCGAACTTCTTGGCGAGGCCCGGCGGCACGCCCCCCTTCTTCGCGAGCCCCGGCGGGGTGCCCGTCTCGTGGGCCTTGTCCGGCTTGTTCGCGGGCGGCTTGGCCAGCGCGGCACCCGAAATCACGAGCGCCGCGATGAGAACCGTCGAAAGCTGGCGCATGTCGCACCTCCTTGCGATTCATGCTGCCCGACACCACCCCGGGACGCACGCACCTGGCTTAACGTTGCTCGGGAGATTCCCGCCGAGCGCCGACGAACAGGAGCGCGAGCGCTGCCATCTGGAGCAGGTGGTAGAAGGCGTTGTGGGTCAGCCTCGGGATCGGCGAGAACCCAGCCTGCTGCAAGGCTCCCGCGAGCATCGCGAGTCCGAGACCGAAAACGCCGAGCCACGCGCGGCGCGTGACGAAGGCGGCGGCCAAGAGCACGGACGCCGGGACGTACGCGGCGATCGCCACGTAGAAGTCGTCATGGCCCCAAGCGACGAAGGCGACCAGCGCGAGCGCGATCGCCAGCATGGCTCGCCGCGCCGAAGGACCCCAGCCGAAGATCGCCGCCGCCGCAACGCCCATCGCGGCAGCCGCCCCGACGATCGCGATCACCGTCGAAGGCCACAGCACGCGATAGACGGGAGAATCCGCCTCCGACGCGAATCCGTGCACGATCCCGCCGAGGAGCGAGGCGACCGCCGAGAGCGCGAACACGGCGACGAACGCGGGGCGCGTGCGCCGGACCGACGCGATCGTAAACGCCGCGCACTCGATCGCCAGCGCGAAGTCGGTCAGCGCGACGTCGGGCTCGGTCACGCCCCGCAGTCTAAGGGCAGGGGGCGAGAGCGCGATCGGCCGTGCAGGAGGGGCTGCCGTCGGGAAGCTCGGCGCCGGCGGAGGAGGTGCCCAGGCTGCCGGTGAACGTGCCCGCCACCGGGGCGACGAGGTAGTAACGGTTCCCCCCGAACGGTGCCAGGGTCGTGAACAGCGCCGCGATCGAGCAGACACGCGCCTCGTGCGAGTACCAGGAACCGATCGCGCCCTCGTACACCGCGTACGTCGGGCTCGAGGGGGAGCAGCTCGCGCCCCACGCGAGGTCGAGGCTTCCGGGCTGCGCTGCGCTGCGGCTCACGGTGAGCGTGGACACCCGCCCGGGCTCGGCGGTCGCGGGGAGGCACGTCTTCCCGCTCGCCGTCGTGGTGCACGTGCAGTTGTTACAGGTCCGGTAGGGGATGAAGCACACGACGCCGTTGTTGCAATCGACGGCGAACGGATCGCCGCACGCGGTGCCCCCGAGCTGGCAGCACGCGGACGCGTCGCGGAACAGACCGATCGCCAGTCCCACCGCCGCGACGGAAAGCCGCCGGCTTTGCATGGGGCGAAGGTCGTCCCGGCGGTCTCCCCGGTCAAGTCACGGTAGAGTCGTCCGATGTTTTTGCCCGCGTTGCTCGCAGCGACCGTCCTCGCCGCCCCGCAGCTCGCGCCCCTGTGGGTCGAGCCGAAGGATCTCGAGGCGCGCGATCTCGTCCACGGCGCAGGGGGTGCGGCCGCGGCGCCGAAGGAGGGCGAGGCGTTCCGGCTCGAGTCGAAGGAATCCGGCGGCCACAGCGACGGTTACTACGTGTACGGCGCCGACGGCCGGAAGTGGAAGGTCAAGACGGGGGACGAAGCGGCGGCGGAGGTCGCGGTGTCGCGCCTCCTGTGGGCGATCGGCTACCGGCAGCCGGTCCTCTATTACGTGAAGGACTGGCGGATCTCCGGCGGTGCCAAGGAGCGCCCCGGCCCCGGCCGCTTCCGTCTCGTGTCGGATCACGACGCGAAGGGGGAATGGGCCTTCGACGACAACCCGTTCGCCGGCACGCGTGAGCTGAACGGTCTCGTCGCCGTGAACCTGCTCCTCAACAACTGGGACCTCGCACCGAGCAACAACCGCATCTACGAGGTCGGGAAGCAGAAGGAGCGCTGGTACGTCGTACAGGACGTCGGCGGCGCCCTCGGAAAGACGCGATGGCCGATCGGCTCGCGCAACGACATCGAGGATTTCGAGAGCCAGCGCTTCGTCCTCGGTGTCAAGGACGGCCGGGTGCGCTTCGACTATCACGCCCGCCACAAGAAGCTGCTGCGCGCGCTGACGTCCGACGACGTCGTCTGGGCGTGCCGGCTCCTCGGGCGGCTCTCCGACCGCCAGCTCGCGGACGCGTTCCGCGGCGCGGGGTACCCCACCGAGGTCGGCGCGCGCTACGTGAAGAAGATCCGCGCGAAGATCGACGAGGGCCGGGCGCTCGCGAGATAGGGTCAGACCCCTTTTCGCCGCGAAAAAGGGTCTGACCCCCCTTGCTCAGATCGGCGGAAGGGGTTCGGGACCGTCGCCGATCCCGAGAATCGCCGACCCCGCGGTGAGCGTGACGTTGAGGGTCGCGCCGGCGCCGACGACCACGTTGGCGCTGGTCAGGGTCTCATCGCCTCCGGCGACGAGCACCGAAACCTGCACGCGAACGGTCTGCGGCGTGCTCTCCGGGTTGTACACGCTGAGCGTGATCGCGGGACCCGTGGCCTCGCCCGCGTAGACCTCGACGGGGCGTTCGATCGCGGCGACGGTTCCGGCGACGGTGAGGACGAGGGCGCAAAGGAGCGGGATTCTCTTCGTCATGTGAGCCTCCAGGTTCCGAAGTGGGGAGCGGCCGGCGCAGACCGGTGGAACCTTTCGGAGGCGGGGGGCGGGCTCGCGGACACACGTGGAGACGCACGGCGCCGTTCCTCCAACGGCGAACCGTCGAGCGGGACTTCAGAGCTGTCGTGCGGGCGCGGCTACGGGACCGGCTTGTTCACGTCGCGTCCGAGGCGCTCGCGCACCTCGACGACTTCCGGAGTCGTCTCGTCGACGAACCGGAGGAAATAGGCGGCCTCGCGAAGCTCGACGTCAGCGCGGGCGGGCTCTCCGCCGGCGAGTTCGGCTTTCCAAAGGTAGTAGTGCGTGTAGAAGCGGATGACGTTGTCGTCCGAGGTCAGCGAATCGGCGAGCACGGCGCGGAGCAGCGCGCGGCTTCCCGCGACGTCGCGCTCGAGCAACAGGGCGCGCGCCGCTTCGAGCCGCGCGAACACACCCGTCCTCGCGAAGCCGTGCCGCAGGGCGAACGCTTCCGCGCGCCGCGCCGCGGCGACCGCTTCCTTTCCGCGGCCGGCGTCGTGGTGGAGGTGGGCGAACGCGAGGCGCAGCAACGACTCGTCGCGCGGCGACTTCGCGCGCTTCGCGGCGGCGAGGGCGCGATCGAGGTGCCGTGCCGCCGCGTCGAAATCGCGAAGGTCCATGAGGATCATGGCGTGTTCGTGCTCGCTTCGGGCACGGCGCAGGTGATCCTTCGGCCCCACGTGCGCCCCGGCACGCTCGGCGAAGGCGAGCGCCGCCTCGGTCGACCCGAGCGCTCTCCACGACTCGGCAAGTTGGATGAGCATGAGGAAGAGAACCGGCACCTCGGGCTTCTCGAGCAGGAGCTCTTCGAGGACGTGACGCGCGATGCGGTGCTTCCCGAGGTTGGCCGCCGCAACGGCGAACGACAGCACCGCTTCGTGCCGGATGGCCGCGGGCACCGCTTCCTTTGCCGCACGCTCGCGGAACGCGAAGAAGCACGCCATCGCCTCCGGGACGCGGCCGGCGCGCCAGGCCTCGATCGCGAGGGTGCGCAGCTTCAGCGGATCCCGCTCGAAGGGGACAGCGCCCGCGATGGACTCGAGGTCGAGAAGATCCCCGGCCGCCTGCGCCGGCAGCCGGTAAAGTCTCAATAGCTGCTGCAGCCGACGGACGCCCGGATCGAGCCGACCGCTCTCGATCCGCGCCAAGGTGCTGTGAGGGATCGGCTTACCGCTCTCCTGGGTGAGCTTCTGGACTTCCCGGAGCGTGAGACCCAGCTCGCGCCGCCGCTCGCGGAGCAGGCGCGCCATCGCGGGTGAAGCTTCGAGAGGCTTGCTGGGCATACACAGGGAAGCTTACGGGTTGGTTCCGAACAAAACCAGAAAATGTTGCTTGACAGCACCAGAAGAACGCCGGAAGATTTCGCCAAGGAAATTTCGGGGCGGGATCCCGCGCCAGGTTTTGGGTCGGGGGAATCGAATGAGCTCGATGAGGGTGGGCGCGAGGGCGTCCGTGGGAGACGCGGCCCGAACGGTCTTCGTCGCCTCGGCGCTCGTCGCGAGTGCGGCCGCGGCTCTCACGCCCGCGGCGGCCCAAGCGCTGCACGGCGCCGGACGAACGATGTTCGCGATCGGCCTCGCCGTTCTCAACGTCAGCTTGGTGTGCGCGGCGGCGTCGCTCGCGCCGGGCCGGACGTTGGAGTCGCTCCTGGGGCGGCGGCGGTGGCTTCTGGGAGCGTGGGTCGCGTTGGTGCTCGGAGTCGCGCTGGACGCGCTCGCACCGCTCGTTTCGGCCTTCCGGTAAACTCCATGGCCGCATGGAGAAGTACCTCCGGACCGCTGGGCTCACCGTCTCGCTGGTGACGTTCGTCCTCGGACCCGCCCTGGCGAAGGGCGAAAAAGGCGCGGACGCTTGGGTCGCGCAGGCTCGGATCGAGATCTCGGCCGGCCGGCTCGACGTCGCTCGCAGGAATCTCGAAACCGCGATCAAGAAGACACCGGACCACGCCGACGCGCACTTCCTCCTCTGCGGCGTGGAGCTGGCCGAAGCGGAACGGCTGTTCCGCGGCTACGGCACTCAGGACGAAGTGGACTACGAACTCTACGATGCCGAAACGGCCTGCGCGGAGGCGGCGGAGCACAATCAGGATCCGAAGCGTCGCGCGTCGCTCCTGGCATCGAGCCTTCGCACTCAAGTCGCGGGGCGCCGGTGGGTCGAGGCCGCGGCGACGTTCCAGGCGATGATCGCCGCCTCAGCGAACGACGGACGCCTCGTCGGCGGCTATGCCGCCATGCTCGATCGGGCGGGGAAGAAGGAGGAGGCGGCTTCCGCGCTGGAGGGTGCAACGGCACGCGGCGACGCGTTCGACCGTGCCGCACGCTTCGAATACGTCTGGGACCGCTACGACTGCACCGATGCGAAGCCGCTGGCCCCCTCGATCGAGAAGCTCCGGCGGGAGGAATCGGACCCGGCCCGCGCGGCGATCCTCGATCTCCTCAAGGAGGCGCTCGATTCGGAACGCGAGAACATCTCGCTGGCCTTCCTCGGCATCGTCGAGTCGAACGTCCTCACGCAAGCCGAACTGGAGCGGCTCTGGACCAGCGTGGCCGGGCCTCCGCCTCGAGGCCAGAACAAGGCCTGGCTCGGCCCCGGGCGCGACCTGGACGGAGCGGAGCTTCCGAAATTGGTGTCGAAGGTCGAGCCGCACTATCCGGAGTATCCGCGGGAGCGGCGCGAGCAGGGCCGCGTCGAGCTCCTGACGCGCATCGAGAAGGACGGAACGGTGGGGCCGATCTGGATCATGCGATCGTCCGGACCTTCGTTCGCGGGCGCCGCGATCCAAGCGGTCCGCGAGTGGCGCTACACGCCGGCGCGCCGGGCCGGAGAGGCCGTCGCGTTTCCTTACACGATTCGAGTGGATTTCAGGCTTCGATAGCGGCGGGAAGAGGCGGCGCGGGAGGAGGAGCTCCCCCCGCGCCTCGAAAAGCTATGTCGTGGTCTTCTTGATCGCGGTGACGCCCTCGTGCTCGCCCGTGTCCTTGTCCTTGCACGTGACGGTCACCTTGTCGCCGGCCTTCAGCGACTTGGCCTCCTCGATCGCCTTGCCCATCAGGGGAGCCGTATGGCTCTCGCCCTTCTCGTCCTTGATCGTGATGGTCTTCGCCGCCGCATCCACGGAGACGACTTCGGCCTTCTCGTCATGGGTCTTGCCGGCGCCGGCGAACGACGTGGCCGGAAGTGCGACGGCGAGCGCGACG
>Ga0068859_100006394_pt1 | contig 11954 bp, 10 predicted proteins | sample KBSSwiS22_FD_66585 | JGI IMG/M metagenome (GOLD analysis project Ga0068859, IMG submission 66585) | Switchgrass rhizosphere microbial communities from Kellogg Biological Station, Michigan, USA - KBS Switchgrass S2-2 | ecosystem: Host-associated > Plants > Roots > Rhizosphere > Soil ... | reverse complement strand
GCCGTCGCCGAGCCGGCGAGCGGCGGGTACGCGCGATTCAACGCCCGCGTGGTTTCCGCCCTGCCCCTCCCGGTTTCAGCGCTCGAGTCATCCGATCTTCTGGCACTGGCGCGCCTCGGGACGGCGGGCACCCTCGAACAAAGGGACCTCGATGTCTGCTGCGCCGATCTGCTCTCGCTCGACGGACGCGAGGCGCGACTGCTGGCCGGTCTGGCTGGCCCGGGCTCCCTCGCTGGTTGCTGAATCGCTGGCACGCGGACCCGACCCGCTGGCGGCGTGGCTCAGGCCGGGACCCTCTGCACCCGCCGCCCTGGTCGCCGCGGGGCTCGCCCGCGCCTTGCTGCCGGAGGAGGCGGACGATCCCCCTCCTCCCTGGCTCCGTGCCGATCAGCGGTTGTCATTCCGCCGCGCCGTTGCAGCGGTTCGACGGCATGGCGGGGCGCTGCTCGCCGATGGAGTCGGTACCGGAAAGACCTTCATCGCGCTGGCCACAGTCCGCGCCATCGCCGCGGATGGTGCGGTGCATGTCATCGTGCCCGCGACACTCCGGGGCCAGTGGACCCAAGCCGCACGGCGCGCCGGAATGAGCGTTCGAATCCACACGCACGAGACGCTGAGCCGCGGGCGTGCCCCGCCGGCCGGTGCCGGCGTGGTCATCGTCGATGAGTGTCACCGGTTCCGTACCGCGTCGACCCGCCGGTACGACACGCTCGCCCGCTGGTGCGTGGGACGCCACGGCATACTCCTGAGCGCCACTCCTCTCGTCAACCGGCTCACCGACCTCGCGAACCAGCTGGCACTCCTGGTCCGGGACGACGCGCTCGCCTGGAATGGCATCCCGTCGTTGCGAATGGCGCTGGACACCCGTGCACCGGGGGCGCTGGCCACTCTCGTCATCACCGGCGAGGACCGATCACCGCTGCTTCCGGCACGACACGACCAGACTCGCCGGCCAAGCGCGTCAGGCTCGCTGCGCCGGCTGGTATGCGGGGTCCAGGGGCTCACACTCTCCGCTGACCCGGCGACCGCGGAGCTGTTGCGTGTCGTGCTCTGGCGTGCGATGGCTTCGAGTCCGGCGGCCGCGCGCGCTGTGCTCGGGAGGTACGGGACATTGCTCCGGCATGCGAGAGATGCCGGCGCCGCAGGCCGGCAGCTCAGCCGGGAGACGATTCGCCAGTTCGTCGGAGCCGATGCCGATCAGCTGGTGCTCTGGCCGCTGGTCGCCGAGCCGTCGACTCGCGTCGAGCTGGTCGTCGAAGATCTGGAGCAAGTCGTCTCGCTCGAGCGAATCGCCTCCCGCGCCTCTTACGAGCCGGATCCGAAGGTGACGGCGCTCGCGGAGCTCCTCAGCGATTGGAAGCCGACGCTCGTCTTCGCGACGGCCATGGCCACGGTCGCGTATCTCCGGACTCGGCTTTCCGGTCCCGGGATTGCGTGGTGCACCGGAGAAGCGTCAGGGCTCGACCGGGGATTGGCGCCGCGCGACACAGTGCTCGACTGGTTTCGCCGGCGGGATCTTCCCGCCGACCGATTCGTTTCCCGGCCGCGGGTCCTGCTGGCCACCGATGTCGCCGCCGAAGGGCTCGATCTGCCGCTGGTGGAGCGTGTCGTTCACTATGATTTGCCCTGGACGGCGGTGCGGCTGGATCAGCGCAGCGGACGTGCCTTTCGACTGGGCAGCAGCCATGAGCGTGTTGAGGTCGTGCGGTTCGATCCGCCGGCAGAGCTCGCCGCCGTTCTCCGGCAGGAGTCGATCCTCGAGGCCAAGGCGGAGCTGCCGTCCGCGATCGGACTCGACCAGGGGCCTCTCGCGCCGTGGCGGCTTCGGGCCCGGATTGCCGCGGCATGGGAAGGACATCCGGCTCGACCCGGCACCGCGATCGTGCGGGGCAACGAGTCGGGCACGCTGGCCGGGATCAGGCTCGAGTTTGCCGATGCGACGAGACGGGAGTTCGTCCTCGCGAAGACATCCGACGGCTGGAGCGACGACCCGGCGACGATCGAGCGACTCCTCGAACCGGCTCGAGATGGACGAGAGGAATCGGCGCCTTCGCTCCGCTCCCTCAAGGCAGGACTCGCCAGATTGCCGGGTTGCGTCGCCACGGTGTTGCGCGCGTCGAATGGGGCGCGACTGGTCGTCGGACAGAGGAGCCCGGCGGCGCGGAGGCTCCTGAAGAGACTCCTCGCCCTTGCCCGTGCCGCGGCCCGCCAGCGGCGCCGGCTCGATCTGCAATGCCTGGAGCGAGGTATCCGTCACCTCCGCCGGGGCCTCACCGCAGGGGAGGAGCGGCGGATCGAGGGATGGGCTCGACTCAACGACGGGGAACTTCGCGAGAAACTGACCGGACTTCCGACGGAGCCGGTCCCCGCTGCGCTTTCGAGCGTGGCACTGGTCGGGGTGCTGCTGGTGGAGCCAGTCTCCCGGGAGGGCTAGTTTTCCCGGCATGCCCAAGTTCACCACGATCCTGTTCGACCTCGACGGCACCTTGATCGACTCGGTTCGGCTGATCCTCGATAGTTACCATCACACACTCGCGCAGCATGGCCAGGCCCCCCGCACCGACGATTACTGGCTTGCCGGACTCGGGACACCACTCCGGGTCCAGTTCAAGCCCTGGGCGGAGAATCCCGAGCAGATCGAGGCAATGATCGGGACCTACCGCGAATACAACCTCGCGCACCACGACGCGCGCGTCACGGCGTATCCGGGCGTCGTGGAGCTGGTCCGGGGCATTCGCGCCGCCGGATATCGAACCGGACTCGTCACCAGCAAGAACAAGCCGGGTGCGATGCGCGGTCTCCGCCTCGTCGGTCTGGAGGACGCGATGGAGCTCGTCATCGGCGCTGATGACGTCGAGAATCCGAAGCCCCACCCCGAGCCGATCGAGGCGGCACTTCGGCTGCTGGGGGAGCCGGCCGCGAGCGCGCTCTATGTGGGGGACAGCATTCACGACATGGAATCGGGCCGCGCCGCCGGTGTAAGGACCGCGGCGGTGCTCTGGGGACCGTTCGACCGGGTTCACCTCGAAGGTTCGGAGCCGGACTATTGGCTGGAGAAGCCGGAGGATCTGACGGCGCTGCTGAAGGCCCTTCGCTAACCGCTCACCGCTGGAGCGCACATGAATCCGATCCTGCTGGGTGCCGTCGTGGCGGTGCTTTTGTACGGTATCGTCGCCTTCAACGGCTTGACCCGGCTCAGGATGCTGGTTCGCAATGCCTGGTCGGACATCGACGTGCAGCTCAAACGCCGCCACGACCTCATCCCGGTCCTGGTATCCACCGTCAAGGGACACGCCGGCTACGAGCGGGGAACGCTCGACGCGGTGGTCGAGGCGAGGAATCGGGCGGCGGGAGCGGCGGGCCCGGCGGCAGCGGGTGACGCCGAGCGCGCTCTCGCCGGCCAGGTCAAACAGTTGCTCGCGCTGGCGGAGGCCTACCCCGATCTCAAGGCGGGAGAGAGCTTCGTCGCGCTGCAACGCTCGCTCACCGAGATCGAAGACCATATACAGAACGCCCGCCGCTATTACAATGCCGTGGTGCGGGACTTCAATACCCGCATCGAGCAGTTTCCCTCCAATATCGTCGCCCGCCCCTTCGGCTTTTCTCCGGGCGAGTTCTTCGGCCTGAGCGAATCGGCGGAGTCGGCGGTGCCGGGAGTGGAGCTATGACCGGCCGCCTTGCGCGCTCGGCCGCGGCGATCGCGCTCCTGGCCGCGCCCGCGGCGGCGCAGCGTACCCTCGAGATCGAGCGGTTCGATTCGCGCATCGCCATCCAGCGCGACGGCAATATCGAAGTCGAAGAGACGATCCGGGCCAGGTTCACCGGCTCGTGGAACGGCATCTATCGCAAAGTCCCGGTGGAATACCGCACGCCGCAGGGATTCAAGTGGACGATCACACTCGATTTGCTCTCCGCCACCGACATCGAAGGGAATGCCCTCAAGACCGAGCGCGATCGCGAGGACCATTTCATCAAGTTCAAGATGTGGGTGCCCGGTGCGATCGACACTGTGCGAACGATCGTCCTGCGATACCGTGCCCACAACGCGCTGCGATTCTTCGAGGATCACGACGAGCTCTACTGGAATGTGACGGGCGACGAGTGGGACGTGGCGCTGGGCGACGTGACGGCGGTGATCCACCTTCCTCTCGAGGCGACGGGTATCAGGGCGACCGCCTTCAACGGCGTCTACGGGTCGACCTCGCGCGAAGCGCTCGTCGTCCCCGATGCCGACTCGATCCGGATCACCATGCCCCGGAAGCTCGAGTTCCGGGAAGGGCTCACCGCCGTAGTCGGCTGGGACAAGGGCCTGGTGCCGGAGCCGACCAGCGCCGACCGCGCCATCGGTTTCCTCGCCAACAACTGGCCGCTGGCGCTGCCCATTCCGGTGCTGCTCGGGATGCTGATGCTCTGGTCCCGGCGAGGCAGGGACCCGCGCAGGCTCCCCATCGCGGTGCAGTACGAGCCCCCCGCGGGGATGTCTCCCGGGGAGGCCGGCACGCTGACCGACGAATCGGCCGACATGCGGGACATCACCGCGACCATCGTGGACCTTGCGGTGCAGGGACACCTCAAGATCGAGGAGCGGGAGAAGTCCAAGCTGTTCGGGCTGGCGAAGGACAAGGAATTCGTATTCCATCGGACGTCGCCCAAGGCCGGCGCGCGGGTGCTGCTCCCCCACGAATCGGAGGTCATTCAGGGGATATTCCAGGGTGGCGCGACAACGGTCGAGCTTTCGGAGCTGGAAAACGAATTCTACCAGCGGCTCGACGGCATCAAGTCGGAAATCCTCGACCGGCTGGTGCACCAGGGCTACTACGCGAAGCGGCCCGACAAGGTGCGGGCCCGGTGGATCGGGTTCGGCATCGCGATGGGAGTGGTCACCATCATGGGCGGAGGCGTCGTCGGCTCGCTCATCGGCGCGGCGCCGGCGGCATTCACCGTGGCAGGTATCGCCATCGGTCTCATCATCGCGATCATCGGCTACCACATGCCTGCCCGCACCATCCTCGGCGCGCGAACTCTCGAAAAGGTCCTCGGCTTCGGCGAATTCCTGGAGCGGGTGGAAAAAGAGAACTACGAGCGGATCGTCAAGACGCCAGAGATGTTCGAGCGCTACCTGCCGTATGCGATGGCCTTCGGCGTCGAGAAGAAGTGGGCCAAGGCATTCGAAGGCATCTACCTCGAGCCACCGACCTGGTACGCCGGCTCCAGCATCCATGCGTTCAACGCCAGCACGTTCTCCAGCAGGCTCTCCGACATGTCCCAGCGGGCGGGGAGTGCGATGAGCTCGTCGCCACGGACGTCGAGCGGCTCGGGTTTCAGCGGCGGCTCGTCGGGTGGTGGCGGGGGTGGTGGAGGAGGCGGAGGGTTCTAACTCAGTGGTCAGGGGCCAGAGGTCAGTGACCACGGAACGCCGGAGTAAATTCGGCGCCCTCGTTTTTAGCGGCTTGTCCATCCCTGAACACTGATCCCTGATCACTGTATGATGCTCATTCGTAAGCCAGCGCCGCCGCCGTCGTGACCCGCGTCGCGCGTGATGCGGGCCAGGCGCAGGCGACGAGGCTCACCCCGACCACCACCGCGAGCCAGAGCAGCACCCCCGACGATTCGGGCATCAGGGAAACGACCCTCACCGGCATCATGATCCGGCCGAATGCGTTCCCCAGCGCGACGCTCATCGGGATCGAGAGCGGAATCGCCAGCGCCCAGCTCGCAATGCTGATGACGAGGCCCTCGATCTGGATCATCGCGAGAATCGAACGGTGATCCGCGCCGATCGCCCGGAGCACGCCGATTTCCCGGGTGCGCTCGAGCACCGACAGGCTCATGGTCGAGGCGAGACCGAGTCCGCCCACGACGATCATCGCCTGCGACATGATCATCAGGAACCCCGCAACCAGGAGCATGTGATCCTCGAGCACCCGGCGGCTCTCCGCCATGAGCAGGCTCGACCCGATCTCGAATCCCTGATTCTGGAGCGCTTCGCGAAGTCTCCTGCTCAGCTCGGCTTGTGCGGCGGGACGACGATCCGCGGCGAAGACCACCGCGCGGTCCATGCCGGCTTCGCCCGTCGCCCGGACGATTGCTTCGCGCGTGGCGAAGGCCGTGGGGCCGGGACCCGATTCCACGATCCCGACAATCGTCCATCGGCTGGAGCGTCCATCGATGACAAGCGAGACGTCTCCACCGATCGTGATCCCCGGCTCTCCGCGGAGGAGGGTGCGATTCACAACGAGACCGCTGCTGTCTCCCGGCGTCAGCCCGCGGCCGCTGTCCACGACAAAGGAGACCATCGCTGAGTTGGCCGGCAGCGAGACGATCGGGAACGCATTGCCGAGCACTCCCTCAGCCCGGGCGATGGCGGCGCGAGATCCGCTCCAGGCCTCCACCCGCGACACTCCATCGACCCGACCTATGGCCGCCTCGATGCTGTCGGCGCGGTATGGTCGCGCGAAGCCGACCGAGATGTCGTAACGCAGGATCCCGCCGAACATGTACGCGACTGAATTCCGGATCGATTGACGCAGGTTGAGCGCCCCCAGGTACACCGCGCCGCCCATCGCCAGGGTGAGCAGGGTGAGCGCCATTCGTTGCCGGCGCCGGAAGGCATTCCGCAGGGAGAGGAGCAGCGGCCTCGTCATCCCGCCGAATCCTCGAAGCCATCGGGCATTTCCCTTCCCGTCCCCCTCAATGCCGAAATCGCGAAGGGCGGCACTGACGGGAATGCGGCAGCCTCGCAGCACGGGGATCGACGCGGCAGCCACGGGAAGCAGCGCACCCACCGCGAGCTGAACCGCAATCGCCCAGACTGGGATGCTGAAGCCCGCCGTGTCGAAGTTGAGGAGCGTCGCGGTGAATTCGGCGTACCAGCGGCCGAGCAGCACCGCTATGGGAAGGGCAACGAGGCAAGCCACCAGACCGAGCACGAGCGCGAGACCCAGATACATCGCCGCGAGCTGCTCGCTGCGGGCGCCGATGGCCTTCATCACGCCGATCTCGCGCACCTGGCCCGCGAGCATCGCCGAGACGAGGTTGATGACCAGGAATCCGCTGAGGAGCAGGGCAAGCACGCCGAACGCGCCCTGGGTATAGAGCAACGAATTGATCTGGCCGGCGTGGATGTGCTCTCCGGGCTCCGGTACGTCGACGTCCACCACACGGCGCCCGGTGCTCTCGATCAGCGCCTTGACCTCGTAAGCAATCCGGCGGACTTCCTCGCGATCGAGTGCCTCGTCCCGGACCACGAACTGGAGGAGATTGAGCGAAGCCGGCGCGCCGAGCTGCGCAAGCGTGCCCGGCGTGACGAACCCATAGACCACGTGCTCCATCCACCCGGGTGCGAGCCCCGCATCCCGCGCAATCCCGCTGACATCGAGTGCCTGTTGTTCTGCGTCGCCCACCTGGACGATCAGCGGTTGTCCGATCGCGGCATCGGCATACTCCATCGAGGAGCTTTCGATCACGACCGTCCCAAGGGCGGGGGGCCAGGCGCCGCTCATCGGTTGTAGCGTCCCGATCCTGATGGCGGTGAAATCGGCGACGGTGAAGAGGACGGCGCTCCTCCAGGCGCCCCCCACCATTGCCCGGCCGATCACGGTGCGGCGGGCCTGGACCTCGCGGATGGCGGGGAGCGCCCGCACCCGATCGAGCAGGGAGGCATCTATGGAATCGGTGCGGATCGTCGCCGAGGCGGGATTGGTGGCGAGAAATCCCTCGCGGGTAACCCGCCGCAGCAGCGACCAGGTGTTGAGCACCGCTCCGGCACCGACGATCCCGATCGAAATCGCCAGTACCACCAGGATCGTCCGCGCCTTGTGATGCCACACGTCGCGAAGGATTTTGCGGACTCGCGGACTAGCCATGCGATCCGCGCTCGTTCGCGACGATACGGCCATCCGCCAGTGTGATGGTTCGCGACGCGAGCCGCCGCGCGCCTTGCTCGTGCGTCACCATCACGACCGTCTGACCCTCGGCAGCCAGACTCCGGAAGAGCTCGAGAATCGCATCCGAGGTTCGCGAATCGAGGTTACCGGTCGGTTCGTCGGCCAGCAGCAACGCCGGCTGGTTGGCCAGCGCGCGGGCGATTGCCACCCGCTGCTGCTGTCCCCCGGAGAGCTTGGTCGGGAACTTGTCGGCCTGATCGGCGACGCCGAGCCGCTCGAGCAGCGCCAGGGCGCGCTCGCGACGCTCCCGGGGCACCCAGGTGCCGCAGAAATCCATCGGGAGCATGACGTTCTCCACGGCGGTGAGCGTGGGCAGCAGCTGAAAGAACTGGAACACGATGCCGACCGCCTTGCCGCGCCACGACGACATGGCCCGCTCCGATAGGCTGTGCACCGCAGTGTCCGCGACGAAGACCTCGCCGCGAGTCGGCCGGTCGATGCCGGAGAGGAGTCCGAGCAGCGTGGATTTTCCGCTGCCCGACTGTCCGACCACGACGGCGAATTCACCCTGGTCGATGGTCAGGCTTACATCGGAGAGCGCGGTGAATGCACCGGCGGCCCCCGGAAATGTGCGCGTCACGTTCTCGAGTCTGATCAGTGGAGTGCTCATATGGCGAACGCTATCGCGACGGGGGCGGGCAATGCTACCGGTTGAAGCGCCGTTCAGCGGGATGAAGGACCCGTTGGGCGACGGGGGAGAAAAGAGGCCTTCGGCTGGCAGTCTTCAGCCATCAGTCTTCAGTCGTCAGTCACCAGCATCCAGCATCCAGCACCCGGAGACAATCATGCTTCCCCGCCGTGGCTTGATCGCTTTCGCACTCCTCATGGCACCCTACCCCGTTCTCGCCCAGCACAGTGTGGGCAACCAGCAGGCTCCCGCCGCTCCGCCGGAGGCGCGGCAGCACGATTTCCTCGTCGGACAATGGGAGCTGGTCGTAAAAGTCCCGGCGGTGGGGCTGGCCCAGAAGATCCATGGCACGCCAAGGCTCGCCGGGACGTGGAAGGCCTGGCGTGCATTCGACGGTTTTGGCATCGAGGATGAGCTTCGAATTACCGACGCGGCGGGGAATCCGCTGAGCCTCTCGCACGCCATGCGCTACTACGATCGCGCGGCCCGCAGCTGGAACGTGACGCTGCTCGATGTGTATCGGGGCAAAGTCTCCGCCGCCACCGCGGAATGGAAGGATGGCCGCATGACGCAGAGCTCGCGGGGCACCGATCAGGAAGGCAAACCGGCGCTCATCCGCTCGCGCTTCTTCGACATTACGCCGACGAGCTTCCGCTGGCAGCAGGACCGGTCGACCGACGAGGGCAAGACCTGGAAGGAAGGCACACTCCGCGTCGAAGCGAAGCGCGTCGCTCCCGCGGCCCCGCGCTGAGACACCCGTAGCCCTTGCCCCTGCCTCGCGGCCACGGCAACCTTTGCCCATGAATCGCCCCGCTCCCGCCTCACGCACCTGGGTCTGGCTGCAGCTCCTGCTGGGCTGGCTGCCGGTGTGGGCGCTCTACACCCTCATGGTGTCGCCCGCGAATCCGATTCACGGCGGGACACCGGCCGGGCAGGCAATCGTGAGCGGCCTCATCGCCGTCGCCATCGCCGCTTTGCTCGGACTCGCGGTGCAGCGGCTGATCGAGCGAGTTCCCTGGACCTATCCGGTTCGCCCCCGATTTCTCGCGGTACATCTCGGCGCCGCGGCCGCGTACTCCGCGACCTGGGTCCTGCTCAAGCAGGTGGTGGAGTCGGTGATCCACCCGTTCTCTCACCTCTCGTTTCACTCCCTCCTGCTTCCGAATCTGATCCTCGGTGTCTGGCTCTATGTGATGGTGGCGGGCATCTCCTACGCCGTGCATGCGAGCCAGCGGGCGGCCCTGGCCGAGGCGAGTGCCGCACGATCCCAGCTCGCGGCGCTCAGGGGCCAGCTCAATCCTCACTTCCTCTTCAATGCGCTGCACACCGTGGTCCAGCTGATCCCTCGCGATCCCCGCGGGGCCGCGAGCGCGGCGGAGCTGATTGCCGGGCTGCTCCGGACCACGCTGGAGGAGGATCGCGACATCGTGACGCTCGCCGAAGAGCGCGCGTTCGTCGAGCGGTACCTCGAGCTCGAGCGGATCCGATTCGGTGACCGCCTCCGAGTGAGCTTCCGGACATCGGGGGACGCCGAGGCGGCACTGCTTCCCTCTTTCGCACTCCAGACGCTGGTGGAAAACGCGGTGCGGCATGGTGCAGCGCCCCAGGTCGAGCCGACAGATATCGAGGTCGAGGGAAGCGTGCGAGGGGCGACGCTCACCCTGACGGTCCACGACACCGGTGCCGGAATCGCCGCCGGCGCCACGACCGGGAATGGAGGGACGGGACTGCAGCGACTCCGGGAGCGCCTGGCCGCATTGTACGGCCGCGGTGCGCGCCTCGAACTGGAAACGGGCGCGACCGGAGGATTCACCGCCTCGCTCTCGATCCCGCAGTCGCCGGATGACCGGGCGGAAGGACGCTGACGTGCGGGTCACCGCGCTGATCGCCGACGACGAGCCGGTGGCGCGCGCCGGGCTGCGTGACATGCTCGCCCCGGTCGAGTGGGTGACCTGTATCGGTGAGGCCGCGAACGGACCGGCCGCGGTCGAGGCGATCAACGCGCTCAAGCCCGAGCTCGTCTTTCTCGATATTCAAATGCCGGGGTTGCTCGGGACCCGGGTGCTGGAGCTCGTCACCCATCAGCCGCTCGTCGTCTTCACTACCGCGTTCGCCGAGCATGCGGTCACCGCGTTCGAGCTGGGCGCGCTCGACTACCTGCTCAAGCCGTTCGGGCCCGATCGTCTGGCGGGGGCGCTCGATCGGGTACGGGCCGCGATCGGAGAGCCGGCGCCGCTCCCGGTGCTGGACCGGTTGCGTGAGGCGATGGGACGGGGGCCGATCACCCGGCTCTTCGTCAGGTCGGGAGGCGCGATCATTCCGGTGCCGGTCGCGGGAGTGTCGTGGTTCGAGGCGCGGGGTGATTATGTGGCCGCACATGTGGGCCCGCTGCGCCACATGCTGCATCTGTCATTGAATCGTCTGGAGGAGCGGCTCGACCCGAAGCGTTTCCTGCGGATCCATCGCACTCACATCGTGAATCTGGAGCAGGTGACGAGCTTTCGGCCCCATGGGAAGGGCCGATTGGAGGCGGTGCTTGCGGACGGGACCCGTCTCCCGGTCAGCAGGAACCGCTCTCAGGAGCTCCGCGGTCTCGGTACCTGAACATCGAGGCAGCTGGGGCGGCAGGCTTCGAACCTGCAACCTTCCGGTTAACAGCCGGGCGCTCTGCCAGTTGAGCTACGCCCCAGGGACGCCGGACACCGGCGCATGCACCATAATAATGAGGGGCGACTGCATCCCTTCCCCCCTTCCCCAGCTTTCCCCCTTCCCCATTCTTCCCCTTGACCTCCACATCTTGACAAACAAGATGTAGCGGCATTATCGTCGTCGGACCCGGCGCCAGGAGCCCCCGTGGACGACCCCAGCACCGACGTCATTCAGGGCACCCTCGACATGCTCATTCTCAAGACCCTGAGTCTCGAGCCGCTGCACGGCTTCGGCATTGCCCGCCGGATCGAGCAGATCTCGAAGGGGGTCTTCAAGATCAATCCCGGCTCGCTCCTGACTGCGTTCCAGCGGCTGGAGCGGGCCGGATGGCTCGACGCCGAATGGAGGCGGACCGAGACGGGCCGGCGCGCCAAGTACTACATGCTGACTCGCTCCGGGAAGCGGCAGCTGGAGATCGAGACCAGCGACTGGACCCGCCGCACGGCCGCGGTTGCGCGGTTGCTCAAGGCGGAGGGCTGACCGATGTCGCTCTGGCGCCAGCTCACTCGCGGCCTCGGTGCGCTGACCCGCGGCGCCGCAGCCGACCGGGACCTCACCGACGAGGTCGAGCACTACATCGAACAAGCCACCGCGGCCGGCATCGCGCGCGGCCTCACTCCGGAACAGGCCCGCAGGAACGCCTGCCTGGAAGTGGGCAGCACCGCGGCGGT
>Ga0068859_100006385_pt1 | contig 11960 bp, 14 predicted proteins | sample KBSSwiS22_FD_66585 | JGI IMG/M metagenome (GOLD analysis project Ga0068859, IMG submission 66585) | Switchgrass rhizosphere microbial communities from Kellogg Biological Station, Michigan, USA - KBS Switchgrass S2-2 | ecosystem: Host-associated > Plants > Roots > Rhizosphere > Soil ... | reverse complement strand
TGAGCTGTTGCGCTCCCTCGGCTTCGTGCGCGGTGTTACGCACGCAGAGTTCATCAAAGGTCGCGACGACGGCCGTTTCTATTTCCTCGAGGTCGCAGCACGGGTTGCCGGGGCAAACATCGCCGAATCGATTGAGGCCGGGACCGCAGTTAATCTATGGTCGGAATGGGCGAAGATCGAGACGTCGACGCGCGATCATCCGTACCTTCTGCCTGAAGTCCGTCAGGGCTATTCGGGAATAGTACTCTCACTCGCACGGCAGGAGTGGCCGGATACCTCGGCCTATAATGATCCTGAGATTGTCTGGCGAATGAGTCGCAGGCATCACGCGGGACTTATCGTGGCCTCTGAAGACCCCGAGAGAGTGCGAAGACTGCTCGACTCTTATACCGAGCGGTTTTATGAGGACTTCTACGCCACTGAACCACCTCCGGAAAGACCAACTGACTAGTTCAGATCTCTCGAAGGCTCTCGGCTATGGCCTTCGCGGCGAGTGCTCCGTGACCGACGGCTGTGGCTACGCTCTTGCACACCGGGCGGGTAACGTCGCCGACTGCGTAGACCATAGGTAGCGAGGTCTGCTGCCGCGCGTCACATTGTATGTAGCCTTCGTCGTCGAGGTCGAGCTGTCCTTCAAGGAATTCCGTATTTGGAGCCATCCCAATTCGAATAAAGACTCCGCCTGTCGGGATCGTGCGTTGCTCTCGGGTCCCGGAGTCTTCGACGATCACATGCGTGACCTCGCCTTCACCGCAAATCTGCTTGAGCTCCGCATTGACGATAACCGAGATTCGCGGATGCTCGATCACCTGCCTGGTCCATTCATCGCGCGCTCGGAACCTGTCGGAGCGGTGAATCAGGGTCACACGCGGACAAACACGCGCAAGGATCAAGCTGTTCTCAACCGCCGAATCCCCGCCACCTATCACAACCACATCGCGACCGGCGAATAAAGGGTGATCACCAGTAGCGGAAAAGCTGACGCCGCGTCCCACGAATTTCTCCTCGCCGGGTACACCAAGCCGTCGCTTGCGCGCGCCTGTCGCGATGATCAGCGCACGGCAATCGAGCGCCCTGCCGCTGTCGGTGTCATCGCTATCGCCGTCCCAATGGATGGCAATACGCATTCTTTCCAAATTGACCCGTTTGACGTCACAGTTGAGTCGCCAATCCAGAGCCAGCTCACGCAAATGATTAACGAAGTGATCCCTGAGCTCGTGGCCGTTCCGCAGAACAAGGCCAGGATAATCGATGATCCGGTGATGCATCACGAGCATCTGACCTCCGGGTTCAGCGGCTCGCTCGAGCAACAGGCCGCGCATGCCCAGCGAATGAGACCACAGCAGGGCGGCCATACCTCCGGGACCGCCGCCGATAATCAGGATGTCATAGTCGGGGCGAGGCATCGCGTTTCTCACAAACTCGAAAGCACTACTTGTATCAATGCCGGCAGTGGCGCTTCGAATTCCATTTCGCCGCCATGTGTCGGGTGGATAAATGTCAGCCGGTGCGCGTGGAGCAGATGGTGTCCGATCCCGCATTGGTCGACGATCGGATCTCGTACCGTGGCGTAGAAAGCATCTCCGACGACGGGATGACCCGCGAGCGCGCAGTGAATCCGGAGCTGATGTGTTCGGCCCGTCAGTGGTTCCAGCTCTACGAACGTATGCGCGTCAAACCGTCGACGCACTCTATAGCGTGTCACGGCAGGTCTGCCGGCGTCCATTGCTCGCCAGCGTGGCCACGCGTCGAAATCGCAACCGATGGGCGCCTCGATCTCCCCCGAGTCTCGGATCACGACGCCGCTGAGAAGCGAGAGATAACTCTTCCCGATACGCCGCTGGAGAAATGCTTTTGTCAGGATCCGATGCGCACGGCGCGTCTTGGCGACAACGATAACGCCGGATGTGTCGCGATCGAGTCGATGCACGATTCCCGGGCGTATCAATCGACCGGTGGTTTGAACAAAGTGATGCGCGAGCGCGTTCGTCAGCGTGCCGGATTTGGCTCTCCGAGAGGGATGTGTCAGCAGGCCGGCTTCCTTGTCTACTACAATCAGATCGTCATCTTCGTGGAGAATCCGGATCGGAATCGGCTCCGGCGTCGCGGACGTTGGTCCGTCGTCGATGGCCTGGATGAGGACGCGATCTCCCTTGTCCAGGCGCCTTCCTTTCAGGCTCCGATCCCCGTTGATAAGCACGTCGCCGTCGGCTATAAGGCGTCGGATCTTGATCAGGCTCAGCTCTCGGAGCTCGTTACCGAGGAATTCGTCGAGGCGGAACCTTTCGGGGCCTGCCTCAAATTCACGCATCGTTTCTCGCTTCCGGCGACGCTATTACCGTATCAGGTCGGCTCCAAATCAGAACCGCCGCGAGGGCTATAGCGGAGCATAGCGTGAAGCCCATCAATCCAACCGAAACGTGGTGTAAGAAATCGAAGGTTCCTCGTGCATGTTCGTCGGACGACAGGAGAGCCAGCCGTTCGCCGAACCTGGCTCGCAGATCGTGCATTCGCGTCGAAACAACAAATCGGGAGATTGCCATCGACACCGTCATAAGGACAAGCAGTTCGCGTTCGAAGAAGCGCACTCTCTTTCGACGAATCGGGAGGAGGATCGAGATCGAAATTAGCACGATGCCCGCGGTTAACCCGATAATTTCGACCCCGGCGAGAACCCGAGAAACAATGCCGCCGGCCAGTTGCTGAGTCGGCAGGGTAGTGAAAGCTGCGGGCGCGACGACGAAACTGAAAAGCGCCATTACACCCACCCAAAACCCAAGAATTACCAGCCTGACTCGGAATGCCATCTGCGAATTCCTTGCAAGCCGCTACCTTGGCTCCCGCGCCAGGCTGGAGCCAGGCGCTCCCAGAGGCCGCACTCACGGCTAGTAGCGAGGAACACCCGGATCTACTCGCAGCGACCAATCATCAATGCCACCCGTCATATTCCTGACGTTCGTAAAGCCCTGTTGAGCCAGAAAAGCGCAGGCCCGCTCTGAGCGCATCCCGTGGTGGCAGTGAAGAACAATCTCTTCGTCTTTGTCGTCGAGTTCCAACATCCAGGTTGCAATTTGACCAAGTGGCCTGAGCTCGGCGCCTTCGATTTGGCAGACACGGTGCTCGTGTGGTTCGCGAACATCAATAAGACGGAACGACTCTCCCCTGTCGCGTTTCGCCTTAACTTCCTCAACGGTAATTGTGCTAAAGGTTGCCATAGCTATTTGTCCAAAGAAGAGCGTTCAGTCTCACGCATTTGATCGATCAACCGCGTCAATCCATCGATGTCGCGGCGCGCCTCAGCGAGGAGTCGTTTGCTTTCCTGGTATGCCTGCCAGTATTCGCTCTCCACGAGAGGCTTCAGTCTCTCCTCTCCAAGCGAATTTGCCAGCAGCGCGATAATGAGCGCCGAAACCTGCGTGTGTTCGACGTAACGCGAGATGACACTGTAGGCCAACTCGGCGGATTCAAGATTCCAGCCTGGTTCGATGGGAGCTTCCTGCATGCCCTGCTACGCGTCGGAGAAGGGAAGTGGAACGACTTCCGCTTCCCCAACAACCGAGTCGCCACTCTTGAGTGTGAGACGCGTCCCTGGCGTGAGATAGTAACGATGCACGTACCCGAGAGCGATGATCTTCTTAAGCTTCGGGCTCATCGCGCTGCTCGTAACTTCACCTACCTTCTTCCCGTCTGCACCGTAAAGGGCAGTTCCCCTGGCCGGGACTTCTGCACCTTCGATCCTCAAACCCATCAGGCGCTTTGCCGGCTGACCCCGCCAGTGTATGCGCGCAATAATCTCCTGACCGAGATAGCAGCCCTTAGTATAGCTGATTGCTTCTTCGAAACCTGCTTCGAGGAGTATGTGATTCTCGTTGACGTCTTCCGGCTCCTTTGGAATGCCGGATTCGATCCGAGCGATCTCAAAAGCATCTGCACCGACGGCACGCGCGCCAAAGGACGAGCCGTTCTCAGTGATCTCGCGCCAGACCGTCGCGGCGTCAGCCCTTGCAACGAACAGGTCGAAGCCGTATCGGCTGCAGCGTGGGTGAGCCGCCACAAGCACCGTGGCCGATGTGAGCCGGCGTTCGCCGTTTGAATATGCCTCGGCTCCGACCGCCGTCCCGGTCAATGCTGAAATCATTTCCGCGGCGCGCGGTCCTTGCAGCGAAATCAATGCCAGTTCGTCGGAGACATCATTTACAAAGAAACCGCCGGCGGGAACAAATCGACTCAGATTCCGGAAGACCTTTTCCCGATTGCCCCCGTCGAGTTCCAGCAGGAACTGCGACCCGGTGTTATAAATCCTGCAAAGCGCCAGGAGTTTTGCGTGAATGTTGAGAAAAGCCGCAAGGGCGCCGCTTCCCGGAGAAAGTGCCTTGATGTCATTTGTGACAAGGCCGTTGAGAAACTGAACGGCGTTCTGGCCGCTCACTTCGAGCTTTCCAGCCGAAGAGAAATTCAGAACAGCAACGCCCTCCTGTGTAGTGACGTATTCCCGTTCGGGATCACCGTAGTCGCCTTGCATGGGCGAGAAATCGAATTCGCCTACGGGATCGCCTGCACTCCGCGGTAAAACAAGCTGACTCATGAAACCTGCAAGGGGTCGGCCGAGGAAGTATTTCTTCCAAGGCCGGGTTGATCAGAATTAACGCTACACGATCTTCTTGATTTCATCGAGCAACTGTTCATTTGTGCGGGAATGCCCGAGCTCCGCCTCGATGTGCTTCCATCGGATAATACCCTGCTTGTCGATGAGGAAATAAGCGCGCTGGGTAAAGTTGCGCTCCGGGATCAGGACGCCGTAGTCCTGAGAAACCTTACGCTGGAAGTCCGAAAGCAAATGGTGAGACATTTGATGCTTCGCACGGAATTCGTTGTGGGAGGGGATTGAATCCACGCTGATAGGTAGAACCGCCGTTCCGGCGTTCTCGAATGCCGCGTAATCGGCTGTAAATGCGCAGTTCTCATTTGTGCACACCGATGTAAAGTCCAGCGGATAGAAGGCGAGCAATACATTCTTCTTTCCGCGGAAGTCCGAAAGCCGCACTTTTTCACCGGCCGTACTATCGAGCTCAAAATCCGGAGCGGGATCGCCAACATTTACTGTACTCATCAAGCCTCCTCGATCCGTAGGGGCAGGGCTTGTCCCTGCCCGGCTGGGACAGGCGAGCCGGGCAGGGACAAGCCCTGCCCCTACAAGTCAATAAGTCAAATGCCATTGCCTGGTGTTACTACGGTAACTTCGGCGCGGTCACCCGGCAGTTGTCGACACTCAGCGATTTAAGAAACGCCAGGAGATCACCCTTCTGCTTTGGCGTCAGGTTGACCTTCTTGAGATTGGCAGTGTCCAGATATTTATTGGGTTTTCCGCCGCCCGAGATGAGATCAATGGCCGCCTCAAGAGTTGCAACGCTGCCGTCGTGAAAATACGGGGCCGACTTCGCGACATCGCGCAATGTCGGTGTCTTGAAGGCGCCGGTGTCCTTCTCTACCTTGGTCGCGTCGAAACGTCCCTTGTCCAGCTTGTCCTCCGGGGCGTCCATTCCAATGCCGACATTGTGATATTGCAGATCTGTCAACAGGACACCGGAGTGGCAGTTGTCGCACTTTGCGGTCTTGAAGACTTCGTAGCCGCGCTTGGCATCCTCACTGACTGCTGCCTGGTCCCCAGCCTGCCAACGGTCGAAAGCTGTCTCATTGTTCCCGGCGATTATCGTTCTTTCGTATGCGCTGATGGCCTGAAAGATTGTGTCCGCGGAGGGTTCACCATTGAACACGGTCTTGAACTGCTGTTGATAACCGGGAACGGCTTTTATCTTCGCGATTATCTCGGCATCGTGGTCCTTCGCGCCCATATTGCCACCGAGCCAGGCTGCCTTGCCCTGAGCCTCGAGGGAGGGGCTGCGGCCATCCCAGTAGAATTCCTTATGATAACCAATGTTCCACAGCGTCGGGCTGCTCCGCCTGAGCGTCTTGTTTCCCGGGCCAATCGCCTTGGGAAGGCCATCGGTCAATCCCTTCTCGCAGAGATGGCACGAAGCGCACGAGCGCGAGGCGTCAACGCTCAGCCGCGTGTCAAAAAACAACTGACGCCCGAGGGAGACCTTTTCCGGCGTCTGTGGATTGTTAGCCGGAATCGCCATCAATTCATATTTGGCCAACGGGTTTGCAAGCGGCTCGATGTCGGGCTGAAACCTGGCCTCCTCCGCAGGCTTCGTAGCGCACGCCACGAAATAGATCGTCGCAAGAACCAGACAGACGGCCAGTGACCGATATAGCACACGAGGCTGACGCTCAATACTCATCATATTCATATTGGCTCCATTCAAGAGAGTGGGTAATCAATCGGACTGGAGATCATCTTCGAGTTGATGGCGCACATCGCCAGTGATCAGTGCGCTGTGGTGGTAGTTTGGGTGATCAATAACGAGCCTCACTTCATCGTTACCGTGAAGGAAAGACTCGCGTTCGGTGGAAGACAACTGGAAACGAACGTACTGAACAGCGCTGATACGCCGCTCATCCCCCTGTCCGCTGTCGAATGATCCTGGCAGGCGGGCCGCGCCGATCTGCATGTATGTCGCCTCGCCGGTGTTCACTCCATGGAACAGGGCGATCCGTTCCCGGATCTGCGCGGCCTCCGGTATCTCGATCATCATAGTTGCCGCCAGCTGATCCATGCCGGGCAGGAGTTGGTTGTAAGTGTCGATTTCATGCTGAATCGCTTCATCCTCAACAATGCGCTCCGCTCGCATCATCTCCTGGATCTGAAAGAGCACCGTATCGTGATTCTCGAAAACAAAGGTCACCATCGGACCGACCTGGATGCGACGATGTTTTTTCAACTCGATAATGCGCTGCCGATACGGTACACGCACCTTCTCATATCGCGCAATGTCCAGAATCTCCGATGGCACTACCGTACGCATAAAACAAGAATCTTCGAACTTCAGCTTTCGACGTCAAGGCCATACGCGCGGGCCAGGACTTCGACGGGATGCACAGTCCGTTTGGAAGTGCCCTGTGTGATTTGCAGGCCGGCGAGTGAGCAGTCGGTTGCGATCGTTTCGGCTCCCGAATCGTTCACGCCGCGATGCAAGCCTCCCGCCACCTTTTGCGCAAGATCGAAGTATTCCTTCTTCATCGCCCATGTGCCGTCGTGTCCGGAGCAGCCCCTGTCAATCAAGATCACTTCGGCGCCGGCAATCCGGAGCAGTTCGACCGATTTGTGGCCGATCGCCTGGTACTTCAGATGGCAGGGACGATGGTAGGCAACCGTCCCGACGGGCACCGGGAAGTCACGGTTCAATCGGCCTTCGCTGTTAAGCTTGACCAGGTATTCCGAGAGATCATAGACGCGCTTTGAAACCTCTATCGCGCGTTCGTGCTCATCTCCCTGGAGATAATCCGCATATTCCTTCTTGAGCATCATGCCGCAGGTAGGCTCGGGAACGACGATGTCAAAGCCTTCTCTGACGTAAGGCAGCAGCAGCTCTACGTTCGCTCGGAAATGCTCGATGGCGTCTTCGATCCGGCCGCTGTCGAGAGCGGGCATCCCGCAGCAGTCCTGACCCTTCGGGTCAACGATCTCGGCCCGATTCTTTTCAAGCACGCGAACCAATGCGCGCCCGATCCGGGGCTCGTTGTAATTGACGACGCAGGTGTGAAAGATGGCCACCTTCGGAACGCCCGAAACAGAGCTTAAGGCCACAGACCTGAACGTCGAACGGCTAACGTTCTTTTTGAACCAACGAACAAACGTCTGAGTGTGAAACTTCGGCAGAATCTTGCTGCGGTGAACTCCAAGAAATCTTTCCAGCAATCTGCGATTCAGTTTGTTTCCATTTGCCCAGTTGACAACCGGCGCGAGGAGACTCGAGAGCCTCCCAACCTCGACTGGACTGCTCAGGATACGCTCGCGCAGGTCGACTCCATCCTCGCGCACCATCACAGCTCGGGCGCGCATCACCAGCCTCGGAATGTCCATCAGGAACTTGTGCGGAGGTGTGTAGGGACACTTGATAAAACAGAGCTTGCAGTTGTAACAGAGATCGACAAATTCTCCCACTTGTTCCCCGGTAAGCTTGTCCGGATCTGCCTCGACCTCCTCGCTGTCGAAATGAACAAATAACGTCGGGAACCCGGGGCAAAGATTGAAACAGAGCCGACAGGAGTTACACACGTCGTACTGGCGCCGCAGCTCCGTGTCGAGCGCCTGAGAATCCCAGTATTCTGGCTTATGCCATTCGACCGGAACTGACGTCAGATCTCCTTGTTCGAGCATCGTCGGCCACCGGTTGGAGCGGATGTGTCCGCATCAGGTAAGAAAGAAAGAACCCGTGTTGTCGCCGGAGAGTTGTGTCTATGAAAGTGTATCGAGGCCCTTCTGGAATCGTCCGGCATGTGATTTCTCAGCGCGAGCGAGCGTCTCGAACCACTCGGCGATCTCCTCGAACCCCTCGTCACGCGCGGTCCGGGCGAAGCCTGGATACATCTCCGTGTACTCGTACGTCTCACCGGCGATTGCCGCCTTCAGGTTGATATCAGTCTTTCCAAACGGCTCTCCGGTAGCGGGATCTCCGACCTCCTTCAGGTAGTCAAGATGGCCGTGCGCATGACCGGTTTCGCCTTCGGCCGTATCTCGAAAGAGGCCGGCAATGTCGGGGAATCCTTCGACGTCAGCCTGGCGGGCAAAATACAGGTAGCGCCGGTTGGCCTGTGATTCACCCGCAAAAGCATTTTTTAGATTATCGTGAGTTTTGGTTCCTGCTAAACCTGGCATCTCAATCCTCCCTGGATAAACTTGAAGATGTTAGATCACATCCGACGCTATCGCAAAAAGACGATTCGGTGGGGTCCCTCTCTTCGGAAGCCGCTTAACTCGCGATTTTCTCAGGTAGTTGTTCGCTCTGACAGAATTGCCATGCGTTGAACGAGGCTCATCCTAGTTTTCACAACAGAGCTTGTCAAGTTAGCCCCACGCGCAGAGCGGCCACAGAAGGGCAGCAGAAGGGCGGAATGCAGCGAGAGGGCTCCCGACAGATGATCAGCGGGTCAATCCTGACGGGAGCCGTGTTTGCTTGCCGGCCGGTGAGCGACTACGCATTAAACGAGCTGCCACAACCGCAGCCCCCGGTAGCATTAGGATTGTTGAATGTAAAGCCGGAACCCATGACGCTGCTCACGTAGTCGATCTGAACCTGATCCAGATACTGGGCGCTGAACATATCTACGAAGACCCTGAGACCGCCGCTCTCGACTACTTCGTCGGTTGCCCCCGGAGCTTCCTCGATATTCATTGCATACTGAAATCCAGAGCATCCGCCCGGTACGACGCGCACACGTAAGCCAGCCTGCTCAGTGACTTTCTCAGCCTCCATAAACTTCCTGACTTCCTGCGCTGCCGTCTCTGTAATGGTAAGAATCATAGTTTGTATCTCCTTAGGGGATTTTAGTTCAATGAAGAACACAAGGGAACCGTAACTGTTTTTTCTTTGTGTCCTCTGTCAATCATTGCCTGGCGTCAATCATTGCTTCAGGTTGAGCACCGGGAGGGCCTTGTTTGCTTTGATGGCCGCGATGCTCACCTGTGCAGCGACGTTTTGCGCCACTTTTCGAAACGACTCTGCTTGTGGACTCGCCGGCGCGCCGACGACAATCGGAATCCCAAGGTCGCCGCCCTCGCGAACGCTGATCGAGAGCGGAATCGAACCGAGGAAGGGAACGCCGTTGCGCTCAGCAAGCGCCTCGCCCCCGCCATAACCGAAGATCTCGTGCCGCTCAGAACAGTTCGGACAAACGAAGTAACTCATATTCTCGACGATTCCCAGACAAGGAACGTGCAATTGGTCGAACATGTTGAATGCCTTGCGCACATCGCTCAGGGCAACCTCCTGGGGTGTGGTCACCAAAACCGAGCCCGCCAGAGAAACCATTTGCGCGAGACTTAGTTGTACATCGCCAGTGCCGGGCGGCATATCGACTACAAGATAATCAAGCTCGCCCCATTCGACCTGGCGAAGGAACTGCGATACCGCGGAATGAAGCATCGGCCCTCGCCAAACGACCGCGCGATCACCCGGATTGAGCAGCCCGATCGACATGGTCTTCACACCGTGATAGACAGGCGGAATAATCTTCTCGCCGCGAGCGACAGGCATATCGCGACCGCCAAGCATAATCGGAACATTCGGCCCGTAAACGTCGGTATCGAGAATCCCGACCCTCGCTCCCATCTGGCCAAGCGAAACAGCGAGGTTGACGGCAACTGTGGATTTCCCGACACCACCTTTTCCGGAGCTGACTGCGATGATATGCGAAATCCCCTCGATTGCCGATTTGTCGAGCGCGCCGCGCGCCTTTGGGACCTCGGCATCCATTTTGATTTCAACCGTCTCCATACCCGGGATGGACATTACCGCCTGCCGGGCCTGGTCTTTAAGTTGATCCCGGACGGGGCAGGCCGGCGTTGTCAAAACAAAGCGAAAACTCGCCACTCCGCCACAGACCTTTACATCTCTGATCATTCCCAAGGCCACGATATCGCGATGCAAATCGGGATCCTTTACCGCGCGTAGCGAATCGAGAATCATCTCTTCAGTAACTGGTTTCGACATTCCCTCTCCGATCAAAACGAATAAAACACTCTATCGATTCTGCAGCACACGCAATGCTCGCCTCACTGGCGGAAGGATTCGATATCCGCACGTCTTTGCGCCGCTCGATATGCGACACTCGCGAATCACGTCACAGCCCAACACCTCACGGTAGATGCGCAGCTCCTGTTCACAAACCTCCGGGTAAGACTTTGCAATGCTCTCAGTAGGGCAATTGCGCTGTGTCAGCTGGTAACTTCCGTCTTTCTCGCGCCTGGTTTCAGCGACATATCCTTTTTCGTTGATGACGCGAACGAGCAGTTTGAGGCTGTGTTCGAAATCTAATCCCTGGCATTCGGCTTTGAGCTGCGCAATCAGTTCATCAGCCCGGGATCGGAAAACACTTTCGAGCGCCACGGCGCCGAACTTCTGCTCCATCTGCGCCAGAATCTCTCTTGCGAATTCGTCGTAGGCGCGGGGAAAAAGGCAATCAGCCTTCTCAGTCAGCTGGTAGATAAAACGGGGCCGACCGCGCTCGTGGCGTTGCTCATTGTACTGAATCAAGCCATCACTTTCGAGGAGGCCCAGATGCCGCCGCACACACACCCGTGAAACGCGCAAAGCGACCGCCAGTTCTTCAACGCCCATTGGCCCATTGCATTTAAGCAGGTCTATGATCGCAGTCCGCGATGTTTTCAGCAGATTCTCGACGGTGGCGACACTCACGCTCCTGATGTTAGAGAACAGATGGCCATTTGTCAACTTAACTGTTGTTTAAAGCCGTAACCCGAGGAGGGTAACTGAAGGCCAGAAATGACGTAAGTGTTGAGCATCACTTGCAAAAGGCGGCGGCAATCGCTAAGTTTACGTTGCTATCAGCTCCCTGGCTGATGTTTTCGCCCCGGGCCGAGCGACTGGAAGGTTGCGAGCATTTTCACGAATGAAATGACCTTATCCGGAGGTGACGAACATGCGCAGCATCAATACACCCTACAGCACACACGACAGCCACAGAGTCCGTTTCACTTCAGCAAATGTCAGACTCAACGGAAAGAGCCATTGGCAACTGGTGCTGGTCCTTGCCATTGCCTTCGTTACTTCAATAAGCGTTATCGTTGGGGTAAACGTAAGTGGAGCCGGACGATCTGACCGCGAAAGTACGCCGGCGGCCCTGCCCATCGGATTACCGGAGTCGGAAGCTGTTGATGGCAATTCACTCACAGCCCGCCGCAGTACAGAATTCGGCAGCCTTCCCCTCTACTTTGTCGAAAACCGTGGCCAGTTCGATAAGCGCGTCTCGTACTACGTGCCCGGCCGAGACAAGACGATTTACTTCACCTCCGAAGGCCTCACTTTTACGTTCGGCAA
>Ga0068859_100006383_pt1 | contig 11961 bp, 9 predicted proteins | sample KBSSwiS22_FD_66585 | JGI IMG/M metagenome (GOLD analysis project Ga0068859, IMG submission 66585) | Switchgrass rhizosphere microbial communities from Kellogg Biological Station, Michigan, USA - KBS Switchgrass S2-2 | ecosystem: Host-associated > Plants > Roots > Rhizosphere > Soil ... | reverse complement strand
ATGCTATCTCCGAGACGAGTGACGAATTCCAATGGTATACGCACGGTTTAGGGTACGGCGACGTCAACGGCGATGGCCGTAACGATATCCTGCACTCCGACGGCTGGTGGGAGCAACCGGTCTCGCTCGCCAAAGATCCGGTCTGGCAATACCACCCATACCCATTCCACCTTGGTCCCAACCAGATAAAACTATTCCTGTTCGCGAGGGCCGCCGATCCCGAGCATTTGGGCGTCTTCTACGATGCCAAAGTACAACGTCATGTATACGGAATACTTCAATATCCCCTGAAGGGTGTCGCAGTCGCCGACGTTTCCCCAGATGGCATTCCCGAGTACCAAACCATCTATGGCGGCTCGCACATGTCTGTCTACGATGTCAACGGCGATGGGCTGGCCGACGTAGTCACATCTATTGTCGCACATGGCTACGGTCTCGTCTGGTGGGAGCAGCTCAAAACACATGATCGATTTGGCGGCCCTGAATTCAGGAGACATATCATTATCAATAGGGAACCCAGCGAGAACAAATACGGCGTTGAATTTTCCGAGATGCAGGCCGTTACTCTATTTGACATCGATGGCGATGGTCTCAAAGACATCATAACCGGCAAACGTTTCTGGGGTCATGGAAATGGGACGAAGGTAAAGATGGATCCAGAATCCAACGCGCCTGCGGTCCTGTACTGGTTCAAGCAGGTTCATAACGCCGACGGAACTGTGGACTTCATTCCCCACCTGATCGACGACCATTCCGGTGCCGGCACGCAGATCACCGTGGGCGATGTAAACGGCGATGGCCTTCCCGATATTCTTGTGGCAAACAAGAATGGGGCTTTCGTCTTTTTTCAAGAAGTAACTCATGTCACGAAGGAGCAGTGGGAAGCAGCCGAACCAAAGATATTGTTCCCTACTCACCACACCGTCGCGCGACATGACAATCACACCTGTCGCTCACGCTGTGAATAAAGACACCTCGTTGTTCGTCGGTTGTGTCATCGCTATCGCGACGACGTCTTTCGGCTTCATTTCCCGTGCTTTCCTCATTACAGAGTGGGGGCAGCGTTTCAATCTCTCCGAAACCCAGATGGGGGCGCTGCAGGGGGCGGGACTGTATCCCTTCGCTTTGAGCATCATCCTCTTCAGCCTGGTAATCGATCGTATTGGCTACGGCCGCGCTCTGGCGAGTGCATGGGTTGGGCATGTTGCCTCAGCGATCATCACGATGACTGCGCACGGGTACGGCCAGCTTTACTTGGGCACGCTCGTGTTCGCCCTCGCCAACGGCGCAGTCGAAGCCGCCGCCAACCCCATGGTGGCCTCACTCTACCCGCACAGCAAAACACGCCACCTCAATCTGCTGCATGCCGGCTGGCCGGGTGGATTAGTGCTGGGCGGACTACTTGCGATCGGGCTGGGGAGTGCGGACTGGAGATGGAAGATCGGTCTGTTTCTCGTACCCGCAATGATCTATGGGGCGATGATGCTCGGGCGCCACTTCCCCGTGCAGGAACGTGTGACCGCGGGCATCTCCTACCGAGAGATGCTGGGAGAGTTCGGTTGGGCTGGTTGTCTCGTGGTCAGCTTTTTTGGAGCGCGGGCGCTGGACGAGATATTCCGAGTCTTCGGAACCGGATTGACCCTTGCCGCCGTCATAAGCCTCACGCTGCTACCAACCATAACCTACATGGTCGTAATCCGGCGGTTCGGCCGCCCGATGTTTATTTTACTGCTGCTCATCATGATACTGCTCGCAACCACAGAGCTCGGCACCGACAGCTGGGTCGTATCGCTCATGACGCCGGTGCTCCGGCACTTCAGCGCGAACGCCGCCAATTGGATGTTGATCTATACTGCTGCGATAATGTTCGTTTTGCGGCTCTATGCGGGGCCGATCGTGCATCGCCTCACGCCACCCGGACTCCTGGCCGGAGGCTCAGCGTTGGCAATGACTGGACTGTTTGGACTGTCCGTGGCGGGCGGATCTGCCGGTATTATTTTTCTTATGGCGACTCTTTACGGGGTGGGCAAGGCGTTTTTCTGGCCCACAACGCTGGGGTTGGTGTCCGAGCAGTTCCCCAAAGGCGGTGCTCTGACACTCAATGCCGTAAGCGGCATGGGCATGATCGCCGTCGGAGTGCTTGGCAATCCACTGCTGGGCACGCTCCAGGACCACTATCTCGACAGAGCGCTGAGACAGAAGAGCCCAGCGCTCCACGCATCCGTCGCCGAACCGCCGCAGACGAAATACGGCGTGACATTTCAACCCCTGGACAAGCAACGCATTGCCCAGTTGCCGCCGGAACAACACGCCATCGTAGAAGGCGTATTGCAGGATAGCAGCCAAGTGACACTCGCTAAAATCGCGCTCCTGCCGGCCGCCATGCTGGTTTCCTATCTGGGATTGATGTTTTATTTCCGAGGCAGGGGTGGCTATAAACCGTTCCTGCTAAAACCGACAGATCGGCAGTCGCTCGCCGTGAGCCTGCACTAAGATGCGACATTCAGCGCCATGAAACGCGTGTACGTTGTCGGTACAGCAGATACGAAGGGCTCGGAGCTGCAGTACGTCAAGTCTTTGGTTGAAGCCGCGGGCGCGCCTGCGGTCCTTGTGAATGTCGGTATCAAGACACCCACGGTTTCGGTCGGTGTTGGGGCAGCAGATGTCGCCGCCCACCACCCACGGGGGGAGCGATTCGTCCTGGGCGGCGACGATCGAGGCGTGGCGGTCGAAGCAATGGGCGAGGCCTTCGGCGAATACATCATCCGGCAAAATGACATTGCAGGCGTAATCGGACTGGGCGGTGGTGGCGGAACATCGATTGTCACCGCGGGCATGCGTCGGCTTCCGGTGGGCGTTCCGAAGGTGATGGTGTCCACATTGGCAGCCGGCGACGTCGGCCAATTCGTTGGAACAGCCGACATCACCATGATGTATTCGGTCACTGATGTCGCTGGGCTGAACCGGATCAGCCGGGTCGTACTCGGTAACGCTGCACATGCTATCGCCGGGATGGCGATGCACAAGGTGCCGGACGCGAACACCAAGCCTGCAGTCGGTCTCACAATGTTCGGGGTCACGACACCTTGTGTAACGCAGATCGTGTCGCAGCTCGATGTGGAATTCGACTGCCTCGTGTTCCACGCAACCGGCACTGGCGGCAAGTCGATGGAGAAGCTCGCCGACAGCGGCGCGCTGGCTGGGGTTATCGACGTTACCACCACCGAGGTCTGCGATCATCTTGTGGGGGGCGTGCTGTCTGCCGGACCCGACCGGCTCGGAGCGATCGCTCGCAGCCGCATCCCGTACGTCGGGTCTGTTGGCGCACTCGACATGGTGAACTTCTGGAACATGGACACTGTGCCGGAGCGCTTCCGCTGCCGCAAGCTCTATAAACACAATCCGAATGTCACACTGATGCGCACCACAGTCGAAGAGTGCCGGATGATCGGCCAGTGGGTCGCTGAAAAACTGAATGTCTGCGCAGGGCCTGTCCGCGTTCTGATTCCCGAAAAGGGCGTTTCGGCCCTCGATGCGCCCGGCCAGGATTTCCATGATCCAGATGCCGACGCCGCATTATTCAACGCGCTCGAGAGTACATTGATACGCACACCATCACGCCGCCTGATACGTCTGCCCTTACACATTAACGACCCTGCGTTTTCGACAGCCATGGTGCAAAGCTTCCGAGAAGTTTCCCACTAGGGAGAGTCCACATGCCCGCAATCGAGAGAAGGAAGATTCTAGAGAAGTTTCGTGACATGGTGGCGCGCCGCATACCGATAGTCGGCGGTGGCGCCGGTACCGGACTATCCGCCAAGTGCGAAGAGGCCGGGGGCATTGATTTGATCATCATCTACAACTCTGGACGCTATCGCATGGCCGGGCGCGGCTCCGCAGCGGGCCTGCTCGCTTATGGCAATGCAAACGAGATCGTTATGGAAATGGCTCGGGAGGTATTGCCTGTTGTGAAGAAGACACCGGTGCTGGCAGGAGTGAATGGTACGGATCCCTTTATATTGATGCCGCAATTCCTCGCGGAGCTGAAGCACACAGGTTTCTCTGGTGTGCAAAACTTTCCGACTATAGGCTTGTTCGACGGTGTGATGCGGGCGAGTTTCGAGGAAACCGGAATGGGCTACGCACTCGAGGTGGATATGATTCGGGAGGCACACCAGCAAGATCTGCTGACGACACCCTACGTATTCAACGCGGAAGAATCGGCCGCCATGACCGCCGCAGGCGCCGATATAGTGGTCGCGCACATGGGCGTGACGGTCGGTGGCAGTATCGGCGCTTCCAGCGCAAAGAGCCTCGACACCTGTGTCGGAGAGATCAATGTGATTGCCGAGGCTGCGGTCAAAGTGCGTAAGGACATCATCGTACTCTGTCATGGAGGACCGATCGCTTCACCGGACGACGCCAATTACGTCTTAAGGCATGCAGGGCACTGTCATGGATTCTACGGTGCCAGTAGCATGGAGCGACTCCCGACCGAAACCGCCCTCACCCAGCAGACTCGCAAATTCAAGGACATCAAATTTTGAGATCGCGGCAGCATGGCTGTGCCGACGCCGTCGCATTAAGCCGCGAGGAGCATTTTCCACGGGTCAACTTGATGGTGAACGAGATGATTAAGGTCTATCGCAGCGCGGTGATCAACGCTTCCGCTGCCAAAGTCTGGAAGCTTGTGCGCGATTTCAACGGACTGCCCAAGTGGCATCCGGCAATTGCCACCAGCGAGATTGAGGGCGGACTGCCAGCCGATCGAGTAGGCTGTGTGCGCCGCTTCACCAGAAGGAGCGATGGCGGGTTATTACGAGAACAGTTGCTTTCCCTGGCTGACGACACTCGTACTCTTACCTACAGCATCCTGGTCTCCCCGATGCCGGTGGCGAACTACACGGCGAGGATGCGCTTCACGCCGATCACTGTCGGCGAACGAACCTTTGCTGAGTGGACAGCAGAGTTTGACGTTACTGCGGGCCCTCCCCAAACAACCGCCGATGATATCGGCGACAATGTGTTCGTTCCAGGGTTTGCGGCGATCGACAAGTTATTGGCCCCCTGAGGAGGTAACTGCGACAAGTCATTTGCCGAAGCCGGTCACTACCGTCAGCATGCGTGGCGGATCATTGCTCGGGCGATTCGGCACGCTTGGCATCAGAGCCTTGAGCCGCCGTGCCTGCCGCCACGCCGCCTCCAGCCGAATGTAAGCGACCCGATGCGCAGTAGCCGCCTCCAGCCACACAGTCAACTCCACCTGATCGGCTACGCTCCAACACTCTCCATCTCGTCGTGACAGCCAGTTGGCCGCAATTTCCTCAATTTGTAAGCTGTCGTGCATGGTGGTCTTCCCTGACTGGGCTCGCGGCCTCACCTTTCGGATTTTCACTGCTGCGACAACCAAATAGTGCGTCAGCGAGCCGTCGCATGGCTTTTGCGACGTGCTTTTCCACCATCGCCTCGCCTATACCGAGCTGCGCCGCGACTTCCTTCTGCGATTGTTCCTCGACCCGTCTCATCCAGACCACCTGCCGGCATCGGGGCGGCAAGAGATTGAAAGCGTGTGCGAGTGCGCGCAGCTCCTCGTGGGCTCCGGCGCACCTTTCCGGAGAAATTTCATCTATCAAGACGTTCAGGTCTTCCAGATCCCACCCTGGCTCGAAGGAGACGACCTTCTGGCGCCGCAACCGGTCAATCAGGAGGTGCCTTGCCGTGGTAAACAGGAACGCTTTCGGCGCCCGGGGCGTTGCCTTCGCCGCGGCCTCATATACGCGTAGGTAGGTTTCCTGCCGCAGATCGTGGATTTCGTCCCGAGCCGGCCAGGTACGGGCAAAAAACCTCACTAGCGCACCTTCATGCGGGAGGATCTCCCGCACGAACCATGCATCCAGTGCTGCGTTCATAATTCTCAGACTATGCCGCTGTGTGTTGACCCCGCCGGCGGCCGCCGGCGGGCACATTCAGCGCGATACCCACTGCGCCGATAAGTCCCCACCGGATCAATCGCCGCCCCCTTCCTCTCCCTCGCCCGCGCGAGAATCGGCTGGACGTCGGTAGTAAAGGCACGCTTCAATGTCTGCGCCGCCATCAAGGCATCGTTGGTTTCCTGATACCCCGCGAGGGCCTTGCGATCCACCAACAAGGCCTGCGCATACGCGCGGGTCAGTTCGGTCGCGCTCGTCATCAAGCTCTCGATGGGATCAGTGACGTTGTGTGACTGATCAAGCATGTGGGCGAGCTTCAAACCCGGCACTGCACGCCACTCAGCATCCACCAGCTCATTGAAGATCAGGAACAGCCGAAACGGATCGATCGACCCGGAGTCCAGGTCGTCATCGCCGTACTTTGAATCGTTGAAGTGGAAGCCACCAAGCCGACCAGCATGAATCAACCGTGCCACGATCATCTCAATGTTGACATTTGGCGCATGATGCCCGAGGTCAACCAGGCAAAATGCCTTCGGCCCCAGAGTCTGCGCTGCCATCAGCGAGCTGCCCCAGTCCTGAATGACTGTCGAGTAGAACGCCGGTTCATACATCTTGTGCTCGATGAGCAACCGCCAGTCCGGCGGCAAACCTGCGTAGATCTTTTGTGCCGACAACAGATAGCGCTCGTACGCGCGCGCGAGGTGTTGTTGACCCGGGAAGTTGCCACCGTCGCCAATCCAGAGGGTCAGTGCCCGTGAGCCAAGAATCTGGCCAATGCGGATGCAATCCAGGTTATGTGCCACAGCCTGCTCGCGCACGGCCTCGTTCGTGTGCGTGAGGCTTCCATACTTGTACGAGGCTGTCTGATCGGGCCGGTCCTGGAAGGTGTTCGAATTCACCGCGTCAAAGCCGAGCCCGAGCGCAGTGGCGCGCTCCTTCAACGCAGCAAAATCGTCGGTCTTATCCCACGGCAAATGCAACGAAACGGTGGGAGTAGCGCCGCAAAGCGCATTGATGACGGAGCAATCTTCGAGCTTCTCGAACACATTGCGCGGCTCCCCCTGCCCCGGAAAGCGGGCGAAGCGTGTGCCGCCAGTACCGACGCCCCAAGAGGGTATCGCGACCGCGAACCGGGAGACCGCCGCTGTAACATTCTCGATATCGATTCCACGCCGCTGCAGTGTCCGCGCAAGCGCATCGTAATCCGCAGACAGATCAACACGGTGCGCCGCATTCGCGGCGGAAATGACGTTAGGGTCCCTTGGATCTGCGGTGTCGTTCTGCCCCATATCCATTCCCCCTCGACCTCATACTTCGATCAGCGCGTAAAGGACTGCGCGTTGCCCGAATCGACGTTGATGATGTTCCCGGTTGACTTGGCCGACCGTTCGGAGGCGAAAAATGCGACCGCTTCGGCGACATCTTCAGGGTAGACACTACGTTTGAGCAGGCTGCGGTCACGGTAGATCGCCTCGAGCTCATCCGGTGTGGTGTTGTATTGCTGCGCGCGCTGCTCGGCCCATTCGCCCTGCCAGATGCGCGATCCCCTAAGCACCGCATCCGGATTGACGACGTTCACACGTATGCCCGCTGGCGCCCCTTCCAAGGCAAGACAACGCGCCAGGTGCAGCTCCGCAGCCTTGGCAGTGCAGTAGGCAGACGCACCCGGGGAGGCCGCGAGTGCGTTTTTGGAGCCGATGAATATGATCGATCCACCCAGCCCCTGCGCTCTCAACAGTTGCACGCACCTGCGGCTGATCAGGAAATAACCGGTTGCCAGTATGTCGATATTGCGGCGCCACAGGGCAAGACTGGTCGCCTCGATGGGCGCTGCCGAGGCGATCCCCGCGTTTGATACACAGATGTCCACGCCTCCAAAGCGCCATGCGGCTTCTGCGAAGAGTTGGTCAACCGCGTTTTCGTCGGTTACATCGACCCAGACTCCCGACGCCGCATCGGAACCGTAGCGCGCGTGAAGCTCCTGTTCGGCGCCTTTGAGCGCCTCGCGGTCAATGTCACATAGAACGACGCAGGCACCCTCGTCGAGCAAGCGGCGGGCGGTCGCGAGTCCGATCCCGCCGGCGCCGCCGGTGATGGCAGCGATCTTGCCGGCCAGGGCTTTGGGCTTCGGCATGCGCTGCAGCTTCGCCTCTTCCAACAACCAGTATTCGATATCGAACGCCTCCTGCTCGGGCAAACCCCGATAGGTGGACACGCCGGACGACTCGCGCATCACGTTGATAGCGTTGATATAGAACTCTGAGGCGATCCGCGCGGTCGCCTTGTCAGCGGCGAAAGTAATCATTCCAACGCCGGGAATGAGGTACACGACGGCGTTCGGATCGCGCATGGCAGGCGAATCAGGGCGCTTGCATCGCTCGTAGTACGCCTCGTACTCCGAGCGATACGTGTCGATCTGCGCAGGCAGACGCTGGAGCAGGGCTGTATGGGTCTCGTGTGCCGGGTCGAAGGGCAGCACCAGCGGCCGGATCTTGGTTCGCAGGAAATGATCCGGGCAGGATGTTCCGAGCGCTGCCAGCTTGCCGAACGCGTCACTGTTCACGAACTGCAGTACGGTCTCACTGTCGTCGAAGTGCCCAACTTTCGCGCGCTCCCGCGAAATCTGGCCACGGATCGCAGGCATTACGGCCGCGGCGATCTGTCTGCGGCTCTCAGGAGCCAGGGGGGTGTTCCTGATCTTGCCCAGCCCGCCCGCGCTGCCGTTGCGTCCAGCCAACCATCGGGCCGCACGGTCGATGACACTCAACGTCGTGTCGTAGCACTGCTTGGAGGTCGCGCCCCACGTAAAGAGGCCGTGAGCTTCCAATATGACTCCATTGGCCTTTGGATGCTCCTTGACGAAACGTTGCAGCTGCAGACCGAGCTCGAAGCCTGGCCTGATCCAGGCTAACCAGCCGATCTCATCGCCGTAAATCTCATGCGTCAGTGTCCGGCTGTCGCTCGATGCCGCGATGGCAATGACTGAATCGGGGTGCATGTGATCAACATGCGGACGGTCGATGAAGGCGTGCAGAGGCGTGTCAATGCTCGGCGCGCGTGGATTAAGATTGAACGTGCAGTGAGGATAAAGCCCCACCATCGAATCTTCGTCCTGCGGGCCCCGGTACAACGCCGGCAGCCTGAGAAGCTTGTCGAGATACAGGGTCGAGAAGCCGTCGAGCTTCATCGTGCCCAGATCCCCGCCGGAACCCTTCACCCACAGAACGGTGACCGGCTCGCGGGTCAGCGGGTCGGTCATTTCGAGCTTCGCCGAGGTGTTTCCGCCGCCGAAATTGGTTACCCGCCGGTCCGCACCCAACAGATTCGAGCGGTACAGGAGCAGATCCTGCGGACTCATTGCAGCCGCCGCAGCCGCATTCCAGAGGGCTTTAGTACTCACGCTGTGAACTTTCGCTCGCAGATCAATCATTGTCAATCATTATTGATCAACTTCAGTCATTCTCGTATACAATGCCTCTATGCTGGAAGCTGAACGCCAAAAGCTCATTCTCAAGATCGTGCAGGAACGATCCATCGTCAGCATTTCCGACCTGGTGGAGATGCTCGAAGCCTCCGACGCCACGCTGCGGCGGGACGTCAACGCGATGGCGGAGCGGGGAGAGATACGCAGAATCCGCGGCGGCGCGGAGGCGATCCGCCCTCGCCACGAGGCTCATCTCGTCGGCCGGCCTTTCGTACTCAGCCGCGACATCCACGTGCCGCAAAAGCGAGCGATCGCCCGAGCGGCAGCCGCACTCATCGAGGATGGCGACAGCATCATCATCAGTGGGGGCACGACGACCTTCGCGCTGATGGAATTTCTGAGCGAGCGCGCTCTCGACATCCTCACGAACTCGATACCGATAGTCACACAGCTTCTGGCCACGAGCCGCAACCGTGTCACGATCCCCGGCGGGACCGTTTTCCGTGAGCAGAACATAGTGCTCTCGCCATTCGAAAACGACACTATCCGCAATTTCCGGGCCGAGAAGATGTTCACCGGCTGCTTCGGCATCGACCGTTTCGGCCTGATGGAGACCGATCCGCTCATTGCGCAATCCCACGCCCGGCTGCTGCGGCAGACGCAGAAGCTCATCGTCATGGCGGACAACAGCAAGTTGCAGCAGCGCTCCTCGATGATCGTGACGGCGTTGGAGAAAGTGTCAATGTTGATCACAGATGACGGCGCTACGGACGAGCAACTGGCGCTGTTCCGCAACGCCGGCATCGAAGTGATCACCGCGAAGGTGGTGCCCGAGGACCAGCAACAAAAGCTCGCGTGAGCTCATCGAGTGAGGGGGTACCTTGATTGAACTCGTGAGTGGCTGCCGGACTTTGACCGCCGTGGCAATGGCGCTCCTGCTGGTGGCCTGCGGCCAGGCGGGGCCAACCGGCACCGCCCCAACCTCGCACCCTGTCCGCATCGGCCTGGTAGCAAAATCGCTCGGTAGCGGCTTCTTCACTGCCGTCGAGAAAGGCGGCAACGAAGCCGCCACCGCCCTCGGCGGCGTCGATGTCATTTTCACGGGCCCCGCAACTCCGACGGCGGAAGGTCAGCTGGAAGTTCTCAACTCCCTGATCGCTCAGCACGTAGATGCGATCGCGGTCTCGGCGAACGACCCTGACGCCCTCGTTCCCACTCTAAAGCGCGCGGCTCAACGCGGCATCAAAGTCATTTCCTACGACTCCGCCGTCAACGGCGCGGGCCGGATCGTGCACCTGGCACCTTCGTCAGACCCTCTCATCGGCGAAACCTGTGTACAGCTTGCCGCGGATGCGATGCCCGGAAAACACGGAAAGTTTGCCATTGTGTCGGCCACACCCACGTCCACCAACCAGAATGCCTGGATTGCCGCAATGAAGGCGGCACTGCCCAGGTACCCAGGACTCCAGCTCGTCGCCGTGGTTTACGGCGATGATGTCGCCGACAAGTCGTATCGGGAAACGGTCGCCCTGCTGAGGCGCTATCCGGACCTCAACGTCATCGTATCCCCGAGCTCGGTTGGAATCGTGGCGGCCGCCAAGGCGGTGGAGGACGAGAAGCTGACCGGTAAGGTGTATGTTACAGGGCTCGGGTTACCGTCCGAGCTCGAAGGCCATGTCGACAGCGGCACGGTCAAGAGCTTCGCCATCTGGAATCCCGTGGATCTCGGCTATGCGGCGGTCCAGATAGCTGCCCGGGTGTCGCGTGGCGAACAGGCCGGCCCCAACCATACGATTTCCATTGGCCGCCTGGGACAGGTCACGTTCGACACCAATGGAGTCGGGCCGATGGGGAAGCCATACGTATACGACAAATCCAATGTCGCCCAGTTTGCGCACGTGTTCTGAGCGCCGGTCAACACGCAGCGCCCCCGGGCAGGATCAACATGTCTAGCCTAATCCCGGACGGTTCAACCTCAGGTGCCCCGCCCGGCCCGATCCTCAGCCTGCATAACATCAGCAAATCCTTCGGCGGCACGCGGGCGCTCGCGGACGGCCAACTCGAGCTGCACTCCGGGCAGGTCACCGCCCTGGTTGGCGAAAATGGCGCCGGCAAATCGACGCTGGTGAAAATCCTGACCGGCATCTACCAACCCGACGACGGCGTGATGCGGTTGGATGGCTTCCCCGTGCGAATCAATTCGCCCGCGGACGCGCAGAAGCTGGGCATCAGCGTAATTCATCAGGAGTCGGTCGTTTTCGACGACGTGTCCGTCGCCGAAAACATCTTTGTCACCGCGCGCCCCCGCCGCCATGGCCTGATCGACTGGGGCGAGATGCGGCGTCGGGCTGCAAGCATTCTCGCGCAACTCGAGGCGAGCATCGACCCGGCAACGCTCATGCGCGACTTGAGCGTTGCGCAGAAACATCTCGTGCAGATCGCCCGGGCCCTGAGTCACGACTCTCGCATTGTCATCATGGACGAGCCGACGGCAGCCCTGTCACATCATGAAGCCCAAGATCTGCTGCGGATCGTGCGGCGCCTGAGGGAGGACGGGCGGGCCGTTCTGTTCATCAGTCACAAGTTCGAAGAGATCTTCGCCGT
>Ga0068859_100006377_pt1 | contig 11966 bp, 6 predicted proteins | sample KBSSwiS22_FD_66585 | JGI IMG/M metagenome (GOLD analysis project Ga0068859, IMG submission 66585) | Switchgrass rhizosphere microbial communities from Kellogg Biological Station, Michigan, USA - KBS Switchgrass S2-2 | ecosystem: Host-associated > Plants > Roots > Rhizosphere > Soil ... | reverse complement strand
CAAATGCTTTAGACGATCGGTCATCAGGGTTTGCTGGGATTGAGGGGGGACAGCGCCAGCCGCGCTATTCGAAAACGATCCATTTTCTCTACCCGCAGGTGAAGACCGTTGATCTCCACTTCATCGCCTACCGCCGCGGTTCGCCCCAGGGCATTGATCACGAGTCCAGACATCGTCACAGCCTCCTCGGATGGGAAGCCCAGCCCCAATAGCTCATTCACCTCATCAATACTCACACCCCCAGACAGTTCTATACTTCCATCGGGTCGCTGCAGAATATCCGGTTCTGTCTCCGGCTCTTCATCAGGCAGGTCTCCAAAGACCTGTTCCAGGATGTCTGCCACCGTGATCAACCCGGCGGTTACCCCGTATTCGTTCACGATGATTGCGATCTGTTGACGAGATCTCTTCAGTTCGGTCAACAATCGATCGACCTGGATCGTTTCCGGCACAAAGATCGCGTTCAGGACTAGGCGCGACAAATCCAACAGCTTATGATCAGGATCCAGTCCGCTTCCCAGGTCACCTTGACCATTGCTGCCAGCAGAAATGGTTGACTTCAACTGATTCAATTCCTGAGAGAGTTCCAGATTGTAGAGATGCTCTAAATCCTTGGAGTTCACCACACCCACGATCTCATCCAACGAATCTGTGTAGACCGGGATACGAGTATGAGGTCGACGCTGCAGGAAATCCGCCAGCGCTTTGCGGGAGATCGTGACCGGCAGGGCCTGCATTTCCAGCCGGGGCACCATGACAGCCCGCACGTTGGTATCGGAGAAGCGCACCACCTGGTGCAGGATCTCGAACTCCGTCTGGTTGATCTCACCGCCCTTGTGCGACTCGGTAAAGATCATATCGAGTTCTTCGGGGGAATGGACCTGGTTGTGGCCTTCGGCGGGTTGAAAACCCAGCCTGCTCAGCAGGAAGTTGCCGAGGCCGTTGAGCAGCCAGATCATAGGGGAGAAGAGCACAGCAAAGAAAGCCATTGGGCGGGCGATCCACAGGGCAGTTCTTTCGGTCTTTTGCAGAGCGATCGACTTGGGCATCAATTCGCCCACGATGACGTGCAGGGCGGTCATAATGAAATAAGCACAACCGGCCACCAGGGCCGCACGAGTGATGCCCCACCATTGCTCGGGCGCCCAACTGAACAGGAAACCGAGGATCGGCTCCAGCGATCGTTCGCCGATGCCGCCCAGCAACAGCGAAGCCAGGGTGATACCGACCTGGGTGGCCGCAATGTAGCGATCCAGATTGCGCACGGCTCGTTGAACGATCGCGGCCGTCCGACTCCCTTCGGCGGCCAGCTGGTCGATGCGGGTCTTGCGCACCGAGACGAGGGCAAACTCGGAGGCCACAAAGAAGGCATTCGCCAAAACTAGGATAAAAACGATGGCAAGGTCGGTAACGATCGACCCTGTAGATGGAGGCTGTTCCAAAAGCGCTTCCTTGGAAGATGGGGTAGGTCAGGGCTTTCTCAACGGACTACTTTCATGAAATAGATACGCTCTGAATCAGTCTGTGCGGGCTGATCCATGATTGAAAACCATACTTGATATAAAACGTTAACGCCCTGGCATTGACTCTTGTCACTCCAGTTATGACCGTCTGATTGTCACTTTCCTGCGCCCACGCAAAGCCGGCATCCATCAAATCCCGGGCAACGCGGGACCCTCGATAGTCAGGGCTAACCCATACCTGCATGAGCTCTCCTATCCTGGCTTGATCGTGGCTGCGAAACAGCGCTGCAATCCCAATAGGGAGATCCTCGGAGGAGGCGAAAAATATTGCTCCATCGGTTCCCTGCATACCACTGTCTGCTCTCTCTCGCCAAATTTCATCAGTATACCAGCGTATCAATTGCAATCCGACAGTTTGACCGGCAGTTCAACTGCCGGTCAAACTGTCGGATAGAGTTTAACGTTCAACACGAACGCCAGGAACTGCATCCCGAGGGCGATGTGGATGGTATCCGCACTGTCGATCGCCAAATTCGACATGCTGGGGAGCTAATGAATTATCCGTTTTATGAGTTGTACGGATTGACGGAAGAGGAGATCCTGATGGTCGCCGGGCTGCTACAGGCCACGTAAGGTCTTGAGCAGATTCTTCCGGTCAGCTGGCAGCTTGTTGGAGATTCAAGCGGGCGGCAATCGATTTTATGGATAACGATGCAGCTTGAATTACTTACTACTGGCGACCTGATTGCGTCCCTTGTGTTTTGCAACATATAAAGCCTGATCGGCACGCGCAATAAGCGTTTCCAGTTCGAGCGTATTTTCATCTTTCCTGGAAATGCCAATACTGACGGTAACCCGCAATTCCTGCTCCGAAGCTTTCATTGGCGTCTTTTCAATGGAGGCGCGCAATCGTTCGGCAACACGCTGCGCTGTAACCAGATCCGTTTCAGGCAGGAAGATGAGAAACTCTTCGCCGCCATATCGACCGATAAGATCCACATCACGAATTGACCTTTGGGCACATTCTGCTATTTGTCGTAGAACCTGATCGCCGATCGGATGTCCGTAATTGTCATTGATCTGTTTGAAATGATCGATATCTAACATCAAACAAGAGAAGGGGCGATATGTGCGATTTGATCTTGCAAATTCAATCCTGCCCAGCTCGAACAGACTGCGACGATTCTGCAAGCCGGTGAGATGATCGGTTAGAGCAAGGCTTTGCACCTCCTGAAACAGACGAGCGCGCTCCAGAGAGCTCCCAATCTGTTTGGCAAAGATCGACAGGATCGGCAGATCGCTCTTTATGATGCCTCTGCCCCATACCCATAAGATTCCCAACAGGTTTTCTTCGAAGACCAATGGCAATCGTAACAGTTCTGTTTCAGGTCCAACCCCAACTCCTAGAAGGATCTCCGTAATACCCTCGTCTCGACGGCGTGGGAACAATACCTGAATTTCATTTTCTGGATTGGCCACCGCCGCGGGACGCAGGACATCCTCATTATTCAGTATCGAATTCAATTTCTTGAGAGAGAAAGTAGATTCTAATAATGAAAAACCGAGACCATTTTCCATCTGTTCGAGGATTGGCGGCTCCATAGAGGCGTAGGTAATTGTGAATTTACTGTGCTCCCTATCATAGGTCGCCATCGTGCTGCTAAGCTCGAGTTTTCTCAGCTCACTGCCCACGGCTTGAATGATTTCATCGTGAGTGAGCGCCTTTTCGATCTGGGTTGTGATCTGCGCAATGGCATAAATCAAATCATTGGAATGGGCAAGCTGATTAAACCATTGATGTTCGGCTTCCACCGTACGTATCCGTTCGATTGTCGTCGCTAACTCACCAGCTATTGTTCCCAGGAGAAGTTCATCATCCAAAGAAAACGCATTTGCCCGGGTGCTTTCAGCATTAATCACTCCCAACACTCGATCTTTGAGCTTGATGGGCACACAAAGTTCAGAAGAAGTGCTTTGGTCCAGATCAACATAATGTTGTGCGCTTTCAATATTGCCAATCCGAATGGACTGGCCTGTTTCAGCAACCCTTCCTGTGATGCCTTGACCGATGGGCATATCAGTTGCGAGTGAATTGTTGTTCGAAGTAAATCGATATGAGGGATGTGGATGCAGGACAGCTTTATCCTCATCCATAAGCAGTATGCCAAAGTTATCGGAGAACAGACTCCTGCCAATAATTTCGGTGGCATGTTCTATGAGCCGATCGACGGTATCTACCTCTATGGCAACACCAGCGATCTCGTGCAGGACTGTCAACTGTTTTAATAGCCTTTGTGCATCTTCAAATAGTTGCCTTTTTGTTAGAACGAGAGCGATTTGCTGGGCTGCAATTTCCGCCTGATCAATTTCATTCTGATGAAATGTACGGTTTTGAGTGTAGCCCAAATATAAGATGGCTAGCTTACGGTCCTGAACGATAAGAGGTAGTCCGAGCATTGTATGACTGGAAAATAAAGAGGCGACTCGAAGGCTTAGATAAGGTGAATTTCTTATATCCGCGATGACCAGCGGATGCCCGGCCTCCATCAAAGAGGCTGCCAAGGTATGTTCACCGGCCTCAAAAACAAGTTGTGAATAATTGTCTTTCATGGAGCCATAGGCGACCATGGGAATAGGTTTTTCATTGACCTCATCCCAGAGGTCCAGGAAACAGTCATCCGCTCTAAAGAGGGTGGCCATCTTTTCCACCAAAACCTGAAGTGTCGATTCTAAGTCCTGTGCTTCAAGGACGATCCTTGTGATGTGATTTAGAGATTCTAGAAAAGCTGTGTAACTAAGCTGGTTTGCTTCCGCCTGCTTGCGGTCAGTAATGTTCCTGTCAATCCCCAATACCAGTTCATGCCCCTCCAGCGCAAAAAGGGAGGTTGAGACCTCCACAGGAAAGAGGTGACCATTTTTATGGCGGTGAAGAGTCTCTATGTGTATCACCCCTTCGCGCCGCAGGCGATCTAAATAGAAGCCGCGTTCTTCATTCGTTCCTTTTGTAATGTTGAGGATATCGACCGATTGCCCGATGAGGTCATCACGCGTATAACCATTCATCTGACAGGCGGCTTCATTACAATCCACGATTGGCCAGGAAATTGCCGGATGATGCGGGTCGATCAACAGGATTGCATCTGGAGATGTGGCGAACAGCTGATGAAACCGTTGTTCACTTTCACGTAGCGCTTCTTCCGTCTGCTTGCGTTCGCTGATGTCTTTAGAGATGCCAAACGTGCCAATGATGTTCCCTTCCTGATCGCGAAGAGGCATCTTGGTCGTCAAAGCCCAGGTATCCGGACGGTCTTCCCAGGTTTCCTTTTCTTCCTTACTGATCGGCTGCCCCGTACGAATGATCTCCTGCTCATCCTCATAAGCCTGACGAGCATGCTCCCCGGTGAAAAAATCGAAATCCGACCTGCCGATCACCAGCGCTGGATCACTCAGACCAAATGCCTTGGCGTGCGCCTTGGAGGTTCTTATGAAACGGCTTTCCGTATCTTTGAAGTAGATATAATCTGGTGCGGCATCAAGTAAGGCCTGTAGAAGGTACTGTTCCTTGGCCAGCGCTTCCTCCACCTGCCTGCGCTCGGTAATATCCGAGAATGTTATAAGCAATTGAGTTTCAGCTTTGGATTTGAAGGTGACTGCTCTGACTGTGAGCCATTTGTCTTTTCCAAATGTGGTGATGATATGGGTGTCTGCCGTCACAGTCTCTTCGCTGGCAATGGCCTTTTCAGCCAATTCGTATAGGCCGGACCTTTTCCAGGACTCAAGGCTGCGAAAATTTTGTGCTGATAAGTTTTCGAGGGTGGTTCCTACCATGCGTGCGGCCTCTTCATTGGCAAAGATGCACTCGCCCGTAATTTTGTAAGTGAGGATGCCAACCGGCGCCGTATTCAAAACCTTTTCATTGAATAACAATAGATCATTGATCCGGGCCTCTGTCTGCTTGCGTTCGGTGATGTCTTCAAACACGGCTACGAAGTGCTCTGACTTGGGACTGTAGACCGAAATGGCAAACCAGATGCCGAGGCCGTCCACGTACGTCTCGAGTTTTTCGGGTTTGCCTGTGGTGGCTACCCTACCATAGATCTCGAATAGCTCAGGGTTCGATTCACGTATCCCGGGAATGACCTCAGAGACAGGCTTTCCGCAGACGCCAGTTAATCCGGTCAATTGTTCGAAGGCGCGGTTAACATCCAGATAGATAAAATCGCTTGGCTTACCCGCCTCATAAATCATTTTGCAATACGCAAGACCTTCCAGCATATGTTCAAATAAGCCCCTGTAGAGCTCATCGCTGGCCGATAGAATTGGATCTACTTGATTTTTAATTGTCATTGCTCGCCTGAAGAGTATGAGAGATCAGGCTGAATATACTCTCGGGTACTCGATAAACCTAGTGAATTTTATCCTATTATGGGAATTACGCCTGACCGGCGCCCGTGGAACGAAATCGCGCCGCCGCAATATGTAAACGGGGATTACACAGCCGGGCAGAACTGATCGATTATGCTCAGAAATGTCCGCAATTTGAGTAAAGACGCACCCAAGCGCGGAAACGTCAAAGTCGTAGTGAGATCGTGAAAGATATGCCTAACATATTCATTGTTTCCCTGTAAGCCTATTGCAAAGGGTTCTATGCTACACTGACTGTACTTATTTAGAGTTTCACGTTCGCCAACCGGAGGAACCAGTGCAGCGGCTTATCAGTTTGAAAAATTACCGTTTCTTCATTTATGGATTTTTTGGGGGACTCGGCTTCTTATTTCTGGGGATTTGGCTTGAGGCAAATCGGCATCGACTGCCGTTCACACTCTGGGCTTTCCTGTATCTTCATAGGACGTCTCCTATGATCATTATGCTGGATCTGGCTCCCCTGGTCTTCGCCGCCATGATCGGATTAATAGGCTTGCAGTGGAATCTGCAATCCATCATTGCGAAGGGGAAAAGGGAATGGGAGATCACCTTCGATGCTTCTCTCGACCCCATCTTCGTGATCGACGAACGTAGCCAGATCCTGCGCTGTAATCGGGCGGTCATCGACAGACTCAAGACAACCTTTACAAATGTCATCGGCCGGAGATTGTATGACGTCCTTGACGCAGGCCAATCGATGGAAAGCCTGCAATCGAGCACGCATGAAAGTGAGCTTCTCTGGCTGGGAAGAGTGTACGATATCGCCATTTCCCGCATTAACGTGGAAGATGCCTCCGAACGTACCCTTTTCATCCTCCATGATGTGACAGAACGAAAGCAGGCAGAGACAGCCCTGGAAGAAAATGAAACGCTTTTTCGAGCCTTATTCGAGCTTTCCCCGGAGGCGGTTGTCCTCATCGATCCCCATGATGCCAGTGGCACGTGGCCGATCATCGATTGCAATCAGGTCGCCTGCCGGATGAACGGGTATTCTCGTGAGGAATTGATCGGTCATTCTGTCGATCTTCTCAATATCGCACCGGGTACGCAAGCTGAGCGAATGGATTATTTCGATCAGTTGAAAGAAAAGGGATATCTTAAGCTCGAGACGTATCATCGCCACAAGGATGGCAGAATCTTCCCAGTGGAAGTATCCACCTCCGTGATGACCATCGGAAACAGAGAGTTGATCCTGGGCCTGGACCGGGATATCACCGAGCGTAGGCAGGTGGAGGAAGCGCTCGCCAAGGAACAGTATCTCCTCCATGCCTTACTGGATGCCGCCCCAGATTACATCTACTTCAAAGATACGGAAAGCCGTTTCATAAGAACCTCCAAGGCGCACGCCAAGGCATTTGGTCTGAGTGATCCAGCGCTGGTGATCGGCAAGGCGGATTTGGACTTTTTCAGCGGAGAGCATGCCCGTCAGGCTTATGAGGATGAGCAGGAGATTATTCGTACAGGTCAGCCGATAAGCAAGGAAGAAAAGGAAACGTGGGAAGACCGTCCGGATACCTGGGTTTTGACAACCAAGATGCCTCTATGCGATCAGCAGGGGAACATCATTGGCACGTTTGGCATTTCTAAAGATATCAGCGAAAGCAAGCAGGTCCAGGCGGAGCTAACTCGTGAGAAGCAGTTCTTTGAGTCGCTCGTTTTCAATAGTCCGGCTGCCATTGTGGTCCTGGACGATCACGAGCGCATCATTTCCTGCAACCCGGCCTTCGAGGAACTGTATCGATACCACAGAGACGAGGTCATCGGTGTGGCTCTCGATACGCTGATCACGACCCCCGAGACACTGGCCGAAGCCCAACAATATTCACAAAAGGTCATGCATGGTACCGTGCACGGGTTTGTGAGGCGCCGCCGCAAGGACCACTCTCTGGTCGATGTGGAACTCTTCGGCGTCCCGGTCTTTGTGGCGGGCGAGAAGATCGGAACACTGGCAATCTACCATGATATTTCGGAATTGGTTCGGGCCCGTAAAGAGGCGGAAGAAGCGAGCCGGACCAAGAGTGAATTCCTCGCCAACATGAGTCATGAGATTCGAACGCCGATGAACGGTGTGATGGGCATGCTGGAGTTGGCTCTGGATACTTCGCTTACGTCCGAGCAGCGTGATTATCTCCAGACCTCTCTGCACAGTGCGGAAGCCTTACTCACACTTCTGAATGACATCCTGGATTTTTCAAAGATCGAAGCCGGCCGCCTTGAGCTTGAAACGATTAACTTTAATCTGCGCAATGCTGTGGAAGATGTGGCCTATACCCTGGCCCGACGGGCCCAGGACAAGGGCCTTGAAATGGCTTGTCTCATCCATCCCGACCTTACCTCTGATCTGCGAGGCGACCCGGGCCGTATCCGCCAGGTGCTGGTCAATCTGGTTGGCAATGCCATCAAGTTCACACATCAGGGTGAGATTGTCATTCATGCCGAGGCCGTAGAAGAAACGGCGACGCACGCCACGATCCATGTTGCAGTCCAGGATTCGGGCATTGGGATCCCCTATGAACGACAGGCAGCCATCTTTGATCGTTTTACACAAGCCGATGGATCCACGACCCGGAAATACGGGGGCACCGGACTCGGGCTGACGATCAGCAAACAGCTTGTCGAAGCCATGGGCGGAAGGATCGGCCTGGAAAGTACACCCGGAAGTGGAAGTACGTTTTGGTTCGAGATCCGGGTGGAGAAACAGATCCGTAAAAAGCCTACGACCGCTCCGCTGACACTCCATCCGGTGAACCTGACCCAGGCGCGCGTTCTGATCGTGGACGATAATCAGACGAACCGCCTTGTATTGACAAAGAACATCGAAGCGCTGGGTTCGCGGGCCGACGCAGTCTCCAGCGGTGCCAAGGCATTGGAGGCTCTTCGCAATGCCCACCGGGCCGGAGATTCCTACCATGTGATTCTACTGGATATGCAAATGCCGGGCATGGACGGTGAACAAACGGCGCGTGCGATCAAGAGTGATCCTTCGGCCAGGGATGCCAAGATTATTGTCCTGACTTCGATGGGCGAGCGTGGGGATGCCGGACGCTTTGAAGCGCTTGGTTGTTCCGGCTATTTATTGAAACCCGTCAAGCAGCAAATGCTTTTCGAGGCAGTGATCGCAGTGCTGAGTCGAGAAGAAGATTCCAACGCCCAACTCGTGACGCGTCATATGCTTTCGGAGCAAAGAAAAACCGGACAGCGCATCCTGCTGGCGGAAGATAATTCCATTAATCAAAAGCTTGCGGTTGTCCTGCTGCAAAAAGCAGGCTATTCGGTCGACGCGGTGGAGACAGGCCTCCAGGCTCTTGAAAAGGTCAAGGCGAACCGCTATAGCGCGGTCCTGATGGATATCCAGATGCCTGACATGGATGGACTGGAAGCGACCCAAAAAATCCGTGAACTCGAGCGGGAAACCGGGCAGCATATTTCCATTATTGCGATGACGGCTCACGCCATGCAGGGGGACCGGGAACGCTGCCTGGAAGCGGGTATGGATGACTATGTGACCAAGCCGCTCCAGCCCAAGGTCTTGTTCAGTGCGCTGGAACACTGGATCCCGGCCGATGACTCTGTCAGGGAAAATAGCGAGCCAGCCCAGGACTATTCTTCTCAGGAACAGGGATTCGCTATGGATCTGGATGATGGGCTTTTTGGCGAAGAGACGCCAGCCGTCCCTCAGGAGAGGAAAATCGCAGCTCCTGTTTTTGAGACCGCTTTCGCTACCGATGCACTGCCCGTAGATTTCGAGGATGCCCTCGTTCACTTCGATGGCGACCGCGAGTTTATGTGGGAATTACTGAAGCAATACCAGGACCAGCTGCCAGAGCGGTTGGCCGAAATTCGGGCAGCCATCCAGGCGGGTGATGCAAGCCTTCTGGCGCGCCTGGGCCATACGCTCAAAGGCGTTTCTCTGAACTTCAGCGCAACTTCCCTGGCAACGCTTTCCCTCGCGCTCGAAGAGCTCGGTAAGCGCGAGGATCTAAGGGATGCTCCACTTGTCCTCAGACAGCTGGAGGCAGAAGTGGCCCGGGTAGCAGAATATTTAGCCGTTTCTGGATTGTAAGAAAGGATGGACTATGACCCGTATTCTTGTAATCGATGACGAACCGATCAACCATCAACTGGTTGGCCGTGCGCTGGTCTCCCTGCAGGCAGAGATCCATTTCGCTCAGGATGGGAAAAGTGGGATTTCTCAAGCGCGCAACTTAAAACCCGACATCATTATCACGGATGTGATGATGCCCGATATCAATGGCTATGAGGTCACGCGTATTCTTCGCCGTGAACCACAGTTTGCGGGTATCCCTGTTCTGGTGCTGACCGCTCAATCCGGATTGGAAGATAAACTAAAGTCGTTTGAGGTAGGGGCAGACGATCACCTGACCAAACCCTTCGAGCCGGCGGAGCTGCTTGTCAGGGTTACGGCCATGCTTCGGCGGGCGGAAGCGATGAAGGGCTACAAGGTGGAAGTCCCTGCAGGCGAGCAAGCGCGGATGATTGCAGTCCATAGCCTGCGTGGGGGAGTAGGATCTTCGTCACTGGCGGTCAACCTGGGGATCGGCTTGTTCTCGCTGTGGCAGGAACCTACGATTCTGCTGGATCTCACCATGACCGCCGGACACGTGGCCTTAATGCTCAACATGACCCTCAAGCGTACCTGGGCGGACATTGCCCAGTTCAGCGCCGATGACCTGGACGCGGATAGTTTGAACTCCATTATCGGTCAACATGAAAGCGGTCTCCATTTTATTGCGGCGCCCACGTTTCCCTCTGAAGCGCAAACATTGCGTGGCGAAACGCTCGGTGGAGCCCTGCAACTGATCAAACGTCAATATACATATATCGTGGCGGATCTGCCCCATGATTTTAGTGATCCTGCCATCCAGGCTTTGGATGCGGCGGACTTAATTCTGATGGTGGCGTCGCCGGAGATGGGCTCGGTACGAGCCCTCATCGCTGCATTGGACACCTATGATAAGCTGGGATACAGCCGGGAAAAAATCAGATTGGTCTTGAATGCCATTTTTCCGCGTTCCAACCTGACGAAGGAAAAGATCGAATCGGCATTCCGCATGCCTGTCGTGACAACCATTCCTTATGTCCAGGACCTGCTGGTCGACGCGATTAATTTGGGCCAGCCGCTTCTCCTGGGGAACCCCAACGAACCTGTGTCTGGCGTATTGGAAGATTTCGCCTTTCATCTGAGCCAGGATTCCCACCGAAAATCCAAACCCAGTAATCCCACAGAGGCGTGGAAGCGCGTCTACAAGCGTTATCAGCAGAGAAAAAAGTAAGCGTCCGCTCCCGCCGTTTTAGTGATTGAAAAAGCTCATAAGACCCGGCTGTTTGGTGCCGGTGATCGGGCGCATCTTGAAATGCTGCAGGCGATCATGTTCGCCGAGGCGCACTTCTTCATGACATTGGCAAAATGGGGGTGCCCGATGGCATTTTGCTCAAACCCGAAACGCTTACTGCGGAAGAACAGATCATCATGCAAAGGCATCCTCAGTATGCCTATGACCTGCTCAAGCCAATTGCCTTCCTGCAGCCCGCCTGTTTTCTGTTGTGGATGTTTGGGATGCCTTAACTTCTGCTCGCCCCTATCGCCCGGGTTGGTCCAAGACAGAAGCACGGGCTCATATTCTGGAACAGTCAGGCAGGTATTTCGACCCACAGGTTGTTGACTTGTTGTTGACTATTATCCAATAAAGGCAATCTACTACTTGTCTCAAGCGTGCTCTACATACGCACCTAAGCTTTTGAATGCCATAAGTAGGCTAAATTCCAGAGCGAAGGTTCAGTTACGCCAGCGGCGTGAAGCACTCTGTCGCCATCAGACTGATCGATGAACATCTACGGTCCACAGACTTGGGAGAATGGCTGGATAGCAGATAAGACCCACAAGACTCCCCGATACCGCCCCTTTGGGGCCGAGACGGTGTACGCCTTGCGACGGTTGGTAAGTCTCGTGGGGTCTTGATTCTATTATGGGCTATCCCAATCATCATTGTAATGACTGCCTGCCTCCGGAATATCTCCTGAAACACCTGAATTATTGCAAACATCCTGTTATTAACG
>Ga0068859_100006373_pt1 | contig 11969 bp, 12 predicted proteins | sample KBSSwiS22_FD_66585 | JGI IMG/M metagenome (GOLD analysis project Ga0068859, IMG submission 66585) | Switchgrass rhizosphere microbial communities from Kellogg Biological Station, Michigan, USA - KBS Switchgrass S2-2 | ecosystem: Host-associated > Plants > Roots > Rhizosphere > Soil ... | reverse complement strand
CCGGCCGGCAGGGCGCGAAGCCCACGCCGCAGTTGCCGGTGACCACCGTCGTCACGCCGTTCACCGACGAGGGCGTCATCCGATCGGCCCAGGTCACCTGGCCGTCGTAGTGGGTGTGCAGGTCGACGAATCCCGGCGTCACCAGCCGGCCGCGCGCGTCGATCTCCTCGCGCCCGGCGCCAAGGCCCGCGCCGACCGCCGCGATGCGGCCGCCCAGCACGCCCACGTCGGTCTCCACAGCTTCGGCCCCGGTCCCGTCGAGGACCATGCCGCCGCGCACCACGATGTCGAAATCCCGAACCATCCCACTCTCCCGGCGCGCCTGCGAATGGATGAAAATAGCTTCCCAGGAAGCTAAATACAAGCCGCCGCCTAACCGCCCTCCGCGTCGCCCGGGCCGCTCACGATCGCCTCGATGCGCTGAAGCTGGTCGGCGAAGGCGGCCCATTCGGCGTCGGTGAGGGCGGGTCCGATGGGGCCGCGCCAATGGGCGCGGTTGTCGTCCCGCGCCTGGGCCGCGGCGGCCAGGCCCTTGTCCGTCAGCCGGACGAGGACGCCGCGGCGGTCCTTGGTGTTGCTCTCGCGACGCACCAGGCCGGCGGCCTGCAATCGGTCGAGGCGCTTGGTCATGGCGCCGGTGGTCATGGTCAGCGCCTTGGCCAGGTCGCTCGGCCGGGCCGCGTGGTCGCGCAGCCGCTCCAGCAGGTAGAGGGTGTAGAGGTCGCCGGCGAACAGCCCACGCGCCTTGGCCACCGCGTCCTGGGCGCGGATTATCGCCGCCGCGATCCGCTGGATGCGCCCCACGCACACGATCGGCAGCAGGTTTCGGGTCGAGGGCTCGCCGTCGTAGGCGCCGAAGAACTGGCCTATGGCGTCCGGCTCCAGGCCGGGCGTCGGCTTAGCGGGTCTGGGCGATGGCAGCGGGATTGTAGAACTCCTTAAAGTGGCGGATGCGGCCGTCGCGCAGGCGCAGCATGGCGATATAGACGTTGCCGTAGGTCCCGCCCGCCGTCAGCGTCCCCACGCTGGCGTACTCCGCGAACACCAGTTCCGGGTCCTCGGCCGGATAGATCCCCTTCAGGGTGAACTTCATCTCGCTGACGAAGCTCGCCATGCGGCTCGTGAGGAAGTCCACGATCGCGCCTCGGCCCTCCACCGGCGCATGTCCCCCATAGGGAAATTCGAACACCGCGTCCTCGGCGACCATCGCCCCGATGCGGTGGAAGTCCAGCACCTCGAAGGCGCCCAGAAGGCCGAGCAGCGCCTCGACGCGCGGATCGCTGGTCTCCATTGGACTCCTCCTGTGGGATTTCGCGCACCATGCCGCCGATGGCGCCGCCGCGCCAGCGCACCCTACTTGCCGAAGGTCTTTCGCACGCCGATCCAGAAGGTCCGCGGCGCCCCGGGCGCGAAGAATGTCGCGCTGACCACCGGTCGCTCCCCGTCGATCACCGGCGCCGCGAAGGGCCGCGCGATGAACGCGCCCGTCTCGGTGAAGCCGGTGGCGCCCAACTGCGCAGCGGTGGCGTAGCGGCGGCCGAACAGGTTCTCCACCTGGGCGAACACGGTGGTCCCGCGGGCGGGGCGGAAGTCGGCGCCGGCGTTGAACACCGCATAGCCCTTGGTGCGGCCGGGGCCCAGGTAGAACACCCCGTCCGGCGCGTGGGCGTCGTTCTCGTTCCCGCGCGCATAGACCCCGCTGGCGGCGACCACCTCCGCGCTGAGGGTCAGCCTGGGCGTCGCGTCCCAGTCCGCCTGGGCCTTGAACACATGGCGCGGGACCAGCGGGATGCGGTCGCCGGGCGCGATGTCGATGGCGCCCTCGAAGCCCGGCGCCGGTCCGTCGTTCGTGCTGTTGCCGGCCCCGTTCAGCGTCTCGGCCGAGCGGTAGGTGGCGTCGAGGAAAGTGTAGTGGGCGCTGGCCCGCACCGTCGGCCAGTCGCCGTTCAGGCCCAGCTCGATCCCCTGGCGGCGCGTGCGCCCGACGTTCTTGAAATAGCCGAAGCCCGCCTGCTCGTCGGCGACGAACAGGATGTCGTGGGCGTTCACCGCCCGGAACGCGCCGGCCGTCCAGCGCACGCGCCCGCCCACCCGTCCGCGCAGTCCGGCCTCGCCGGTGCGCGCCACCACGGTCTTCAGCGGCGGATCGCCCGCCATGGCGTTCGGCAGCCGGCAGGGCTGGTCCGGGTCGGCGCACCCGAGCTCGATGGCCGACGGCGCGCGGCTGCCCTCGCCGTAGTTGGCGTAGGCCGTCAATGCCGGCGATGCGACGAAGACGACGCCCGCCGCCGGGTTGAGACGGTCGAACCGATGATCTCCGTCCAAGGACCCCGGTCCGCCGCCCGGCGCCAGCCGGTCGCGGTTGCGCACCCGCGTGTCGTCGTAGCGGCCCGACAGGGTGAGCCTCAGGGCCGGCGTGACCTCCACCGCCGCCAGGGCGTAGACGCTGGCCGTGCGCGTGCGGCTCGCCAGCTCGACCCGGGCGTCGAAGGCGTTCTCCGAGTCCTGCGACCCGTCGGCGAACGCGTCGATCCCCACCACGCCGCGGTCGGGCGCCAGGTAGCCGAACTGCGACGATTGGGCGAAGGCCACGCGCGAGCGTGCGTAGGCCGCGCCCACGGTCAGTTCGACCCGGCCCTGCCTCCCCGTGGCTTGCCCGGACATTCCGCTCTCCCGCTGGCGCGAGCGCGTGCGGTTGAGCAGGCCGTCGCATTTCTCGTTGGGCTCGGTGTTCAGGAGTCCGGTGGCGATGCAACGCCAGGAGGGGAAGGGCGTGTTTGCCGCGCTCTCGCCGGCTGCCGGGACGCCGCTGTACCCCGCCGCCGCCAGCGCCGCGCGCTCGGCCGCGTTCGGCTGGTAGAGGCCCTCGGTGAGCGACTCCTCATTGATGTCGCCGTTCAGGGTGCGGGTGCGGATCTGGCGGTGGAAGGCGTTGCCCGAGACCGATACGGCGTCGGAGATTCGCGCTTCGCCCGCCAGGTTGAGGAGGCCCGCCCGGTTCCTTGTGCGGTCGGGCTTGGTGTAGACGCTGGCCCGGTCGCGGGCGAGCAGCCGCTGCTCCTGCAGGCCGTTGCCGGTCAGGTCGGTGTCCGCGAACGCCCCGCTCAGCGCCACGCGCGCGTTCCCGCCGCGCCAGCCCGCCTTGGCGAACACCTGCGCGGCCTCGGTCGGCGAGGCGTCGCGCCAACCGGGATCCTTGACGCCGGTCGCATAGAGGAAGCCGTCGAGGCCGGACGGCCCCGACGCCCCGGCGGTCAGCTCCACGGAGCGCCGCGCATGCGAGCCGTACCCGGCGCCCAGGTCCAGCCCCGGGTCCGTGCGCCCGTCCCGGGTGCGGATCGCCAGCGCCCCGCCCAGGCTGTTCAGGCCGAACAGCGGGTTCGACCCCGGGATCAGCGCGATCGAGGCGATGGCCCCCTTGGGGATCAGGTCCCAGCTCACCACGTCGCCGAACGGCTGGTTCAGCCGCACCCCGTCGACGTAGACCGCCAGCCCCTGCGGCGCGCCCAGCAGCGGCGAGCCCGTGTAGCCGCGGTAGTTCACGTCGGGCTGCAGCGGATTGCCCTGCACCTCGTTGAGGAAGACCCCGCCCAGCTCGCGGTTCATGAACGCGCTCAGGTCCAGGGCGTGGCTGCGGGCGATGTCCTCGCCGTTGGCCGTCTGGATCGGCGTCGACGCGCGATCCGGGTCGATCACCGCGCCGGGCAGCGGCGTGACGCCCACCACCACTACCGGCGCGATCTCCGCCGGCGTGTCCGCGTCCGCCGCGGTCGCGGCGAGCGCCGCGGCCGCAGCCGCCCACGAACCCCAACGTCTCATCCCGTCCCCCCTGGCGACCGTGGCGGCGAGTGCGGGGCTACCGCGTCTCGAAGGTCTTCGCCCCGGCCATCACCGCGTTGCGGTCCACCTGCGGAATGCCCACCGGGTTGCCGAGCTGGCAATACTTCAGGCTGGTGCGCAGGGCGACGCTGCGCGGGAAGTCGAGGGATTCCCAGATCGCCCGCACGGAGCCTTGCGTCGCCGCGGCGGGCTTGGCCGCGATCTTGGTCGCCAGCTCCCGGGCGCGCGTATAGAGGTCGTCCAGCGTCGTCACCTCGCTGACGATCCCCTGGCGCAGCGCCGTCTGGGCGCCGATCCGCTCGTCGTTGCCCAGCAGCACCATCCGCAGCACGTCGCCCAGCCCTTGCCGGTAGGTCATGCCGATCGGCTCCAGCGCCGAGGTCATGCCGTAGGTCACGTGCGGGTCGAAGAAGGTGGCGTCCTCCGAACAGATCACGATGTCGCTCTCGTTGATCATGTAGAACGCCCCGCCCGCGCACATGCCGTGCACCGCGGTGATCACGGGCTTCCAGCAGCCGTTCATCTTCGGCGACAGGTATTCGCCCGGATCGGTGTGGCTCCACAGGTTGGTGGGCGGCGCGCGGCCCTCCCGCACGTCGACCCCGGTGCAGAAGGCGCGCCCCGGCGCGGCGCGCAGGATAACGACGTGGATGTCGTCGTCCGCCTGCACGCGCTGCCAGACCGACTTCATCTCCGGCATCATCGTGGAGTTGAAGGCGTTCATCGCCTCGGGGCGGTTCAGGGTGATCGTGGCGATCTTGTCGCTCACCTCGAACAGCAGGGTCTTGAGCTCGGGCATGGCGGTCTCCTCGTCTGGGCGATTATCGCCGCGGGCGTCCGCGGCGGGCCTTGTGGCGGCGGCGATAATAGCCGTCGCGGCCCGGGGCCTGTCGACGGCTCAGTCGGCGAAGGCCAGGCGCACCGCGTGGCGAACGATCCGCCAGCCGTCCGGCGTCTTGCGGAACGAGGTCCGGTAGTCCACCGCGCTGGGCGCGCCCAGGCTCTTGGTCTCGATGTTGTAGTTGAGCAGCAGGCAGTAGCCGTCGCCCTCAGCCTCGCTGGCCGAGCTGAACGTCAGCACGGGCGGCATGAAGTAGTGCCGCCGGCGAACGTCCTTCGGCTTGGGCGCATTGCGCAGGGCCTCGTGGCCGCGGTGCTCGATCCCGCCCGGCAGGTCCAGCACGCCGTCTGGGACGTAGCACTCGGCGTAGGCCGCCTTGTCGCCCAGGTCGCTGGCCCGCGCATAGCGCTGCATCAGCTCGGCGATCTCGTTGCGCGCCGTGGCCCTTTCGTCGTCCGTCATGTCCCTGGTCTCCTGCGGAAGGGCGGCCAGCACGCCCGGAAATTGCAGCCGGGGCAAGCTCCTCTACGCGAAAGGTTGCCGCTGGGGGCCCGCTTGGGGCAGTGTCGCGCTTGAAGGAGGATGGCCTCTTGCGGGCGTCGGCCCGGCGAGGCCGGTTGAGATGTCCGATCTGGAATGGCTGATCCGTTTCGTCGCCGTGGCCGAGGAACTTTCGTTCAATCGGGCGGCCAAGCGCTTGCGCGTCGATCAGCCGTGGCTGTCGCGCCAGATCCAGCAGTTGGAAGCCCAGATGGGCTGCGCGCTTCTGGTGCGTTCGACGCGCAAGGTCACCCTGACCAGCGAGGGGCTGGCGTTGCTGAAGTCGGCGCGCGAGCTGGCCGATGCGGCGGAGCGGGCGCGCACCGCCATGCGCGACGTGGGCCGCGTGCATTCCTCGGTGATCAGCATGGGCGGGACCCCCTACGCCTTCTGGATGCCCGGCCGCCGCCTGTTGGTCGAGCGGTTCCAGGCGCGCTACCCCAGGGCCACGCTGGAGCTGGTCAGCAACTACACCCCGCGCCTGATCGCCAAGCTGCGCAAGCGCACCCTCGACACCGCCATCCTGCCGGCCGTCTTCGAGCTGAACGACATGGATCAACTGACGATCCACCGCTCCAGGCCCAGCCTGCTGGTTCCGGCCGAGAGTCCGCTCGCCGCTCAGGCCGCCGTGCGGCTGAGCGACCTGCAGGGCCAGCCCATCGCCATCACCGATCCCAAGCTGAACCCGGCGGTGCACAACCGGTTCACCCAGCCCTTCATCGACGCCGGCGCCACGCCCATGGTCATCGCCGAGGGCCAGCAGGCGATCGGCTATTACGCCAAGCAGGACCGGCTGATCATGATCTGCCAGGGCTGGCCGGAGAGCGACCCCAGCCTGCCCAGCGATTTCGTCCATGTGCCGATCACCGGCCCCGTCCCGCTCATCGAGTACATGTTGATGCGCCGGCGCGAGCCGAGCCGCGCGCTGCTCAACCACTTCTGGACGCTCGCCAAGGACATCGCCGCCGAGGTCGTGCAGGTCGACGCGGCGGCGTGAGGGGCGGCTGTCTGCGCTGAGGGCGCCGTCATTGAATATGGCCGCTCCTTACGCTATGTAAGGAGCGTGAAGGGCCATCCCATGACGACCATCACCATGACCAGCAAGGGGCAGGTTACGCTGCCGGCGGCGACCCGGGCGAAGCTACGGCTGGCGGCGGGGAGCAAGCTTCTCGTCTCCGAGAACGAGCGGGGCGAGATCGTGCTCAGGCCCAAGACCGGCGATGTCCGGCGGGTGCGGGGCGCCCTGAAATACGATGGTCCTCCTGTGACCATCGATGAGATGAACGAGGCGATCGGCCGGGCGGCGGTCAAGAGCTTCAAGCGCTCCATATCGTGATCGCCATCGATACGAACGTCCTGGTGAGATACCTCGTGCAGGACGACCCTGCGCAGGGTGAAAGCGCGCGACGTGTGCTGGAGGACGAGGCGACGCACGACGCGCCGGGCTACATCACGGTCGTCGCGGTGCTTGAGCTCGAATGGGTGCTGCGCAGTCTTTACGGCTTTGCGGGACAGGTCATCGCCGATGTGATCATCGAGATGATGGCGGCGCCCAATCTCGTGTTCGAGCACGCAGAGGCTGTCGAACTCGCCTTGGCCTCTCCGCATGGCGACCTTGCCGACAACCTGCTGCACAGGATTGGCGTGGTCCAAGGGTGCGCCAGGACCGTAACGTTCGACCGCAGGTTCGCCCGGTTGGACGGGGTGGATTTGCTCGAGGTCTGACGCCCGGGCGCCGGAGCCCGAGTGCGTGTCCTCAATTCGCGCCGGGCCTAGGACGCGGCGCTCGCCGCCTCGTTTTCGCGCCCGGGCAGTCCGGGGATCGGCAGGAAGATCGGCGGCGGCTGGTGCCCTTCGGTGGCCGGCACGTCCCACGCGAACAGGCCCGAGGCCCGGCGCCGCGCATAGCGCCATCCGATCGGCAGGCGCACCGCCTCGTCCTCGTAGCAGCCCCAGGTGTACTGGTAGAATTGATACCCCGTGGGCTTCTTGAGCTCGGTGAACCACCAGCGCGAGACGGCGGTGTCGCCGTTCACCTGGACCACGCCGGAGTGGGTGCACTGGAACAGGAACTCCCGGTTCTCCAGCAGGCGCTGGAACCCCAGGAGGAGCTTGTCGTAGCCCTTGATCGGCTTGCTGCGGCCCCCGGTCATCAGTTCCCCGTCCGGCGCGTACACGCCCACCATGCCCTCCGCCGATCGGCAGTTCACCGCGTCGGTATAGGCGGCGGCGAGTTGGCGGACGGCCAGTTCGTCTTCGGCTCGGCTCATGGCGTCGTTCTCCCTTGTGCGGGCAGCGGCCCTTCGGCTCGTCGTAGCACCCTCGCGGACGGCGACAACTCGCAAGCGCAGGGCGGCGGCGCGGGCTAAGCAGGCGCCCGCGTCAAAGTCTTTCCGAACCTCTCGGAACTATTTGACTTTTCGCATAAAATGGAGAGTGTTCCGCAACAAACGAACCAAATAACGCCTCGATTAGGGACCCGATGACCTCAACGCCCAGCCGCTCCCGGCGCGTGACGGCGCGCATCGACGCATCCGCCAGGTCCCACACAGCATGACGATCATGCCGGGCAGACTAGAGGCTTCCGGTCCCGCGCCGCGCCAGAAGAAGCTGGCCGAGAGCGTCGCCGCGGCGATCGCGCACGACATCATGGCCATGGGCTGGCCGGTCGGCTGCAGTGTCGGCTCCATGCAGGGGCTGCTGGTCCGCTACGGGGTCAGCCACGCGGTGCTGCGCGAGGCCGTGCGTCAGATCGAGCAGAATGGCCTGGCCGTCATGCGGCGCGGCGCCGGCGGCGGCCTGGTGATCTCGCAGCGGCCGGAGGATGCGGCCGCCCAGACCCTGGCGACCTACCTGCAACTGGTCGACATCGACGTCCGCGACCTGCTGGCCGCCAGCCACCTGGCCGAGGACGCGATCATCCGCGCCGCGTCCGTGCGCGTCACCGCCGCCCAGGCCGTCCAATTGCGGGCCCTGGTCGCGCAGCTCGAGGACGGGCGGCTGCTCGAGATCGAGATGATCGTCCGCTACAACCGCTACATGGCGGCGCTGGCGGACGCGGCCGGCAATCCGCTGCTTGCGGTGATGGTCAAGGCGGCGTTCCGCGCCTGGACGCCGGCTCTCGCGCCGGCTGCGCCCGACATCGTCGGCATGGGCACGAGCCACTCGGTCGCCTTCGCCCGCCGCTGGACCGAGCTCACCGAGGCGGTGATCGCCGGAGACGCCGCCGCGGGCGTCGAGTTGGTGCGCGCCGCGCGCCCCGATCTGGAGGAGCGCAACGCCCGGCGCGCCGACGAACGTCGCCGCCAGGCCCAGGCCGGCGCCGCCACACTGATCGCCACCGAGATCCTGGAGGCCGTCGACGAAGGCCGCGGCCGCAAGCACAGCCAGCTCGTCGCCCTGTCGATCGCCCGCAACATCGCCGCCAACGGCTGGCCGCAGGGCCGCCACCTGGGCCTGGAGCCCGCCCTGCTGTGCGAATACCAGGTCAGCCGCAACATCTTCCGCGAGGCCGCGCGCATCCTCGAGGTGCACGGCGTCTGCAGCGCCAAGCGCGGCCAGCGCGGCGGGTTCATCGTCGGTCGCCCGCGTCCCGACTACGCCGTCGAGACGGCCGTCACCGCCCTGGGCTACATGGGGGTGACGCCCCGGCAGGTGGGCGAGATGCGCATGGCCCTTCAGCCTCACCTGGGCGGCCTCGCCGCCGCCGCGCCCGACCGCACGGTGGAGGCGCTGTCCGAGGCGCTCGCCGCCGGCGCCGGCGGCGAGGCCGCGGCGCCCGCACGTTTCCTGCACGCCCTCGGCGCCGTCGCGGACAACCGCGCCATGGCGCTGATGAACGACGTCGTCATGGGGGTCGAAAGCCATCTCGGCGTCGAGCGGCTGTCGGCCGGCGAAGCCGGCGTCCGCAAGGCCCAGGAGGCGCTGGCGGCCATCCAGGCGCGCGACGCGCCGATGGCCCGGCGCACCGTGCTCGACCTCTGCCGGCTGGACTACCCCGCCGCCTAGCGACTTGCGGAAACGGGCCGTTTCCGAAACGGTTGGCTCCCCGAACCCGTCGTGCGAGGCGCCCCGATGAGCGAGCCGATCCTTCTGTATTCCGTCGAGGACGGGCTGGCGACCATCACCCTGAACAACCCGGCGCGGCGCAACAGCATGTCGGCGGCCATGACCGACGCCCTCGACGAGGCGCTGGTGGGCGCGGCGAAGGATGCTTCCGTCCGCGCGATCCTGATCACCGCCAACGGCCCGGCCTTCTCCTCCGGCGGCGACATCGACCGGCTGAAGGGGACCGCCACCGGCGAGACGCCGCGCCAGGAACGCTCGCCCATCGATCCCAACGACTTCTACAACGTCGGCTACACCCCGCCGGAGTTCCGCTCCCGCTACACCTTCGTCATGAGCCTGGGCGTGCCGGTGGTCTGCGCCGTGAACGGCCCGGCGGTGGGCGCGGGCTTCCTGCTCGCCCTGCACTGCGACATCCGCTTCGCCAGCCCCGAGGCGGCCTTCATGACCGGCTTCGCGCGCATCGGCGCCACGCCCGAGGTCGCGCTCTGCTGGTCGCTGACCCACGCCATCGGCGCCGGGCGCGCCCGCGAGATGCTGCTCTCCGGCCGCCGGGTCGAGGCGGAGGAAGCGCTGGCCATCGGGCTGGTGACCCGGATCGTGCCCGCCGAAGAACTCGTGGCCTTCGCCACCGACTACGCTCGCAACCTCGCCGCCCGCATCTCGCCGCGCTCGGTCCGGGTGATCAAGAAGCAGGTCCTCGCCGCCGGCGGCCAGACCTTCGCCGAGGCTTTCTACCTCTCCGGTGACGACGCCCGCGCGGGCCTCGGCAGCGAAGACTTCAAGGAAGGCGTCGCCGCCGCCCTCGAAAAACGCCCGCCGAAGTTCACCGGGCGCTGAGCCCCCACGACCCGTCCTATTCACCGACCGGCCAAAAACCGGTCAGTCAAACCCCGAACCTCACGGATCATTCGCCCGTCCGTGTGATCCGTGTGGTTCGTGGGCAAATAAAACTGCCCCCGCGCCGCTCAGCTATCCGGCACGAGCACGATCGGCACGCCCACCTCGCCCAGGTTGGGGATGATCGCCTCCGGTTCGAACCGCCCGGCCTCCAGCCGCTTGAACCGCGTTCCGCGCGTCTTGAGGTCCGCCGCCGTCGCCTCCAGGTCCAGCGCCGCGATGGTGATCGTGTACGGCCCCGGCCCCTGGGCCGCGAAGTCCCGCCCGGCCGCGCTGTCGGGATCGACAGCCTGCACCAGCCGCAGCGCCGCCCCATGCGCGTGGTTGGCGCTCATATCGACGTAGCGATAGCCCCGGTCGGTCTCCTCGCGCACAGGGTGCCCCGGCTCCCAGCCGAAATTCTCCGCCAGCCCCCGCAGCGTCGCGTCGATGTCGGCTGTCAGGAACGCCCGGTGGCGGATGCGCCGGAAGCCCGTCTCGCCCGGCCGCGGCGTATCTGTCGGCGTCTCGAACAGCTTGGGCGAGAAGGCCACGGAGTTCGACGGGATGAACTCGAAGCGGAAGCCCAGGTCCGCCTCCGGCCGGTAGTCGTGGATGTCGCCGGGAACCGCGCCCATCCACAGCTTGTCGAACGGCACCTCGTCGTCCTGCGGCTGGAACCAGGCGCGCAGCCCCCTGGAGCGCACCCGCTCGGCCAGGGCGGCCATGTCGGGAACCGCCACCACCGTGGCGTGGGTCCGCCAGGCCCGCGGCGCCTGGTCCTCGAAGGTGCGCCGCCCGCCGGTGCGCGCCTCGCCCAGCGGCGCGATGATCTCCAGGCGGCTGGGCGCAGCGGCGAACGCTTTGCTGACCAGAGCGAACACCACGTCCCAGCCCTCGTTCGGATACTTCACGAACGCCGCCGGCCCCGGCTGCGGCAGCCCCAGCTTTCCGGTCAGCGCCCCCAGGCTCGCCTCGACGTCCGGCACGCACAGGTCCGCCGAGAACAGGAAATCACAGATCGACACGGCCGCGGTCCTCCACTTGTTTCCGGCCGTCCTAGCACGTCATCGGGCCGGCGCCTCGACCGCCAGGTGGAAGATCGCCGCGGCGTCGCCCACCGATCCGCCCACCAGGATGTCGCCCCCTTCGCCCGCGGCCGTCGTGCTCGCCAGCACGCTCGCGCCCGCGTTGAGCACCAGCGGCGGCGAGGCCGCGCCGTCCCGCCCAAGTGTCACCAGCATGCCGCTGTAGAGCAGCGGCAGCCGGTGGATGTCGAGCCGCTGGCCCGGCGCCAGCGCCAGGGGCCGGAAGTCGACGACGTTGTCCTTGTTGGCCGCCACCAGCACGCGGCCGTCGCGAAGCGCCGACAGCGACCTCACCTCGGAGGCGCCCAGGGCGGCGTCCTGGTAGACCGCCGTTTCCCGCAGGTTCCGGTCGATCGCCAGCACCACGCCGCGCGCCTCGGCCGCGCAGTCCGTGTGCGCCGCCCCGCCCAGCAGCACGCCGCCGCCCGCCCGCGGGATGGCCGAGGTCACCACATGGCCGCGCAGGGCCTTCGCCGCCCTGAGCGCGCCGGTCGACCCGTCCCGCAGCTCGATCCAGGTCATCGCTTCGGCCGGGCAGGACCGTTCGTCGAACCCGTCCTCGGAGGCGCGGGCGGCCTGGGCGGCGGGTTGGCGCACGGCGTAGCGGGCCGAGTATGTCACCAGCAGGGCGTCGCCCCAGGGGGTGAACGTCGCCTCGTCGATCGAACGGCCCGCCGGCGCCTCGACCTCGAACAGCTTGCGCGGCGCGAGCGCGT
>Ga0068859_100006364_pt1 | contig 11977 bp, 14 predicted proteins | sample KBSSwiS22_FD_66585 | JGI IMG/M metagenome (GOLD analysis project Ga0068859, IMG submission 66585) | Switchgrass rhizosphere microbial communities from Kellogg Biological Station, Michigan, USA - KBS Switchgrass S2-2 | ecosystem: Host-associated > Plants > Roots > Rhizosphere > Soil ... | reverse complement strand
TTCCACGCGCCGATGGCGAAGGCGGCGAAGGCGTACTGGCCCTGCACGATGTTGTCGCCGGGCTCCAGGAACACGTCGCTAAGCAACTGGAAGACTTCGTCCGAGCCGCAGCCGAAGATCAGCCGCTCGGGTTCCAGGTCGTAGCGCTCGGCGATGGCGGCGCGCAGGATCGAGGCGCGCGGGTCGGGGTACATGTGCAGGAGGCCGGCCGCGGCGGCGTAGGCCTCGCGGGCCTTCTCGCTGGAGCCCAGGGCGTTCTCGTTGGCCGACAGCTTGATCGGCTGGGCGAACCCTTCCGCCTTGGCCTTGCCCGGGACATAGGCGTGGATGTCCATGATCCCCGGCTTCGGTCGCGGCGCGGGCGAGGGGGTTTCGGACTTGGACATGGGACGAGAAGGACTTTCGGAAGCTCGGCCAGAGGCCTTCGCCTCTTACACGTCCAGGGGCGCGGGCGCAGCCCCGATGACGCCGGAAAGCGAACCCGGCGCGCGCGCCAGCCGCTCGTCGCCGGCCTGGTAGAAGCCCGCCAGGCTGAACAGCTTCAGCCCGCCGGAGGCGGCGAGCAGGGTGGCGGCCACGCCGTCGCGGCCCAGCGCCGCCTCGATCGCGGCCGGCGTGGCGGGCGCATCGGTGACCCAGAAGGTGTGGTCGCCGCCGGTGGGCTCGACGTCGATCTCGGCCACGGCCAGCGCGGTCAGAGGGCCCCACGCGGCCAGGCAGGGCAGGGCGTTGAACACCTTCAGCTTCGGCTCGGCCAAGAGCTTGCCCCACCAGGCGCTGTCGGGGCTGAGGGCCAGGACGCCGACGCCACCCAGGGTCTTTGCGGCCGCCAGCGCGTCCTCCGGCCTGGCGACGTGCCGGAGCGGCGGGGCGGAGCCGAAACGAAACCGCGCGAACTCGGCGGTCCGCGCGGGGTCTCGGCCGCCCCAGACGGCCAGGTGATACGGCCCCTGTTGGGCCAGGTTGTCGCTGATGATCTCACGCCAAAGCCGCACCACGTAGGCGTCGCCGGCGCTGGTGCGGGGCTCGGCCAGCAGCTTTTTCAGGATCGCCGTCTCGCGGCCGGGCCGCAGGCCGAACTTGCCGCCGTCGCCCGCCGCGGCCTTGGCGGCGGCGACCTGCTTGGCCAGAGCCGCGCGCTCGTCGATCAGCGGCAGCAGTTCGGAATCGATGGCGTCCAGGCGCGCGCGCAGGGCCTCCAGGGAAGGCGTCGTCACGGTCTTGGTGTCGGCTGCGGCCATCTCGCCCCCGAAATCGAGGGATGCCGGTTAAGTCATTGGGGCGGGGGAGGCAAGACCTGCTCAGTACACCCTGGGCGCCGGGCCGACGGCGACGGGCCCCAGCGTCGTTCGCCCGGCTTCGAAGACCAGCGGGATGCGCGTCGCCTCGCCCTCCTGTCGCGCCATGGCCACGGCGGCCGCGGCGGAGGCGGCCTCGGGCGTGATCGCGCCGGACTCGCCCAGCGCGGCGATCGCCACGGGCGCCCGACGCAACGACAGGTCCAGCTCGCCCCGCATCAGGCCGTCGGGGCCGGCGAACAGGCTGCCGCCTTGCGCGCCCAGCACCGCCTCGCCTGCGGTGATCCCGGCGTTGCGGACGGTCATTCGCCCGCCGGCGTCCGACCAGCCGCGCACGGCGGCCGGCCACGTGTCGCCTTTGAAGGCGCCGACCTTCGACATCGTGGAATTCCAGGCCATCGCCACCGGCTTGTCGCCGGCGACGCGGGCGAGCAGCCCGCCAGGCCGCGCCTTGCCGCCGTCGACCTTTGCGAACATGCCGCCCTCGTCGTCGGGGCCGGCGCGCAGATGGAACTCCACCCGGTCGGCGGTGGAAAGCGCGAACGGCTGCGCCCCGGGACCGGGCGTGAAGGCGAGCTTGACGCCCTCAAACGAGACGTTGGGCGGGTGGTTGTTCAGGTGGGTCAGGCTGGCGCGGATCAGGTCGCCCTTGACCGCCACCGGCCCGCCCCGCGGGCGGGTGAACTCCAGTCCCTGGGGCGCGGCGATGATCCAGCTCCCCGGCGTAAGCGTGTAGGCCTCGGCCTCGAGCCGTGGCGCGGCCAGGGCCCAGCCGGAGACGTCGCGGATGCGCGGCTCGATCAGCGTCACGTCCAGGCGGAACGGGTAGCCGGTCACGCTCCGCGAGCTCCAGGCGACATCGTAGCCGGCCTTGCGCAGGGCGTCCTGGGCGGCCGTGAGGCGCAGGTCGACGGTCCCGCGCATGGAGAACCAGACCCCGGTCCACACGACGATCCCCATCAGCAGGAGTCCGAAAGGCAGGATGAGGCCGAGGCGGCGTTTGCGGGGCGGGGTCTGATCGGGCATGAGCGGGCGTCGGAGAATTGCGGCGGGCCGGGCGTGATGGCGGACGAGCGGTGGGTGTTTGGGTACGGGTCGCTGATGTGGCGGCCGGGCTTTCCTTACGTGGAGAAGGCGCGCGCCACCCTACACGGACGCCGGCGCGCATTCTGCATCTATTCGGTGCACCACCGCGGCACCTATCAGCGGCCAGGTCTGGTGCTGGGGCTGGCGCCGGGCGGGGCGACGCGTGGCATGGTGTTCCGCGTGGCCGAGGCCGACTGGCCGGAAACCTACGCCTACCTGCGCGAGCGCGAGCAGCCCACCGAGACCTATGTGGAGGCCTCGGCCTTCGTGCGGCTGGCCGATGGGCGGCGCGTGCGGACCCTGGTCTTCCTCTCCGACGTGCACCATCCGCAGTGGGCGGGGGCGCTCTCCCTCGAGCGCCAGGCCGAGCTGATCGCGGGCGCGCGGGGCCTTTCGGGCCGCAACGTCGACTACCTCCGCGACCTGGTGGAGCACCTGCGCGAGGAGGGCGTCTGCGGCCGCGACATGGAGCGCCTGCTGGTCATGGTCGAGGCGCGCGAGGCGGCGGCGGCGTAGGCGCGCGTCAGGAGTATTGACCAGCTGGGCCAGGGTGCGTTCGAAGCGGCGGTCAACACCCTTGAGAAGGTCATGATTTCGGTTCTTGATCAGTATCTTAGCGCTCCTCGAAGGAACGGGCCGGGTGTTGACCGGGGTGTTGACCGGTCAACACCCTGGGCCTCTTCGCGGCCGCCGGGGCGGGTCGCGCAGCATAGCGCGAAGCGGATGCCGTGACAAGAACAAATGAAGAACATAACTCTCGTCGCCATAGTCGTGTGGACGTCCGGGCTCGCCGAGCTGCGCCTGCCCAATAGATTTCGCCCACGAACCACACGAACGGGCCGCGCTGAGAGCGGCCAGCCGGATGGTGTTGTTTGTTGTCTGTGATGTCTGTGTGGTCTGTGGACCCAATATTTTTTTGTCCACAGACCACACAGACCACACGGACGGGAGAATTGTCCGTGAGGGTGCGGTTCGGCTGACCGGCCTATGGCCGGTCGAAAAAGCAGTCCGCAAGACCTCCGCGTCTCGGCGCGTTCGTGTGGTTCGTGTGGTTCGTGTGGTTCGTGGGCAAACCCTGGCGGCGCTTCAGCTTGCGCCGCTCATCGGTCCCAAAGGCTTGGGCGCACGTATTCGCCCCGAGGTGTGGAACCGCGGGCGCGTGCATGTCCCCGGCGGCTAGAGGTCCAGCAGCGCCGTCGAGGCCTTTTCGATCCGCTCTTCCAGCAGGGTCATGAACTCGGCGCGTTTCAGGCCGGGGGGGATGGGGTCCAGGTATTCGAAGACGATCGTGCCGGGGCGGCGCAGGAAGCCGTGGGCGGGCCAGTGGACGCCGGAGTTGGTGGCCACCGGATGGACCGGGAGGTCCAGGTCGCGGTAGAGGGCGGCGATGCCCGGCTTGTATTCGCCCGCCACCCCCGGCTCGCCGCGGGTGCCCTCCGGGAAGATGATGAGCTGGCGCTCATCGCGCATCCGGTCCCTGGCGTCGCGCACCAGCTTGCGGATCGCCGAGGAATGGCCTTCGCGGTCGACCACGATCATCCGCGCCTTGGCCGCGTACCAGCCGAACAGCGGTATGCCCGTCAGCTCCTTCTTCAGCACGAAGCAGGCGTAGGGCACCCAGGCGAACTGGGCGAAGACGTCGAACATGCACTGGTGCTTGGGCGCCACCAGGGCCGGCCCGGTGGGCACGTGCTGGCGTCCGCGCAGCTCCACGCGCACGCCGCAGGTGACCCCCAGCAGCCAGATGATGCCCTGGCCCCAGACGCGCAGGCCCCGCACCGTCCAGCGCGGCGGCGCCAGCAGGAAGGGCAGGAGGCTGAGGGCGATGAAGGTGGACCACAGATAGAAGAGGCCCACGAAGACCAGCGATCGGAGCGTCAGCACGGTCAGACCTTCGACTTCGGCGCGTCGCCGGCCCGCGGGCCCAGGCTGAGCACCGCCTCACGACCCAGGATCGCCAGGTACTTGCAGTATTCCACCGCCACCAGGCGCGCGCCGCGGCTGGTCTTCCACCAGTTGTCGGCGTCAAGCACCGAGGTGGCTACCGGATAGGCCTGCAGGGTGAGGTCCGGCAGGCCGCCGCGCAGCTCCAGCATGGCGCGCGGCATATGGTAGTCGGCCGTCACCACGATCAGGCTGTGGTAGCGCATGGCCTTGGCCCAGGCGCCGGTCTCGCGGGCGTTGCCCACCGTGGTCGCCGCCTCGAACCCCAGGTCGACGCAGCAGTCGTAAAGCCGCCGCACCGCGCGCGCGGCGTTGCGGATGTCCTCGCGCGAGGCGTCGCGGTTGACGCCGGAGACCAGCATCCGCTTGCCCTTGCCGTCCTCCAGCAGGTCCATGCCGGCCTTGATGCGTTCGTTGGACCCCGCGCCGGTGAGCGCCACCACCCCGTCCGCCGGGGTCGGGTCCGGGGCTGGGGTGGAGTGGGCGATGCGTCCGGCGAAGGCCAGGAGGCCCGCCGCCCAGATCAAGGCCAGGACCAGGATGGCGGCCAGCCCCTTCATTCCATCTCCCGCACGATGCTGGACGCGGTGATCCGCGCGGCGACGGCGGCCACCAGCGCCGCCAGGAGCGGGCAGGGGACGAGGGTCAGCAGGTCGCGCCAGGCGACCGGCAGAACCGGCGACAGGCCCTGGCCGCCGCCGATCAGCCGCAGGGTGGCGCCCATCACGCCGGCGGCGATGGCGCCGAACAGGCCGGCGGTGGCCGCGATCCGCGCGAACCTGGCCTGGAACAGCTTGGCGATCAGCACGTGCTCGGCGCCGGCCAGGTGCAGCACCTCCACCACGTCGCGGCGGGCGGCCAGGCCGGCGCGGGTGGCGAAGGCGATCACCGCGGCCGCGGCGCCGGCGATCAGGAGGAAGATGCTGGCCCCGACCCAGCGCGCGACGCCGGCCGAGCGCTTGATGTCCTTGATCCACAAGCTGTGGTCGTCGACCGTGGCGTCGAGGCCCTGAGCCTTCAGGGCGCCGTCGAGCACCTCGACGCTGGGCGCGGCCTTGTGGTCGAGCTCCACCGCCACCAGCCGCGGCACCGGCAGGTCCTCCAGGTCGGCCACGTCGCCCAGCCAGGGCTTGATGAGGTCGTAGGCCTTCTCGCGCTCCAGGGCGCGGGCTTCGGTCACCCCCGGCAGGCCCGCCAGGGTCTCGGCGGCGCGGGCGGCGGCGGCGTCGGGGCTCTCGTTGCCCTTGGGCCGCACGATCACCGTGGCCTCGCCCACCAGCTGGTCGGCCCAGCCCTTGGCGGCGCGGTCGGCGGCGACCACGCCCAGCGCGGTCATGCAGGCCAGGAAGCAGAGCACCGCAACCACGAAGATCAGCGCCCCATCGCGGGCGTCGGCCTCCGGCAGGAACGGCGCCGGCCGCCAGCGCGGCAGGTCGAACATCTCGCTCACGCGCCGGCCTCCAGCGGGTCGAGCAGGTGCAGGCGGCCCCCCTCCAGGTGCAGGACGGGGCGGCCGGAGCGTGCCACCATGTCCTGGTCGTGGGTGGCGATCAGCACGGTGGTGCCCAGCCGGTTCAGCTCCACGAAGAGGCGGAAGATGCGCAGCGCCATGTCGTGGTCGACGTTGCCCGTGGGCTCGTCGGCCAGCAGCACGTCGGGGCGGCCCACCACCGCGCGGGCGATCGCCAGGCGCTGCTTCTCGCCGCCGGCCAGCGTCGCCGGCATGGCGTGCATGCGGGTCTTCAGTCCCACCCAGGTCAACAGCTCGGCCACGTCGGTTCGGTAGTCGTCGGCCTTGCCGCCGGCGATGCGCAAAGGCAAGGCGGCGTTGTCGAACGCCGTCAGGTGTTCGAGCAGCCGGAACTCCTGGAACACCACCCCGATCCTGCGACGAAGGAACGGCTGGTCTTGTGAAGCTACGCGTGAGATGTCCTGACCGAACAGGTGTACGAGTCCCTTGCTGGGCTTCGCGGCCAGGTAGATGAGCTTCAGGAGCGAGCTCTTGCCCGCCCCTGACGGACCGGTGACGAAATGGAACGAGCCCGGGGCGAGCGAAAAGGTGAGATCCCGCAGGATCTCCGGCCCGCGGCCGTAACGCATCGATACATCATCAAATCGTACGACGGCTTCATCGGCGGGCGCCGTCGTATCGACGTCTGGGTTTCTGGACATGGAGACCGAAATCGGCGACCTCGGAGGAGGTTGCTGGAGCGTCCGATTCGACTGTCATGATACTGACCTGTCCAGAGTGCGCCACCAGCTATTTTGTGGACGACGCCAAGATCCCCGCCGAGGGACGCACCGTCCGGTGCGCAAGCTGCGGGTCCCGCTGGACGGCCGCGAAGGACCAGGAGCCCGACCTCGAACTGGTCGCCGACGGCGACGAAGGGGCGTTCGCGCGCGAGGCCGTCGTCGCCGAGGAGCCCAGGACCGTCCACGAGCTGCCGGGCGACGAACTGCCGAAGGTGTTCCGCGCCCGCGCCCATTCCGACCAGAAGGTCCGCCAGGCGGCGACGCTGGGCGTGGTGTGGGGCGGGGTGGCCGCGACCCTGGCGGTGATCGCCGCGCTGGCCATCGTGTTCCGCGCCGACGTGGTGCGCATGTGGCCCCGCACCGCAGCCGCCTTCGCCACCATCGGCATGCCGGTGAACAGCCTGGGCCTGGTGCTGGAGGGGGTGAAGGCCGAGCCGGCGCTGATGGGCGGGCATGCGGCGCTGGCGATTTCCGGGCAGATCCGCAACATCCAGGAGCAGGCGGTCACCGCGCCGCCGCTGAAGATCAGCCTGCTGAACAAAGCCGGCAAGCCCCTGGCGACCCAGGTGGCCCACGCCGCCGATCCACGCATTCCGCCCGGCGAAACCCGCCACTTCGCGATCAGCATGCTGGACCCGCCGTCGTCGGCGCACGACCTGGAGGTGACCTTCGCCCCCACGCCGCGCAAGGCCGAGGCCAAGCCTGCCGAGCCGCACGTCGCGGCGGCCCCGGCCCCCGGCCACCCGCGGGCGGAGATCGCCCTGCCTGCCGGCCTGCGCCCGGCGGCGGTCCCGGCCGGTCCGGTGGACGCCGCGCCGCTGCCGGCCGGCGAGCCCTTCGCCCTGGAAGAGCACAGGTGAACCCGCCGGTCATGGTGCTGAGCGAGGCCGAGGTGGCCGCCCGCGTCGACGCCCTGGCCGCCCGCATCGCCCCGCGCATCGACGACGAGACCACGGCCGTCTGCCTGCTGACCGGCGGCCTGTGGTTCTGCGCCGACCTGATGCGCGCCCTGGCCCGGGTCGGCCGCAACGTGCGTTTCGACGCCCTGTGGCTCGCCTCCTACGGCGACGAGCGGGCCAGCCTCGGCCGGTGCGAGGTGCGGGCCGACCTGCAGCGACCGCTGGCCGGGCGCCGCGCGCTGATCGTCGACGACGTGTTCGACACCGGCCTGTCGCTCAGCGAGGCGGCGCGGCTGGTTCGCGATGCGGGCGCGGCCGAGGTGCTGACCGCGGTCTTCGCCGCCAAGCCCTGGCCGACGCCGCGGGCCATCGAGCCCGATTTCGTGGCCTGGGAGGCGCCGACCCGCTTCCTGGTCGGTTACGGCATGGACCACGCGGGCCAGTATCGCGGCCTGCCCTACGTGGGCGCCCTCGACTGAGCGGTCAGGCCGAAACCGCCGTGGCGGCCGGCTCTTCGATGCGGGTGAACGCCAGGGTCCTGATGCGCCAGCGGCCGTCGGCCCTGGCCAGGGTGATCTCGTATTCGCCCAGGGTGGTCACCAGTTTCGAGGCCGCCTGCGCCACCAGGATGTAGGCGCGCATCCGCGCCGTCTCGCCCGCGACGTCGACGATCTCGCAGGCGATGAAGTGGCGGGCCTTGGCGCGCCGGACCAGCTTCTCCAGGGCGCCGGTCAGCTCGATCATCGCCTCGCGGCCCACGAACGGACCGAAGTCGCCGGCCTGCCAACTGGCGTCCATCGTGAAGAGGTCCAGCCACGCGTCCCATTCCAGGTGGTCGACGTGCCAGCAGTAGCGCGACATCACCTCGCAGATCTCTTCGCGGTCGCTCATGGGGTCCCTCCGCAACGTTCGGCCGCGTCCGCGGCCCTGGCGGAGACTATCGACCGGCTATCAGCTCCAGACAACGAGCGTCATCGGGTAGGCGAGCATCAGGCGGCCATCCTTCTCGTGCGTCGACATCCCCAGCGCGTCGGCGCCGGAGGCGGCGTCGGCGGCGTAGATGGCGCGCACCTTGTCCAGCACGCCAGCCTCGGGGAAGGAGGTCGCCAGGACGGTCTCCAAAGGCAGAACCACGTTCAACGACCGGGTCCCCGCCTCGACGAGCCCGAGGGAGGCGCCGATCGCGCGCAGCTCGGCGACCGGCATGGCGTGGGTGTGGGAGGGGTCGCGCAGGGTCTCGATGGCGTCGAAGGCCGGCGCCTTTTCGGGCGCGGGGGTCAGGTCGGCGACGGCGATGCGGCCGCCGGGCGCGCGCACGCGTCGCATCTCGCGCAGCACCGCCGCCGGGTCGGCCGTGTGGTGCAGCATCGCGGTGCTGGTGACCAAAGAGAAGCTGGCTTCGGGAAACGGCAGGGCGGTCACGTCGGCGGTCTCCCAGCGGACATTGCCGACCCCCTTGGCCGCCTGCAGGGCGCGGGCCTGGTCGAGCATGGCGGGGGTGAGGTCGACGCCCACCACCTCGCGGCAGACCTGCGCCAGGGCGACCGCCAGGGCGCCGGCGCCGCAGCCCACGTCGAGCGCCCGGTCGTCGGGCCCAGGCCGGGCGATCTCCAGCATGGCGGCCAGCGAGGCGCTGGGGTTGTCGCGCAGCAGGGCGGCGTAGGATTGGGCCTGCTTGGTGAACTGGTCGAGCACGCTCTCGTTCTGGGCGTCGGGCATGGCGGCCTCCTTGTCGGTGTGCAGCATCATCCCCCGAGCCTTTGACCGTCTCGCCGCGATCGGACATATTCTATCTCGCAGCGGCCAAGATTGGAGGCGCGGGATGAACGCCGTCCCGATCGAGCGGCTGGTCGATCCACGGCGCCGGCCGAACGCTGGCGGGTTGCTGCAGGACGGGTTCGACGTCGACACCCATTGGCACGCCCACGACATGCACCAGATCCAGTACGCCTTCGACGGCTCGATCGAGGTGGAGGGCGAGCGCTCGCGCTACCTGGCCCCGCGGCAGTTGGCGGTGTTCATCCCGGCGGGCGTGGCGCATCGCACCCGCCTGCATCGGGTGCGCTCCGGTTCGGTGCTGTTCGGGCCGGACATGATCCCTGACGCCGGGGACCGGGTGCGCATCGTCGCGGTCCCGCCGCTGATGCGCGAGATGATCATCGGCGCCATGCGTTGGCCGCTGTCGCAGCCGCAGGACGCGGTGGGCCGCGCCTATTTCGCCGCCTTCGCGCTCCTGTGCGCAGAGTGGATCCGCGAGGAGGCGCCGCTGTGGCTGCCGACGACCATGGACGAACGGCTGCGCGCGGCGGCCGAGGCGACCCGGGCGGACCTGGCCGGCGCCGATCTCGCCCAGGCGGTCCGCGCGGCGGGGATGTCGGAACGCACCCTGCGCCGGCGTTTCCGCCGGGAGCTCGGCATGACCTGGGAGGCCTACCGCCGCCGCGCCCGGCTGATGCGCGCCGTCGAGCTGCTGGCGGAGGCCGCAGAGCCGATCGGCGTGGTGGCGGCCCGCTCGGGCTTCGAGAGCCAGAGCGCCTTCGCCAAGGCGTTCCGTGACCTGATGGGCGAGACGCCGCGGGCCTTCCGGGCCCGGACGGGCCGGTGAGCTAGAGCCAGGGCGCCGGGCGCTCGGCCGCCAGGATCGACTCGTAGGTCGGCCTGGGGCGCACCACGGCGTACTGGTCGCCCTTGACCAGCACCTCGGGGACCAGCGGGCGGGTGTTGTATTCGCTGGCCATCGCCGCCCCGTAGGCGCCGGCGGTCATGAAGGCCACCAGGTCGCCGGCCTCCAGCGGCGGCAGCAGGCGGTCGCGGGTGAAGGTGTCGCCGCTCTCGCAGACCGGGCCCACCACGTCGTAGAGCTCGGGCGCGCCGGGTCTGGGCCGCACCGGGCGGATGTCGTGGTAGGCGTCGTACATGGCCGGCCGGATCAGGTCGTTCATGGCCGCGTCGAGCACCGCGAAGTTGCGGCCCTCCGGGCGGCGATGAACGTGGATCACCCGGGCCAGCAGCACGCCCGCATTGGCGCAGATCATCCGGCCGGGCTCGAAGGCGAACTCGATCTCCAGGCCCTTCATCACCCGCGCGATCATCGCCGCGTACGGTTCGACGCCGGGCGGGTCGGGCTGGTTGAAGTAGGGCACCCCCAGGCCGCCGCCGAGGTCGAGGCGGCGCACGGACAAGCCCTCGGCCCGGAGCTGTTCGACCAGGCCGCGCATCTTCACGCAGGCCGCCTCCATGGGGGCCAGGTCGATGATCTGGCTGCCGATGTGGTAGGCCAGCCCCACCGGATCGAGGTGGGCGTCGTTGGCGGCGTTGGCGTAGAGGCGCGCGGCCTCGCTGAACGAGACGCCGAACTTGGAATCCGCCTTGCCGGTGGAGATCTTGGCGTGGCCGCCGGCCTCGACGTCGGGGTTCACGCGGATGGCGATCGTGGCGCGCACGCCCAGCGTCGCGGCGACGCGGGAGATGGCCTTCATCTCCGGCTCGGACTCCACGTTGAGCTCGGCGACGCCCGCCTTCAACGCGAAGGCGATCTCGGCCTCGGTCTTGCCGACGCCGGAATAGACGATGCGGCCGGCCGGCACGCCCGCGGCCAGGGCGCGATGGATCTCGCCCTCGGAGACCACGTCGGCCCCGCAGCCCAGCCGCGCCAGGGTCTTCAGGACCGCGACGTTGGAGTTGGCCTTGACGGCGAAGGCGATCAGCGGCTGGCCGAGGCCCGCGCCCACCAGGGCGTCGCGCAGCACCTCGTAGTGCCGCTCGAGGGTCGCGCTGGAATAGACATAGACCGGCGTGCCGACCGCCTGGGCGATAGCGCTCAAGGCCACGCCCTCGCAGGCGAGCTCTCCGTCGGTCGGCTCGAAGTAGTTCATTGCGCGTCTTTGTCCGTCGGCGGCGCGGCGTCCATCGGCGGCAGGTCGGCGCCGGTGTCGCGGTCTCGCCGGTCTACGGTGCTGACGGGCTTGGGCGGAGCCGGCGCGGAAGCCGACGCGTCGGCCTTGGGACTGCCGAACAGCGGGGCCGGGCGTTCCAGCGGGCCCATCTTGCCGCAACCGGCCAGCGCCAGGCTGGCCGCCAGGGCGGCGAAAAGGCGAGGGCTCATCGCAGGATCTCCTTCCAACGCTTGACCTGGGCGCGGACCTGGTCGGGCGCGGTTCCCCCATAGCTGGTGCGGCTGGCCGCCGAGGCTTGCGGCGTCAGCACCTTGTAGACGCCGTCGGTGATGCGCGGCTCCAGCGCCTGCAGTTCGGCGAGCGGCAGGCCTGGCAGGTCGCAGCCCAGGGCCTCGGCCCGGCGCACGGCCGAGCCGGTGATGTGGTGAGCCTCGCGGAACGGCAGGTTCAGCTCGCGCACCAGCCAGTCGGCGAGGTCGGTGGCGGTGGAGAAGCCCGCGCCGGCCGCCTCGGCCATCCGCGCCACGTTCGGCTCCAGGTCCTCGACCATGCCGGCCATGGCCGCCAGCGACAGCGACAGGGCGTCGAAGGCCTCGAAGGT
>Ga0068859_100006361_pt1 | contig 11982 bp, 10 predicted proteins | sample KBSSwiS22_FD_66585 | JGI IMG/M metagenome (GOLD analysis project Ga0068859, IMG submission 66585) | Switchgrass rhizosphere microbial communities from Kellogg Biological Station, Michigan, USA - KBS Switchgrass S2-2 | ecosystem: Host-associated > Plants > Roots > Rhizosphere > Soil ... | reverse complement strand
GATCGCGTAAAGGATCGCCGGCGGCGAGACCAGCGTGACAAAGGTCAAAACCCGGAAGTAAGACCAGTATCTCGGACGAAGGGGCCAAATGATTAACCAGAGAAAAAGCGACAGGAGAAAGACGTAAACCAGGGACCCCAAACCCAGGTGCTGCAACAAGCCAACACGTGGGTTGTCCCAGTAACGTCCGATTCCCACAATCCAGGTGCAACACAGTCCGATAGCCAGATGACGCCAGCCTGGATTCGCCAACTCGTCCTGGGAAGCGCGAAAGAAAAGAAGGCGTCCCATCGTGCCAAAAACTGAACGCCAGCCCGGTTGGGTAAGGCCCGATGCAGGAGGGTAATTCATGAACCCGGTTCTTATATCATGGCAGTGGGAGCTTCTTTTAGTTTTGAGTTTCTGGTTTCGAGTTTCGAGTTCGTCCATGAGCTAAACAAACTCGAAACCAGAAACTTGAAACTCGAAACCTTTCATGTTGACAATTGCCGGCGATGAACTTAACTGTTCGTTGCATTCGCCTGCGTTGACAGTTACGATGCTCCGGTCGCGCGGTGCGTAATCCAATCAAAGAAGCGAGGTTAAGATAATGAAGTTCCCAGGCGGGCTCAACATTCAAGGCATGATGAAGCAGGCGCAGCAGATGCAGGAAAAAATGGCGCGCGAGATGGAAGAAATGCGTGTCGAGGCGTCCGCCGGCGGCGGTGTGGTCACCGTCCAGATGAAAGGCAATCACGAAATTATCTCTTTGAAAATCGATCCGGAAATTGTGAAGGAAAGCGACATCGAGATGCTTCAGGACATGGTCGTGGCCGCCCTCAATGAAGCCAACCGCAAGTGCGACGAGGCGATGAAAGGTAAGTTGGGATCGATGTTGCCTCCGGGTTTAGGGAACCTCTTTTAGTTTTGAGTTTCTGGTTTCGAGTTTCGAGTTCGTCCATGAGCTAAACAAACTCGAAACCAGAAACTCGAAACTCGAAACTTATCATGCTGGATTACGCCGAACCCGTCACCAAACTTATCGACGAATTCAAACGCCTGCCGAGTATCGGACAAAAGTCCGCGCAGCGTCTGGCGTTTCACATTCTGCGTTCGCCGGAAGCTGACGTCGAACGCTTAATTGAGGCGCTGCACGAAGTGAAGCAACGCATCAGCGAATGTGCAGTCTGCAATAATCTTACCGACGTAAACCCCTGCCGTTTCTGCTCTCTCCCTTCGCGCGACAGATCAATGCTCTGTGTAGTCGAACAGCCTTATGACCTGGTAGCGGTGGAAAAGACTCGGAGTTACCAGGGCCTCTATCACGTTTTGCATGGCTCGCTTTCGCCCATTCGCGGAGTTCGTCCCAGCGATTTGCGTCTCGACAATTTGCTGCCACGTTTGAAACCTGAGAACAACGACGGCGTTGAAGTGCGCGAAATTATTCTCGCGACCAATCCCAATACCGAGGGCGAAGCAACCGCCAATTACATCAGCCGCCTGCTAAAACCGCTCGGCCTGCGCGTGACGCGCCTGGCCATGGGCATGCCCGTCGGCAGCGATTTGGAATACGTCGACGAAGTGACCATGGACAAAGCCCTGACGAATCGTCACGAGATGTAAGTCTCCGTCCGGTACGCCGGCCTCCGGCCTGCCTGCTTCCTCTCGTCATAGACCGCTTTGCCTCAAAAGTCAGAACCGCAGGGCAGGGGATCGTGTGTTATGCCCCGAAGGGGCTCCGTCCTTCAGCCCAGGGTTGCCGCTTTGGGCTACCCTGGGTATGCGACCGATTTGTTTTTCAACCGCAACGCGGTTGCGCCTATGGGCGGGCATTTTTGATAAATTTCGCAACCGCGTTGCGGTTGAATCCTTTCGACTTCCTCCCAGGGTAGCCGAAGCGGCAACCCTGGGCTGGAGGACATAGCCCCTTCGGGGCATAAAGGAAAATCCTCGCACAGCGAATTGAGCGCTTCAGACTTTTGGGGCAAAGCCGTCACAGATTTGAAGGTAGCCTTGCGAAAATCTAACTTTTGAACTTAAGCTCGGCCCGGCGTCAGATCAACCCTCGGTGGGCAATCCTTCGAGCCTCATAATCTGTAGCGCATTCGTGGTCGGGCAGGGTCCCGGCCGCAGTTTGTAATCGAAGACCATTCTCCCCTCCAACACCTCCTCGCGGAAGTGGAGATTCACAACTGCTGAAATCTCGTCCGCTAATTTGCCGAGTTCCAGATCGTGGGTCGCTACCAAACCAACCGCTTTTCTTTGCAACAGCGAAAGGAGGTAAGCACGGCTGCCAATCCCGCGTTCACGACTGTTGGTGCCCCGGAAGATTTCATCGATCAGGAACAGCACCTGCCTGGGATCGTCTGGTTCCGTCGCGGTGAGCAGCGCCTTCAATCGCTTCACTTCCGCATAGAAATAAGAGAGCCCGTCCTGCACCGAGTCGCTCACGTTTATACAGGTGAAGACGCGAAAGAGTGACGTCTGCAAACTATCGGCATTTACGGGCGCTCCGGCGTAAGCCAGGCATAGATTCGTTCCCACCGTCCTTAAGAACGTGCTTTTCCCAGCCATATTTGAGCCGGTAAGAATCACGATCCTATGTTGCTGGTCCAAATTAAAGTCGTTACAAACTTTGGCTTCCGGCTTAAGCAGGGGGTGGCCCAGTTTGCGTGCATCGAACACATTCGCAATCCCCGATTGCGGATTCTCCATTGAGTCACCCGCGGCCAGGGGAACGATCGTGGGAAATACGTATGCTGGATTCAAGTAAGCAAAATTGGCTAGCGAATTCAGCGCTTCCAGTTCGTACCAGGCATTCAGCCATCTGGGAAACAATTGTGCGAGGTCCTTCTTGATCAACTCCAGGCGGTGTGTGAAGTAGAAGTCCCACGGCACTAATGCATTGACCAGGAGCCACAGGAGAGCATTTGTTCTCAAACCAAGCGCCGCAGCCAGTCGTTCAAGCTTCCTCGCTTCAACTGACGGAGGCTTCTTCTTATCACTAAAATCTGCGCAGATTTCAGCCAAACCGGGAGTACTCCTGAATCCGCGACTCTCCAGATATTGAAACACTGTTTTGAATCTGCTTAATACGTTTTCAAGATTCTGCAACTCACCCCAGGACGTCGCAACTCTGGCCTGGTAGGCGATCATCACACCCACGTAAATAAGGAAGACAATGGGCCACACGTGAGCAATCACGCTTAGGAACGCGAGCACGATGAGAATGATATTCAGGCCTGAGAGGGTGGCGAGCAGCGTCACGATCGGACGCAGGGACTTTTCATTCACGCTCGAGAGGATCCAGTCAGTCAGCATTCGGGTTTTCCAACGACTCGATCTGCCTGTTTGGTCGTTCCACCCGCTGCTGGATCTTGAATCTTTTCCAGCTACGGCTGAAAGCAGCTGAAGCTTGTCCCGGAAGAGGGCGTGCCCGGTAAGTTCTCGCACCAGGGACTGCCTCTTCTCGATGACCAGTGAATCGAGTGTGGGGCTCAGCAACCACGATCTTAGTCTCTGACTGCCTTCTGCGGTTATCGCGCTATCCAGGAGACGGAGTAGCGACCGTTCTCCAGTAATGTCCAGATCTCTTTCGAACGGATGCGCAATTTCCGGGCGCGAATCGCGTTTCTCTTCATCCTGAGAGTGCTCGCTCAACGGTAACAAATCCCAATCGACACGAATTCTTGCCAGCTGGACCTGTTTGATCCTCAGCATCAGGGCAGTTCGGGTAATGCTGTCCTGCACCCTTCGGTGGTAGAAGACTACCAACAGAAAAGTGGCCAGAAACACCGAAGCCAAAGCTGTACCTAGTTTGATCCCGGAGGACCCGAAAGCGAACAGCGCAAAAAGCAAACCGCCGACAAAAATTATCCGGCGGGCATTCCAGTGTTTACGACTTAGATTTTCAAGACAGGTTGAGCGGCGCTGCAGCCGCGCGATCATTTTCTCGATGAGCTTCACACGGTTGGTTTGACTGAGAGATTCTGCCGGCATTTAGTTCGTGTTTGACGCGACTCGCGCCACTCTAATCTCAGAACTTATTCGCGACCCACGATAAAGGCTAATAACGTACCCAGCCAAGTACAGGGCCGACGATGCGCCGGCGACGAGACGTTGATGTCATCTTGCGAACGCTCTATTAATTCAGATTGGTCCTCTACTGCCTCGCGCAGTGGAGACTCAATCCAGAGCTTAGCAATACCTACACGGACTTTGATATTTGAAATCCGATTAGCGTCGAAGGAGTGACGAAAAGGATGTTGTCGTTATGATCCGAACGCCTGAGGGAGAGGAGAGAGAACATCCCGAGCATTCCTGGCTGGCCTACAGTCGGAATCTGCTTCCCGAATGTGTTGAGCAATCACAACCGTCAGACTATTCGCTTTCACTGAAGGCTTTTTGTATTCATACCGATCTCAGCTCGGAAACGAAAACGCGGTACGTGGTGGTCTACCTTAACGACCTTTACCGTTTTTGTTCGCCGGTACTTTGGGAGTCACAGTGATCGTCACGATATTGGATTTGATGTCGTCGTCGGGATTCGCCGAGGAGCGGCGAAACACCTGAACTGTGTACTTGCCAGGTTTGCGGAGGTCGTACAGTGCGCTCACGGTCTGGTGTTGAGTAAGAGTTTCTCCCACCGAAATGGTGCGAAACTTCACACTGCCCGTCGCCAACTCGGGATGGGGGTAAGTTCTTTTAGGAACGAGCTTCCCATTTCCGTCGCGCACTTCGAAGCGAAGCGTTGAATCGATGCCCGTACCCTTATACATCACCCCCTCAGAGACATCTTGATTTGAGGTATTTGTCAGGCTGACATCAACTGCCACGTCAGAACCAGCGACCACGGTGGAGTTTTCGACCGCAACGACAACCTTAAAAGGTGCCTGATTCGGCTGCTGGCTAAGAGCAAGATTAACAAGCAACAAGAAACAAAAGAGTGTGTGCATTTAATCTACTCCTTCTCTAGTGACAGTTATTATTCGCCGTAACCACTGTACCAGTCCAGGTCGGGAAGCTGCCAGCCCCGGACGCTGCCACGAAGGGTTGATTTGAACCGCTTCCGCTCGGCGCACTCCACGTGCCGTTAGTCTGGGTTGTAGATCCGGAAAAGCCCCACGCTACCGAACCCATTGGCACCGGGATAGATCCTGAGGTGTTCGATTGCCACATCAGGTACATGGTTGCCGCAAAGTTTCGGCTCGAACTTGTGCGGTTACCGAGGAGGGGATGAAATGGGGCGTCGTTCACGAGCTGTCCAATTCTTCCCTGATATGGATACTGACCATCCAAACCGGGCGTATTAGTTGCTGTGCAGGTCATAGTTGAGGTGGCATTGCTATAAAGGACGGTATCGCCGGTCACGAGTTGAACAAAGAAGAAACTTCCAGGTGGCGTAGACGTCGTGGGCGGCGTAAAGGCGATCCCTGCCAGCCCCGAATATGTGCAGCCGGGATTTGGTCCACTGATGCTGCCGAACACCATGTTGGGGCCAGGTGTACTCCCAGAGCAGTCGCCAATCATGCTGATATTGAGCTGCCCACTCGTTGGCAGGGTGACTGACGGTGCGTTTGGATCTGGCTTGGTGACATTAAAATATGCGTATTTGGTTACGCTGGTTCCGAAGATCGTTGCGGTTAGCGACACCTCAATTTGTTGACCAGAGGTCACCCAATAGTAGGTCAAGGTTTCGGAAGTAAGATTCTGCAGCTGAGTAACTGTCCCGTTCGAGTTATTTGCTACGTAATTGGCGACTCGATTACCTCCAATGGTCCACTGGATACTGGTCGGCGTTTCGCCCTCAGGGTTGGTTTCCAGCGAAAGACTGATTCGTTCACCTACAACCACATTTTGGGTGGTGCCTGTTATGTCGTTCCCATCGCGCAATATCAGGAGGTCCCGGCATGCTGGATTGGCCAGTAGCGCCAGCGTATCGGCATCGGATGGCGTCACGTCATCGCCCGGCAGGTATCCAATTGGGGCATCAGCTGGGATAAGCGGCTGACCCGCTTCCATAGCGGTGTTGATGCTGCGGACAACCGCCTGGTAGAGAGTGGTCTTTGAATACTTTTCCCAGGGTGTACGAATGCGCGGAGATTCGTCCGTGAGCACCGCAGTCATTTCAGTGATTACCGGATCAACGATCTCGACGCCTGCCAATTTCGAGGTACGTTCCGCTTCCGTGCGGTAAGTCGGTTTTCCGATACTGTTCGGCCGATAAAGCACAAGAGCTCGGTAAGTGCGTTCCTTCCCATTTAGACGGGCGGTCACTTGATATGAAGTGTATTGCGTGACATTCGCGAAGCGGCTGCCAGTCTGCAACAACATATTCGCGACGGTTGCCCCAGCGGACTGCCTTCCGACGGACCCGGCCGGTGACCATTTAGCTTCGTAAGACGCATGCGGAAGTTCCTTGCCTTTGCGCCTGCGATCCGGCTTTATGCTTAGAATCTCCCCGTCCCTGGGAGTCAACAACTCGGCCAATGGTCTCGCATAAATCTCCTGTATGGGTCCGCTGTGGATTCCGCGCAATTCGAAAACCAAATAGTCCTCTGGCTGAGCTTCCTTTCCAGTCTTTGCGGACAACTCATCGACCGCTGCTGACTGATAACGCATGAGCCTGGCATAAACATCGCGGACCAGTTTCTCCTCATCACTCATTCTGCCGGGATCCGGCTTCTGGCCTTGCGGCGTCGGACCTGATAGTCCTGTCGTCGGATCGTTGATCCCGCGACTCGACTGGTCGGCGGCCATTAGTGCGCGAATTCGCTCGTCCCGCGAGTGCGTGACCGACGACCAGATGGCAAAAACCAACAAAGCTAGGATCGTACTGGCTGTGACTCTTCGTAAGCGGTTCATCGTTGGTTTCCTCCGTCCAGAGCGCAGGTTGCGGTCGCGTCTGCGGGTCAGTCGCGGTGGCAACAAACTGCAGGCTGGCGAATCTAGCGCTTCTTGTTTCGCGGAACGGCTTTGTGGATCTCTTTGAGAAACTCGGCGGCCCCCATCCCCCGATATTTCACGACGACCGGATGGTCAGTGAAAGTACTCACCGGCTCAGTGTTTCCGTTTGCCAGGGAGAAGAGACCCTGAGTCTCTGAGACCAGCAGATATCCGTTGAAAACACCCTTCACCTTTTTGGACCTGAGGAAGAAGACACATGTCTGCCGGTCTTCGACCTCGCGTTCTCCGAGTGGCTTAACTGTGGCGAATGTTCCGTCGGGAAATCGGTAGGTACCTCCGGGCACGGTGACCAGGATTGATCGGGCCCCGCCCAAATCTCCCTTGATAACCTCCTGCACCTTTACCAGGTAGTCTTTGGTAATGAAATTGCCGTCAGGCCTCAGGCTTGAGCGATGGCCCAGGGTCTGCCCCACGATGATGAGGTCACTTCGCTTCGCCAGCTCCTCAACATTGGCATAAATGGTGGTGCGACTCGGCCGGTACCGCAAAACAAAGTGGCCGCCCGCCTTCTTAGCCATGTCATGCAGAGAGTTTTTAGGTTTCGCCTGTTGGGCCGCGACAGACAAACTCATCATGCCTATCAGCGTGACACTGAATACGATTCTTAGCTGGCTTCGCATGAAACCTCCTATTGCTCAAGTTCAAATATGTAGCAGTAGTCCCAGTCACAGCAGATGCCCCAATCCCAGTCGCACCAGCAGTCGCCGCCGTCCCAGCAACCGCCACCACCACCGCCGCCGCCGCCACCGCCGCCGCCACCACCGCCACACCCGCCTGGCCAGACTGAACAGGACTCTGCGGTTTGCCAGCGTTGGCTATACACGCTGCCATTCTGACAAAACCGTGTTAGCTCGTAGTCAGTGCACGAACATCCGTAATAGTCGCTGCCCCAGCAATATGAGCAGTCATAAGGTCCGTACTGGTAGGTAGTCACTTCGGGACCTGGATTACAGTAAACCTGGCAGGTGCAACTGAATGGGTCCCACGTCCCGCCGATAGCAAAGCAATAAGATTGCTGGGAACCATCCGGGTCGCAGCCGTATTCGCACATGCACAGGAACGGGTCCCAGTAGCCGCCATTGACGATGCACGCCCACTCCTCATAAGGATCGCAGCCACAGGAAGAGCAATTGACGTTGGAACCACAACCTGACATGCAATAGCAGGCGCCGTCCCAACACTCCCAATGTGGATCGGTCTCATTTGGATTCAGGCAGCACGACTGTTGGGTCCCGCAATCGGTGTATGCCACCGCGGGGGGAGCCGGCGCCTCGATTACCGGCTTGCCTTCGGTACTTTTCGTCGTACCGTGCGCGAGCCAGATGACGAAGGCAATCAACGCTATCAACAGGGACGCTTTCTTCATGTTGCCTCCTAAAACGGCGCTCTATGGTTAGGCCTTGAGTCGAGCAAGCACCTCAGATTCCTTTTCGGGACTAAGCCGCCCGACCCACGATTGCTCTACCTTTCCGTTTCTATCCACGATCATTAAGGTCGGTGTGCCCCGTACGCCGAGCGAATTGAAAGCGGCCTGTCGGACATCGCTGATTGGCACTCCGAGCTTGCCCAGATATTGCTTACCGTCACCGACCTGTGGCGGAAACACAGCGATCACCTGCACGTCCCGTCGTTGGGCCAGTTCAGTGGTTAATTTTTGGTAGAAAGCAGCGCTCTCAGTGCAGAAGTGGCATTGGTCTGAAAGAGCCAGCACGACGCTCTTGTTACTTTGGCCCCAGCTTACTCCCTGCAGAGAAACCTGAGTGCCTTCAGCTGGTCCAGGTTTCGCCGTTGCATTGTTGCCGGCTCTCTGCCCAGCATTCGGCGGCCCCGGCAAATTGCTCGTCTCGATTTGCTTGAATGCAGGCGCAGGAGAACGAAGCAGATAGTTTTTGACGAGAACTGTAGCTCCGATCAGAGCCACCAGTATGATCGATACATTCGTCGCAATCTCGATCAATTTTCCGATCTTGTTCGTTGAATTGATTGTGTTAGTGACCATGCCGGCAAGACTAGTTCGCCAAAATGATCAGATCAATAGGCTCGTCTTGCTCAAAATGGCTATTACTTACTCAAAGTGGCTATCGCTGCCGCAGGCTCTGAGAGAGATGACCGCAGAATAGAAAAATGTTTGTTTAGCTGTTCCTAATTCGGGAAGGCGGCTGCCCGTAAAAGCGCTCACAAAGGTGGGTGAAGTAACTATCGCTTTCGAGACCAATCGCAACGCGCACTTCTTTAATTGAAAGATTTCCGTCCTTCAGGAGTTTTGCGGCCTTTGTCATCCTGACGTTTCGCAAGTACTGGGCCGGCGTAACGCCGACCTCGGCTTTAAATTTATGACGCAGCCGCGACGGAGAGAGGCGGACGGTCTTAGCCATGTCGTCAAGCGTAAGCCACTGATCGGCATCACCGTCAATCAATGCGATTACTCTTTGAATTCGAGAGTCCATCTTGATCAGTGTTGGCGGAGAGATCAGACTCACAACCAGTGGCTGCGAGTATTTTTGGGACTGCGTTCCCTGCACACCTGACAAAGCAGTTTTCGGCTTTGCACATTTCTTAGCTTGCGTCTACAATGCGCGCTCATTCAGAAATTTCCCCCGAATCAGCCAAGACAGTTCTAGGTCAGTCTCCAGAGGAAAACGATACTCGGAGAAGCTATGGTCGTCCCTAGAAAGTCCCAAAAGATCTCCAAAAGAGATCCAAAAGATTCGCGCCTGGCCCTGGTCTCCGAATCTCCGCCCTGCGTCTATAAATTTGACCGCTTCCTGGTAAACGAGGTTGAGCGGCTCTTGCTTCGAGATGGCGAAGTTGTGCCGTTGACCACAAAGGTCTTTGATATTTTGCTGACTCTGATCAGGAGCAGCGGCCGTCTGGTAAGGAAAAATACGTTGCTCAACGAGATTTGGCCGGATGCCTTTGTTGAAGAAGCGAATCTAAGCGTCAACATCGCCAGTTTAAGGAAAGCTCTCGGCGAAGGACCTGCTGAGCATCGTTATATCGAAACCATCCCGAAACTTGGCTATCGCTTCGTCGCCAGCGTTCTAAGGCTCGACGCTAATTCGGATTGTGCAAATGCCGGGAAAGCTCGGACAACTTCGGTCACCTGGAGAGAGATTAAGAGCGCCGAGCCATTTCAATCCCTTGTCGTTTTGCCATTCGAGAATGTGAGTGACGATCCCAACTCCGCCTATCTTGCGGATGGACTCGCTGAGAGCATCATGAACAATCTCTCCCAATTAGGTGACCTTCGCGTAGTAGGGCGTAATACAGCTTTTCGCTACCGGGGCAATGTCGATTCCCTGACTGTGGGACGCGAATTGGGCGTCGATTCGGTACTTTCCGGCAGAGTTTTGCGGCTTGCGGAAAGAATAGTCATCAGAACAGATTTGGTTGAAACCGGTGATGGATGGCAGATCTGGGGAAAGCAGTACCATCGAAAATTATCGGACGTTTTGTCCGTCCAGGATGAGATATCCAGGGAAATCTGCAAAGGGCTCAGATTTCAATTGAGCCTGGCTGAGAGGCAAAAACTCACAAAACGTCATACAGACAACGTCGCAGCATATCGGCTGTATTTGAAAGGTCGCTATCATTGGAGCAAATACAATCAGGAAGGGCTCCGAAAGGCCATCGAGTGTTTCAAACAAGCTATCGAAACTGATCCGACGTATGCTCTTGCCTATGCGGGCTTAGCCGACTGCTACTATCGCCTGTCAAATGTCTATGCGCCTACCAGGGAAGCTATGCCCAGGGCCAAAGCGGCGGCCCTGAAGGCCCTGGAAATCGATCCCAACGTGTCAGAGACGCATTGTGTTTTAGGTGTAATCAAGCTCTGTTACGAATTGGACTGGGCAGGCGCGGAAGCGGAGTTTCGCAAAGCGATCGAAATTAATCCCAACGATTCAATCGCCCATCAAAGATTTGCGCTCTACTTTGATCTTCTGGGTCGTTTCGACGAGGCCAGGCGCGAGTTAGAGATGGCTTTGAAAATCGATCCGCTTTCACCTCAACTGTACTCAAGTTTTGGTGCGATGTTTTTCCTGGCACGGGACTACAAGTCGGCAATTGGAGAAGTTCAGAAGGCACTGGAGTTAGACGGGAAACACATACCCTCACTTTATCTAATGGGACGGATCCATGAAGGACTCGGTCAGACTGAGCAGGCGATCTCAGTGTTTAAGAAGATTCTGGCCCTGAACGAGACGCCAATGTTTCTGGCCGTCCTTGGTCATGCCTATGCGCTCGCCGGTGACGAGCGACAAGCTCGTCATGTCCTGGCAAAGTTGGAGAAGCCATCGCCAGGAAGTTACGTTTCCTCCTATAGCAAAGCACTCATCAACGTCGCTTTGGGAGACACTGACCTGGCTTTCGAACAGATGGAACAGGCTTACGAAGATAGATCTGAGATGATCACAATGTTAAAGGTGGATCCGGCGCTCGACATAGTTCGCTCCGATCTTCGATTCGCAAAATTGCTGCGGCGTGTGGGTTTGGGGATGGTCTGAGACATGTGCCGGGCCCAGCGATGGCTTCACCTAAAGCGCCAGATCAGCTCAACGCGTTTGTGACCGGCGATGCGCCGGCGAAGAGGACGACGACGTTTACAGGTTGTTTTTCCGGCCCCGATCTACTTGCTGAATGAATGCTCATTCAGTATTATTACCCGCCATGAAAGCTGTGAAAAAAGCTGCTGTATTGGGAGCGGGAACTATGGGGGCCCAGATCGCCGCGCACCTGGCGAATGCGGGTATCCCTACTTTGCTCCTCGACATTGTTCCGCGTGATGATCAGACTGACAGGGCGCCGGATCGCAACGCGATCGCTCGCGCCGGTTTCGAAGCCGCGAAGAAAGCCAAGCCCGCCGCTTTCTTTACCTCTGATCTTTCTTCACTCGTCACGGTCGGCAATTTCGAAGACGATCTCGCAAAGCTCAAAGACTGCGATCTGATCATCGAAGCGGTCGTCGAGAATCTGGAAATCAAACGCAGCCTGTACGAAAAGGTCGAGCAGCATCGGCGACCAGGATCAATCATCGCT